>ENA-UEYL01003165-UEYL01003165.1-human-gut-metagenome-genome-assembly--contig:-NODE-3165-length-11163-cov-4.100036_pt1 | contig 11163 bp, 15 predicted proteins | sample MGYA00242941_ERZ507946 | MGnify/ENA primary metagenome ERZ507946 (study PRJEB26167, sample SAMN06115482) | human gut metagenome | host: Homo sapiens | place: China:Guizhou | collected 2015-03-11...
CACTCTTTGCTGAATCCCCTTCTCCCTCACCGTCTTCAAGAAAGGCAACACTCGCATCTGCTTCCTTGGACATACAGGGCCAAAAAGCCGGTGTACCTGGGGTACTTCTGGTAGGGGCGGTACTGCGGCCGGAGCTGGACGGCAGGCCGCCGTCCAGCCTCAATGGCAGCCAGATTTCCTTGGATGGCGGCCCGGATGCCGTCCTCGGTGAACAGTGGATTTTTCCTGCCGGGGATCATGAAGCGCTCCTGTCCCCGCAATCGGAAGCCCAAGCGGTTCCCGTGGCTGATCTCATAGCCCATGTGCTCCATGAGCAGGAAGAAGTGTCCCAGGTCGTTAGCGTCCGCCATGGCGGAGCGCAGATCCTCCTCCAGCATCGAGCGGAAGGTGGGCTGGCCTCTGGACCGGCGCAGCCACTCAATGTAGCTGACCGCCTGGGTGGGCTTCCCCTGGAGGAGAACGGACAGGCCGCGCTCCCGGCACAGGCGATCTGATATGACCCGGATCTGCCGGTAGTAGCTCTGGGCATTGCTGTGGTACTTTTCGCCGGTATCTGCGTTGACCGAGTTAAAGAGGATGTGGGCGTGGATGTGCTCTTTGTCTACATGGATGCCGATGACCGTCTGGTAGCCGGGCAGGTGCTCCTCCGCAAACTCCCGCGCGATCTCCAGCGCCAACTCCGGGGTGACCTCTCCGGGCTGAAAGGACTGAATGAGGTGGTAATACTGTACGCCGCCCTCCTTGCCCACGGCCCGCTTGGTCTCCAGCATCTGCCGGCACTCATGGCCAGGGTCACAGTTGAGACGGGCTGTAAGGATCTGCTCCTGGGTCTTATCCCCGTTGAGCACATAGCGGATGCCCACGTCCAGGCGGCCCTTCCGGGCCAGGATCTTGGTGATGGCCATTACTTTTTTGCTACCTCATACATGAGCTCATAGACCTGTTCCAGCAGGTACAGCCCCCGCCTGGCGTCCTCCGCCTTGGCAATTCCGGCGTTGACGCTGCGGGCAATCTGGTTGATGTTGACGCCGATTTTATGCACCTCGGTGCGCAGGGCCTTGATCTCCTGTGAGGGGAGCGCCTTGACCTCCTTCCCCAAAATAAGGCGGCGGAGATAGGCTGTCTTGGAGAGACCGCAGGTGCGGGCACTGTGCTCCAGCCGTTCCTTTTCTTCCGCGGACAATCTCAGGCATATCTCGTAGCTCTTTGGCATCGTCACTCCTTCTCCGGCCTGTGGCCGCTGATTTTCCGCCCGAAGGCGGCATGGGGGACAGGGGTTCAACCCCTGCAAGCGCGCAAAAGATATCTTTGCGCTATGCTTGCGGCCTCACCGCCAGAGGCGGCGAGGCTCCCAGCCCCGCCAGGGCGGGGCTGCTCCTTCAGCGGTATGATTGATTGAAATTCCGAGGGACGGACCGCTTTTCCACAAAACAGGCGGGAGGCGTGCTTCCCATCCGGTCGCAGCTTGGCTGTTTCCCGTCCGTTCCTGCCCTATTTCCTGACGCAGACAAAAGGCCCAGGGTGCGCTGTTGCACACCCTGGGCCCAAATCTTACGATAAATTGTGGCGATTCGGGTGCTACAGGTAACACCCAGCTCCAGCCATTTTAACGCTCAGTATCTCTGGACGGTTTCTTTGTATGGCCTGGAAGCATACTCCGCTCACGCTCTTGAAGCCTCTGCAGCGAGTAGTCGATGATCCGTTCCTTTCGGAGCGCCAGAATCTCTTTGTAGAACCTCCTCTGGAGTCCTGAAAGGCAGGGCGTCTCATCAATCAGACGGCAGATTTGCTCCATATCCAACCTTGGTCCGATTCGCTTCAACGCCGCGTTGCAGCCCTCGTATTCCAGAGAGGACAGAAAATCAAAATACCGGATTTTTTTGTCCTGCTGCTTGATTCCAGACAGGGGGATCTCATATACCCGGAAGTCCATTTCCCGTGGATCACTGAGTACGGCCTGCATTTTCCCCTCGTCCAACTGCGGATACAGGCAGCTGCCGCAGTCGAATACCGGAGCCAAGGCTACCATATCATGCACAGTATCATAGAGGACGCCCCAGTTTCCATTGTGTCGATCCCAATTGCCGATCAGGGCGTCTACAATGAACATATCCCAAAACCGTTCTTCCAGCTCCTTGGGATCTATGGCCGGCTGCTCATGGATGGAGAACAGAATATCGTCCAGCTCTGTCCCGTATCCGTTCCGCTCCGAATCAATCACCTGGTTTTTCATTGAGGCAAAGTCCTGCAGGACAACACCCGGGGATGTAAAATCCTTACACGCCACTACAATCTTTTCTTTTCCGTGATAGGTATAGGTCCCCGGCAGAGTTTCCTGTACTGGAATGCCCGCCAGGGCAAAGATGTGGCAGCCCAAATACTCGGAGAGACAGCTATTGGCATAGCTCATGTCCCTGTTCCTGGACGGATGCGGCGGAAACTTCAGCATATACTGCTCATCTTGATATATGACAGAGCGCTTGCTGCCATTGGCGCCGCCATAGGTCTTGTTCCGTCTTGGAAGATTCGTAAAGTCTATCATATCAGATTACTCCGCGCTGAATGCGCAAATAGGTTTCCCGCAGGTACCACGCCTGCTCGGAGCTGATTTCTCCCTCCACTTCCGCGGAGTTGATATCGGCCTGGAGCTCACAATAATACGCGTCGAAGTGGAGGTCGTTGGCTCCGTTGTCCTCCGCCTCCCAGGCCCGCTTCATCGTATCCAGAGACCTCTGCAAATAAGGCGGAAGGCCGCATTCCAGATAGGCGCGATCTACGGGAAGTCCGGTTTCCTTATTATATCGTTGTTCCATTGTCCTGCCTCCTCGTGCGGTTCTCTTTCCATGATACCCGATAGTTTATAGAATGTAAACAGGGTTTTAAAGTTGGCCTTGTACGGTTGGCCGCGGCATTGACTGAATGCCGCGGCCGCTGCGGTTAGTCGTTTGTCAGTAACGGCTCATCCGGTTCGGAAAGGGCCATCTTGACTTCGGCGCAGTTGTGCTCACAGCAATAGACCGCCGCTTTCCAAGGGTCTTTGTAGCGTGCCGCCACCTGCTCCATACCGAGGAAGCCGTAAACGATGACTTCCCATGTGATGAGCTGTCCATTGATCGCCCGTTGGACTCCCATACAGTTCCCTCCGTTTCAATCTGTATTATACTGGGCTGCTTCCACAGCTACACAATACCACATACCGGGCGGGAAAGCGATTCCTATTCCCGAACAGGCCGGACTATCCCCAAACAGCCCTTTCCACCCGCAGTCTGGAGCACGGCCTCGGAGTGGCCGGGCCGGACAGCCCTCACCGAGTTTGGCCCTCTGTTTTTTGAGGCTGCTTGGCAGGCGCCCTGGCCCGTTTCTGAGCGGGATAGTAGGCTGTGAGGCAGGATTGGCGTTCTATTATCGGGTAGGAGTATCTTTGGGCGGTCATGATGCCCGCCTCTGTAAATGGGGGCTGGAAAACCGCACCATGACGGTTCAGGTGCTCCTGTGAGAGCTGGGATTTTCCCTTTCAGGATGATCATCTGTTCATAGGGCTCTCCACTGTGGAGCATCGTCACCATATTCCCCACACACAGGGGCTGGCCGTGAATATCCTTCACATCGGACAGGTCGCCCCAAAAGCCCGCTACATAGCGGCTGCATTTGCCGTCATCAGAAAAAAGGTATTCAATACCGCGGTTTCCAGACGGTTCCGCCATCCACCGCATTCCAGGGAAGAAGCAGGCCCCTGTGTGTCAGGATATAGTTGGCCCGGATCGCATAGAGCTTCCCGCCCAGCCAATTCACAATATCAGGGAATGCGTAGGGATTTCCGGCAAATACCGCCCGCATTTTGCGCGTACACAGCCACTCAACAAAGTCCCATACGTTTACTGCTTGATGCATGGCATACCCATAGATGTTCACTTGCCGCTGCTGGTCATCCGATCCCTCGATGAATACGACGAGGTCATGGTCAAACCGGATCATTTGGATCAATTTCTGTTCTTCCATTTTTACACTCCTTCTCCAGTTGTGGCGCCTACAGTATATCCGGACGCCGTCAAGAAGGCCATACCCATTCCCCACACAGTGGCCGGAATAGACGAACAGCCCTTCCGGGCGGGAGCTGCTATGCCGCCCAGCCCTGGCCCAGCGGGCATACCCACCGCTGATCTCCTCCCCATCCCGCATGAGTGGGATGGGCTTCCCGGTCAGAATATGCCGGCCCGCCTCCAGCTTTTTCTCAAACATCTCTGTTTGCCTTGTTTACTTTTGTGCCTATATAAGTTATTATATGAGCACGAAAGGAGGGCGTTCTATGCCTGCATTCGATGTTCTGGATGCTCTGGTTCGCGGCGGAAACGGTGTGCTGCGGACTGCGGATGCCGTTGCTGCAGGGATCACCAGGCCTGTGCTTGGAAATTATGTGCGGGAACGAGACTTGGAGCGTGTAGGCCACGGGCTCTATCTTGCCCCGGATGCCTGGAAGGATGGGATGTACCTGCTCCATCTGCGCTGTCCGCAGGCCGTGTTTTCCCATGATACCGCTCTTTTCCTCCACGACCTGACCGACCGGGAGCCGCTTGCCTATACGGTGACTGTAAAAAGCGGATACAATCCGCACCGCTTAAAGGGTGACGGTGTGAAGGTGTACCGCATCAAGGCGGAGCTGCACGGCCTGGGCCTGTCGCAAACAAACACACCATTTGGAAATCCGGTGGCGGTTTATGACCTGGAGCGCACCGTCTGCGATGTGGTACGCAGCCGGAGCGGCATGGATGTCCAGGTCCTCCGGGATACACTGAGGCGGTACGCCGGCCGGAGAGACAGGGATCTGCGCCGCCTGATGCACTATGCCGGAGCGTTCCATGTAGAGAACATCCTGAGACAGTATTTGGAGGTCCTGTTATGATTAAAACATCCAGACAGTTAAAAGACCTGATCAACAATCTCGCCCGAAAAAATGCGGCAGACGCGCAGCTTCTCATGCGGAATTACATGATGGAGCGCTTTCTGGAGCGCGTCTCGCTCTCACAGTTCAGGGAGAATTTTATCTTGAAGGGCGGGATGCTGGTCGCGGCCATGGTTGGGCTGGATACACGCTCCACCATGGACATTGACGCGACGGTCCGGGGTGCCGCCGTAGATGTCGACCATATCAGCGATATGATCTCCGAGATCATATCCGTCCCGGTCAAGGATGGCGTTTTCTTTTCCTTAAAAAGCGTCTCCGAGATTATGGACGAGGCGGAGTACCCCGGTGTGCGGGTGTCCATGGAGACGATGTTCGATGGGGTGCGCACTCCATTTAAGATTGATATTTCTACTGGCGACGCAATCACGCCGAGAGAAGTTCTCTACCGTTTTCATCTGATGTTCGAGGAGCGGGCCATCGAGATACTGGCCTATAGCCTGGAGACCGTGTTGGCCGAGAAGCTGGAAACGGTCATTTCCCGCGCCACAACCAACACCCGTATGCGGGACTTTTATGATCTCCACATTTTATGTCAGCTCTATGGCGGCACCCTGACGGCGCAGGTTCTGACAGACGCGCTCTGCGCGACGGCCAGGAGGCGTGGGACGCTCCGACTGCTGTCTGAGGCGGAGGATGTTCTGCGGGAGCTTGCGGACGATCCCCACATGAGGAAGCTCTGGGATACTTACCGTGCGAGGTACAGCTACGCCTCTGAGCTGACATGGGATATTGTCCTCTCCTCCGTTCGGCAGCTTTGCATCGCTGCCGGGCTTGCGGTGGAGCTGCCGGAGGTCACTCTGACCGCTCCATCCAGGACAGCGGCCTCAGCAGTTCTGCGTAGGAGGGAAAAAGAGCGTTGACGGCCATGTTCACGCCGCCTGGCGCAGCTCCTGCTCAATCCGCTCCCTGGCCCGTCTGGCATACTCGCCGGTGACCTCGATGCCGGTGGCGGTGTAGCCCTCCAGCACGGCGGCCAGGATTGTGGTGCCGCTGCCGGCGAAGGGGTCCAGGATATGGCCGCCCGGCTCGGTGATCTTCACCACGTCCCGCATGAGCGGGAGGGGCTTCTCGGTCAGGTGGATGCGGTTCTGGGGATTGCCGTACTTGAACACACCGGGCAGGCAGGGGACGGGGCGGTTGATGGGCATATCCCCGTTGGAACCCCAGACGATGTACTCCGCCTGCTGGCGGAAGCGGCCCTTCTGGGGGCGGCTGTTGCCCTTGTCCCACACAGCGGTGCCCCGCCAGATCCAGCCCGCCCACTGGAGGGCGTCGGTGGCCGCGGGGAGCTGCCGCCAGTCGATGAACATACACACCGGCGCGCCGGGCTTGCAGATCTTTCTGGCATCCCCAAGCCACTCCGCCGCCCAGCGGGTCCAGGACCGCTGGTCCTTGGCGTCCCCGTCGAAGGGCGGGGGCGCGTGATCCCCCATGCTGGAATACTTCTTGGCCGTGGACTTGTTCTTCTCTGCCTGGGTACGGCCTCCAGAGGCGTAAGGCGGGTCGGTGATGACCGCATCGAAGGTGCCGGGGGCAAAGCCGCCCAGCAGCTTCAGCGCGTCGCCGTGGAGAATCTCCCACTTATCGTTCATGGGCATCCCTGCCTTTCTTTTGAACAGATTTTTGAGGTTTTGGCGCGGTGGAGAGCTCCGTCTCCAGATACTCGCTGATGATACACAATGCTTCATTATAGCTGCCGGAGCTGGTGACCCGCTGAAACATCTCATCGGCCTGTTTGCTCTGCCCGGCCTGTTTCAGCAGCCGGGAGGCCCGGCCCAGGATGCCGAAGATATTTCCGTCGTGGCCCGCCAGCGCCATTTTGGGTTTTGCCGGCCGCTGCTCCTGGATAAAACCGCCCAGCCGGTTGGGAACATAGTCGCTGAGCCAGGTTCCGCCAAACTGTTCGCGCGTCTGGAGCCGCCACATGGCCAGCTTTCCCACATCCATCAAAACACCCTCAAAGGGAAACAGCAGGTTGGTCAGGCCATCGTACTGGAAGCTCCTCACAGCTTCGGCTTTCCATGCGCTGCCGGCCTGTAGGATACCAGCCTGGGCAAACAGCTCATTGATACCATCCACCCACTCCTGGAGGTCCCCGCCGCAGCCCTGGAGGATGAGGCCCTCCTGATCGTTCATCTGACGCAGTTCGTCGATGGTGACTATCTTGATTTCTGCCATTTTACCTCCTATCTGATCTGGCCGCGCCTGGGACGGTCCTTTTTCTTTTTAAGCCCTGGCTGGTCGGCCTTGACCGGGATGTTAAGTTCCTCCGCCCTGCGGATCTCCGCCAGCATCCCCGGTGTACGCACAGTACCGTACACATTGACCTGCTGGCAGTGCTCCACCAGCCGCAGGCCCATCTCCCGCGCCGCCTGGTCCTGGGCGGGGTCATCCGGGTCTGCAAAGGGCGGGAACATGAGGTGGGGACAGATCGGGATATCCCCGGCCTGGAACACCTCCTGCGCTTTCTCCTTTGCGAAGGCGATGTTCTTTTCCAGTTCGCCTCGGAGCGGTGCGCAGATGTAGACCAGCCTGGGGCCATGGTTCTTCGTCAGGACTTGAATACGGAAGGTCTCCACATAGTCGCTGGCTATTTGCCTGAGCTGCTGGTAGTCCTCCTGGGAGGGATGGTAGGCATACCAATCGATTCGGTCGCCATCCACCCAAATATGTGGAGCAACACCATCCCGCAGGTAGGGGTTGTTAGGGATCTTCTTTTTCCCCCAGATATCTTTGAACCGAAGGATCAGCTTGTCTACCACGCCTTGATTGTTGTCCAACAGCGTCAGACGGAGCGCCGCATAGTGGTCCGCATGGCCCAGTGTAACAAATTCAGCCCTCACCTGACGGTTTCTGTCTAAGCTGCCCAGGCAGGCCCGGCCCACGAAAACCGGATCGCGGATGATAGTCCCGTCTGCAAACAGCTTACGGAGCTCCTGCTCGAAAAAATTACTCATCTGCTCTGCCCCCGTTCCTTGTGTCCTTTTTGCTGCGGCTCCGGCTCCTGGGGCGCCAACTCGTCCCTGGATGGGTCACGGATGACGGAACGCCCCTTTCCATCCATCACCAGAGTGTCCAGGGAATCGTTGCAGATCTCCTCGCCGCTGATGATCAACGCGGTATCGGTTAAATGCACATCGCCGCATACCCTGCCATACACAGCACTGGTACCGGACAGAATGGGTGCACGGCCTGTGTCCGGCGAGTTCAGCACCATCCCGCAGTCGGATACTCTGGCGTGGCCGCAGAGATTACTCCCCCGGATATAGGCGTCGTCCTCCGCGCGGGCATGGGCGCTCAGGGCAGAGTTCTGGGAAACATAGGCGTTTCCGCAGGCGACGGACTCTCCAAACAGGGACGAGCCCTTGTCCACATAGGCATCGTTACACGCAATGGCGTCGTCGAAGATCCAGGCGTCATCTCCCACCTCAAAGGACAGGTTGCGCTCGCTCTCTACAAAGCCGCCCAGCTCCCCGGCCTTTACCTTCTTCCCGATATCCCGCAGGGCCCGGATGCGGTGGAGAAAGGGATATTTCTCATGGGCGATATCGGTCAGTTCGTATTTCTGATTGATTACTGCTTCATCTCCTTTTTACAGACAGGCGAGGGGCCGCCCCTTGGGACAGCCCCTCCCGTATGCTTCTGTCTCAGATTTTAGATGGCCCGCACTCTGCGATCCAACTATCCAGGCTCAGACTCTCCGCCATGAGCAGGGCCAGCTTGTGCATTGCCGCCCGGTCCTGGGCGTCCTCCAGCTTGATTGCCGTCTCAAACAGGCCCCAGAGCAGCTCGACGATCATTCTGCCGTCGTAGGGCTCCAGCAGTTCGCTGTCGGGCAGGGCGTCCTCGCCGCTCCCGCTGCGAAGGAGCTGCCGTTCCTTTGCGAGCAGGTCCAGGCTGGCCTGGAGGCTCTCCTGGGGCAGGCCCCAGGCTTTGGCGATCAGCATCACGCCTGCCTCCATGGGGGCTTCGTCCCCGATCTTATCCGGCCCGCCCAGGGCCAGGGCATTGACCGCCTCCTCGGTGACCTGTCGAAGCAGTTTTTCCGGCGAGGGATGGGTTTCGATTTTTTTCATCAGAGCGTCCTCCTTACTGATTTTGGGGTGGGTTTCCGACCACAACAATACCCGTTTGGGCGGCGAAAAGCTATCACCATACGCAACGAAAAAGCAGACACAAACCCAGCGATACCAACAATTCCTGGGTGTTCAGGCGGCCTTCTGCCGGAGGCCGTTTTCCTGATCCTCCTCCCGAAACATCGCGTCGATATCGGAGAAGCGCTGGGTGCGGTTGAACTTCTCTGTCACCTTGCCTGGGAGGGCCTGCAGCTCCAGCATTCGGGCCCACAGCTCCGGGTGGTGGTCATAGAGGTGCCGCAGCTCCTTCCGCTTGGCGTTGGGGCAGAACCAGCAGCCGCCCCGGTTGGTGAACTGATAGATCGGAGAAAGGAGCCCCGCCTGCCGGCAGAGCTCCTTTGCGTCCTGTTCAGTGCAGTTGTATTTTTCCAATAGGGACACCTGGCGCCCCTCAAGCCGCAGCAGGCGTTCCTGCTCGTCCTTTGCGATGCCGATATACTGCACCGTGTCAGGTGGCAGTGTTTTCTGGTACCTTAGAATCGGTCTCAGCTTACAGTCCCGCTGGACATAGCACTTCCCACACACAGGGAAGGACCGCAGCATACCCTTCTTGGGGCCACGGGTAATACGCCCGGTGAACAGATCTACATAGGTCTTTTTGCCGCGGAGCACTGTCACTTTAATCCCCATGCGCTCCAGTGCGGGGATGCCTTTGGTATAGATGAAGTCCCGGTGCTCCGGGACCTCTCCTGAAATGGTTTTATCGAACATGACTTCGCAGTAGACCTCATCCAGCGGCTCTCCATGCTTCTTTGCCAATAAGATGGCGGCAAGGCTGTCCTTGCCGAAGGAGCAGGAGGCCAGGTATCTCAACGGTCCGAAACACCCGCCTCTTTCGCGCGGCAGACATTCTCCAGCAGCTCTGTCCGGTCCGTCTGTTCCCAGGGAGCCTCTGGGTACGTGAAGTGTCCGTAGTTACAGAACTGAGCGAACATGGGGTGGTCCAGCTTCAGGGTGCGGATCATACCACTGGGCGTCAGATCAAAGGCCGCCCGGACAGCCTGCTCCAGCACAGCACTGGAGTACACGCCGGTGCCATGGGTGTCGATGTCCACCGCCACCGGCTCGGCCCTTCCGATGGCGTAGGCCAGGCTGACAGTGCATTTCTCCGCCAGCCCCGCGGCCACAATGTTCTTGGCGATGTACCGGGCCATGTAGGCCCCGCTGCGGTCCACCTTAGTGCCGTCCTTCCCGGACAGTGCGCCGCCGCCGTGGGGGATAAGTCCCCCATAGGTGTCCACCATGAGCTTGCGGCCGGTCAGGCCGGTGTCCGCCTCAAAGCCGCCCAGCACAAAGCGGCCGGAGGGATTGATGAGGAGCTCTGTATCCCCATCCGGGGGCAGTTCCCGCAGCGCGGGGGTAATAACGAATGCCAGGATCTCCTGCCGCAGATCCTCCAGGTCCTTGTCCGCGTCGTGCTGGCAGGAGACCACCACGCTGGTGACCCGGTTGGGCAGGCCGAACACATACTCCACGGACACTTGTGCCTTGCCGTCCGGCTTCAGCCCGCGGATGGCCCCTGTTTTCCGGGCATTGGTGAGCAGGCGAGTCAGGCGGTGGGCCAGCACAGCAGGCAGGGGGAGAAGCTCGTCCGTCTCGCTGCAGGCGTAGCCGTACAGGATACCCTGGTCTCCAGCTCCGGTCTGCTCCTCTTGGGAAACAGCCCCGGCGATATCGCCGCTCTGGGCATGGGTGATGACCTCCACTTCGTAGTTGGAGCCGCCATAGCCCGCTTCCCGCACCGTCCGGCAGATAAGGGCGGGAATGTCCGGCAGCTCTGCGGCGGTGATCTCGCCGGCCACGAGGATCTTGCCCGCTGTGGCCAGGACCTCACAGGCCACACGGGCGGCTGGGTCGCTGCGGAGGCAGGCATCCAGAACTGTGTCCGCGATGGTATCGCACAGCTTGTCCGGGTGTCCCTCGGTGACAGACTCTGCGGTTTGAATGTATTTATCTCTCATGTGATTTTCCTTTCTTGGGATGATTTTTCTCCGCTTGTGCTTTCGCCGGAACAGTAAAAACCATCCTATTGTCAAACATCTTTTTATAACGCCGGATCTGGTC
>ENA-UEYL01003168-UEYL01003168.1-human-gut-metagenome-genome-assembly--contig:-NODE-3168-length-11157-cov-28.363628_pt1 | contig 11157 bp, 10 predicted proteins | sample MGYA00242941_ERZ507946 | MGnify/ENA primary metagenome ERZ507946 (study PRJEB26167, sample SAMN06115482) | human gut metagenome | host: Homo sapiens | place: China:Guizhou | collected 2015-03-11...
GCGCCGCTGGCCTGAAGAGCAATAGCGGCATGCTTACGGCCTTCGACAACTTCTTTACGAAGCTGACCGCTCGGGTGGAAGGAAACTACCTGGCGGGCCTTAATAATGGCGGATTCGCCGGACTTAGGATTACGTCCCGGACGCTCGCTTTTCTGCTTGATGGAAAAAACACCGAAGTTGGAAAGCTTCAGTTCTTCGCCGCGAACGAGGCATTCAAGAGCCTCATCGAAGAAAAGATCCACGATTTCCTTGCAGAAACGTTTAGGGAGCCCAAACTGTTCATAGATAACATCGGCAAGATGACTTTTGGTCAGCGTATCGCCTTCCTTGAGCAGGGTGCCAAGGACGAGAGCGGTCTCATCCTTCTGCTGTTCTTTGACAGCCTGTTTAGGTAAGTCTTCCATTTTTTAGTATGTTTTGAAACTGTGAAAATGTTGAATTCTATACCAAAGCTTTGGGGCTGTGTTGTCGTTATTTATTTAATTTACAAAGAAAAAATTCGAAAAACATTGACTTTTTTAATTTGTGATCACCCAGTAAAGCCAGAGCATTTTTTGTGCAAAAAGAGCCTAATCCGGGGAATTTTTGCCGGTCCTAATTTCGGTCTCAGAACGCCAAAAAGCATTCTCCCCTGAGCGGCCTTATACTGGACTATATTTCGTGACTAGCGCAAGGAAACAGGCAAAAAAAGGGCGTCTGAAATAAACCATTCAGACGCCGGTATCTAAATTAGCGAGAGAAGAACCTGAGTTCCCGAAAGGGATCTCAAAAAGCTCTTCGAAGATTCTCGCTTCAACCTCAAATCCCAAGGAGAAGTGACAACATTCAATTGCCACAAACGAATATTAGCATAAAGCCCTAAGGGTTTCTACCATAATATTTGTAAGAACCTATTTCAGGCATGCGAGTCTCAAAAAAATCTTGAGAAATTAAGTAGTTGTGGTTGACAAGAAGTACTGTGTTAAAACATTTTGACGAGGATTGATACAGATATTAACCAGAAAAGAAATCCGCTGATTTTATTGAGCCAGAGAGAAAAGTTTTTCGTCATCCATCGATCCGCAGCAGCTGCGGCAGAATAGCTGTAGGCGATGTGGACAAACCAGCAGGTAATAACAAACATGGCGATCATCAGGGAAACTTGCTGCACATAGGAGCCCTTGGGGTCAATAAACTGAGGGAACAGGGAGGGAAGGAACACGATGCACATGGGATTTGTGACTTGAAGAAGTGCAGCACTCGTCAAAATGTGGATTCTTTCCTGTTTGAGCTCCTTTAGATTAAACGACTTGATGGAAGAAGAAAGTGAGATGGCCGGAGCCGTCCAGCTTTTCCAGCCGAACCAAAACAACAGCATGCATCCGCATATCTGCAGCCCGTAAAACATGACGGGCGACTCATGAATGACAGCACCGAGCCCGCTCGCTGCAAGCGTACTCATAAATAACACGCCGATAGCGTTTCCTGTGGGAGAGAGAAAAGCATTTGCCTTTCCGTAGTTAATCGCGTTTTTGAGCGTATAGAGAACGCCGGCACCGGGCGTGATGCAAGTGATAAAAACCACGATGAAAAAGAGTCCGAGGCTTGAAACAGACATTTTTTCTCCTTTGTTGTTCGTCAGTGTAGGAATAAAATCAAACGCCTAGGAGGCTAAGTGATATAAAATCTTTATCACTCAATTATCTTTTTGCTAACATCAGAATGCGCCGCTGTTTCGATTACCGCACCATCAGACAGCTGATGCTGTTCGCTGCCGTGACTCAGGAGAAGAGCTTCCGGCGGGCAGCCAAGCGATTGAATATGTCCGTCCCTCCTCTTGTTCTTCAGATCGACGAGCTAGAGGCAAGGTTAAGAATGAAACTGCTGGAGAGAACGCCTCGCGGCGTTTCTCCGACGGCACAAGGCAACGCACTCATGCCGATGATTGACCAGCTGGTGCGGCAGGCGGAAGTCTTGAATTTCTCCGTGAAGCAAATGCAGCAAAATGCGCAGGGGATTCTAACGATCGGTGCGAACACGGAGTCGATGCTGTTTTTTATTCCGGAGTTTAAAAAACGTCTTGCGGCATTGCACCCGAATATTTCCCTGTTTGTGAAGGAAATTGATTCTTATCAGGTTGAAACAGAGCTCACGGACGGAACAGTTTTAATCGGCATGGCGTTTTTTGATACTTTGTCGGATCAGCGTTTGAGGATGGCAAACCTCATCAATGAAAAACCAATCGTACTTTTAAATCGAAATCACCATTTAGCAGGGAAGGGCGGAGTGTCAATTAAAGAGCTGCGAAATGAGGATTTTGTTTTTACACGGCGTGCCATTGCGCCTCGGCTGTTTGACGGTCTTGTCGGTTTTTGTCAGGAAGTTGGCGGCTTCACGCCGAGAATTATCCTCGAGGTCGAATCCAGCCCGCGCCAAATGGGATTTGTGAGCTGCGGGCAGGGTATAGCTTTTCTCCCGGAATCCTTCAGACAGTGGATGCCTGAATATATCAAGGCAGAAACGATTACGGATGCAACTCCTTGTTTGCCCCTTTCAATCGCTTGGAATCCGCTTATTGAATCCCCATTACGAGATATCGTGGCAGAAGAACTGAAACAGATGTTTGTGGACCGTTGAGAAGCATAGACCGCGGTCCAAAACGGAGGAAGATTATGAATAAACCAAAGGACGAACCGGGTTTGCAAACTATTCTCTCGCATTGCGGGCGCAATTTAGAAGCAAGCGGCGGTTACGTGAATGTCCCGCCTTATGAAGGTTCGACCATTATTCACGACGATATGGATGACCTGTTCGGACGCGTTGACAACCATCTATATGGCGACGGTACCGCCCGGACTTATGGGACGGACGGAGGACCGACGCATGAAGCTTTTTATGAGGCCATGAATAAACTCGAAGGCGGTGTCGGGACTTGGGCCTTTAGTACGGGTTTAGCGGGGTGCACCATCCCGATGATGGCGTTCCTGAAGACGGGGGATCACATGCTTGTGACGGATTCCGTCTACGGTCCCACACGTCAGTTCTGTGAGGTACTACTAAAAAATTTCGGTGTGGAAGCAGAGTTTTATGGACCCACCATCGGAGCGGGAATTGAGGGATTAATTCGCCCTAATACTCGTTTGATCTACATGGAAAGCCCCGGCACGCATACCTTTGAAATGCAGGATGTTCCGGCAATTGCCGCGGTTGCACGCAGGCACGGAGTCGTTACGATGATCGACAACACCTATGCCACGCCGATCAATTTCCAGCCTTTAAAACACGGGGTGGATGTCGTGGTGCATTCGGCAACCAAATACATCTGCGGTCACAGCGATGTACTGATGTCTACGGTTACCTGCAATGAAAAAACTTGGAAACAGGTCAGAGCTGTCTGCAAAATGACGGGGCAATACGCTTCTGCTCAGAGCGTGTACTTAGGACTAAGAGGCCTGCATACTTTGAAGGTGCGCCTTGATGCAGTTGGTGCGCATACACGAAAAGTGGTTGACTGGCTTCTGAAGCGGGAAGAAGTCAAAAAAGTGATTTGGCCGGCCTATGAAAAGGATCCCGGGTACCCCATTTACAAGAGAGACTTCGCAGGACCTATCGGACTGTTTGCTTTCCAATTTCAGGACTATTTTACGGACGTGCAGATCAACCGTTTTATGGATTCTCTGAAGCTATTCGGATTGGGTTATTCGTGGGGAGGATTTGAGAGTTTGATCCTTAGAAGCTATGGGAAACGCACGGTCGGAGATCCGAAGATTATGCGTACGATGATCCGCGTCTACATCGGCTTGGAGGATCCGCAAGATATGATCAATGACTTAGATCAGGCGATGACTAAAATGCGGGATGCCTAAAACACACGAAAAGACAAAAATTAAAGGCCGCAGAGAAGAACTCTTAACGGCCTTTTTACTCAGCTCAAAAACAAATTATTTTGTATTGAGAGCATCTTTAAACTGTTTGCCGGCAACGAATTTCGGCTGAACAGAAGCGGGAATCTGGATCGTTGCTCCGGTGGCAGGATTGCGGCCGGTACGAGCTTCGCGCTTAGCAGACTTGAAAGTTCCGAAACCAACGAGAGTGATTTCATCACCTGCTTTAACAGTTTTGACGATCTGAGCTGTCAGAGCATCCAGAACATCTTTAACATCAGCTTTAGATTTACCGGATGCTTCTGCAACGGCAGCAATCAATTCAGTTTTATTCATTCGATTCCTCTGATAGTGTTTGAATGGAACCCTGATAATAAGGGTTTTTTAGGGCAAAAAACAGTTTTTTGAGTTTGGGTGTGCCGTTTTCGCGACAAACCGCCGTCCAATAGGGCTTCTTGCGAGATAACGTATCACGCAAATGCGGTATTTCCGAGAAACTGTCTATAATTTATCTGATTGTGAAAAAATTATAGTCGGCCTGAGAGAGTAGGCCTATCCGAAAAGATCGAGCTCTTTTTGGACAGCAGGCTCGGTCTTGTTTTTAAGAATGTCTTGTATATCCCTCAAGTACAACTTGACCATATTGGAAAAAATCAAACCGACGGAGTATGTTTTATCCGAGTATCTGAGCTGGGAGAGCCATCGATAGAATTCGATTTCGTCTTCTGTCTGGGCTTCAATGCCGCCGCGGATCATGACGAACTTGTCAAAAAGCGACTGCGCCGACTCGATCAAAGTTTCATAGGCCTCTTCTGCGTTTTGTGAGCGGAACTCCGGAAAACTGTCGACGGAAACCGGATAAATCTTATCGAGTTTAAGCTGTTCGGGATCTAGGTCCGATAAGGTAAGAGAAAGCATTTTCCTTTGAAGGTCAGTAAGTTCTTCGATGCTTTGCTTCAAATCCTCTTTGTATAAAGCGATTCCGGAAGTATTTTTCTTTACCATCGTGTACCTATGCGTTGATTGGAGGAATTTTAGCGCAAGCGTAATAATTGCACCGAGCCATCCCACATATGAGTATGAGGTCAGGGATAATGTCTATGTACTAACCCTGAGGGGATGATGATAATTATCCTTAGTTAGTTTGCTCTTCAAGAGGTTAGTAATGAGTCAAAAGTCTGAATTTGACGCCAGAATCGCTGCTGCTGGTATCCGCAGGATCTCCCGCAGCAGGAAGATTTCCTTGAAGGGCGCCCAGCGAATTGCACTGCCATCCTTTTTAACACAGGCCCATTCAACGGAACCTAACCAAGGCTCCGGCTGGAACTTGTTTACGGCGTCCATGCGTCCTGTTTAGTTCTGAGGATTCATGCCCGAACTTCCAGAAGTCGAAATCACTCGTCTCGGAATACTTAAGCGCGTCGGTGGTCGCCGCTGCACAGGAGCGGTTGTACGTGAGACGCGTTTTCGTAAGTCAGCTCCTGCAAATCTTTCCGAACTGCTCACGGGGCAGTGTCTGCGCTCGATTGAGAGACGCGGGAAGTATCTGATTTGGAATTTCGACCGAGGGTATATTGTTTCTCACCTCGGTATGTCGGGTGTGATGCGAATCGTTGATCCCAAAGTCACAGAACCTGTCAAACATGATCACATCGATATTTTGTTCGGTGACTTGGCGGTTCGGTACCACGACCCCAGACGTTTTGGTTTTGTGATTTGGCTCCCGGAGTCTCAAGATCCTTATGCGCTGCCGGAAATCGCAAAATTAGGCGAAGAACCTTTTTCTGATAGCTTTACTGTGTCGCGGCTGCACTCCGCTTTAGCGAATACTTCACTGCCGATTAAAGAGGCCATGCTGACGGGCAAATATGTTGTCGGTGTCGGCAATATTTATTGTTCGGAGTCTTTATTTAAAGCTCGCATTTCCCCCTTAACGCCGGCCAATAAGATCTCAAAACAGAGGTTAGAACGTCTGGTTACAGCGATCCGAGAAGTGCTGACTTTGTCTTTAAACGAGGGCGGTTCTACTTTAAAAGACTTCGTTTCTGCAGAAGGCGAGCAAGGCTATTTCACATTAAACGCCAAAGTGTACGGAAAAGAAGGCAAACCTTGCGCAAACTGCGGTCGACCGATTAAGAAGATCATTCAAAACGGCAGAGCGACTTATTACTGCAGTAATTGCCAAAGGCGCTGACACGTAATTGGCAATGGAAGGTAATTGCAGAAATAACCTCGACGAGTGTTTAGAAGTTGTGTCCTAGACCGACGGTGGCAGCCCAGCCTCCTAAACCGGAATCATATTTTTTGAAAGCTTTTCCTGTCGTTCCCCAGCCGGCCTGAGTGTAAAGCGTGGTTCGTTTGGAGAGAGGGTAGAGGTAGGCGGCGCCGAGAGAATACGAATTGTACTTTTCGCCTGTGTCCTTAAGTTTGCCCAATGCACCTTGAGTCTGGAACTTAACTGATCCGCCCGCGAAAGGAATCGCTACAGAGAGTGCAAGCGCATGTTGGTTTGCGCCTTTGTGCGCTTCTTCGATTTCGGTGTTGTTAGGAAGTTTCATGGAATGAAGCGCATATTGGTAAACGCCGAAAAGCTTGAAAGTTCCGAAATCGTAAGAAGCTTGAACGGTGAATAAGTTCGTCGCTTTAGGTTTTGAAAGATCTTCGGTTCCTTTGTTATCCAACATTTCCCAGTAAGTTCCGAACCTGATAGCTTGGTCCTCATATGTCGCCCCGATGCCGTAATAGTGTTCGTTTCTTGACCACTTTTCTGAGTCCTCATTAACGCCGTTTGAGTAAGTGGCGTGAACCTTCCAACCATTAAGGCTGGGAGACACATAAGCAATTGTGTTGTTCATCCAGTCCGTCAGAATGAAAGCGCTGTGGATATTGCTGAGTACCGAAAAGCTCGTGTTGTAGGCGGAGGAACCGGAAATGGAGTATTCGCCGTTGTAGGAACCAAGTGCTCCGATTCTGCCGAATGCGACCTGGCCGAAGCTGCTTTCAAAACCCAGGTAAGCCTGACGATTAAAGGCCTTGTCGCCTTTATCGTCGTCTTCTTTTCCGTTTGACAGGACGTAGCCTTGTTCCAGTCTTAAGAAAACATTGTTTCCGCTGCCGAGATCTTCCGTTCCGGTAAAGCCGAACATATTGGTATCCAAGCTGCCGTTGGCAAACCTAACCGTTGCAGATTTTCCTTTTAGTTTTTGGACAGTTATGCCGCCGTCGGCGCCGCCATAAAGCATGACAGAGGTTTCAGCGTAGACAGAGGTAGCTGCAAGAGGCAGGACTACGGCAAGGAGAAGCTTTTTCATAAGTTTGTACGCATCAAGGATAAAAAATCGTTCTCAGAAGATTCAGATTCACGACAAGCGAATTCTTCTCTATTTTTTCCGAAGTGGTCGTAAACATTGCCAAAAACGAGAAATTTACCCAAAATTAACATATATTCTTGTGATATTGAAGAGCTCAAGCGGCGGCTGCACCGACGTCGTTGCGTAAAAGAGGATGGTTCACAACGAGTTTGAACCTCTAAGAGTTGCTTCCCTGATTATTATCTTTCGAACAAAAACAAATTCCGCTCAAACCTAAAAGGTAAGAGCGGAACAAAAGAAGAGATTAGATCTTTTTAGCGGACGCTGCTGTTAGCTAGCCTCCCTTCGGTGTTTGAGTTGCCCTTTGCGGCGAGCTTAAGTCCGGCAACGATTGCGACAATGATCGCAGTGCAAATGGCGATACAAACAGCGGAATACACCGGATGAATATTGAAAGAGCCAGCTTGATAGACGATGGTTGCAGCACTGTATCCCACTGCTGTTGTCCACAAAGCAGAGAAGATAGCCCAGCCGCTTCCGACCTCTCTATAGATGGCACCCATGGCCGCACCACAGGGCAGATAAAGAAGAACCATCAGCAGGTAAGCAAACGCACCCAACTCACCGTCGAACAGCTTGTTCATGGCGGCAATTGTTCCGGTGCTTACTTCTTGCTCTTCAATCTTGGCTGCCGGTTCGCCCAAAGCAGCCTCTTCTTCCGCTTTATCGCCGATTCCGCTGTAAAGAGAATCCAACGTACCGACAACGGCTTCTTTGGCAAGAATACCTGTGAAGACGCCGACGGCAGCAGGCCAGTTTTCTGCAGACACGCCCATTGGCTTGAAGACGGGCACAATCGTCTTGCCGATCTGAGACAAAACACTCTTGTCGGTATCTTGATTGCGGAAGGAGCCGTCTGTTCCTAAGGAGTTTAGGAAACAAAGAACAGCCACAAGCACAACGATTACTTTACCGGCGCGGAAAATAAAGCTCTTTAAACGATCCCATGTTCTCAGAAGGACGTTCTTTGCGGTTGGCAGATGGTACGGAGGAATCTCCATGACAAAGGCGCTGGTCTGACCGGCTAAGGCCGTTCTCTTAAGCATGAAGCCTGTGGCGATAGCTGCCAAGATGCCGATGAGATACAAACTGAAAACGAGATTTTGTCCGCTCATCGGCCAAAAAGCAGTCGCAAACAAAACATAAACCGGAAGTCTTGCGCCGCAGCTCATAAACGGAGCCATTAAAACCGTGGTAATACGGTCTTGTTTTTGCTCCATCGTACGGGTTGCCATGATAGCGGGGACGCCGCAGCCGAATCCGACAATCAGAGGAACAAACGCTTTTCCGGGCAGCCCGAGCGCTCTCATCAGGCGGTCCATCACAAAGGCAGCCCTGGCCATATAGCCCGAGTCTTCAAGGAAGGGCAAGGCTAAAAACAGGCAGAAGATAAACGGAATGAATGTGGAGATACATTGAATACCGCCGCCGATACCGTCGGCAAGAATCGTTTTAAGCCATTCTGGCGTTCCGATGGAAGTGAGAAGTTCCCCGAATCCGTCGATAAAGATCGCTCCGAAAAGAATATCGAAGAAGTCGATGAAAGCGGAACCGACGTTGATCGAAAAAATGAACATCAGGTACATCACGGCCAAGAAAATAGGTACCCCCAGCCAACGATGCAAAACAATCTTGTCGATTTTGTCGGTAATGGTTTGTTTGACCTCGTTGTCTCGAGTGATGCAAGAGGAAGCGACTTTGCTGACAAAGGAGTAGCGCACGTCGGCAATAGCCATATCCAGGTCGCCGTTGTAGTGCTTATTGAGTGCGTTGATTCGCAGTTCGGCTTTGGAAAAGCCGCTCTTTAAGGTGCGGAGTCCCAGTTCTTTATCACTTTCAAGGATCTGTTCGGCGATCCAAGGGGCCTTTTCAACGTTGTTTTCACAGAGTTCCTGAGTCAGTGTATGAATTTCATCGGCAATGTCTTTCGGGAAAACAAGCGGGTTGTCCGGAACGGTAGGATTTTCGAGCTGGCGGCTGATTGCTTGTTTGAGATCATCTACACCCGTTTCTCTAGAGGCAACTAGGCCGACAACAGGGCAACCTCGCTCCTGCGCTAATTTATCGAGATCAACGGAGATGGAATGATTCTTAGCGACGTCAAGCATGTTGACCGCAACAATGAGCGGAACCTGTATTTCGATGAGCTGCGCGGTGAGATAAAGGTTTCTCTCCAAGTTCGACGCATCAACGATATTTACGACGAGAGAAGATTCGCCTGAGAGGATGTATTCTCGAGCGACGCGCTCGTCTTCGCTGGAAGCGTCACACGGCTGAAGAGAATAGGCGCCTGGTAAATCGACGAGCGTGATCTGCTGATCATTGACCGTAAAACTTCCGCTCTTTTTCTCGACGGTAACGCCTGGCCAATTTCCGACGGTCTGGTGTGATCCGGTCAAAGCGTTAAACAAAGTTGTCTTGCCGCAGTTGGGATTGCCCGCGAGCGCGATCGATATTTTCTGAGTCATGATGTTTCCTCACAAAGGTCTGACGTCAATGATTTCGATTTCAGCCTTTCGAACGCTGATGAAAGATCCGCGAAGTTTGATTTCGACGGGATCTCCTAACGGGGCCACCCGGGTGACTTCAAAACGAGTGTTGGGAAGGACGCCCAAAGAAAAGAGTTTTTTCCGATATTCAGTGTTTCCCGGCAAAAAACCTTTCACGACACCTCTTTGTCCGGGTTTCATATCGCGAAGCTGCATGATGTTCTCCTATTGGAAAATGCGAACAACTTTTATTTCTGCCGCGACATCTCGATTTACAGCGATTCTGGCGTCACCTACGGCAAGGAGAAGAGGGCCGTTCTGTGCGGAGGTGATCACGGAAGCCACGCTGCCGACGTATAAACCTAAATCCCGGAGACGTTTCAATTCACTTGGAGGAATATTTCCCAGTTTTGCGATCCTGCATTGCACATTCATCGGGAGCTGGATTAGGAGGTGAGATGTAGAGACAGTCATAAAAGCATCAAATGAAAACGATTATCTTTATCAAAATGTTACCCCTCAGCGATCGAAATAATAATCATTATCATTATGGATTTCTCTATATCTTTCATGAATTTCGCATCTTGAGGATTTATAACTTGTTGAATATTTGCGGAAAGATTCACTTAAATATCCCAAAAATATGGAGAAGCAATTGTTATTGACAAGTTAGAAATTCTTAAATTTTGAGGAATAAAATGAGAATGATTCCGATTTAATTCTTTTTACAATTTTCAGAGGTTGTATGAAATTAGCAAAAACAGCTTTGGTCATAGCATTGGCCTCCGTCGGTACGATGGCTGCCGCTGAGTCTCAGGTAACGCTTTACGGGACGATCGACGGAGCAGTGGTCGTCAACAAAGCAAAAGGAGGAGACGCTACTGTTTCTCTCGAAGACGGTATCGCAGGAGGCAGTGTTTGGGGTATCGAAGGAAGTGAAGATTTAGGAAACGGATACTCCGTCGGCTTCCTTTTGGAAAACGGTTTTGCTATGGATAGCGGCTCTGCCGGGGAAGAAGGCAAGGCCTTCAGCAAACAGGCAACCCTTTCTTTGTCCGGAAATTTCGGTGAACTTGCATTCGGCCGCATGGGCGGCTTAGCCTCTTATGAAGGTTCTTATTCGATTTGGGATGCGTCTCCCTTCGGTACCGACTATCTTCAGGCCGGATTGGGAAATACGTTCGTGACAGGCCAAATCAACAATAATAGTATCGTTTATGTTTCTCCTGAATTCGGCGGCTTGAAAATCCACGCACAGTACTCCAACGGCGTTGAAGACGATACAGCAAAATGGTCCCGCAACAGCCACTACTACGGTTTGGGCCTGACATATGAAATCGGGAAATTGTCTTTAGCGGGTATCGTTGAACGCTTCGACAATAAGTCCGAAGAAGACAAAAACAAAGCCACAATGGTTTATAGCTTGAGTGCAAC
>ENA-UEYL01003175-UEYL01003175.1-human-gut-metagenome-genome-assembly--contig:-NODE-3175-length-11138-cov-13.698852_pt1 | contig 11138 bp, 7 predicted proteins | sample MGYA00242941_ERZ507946 | MGnify/ENA primary metagenome ERZ507946 (study PRJEB26167, sample SAMN06115482) | human gut metagenome | host: Homo sapiens | place: China:Guizhou | collected 2015-03-11...
TGTTCAGACGTGGTGTAGTTCAATCGAGCGGCCGACGAGGCTCGAACTCGCTACCTCCACCTTGGCAAGGTGGCGCTCTACCAGATGAGCTACGGCCGCATGGCGGAGAGTTTGGTTTTGTCGCGCTCTCTCCGGGCGACGAATGCTATTATATGGCATTCGATGTAAAAAGTCAAGCTTTTTTCGCCCATTTTTTTCAAAAAGTCATACGCTTACTGCTTTTCTACGGTGTCCGGCCAGTTTTTCAGCAGGTCATTCAGGTCTACTTTGTACTGCTTGCCGCAAAACTGGCAGTTGACCTCGGCAATGGGGTCTTCATCGCGCAGTTTTTCCACCTCTTTTTTGCCAAGGCTGCGGATGGTGCGCTCCACGCGGTCCAGGCTGCAATCACAGCAATAGTCAATGCGGGTGGAATCCAGCAGTTCGGGGTTAAAGCCGTCCAGCGCCATATTCAGGATATCGGGAATACTTTTACCCTGTTGCAGCAGGGTGGTAATGCCGGGCATTGCGCCGATATTCTTTTCCAGGCGGGTGATCTCATCCTCGGTTGCGCCGGGCATGAGCTGCACGATAAAACCGCCCGCGCACTGCACCGTCAGATCCGGGTTGACCAGAACGCCCAGCGCGCAGACCGTTGGTGTCTGCTCACTGATGGCAAAATAGTTGGTGATATCCTCGGCAATCTCACCGGAAACCAGCGGCACCTGGCCGATATAGGGTTCCCGCATACCAAGGTCGCGGATCACATCCAGCGTGCCGTCCTTACCCACGGCAGCGCCGACGTTCAGGTGGCCGTCCGCGCGCGGGGGCAGCTCCACGATGGAGTTTTCGACATAGCCTTTTACATCGCCCGCGCCGTTGGAGACGGCCAGAATACGGCCCGCCGGGCCGCCGCCCTTGATCTGTACGGTGACAGAATCAGAATCCGATTTGAGCATCTGGCCCATCATGGCAACACCGGTCAGCAGGCGGCCCAGGGCTGCGGTGGTAACGGCGCTGGTTTTGTGCAGCTGCTCCATTCGGCGCACAATGGCGGTGGAATCAATGCCATAGAACAGGATGCCGCCGTTTTCCGAAATGCCGCGCAGCAGGTTGCTGCTGTTTTCATTTTTTGTTTCACACATAGAATCAATGACCTCCCGAAGCAGGGGTGCGGCGGTTAGGCCGGGGTGCCGTCTGCTTCCTGTGTATACTGCTTGACTGCCGTGATGATCCAGCGCTGGCTGTCCGGCCGGACAGGGCCAAAGCTTTCGCCATCAGCAATTTTGACCGGGTCAAAGCCGTATCTGGTTAGCAGCGCTTTGACGGTATCAAGTGGGTAGCTGTATTCCGAGAAAGATTCATGGAAGTCTTCCCCGGTATCTTTATAGTGGATATCAATGCTGAGGTCCACGCGACCTGTCTGTGGGTCATAGCGGTTGCTCCAGCGGCAGGCGGCGTCATCCTCATCAAAATCAAAAGTCTGGCCGGAAAGCACTTTTTCATGCTTATAGGGTGTGTTCAGGTCAAACACAAAAACGCCGTCTTTTTCCATAAAGAACGCGGCTTTTGCGATGGCCTTTTCAAAGTTTTCCAGCGGACCGATGTGGTTATAGGTATCAAAAGTGGAAACCGCGGCGCGGATGGTCCCGTACAGGTCCAGCTGCAAAAGGTCCTGGCACAGCAGCATGGGGTTGGTCAGCGGCAGGCCAAGGGCATCGGCTTTGTCCCGCAGGACGCTGAGCATCTCTTCCGAAACGTCAACGCCGATCATATCGTACCCAGCCTGGGCCAGCATCAGGGTCAGCTCGCCGGTGCCGCAGCCGAAATCTGCCACAATGCCATCCTGGATGCCGTGGGCTTTCAGCTCCCCGGTCACATAGGCGAACAGCGCATCATAATCAGCTGCGCCATTGAACTCGTCATAAAAATAGGCAAATTCCTGATACGCCATGGTTTAGGCCTCCGGTGCCAGGCAGGCATCCAGATACTGGCGCAGTTCTTCGACCCCGGTCCCCTTTTCGGCGCTGGTCAAAAACACCTGCTTGCAGCCATAGGGGGCGCAGGTGATGCGGAACTCTTCCAGCTGGGCGGTCATCTCAGATTTTTTGAGCTTATCCGCCTTGGTCAGCGCCACAACAAAGGGAATCCGGTGGAAGTGCAGGTATTCCATCATCTGCACATCGTCCGCGCTGGGGGCATGGCGGCTGTCCAGCAGCTGCACCAGCACATTCAGCGCGCGGTCCGCTTCAAAATAGCTGTTGATCAGCTCGTCCCAGCGCTCACGGTCCGCATTGGACACCTTGGCGTAACCATAGCCGGGCAGGTCCACAAAATAGGCGGTATCCACACGGTAAAAGTTGATGGTTGCCGTTTTGCCCGGCGTTGCGCTGACGCGCGCCAGATTTTTGCGGTTGCACAGCCTGTTGATCAGACTGGATTTACCCACGTTGGAACGGCCGGAAAAGACAAATTCCGGGCGGTCGCTTTCCGGCAGCTGGCTGGAAAGGCCATAGGATGCCTGAAATTCACTGCGATTATAATTCATAAATACAACTCCCTTTTCCGGCTTTTCCGCGTTGGTCACATCACGGCAGCAGGTTCCTTGGCGGTGCTCTGCTCGGTTGCGATCAGCTGGGTAGCCTGCGGCATGGTGCGTTTGTGGGCAGCGGATGCTGCGGGCAGGATGAGTGCATGTTTGAGCACCTGAGAAAGGTCACTGACGGGGATGAACTTGACGGCCTTTTTGACCTCCTCATCCACCTCGTACAGGTCGGGCTTGTTGGCTTCGGGGATGAGCACGGTGGAAATGCCCTCGCGGAAGGCTGCCATGCTCTTTTCTTTCAGGCCGCCGATGGGCAGAACATTGCCGTGTAGGGTGATTTCGCCCGTCATAGCAAGGTCGTGGCGAACCGGAATCTCGGACAGCGCAGAAATCAGCGCGGTGGTCAGGGTGACACCGGCGGAGGGGCCATCCTTGGGTACAGCGCCTTCGGGGGCATGGATATGGATATCGGTGTTCTTGAACTTATCCGGCGCAATGTGGTAGGTTTCGGCATGCACGCGGGCATAGGTCAATGCCAGGTGAGCGCTCTCTTTCATTACATCGCCCAGGCTGCCGGTGATCTCCACCTTGCCGGAGCCGCTGGGGATGATGGAAACTTCGATAGGAAGCATCTCTCCGCCCACGCTGGTCCAGGCCAGGCCGTTGGCAATGCCAACAGCATCGGTGCGGGAAATAAAGGTCGGCTTGACCTTTTCGGGACCGAGCATTGCTTTGACCATGGCAGGGGTAACATTGATCTTATCTTTCTCCCCTGCGGCGATCTTTTGAGCGCACTTGCGCAGCACGGCGGTGATGGTGCGCTCCAGAGTACGCACGCCGGCTTCGCGGGTGTAGCCGTCAATGATCTCATACAGCGCCGCCGGGGCCATGGTAACGCGGGATTCCAGGCCGTTATTTTTGAGCTGTTTGGGCAGCAGATGGCGGCGGGCGATGTTGAACTTTTCCACGCGGGTATAGCTGGGCAGTTCAATCACATCCATACGGTCATACAGCGGGCCGGGAATGTGGGAAGCATCGTTGGCGGTGGTAATGAACAGCACGTTGCTGAGGTCAAACGGAATATCAAGATAGTTATCCTTAAAGGTCTTGTTCTGTTCAGGGTCCAGCACTTCCAGCAGGGCGCTGGAAGGATCGCCGCGGTAGTCCCCCGCCAGCTTGTCGATCTCATCCAGCAGGATGACCGGGTTGGAGGACTTGGCGGTATTGATGGCGCTGATGATGCGGCCGGGCATTGCGCCGATGTATGTACGGCGGTGACCGCGGATCTCGGCCTCATCATGCACGCCGCCAAGGCTCATGCGGGCAAAGTTGCGGTCCATGCAGGCGGCAACGGAGCGCGCAATGGAGGTTTTGCCGACACCCGGAGGGCCGACCAGGCAGATGATCTGGCCCTTGACATCCGTATTGAGCTGGCGGACGGCCAGAATTTCCAGAATGCGCTCCTTGACCTTTTCCAGACCGTAATGGTCATGGTCCAGCACCTTGCGGGCGTGGGCCTGGTTCAGATCGTCCTTGGTAAAGGTGTGCCAGGGCAGGCCGATGACGGTATCCAGGTAGCTGCGGATCACGCTGATTTCGGCCTGATTGCCGGCCATTTTGCCAAGGCGCTCGCATTCTTTCAGCAGCTTTTCCTCGCTGGCGGCATCCAGGTGCAGGTCCTGAATCTTCTGGGCATACTTTTCCGCTTCGGCGCGGGTATCCTCGGCATCGCCCAGTTCCTCACTGATGATGTGCATCTGCTCCCGCAGGTAGTAATCGCGCTGGTTTTTATCCATCTGGACGTTCACTTTATCGTCCAGTTCTTTCTCAATGGCCAGCACTTCACATTCCTGGCGCATCACAAGCAGGAGCTTTTCCAACCGGCTGGGGATGGAATTTTCCTGCAGAATGGTCTGCTTGTCCTCATATTTCAGCAGCAGGTTGGCCGGCATGTATTCGCTCAGGTAGAGCGGATTATCCGAGGAGACGATGTTATACACCACATCCTTGGAGATCTGCGGGCTGTAGGAGAGATACTCCTCAAAGCACTCTTTCAGGCTGCGAACCAACGCCTCGGTCTGGGTGCGCTTATCTGGTGCCACACCGCGCACGAGAGCGGGGCGGACATCAGCCTGCAGGTATTTGCCACTGGCATCCAAGTCCAGCAATTTGGCACGGGATTTTCCCTCTACCAGTACCTTGACCAGATCTTCGGATACACGCAGCACCTGCTTAATTTCCGAAATGACGCCATAGGCATACAGATCCTGGGCCGTGGGCTCCTCTGTCTCCATATCCTTTTGCGCAATCAGGAAAATATTGCTGTTGGCGTGCATGGCGGCCTCGATGGCGGCAATGGACTTCTGGCGGCCCACCTCAAAGTGGACCACATTATTGGGGAACACCACCAGCCCGCGCAATGCAACCACCGGCAGGTGCATGGCGTTATGGGCCACACGGCCCCTTACTTTTGCTTCTGACATATCTTTCCCTCCCCGGGCCAGCTGGCCACGGATTTTATTTGAAGTACGGCAACAATCACCGGTTTAGCGGTGCATTTGCCATGGTTTTATCTTACTTTTGCCTGCAGGGGACATTCATACTGCCCGCGGATGACCGCGCTGCTGCAGGCAGGCTGCGGCAGCAGCACATTCAGTGCAGACGGCAGCACCTGGGCTTTCAGCTCCATGACCGGGGCGCACTCGCCGTCGATCGTGGCAATGATGGGGCGGTTGTCCAGCACCTGCATTTCCACGCTGCGGGCACGGTAAAAGGTCATAAAGCTGCGGAACTCCGGCACGATGGTATCGGCATCCTGCATGTGCCGCCCGGCTTTGTATTTGGCCAAAATTCCCGCAATCTGAATGCGGGAGATGGGTTTGACCAGCACAATATCGAGCAGGCCGTCATCCATGGCTGCATAGGGCGCAGCCTGATAACCGCCGCCGTAATAGCCGCCATTACAGATGGCCGCCATCATATAAGTACCGGTATACTCTTTGCCGTCGATCGCAACGCGCAGCTTGTGGCCGAAGCGGCTGAGCATAGCCTGTAGAATCGAGAGCGTATAGGCTGCTGTTCCCCCGCATCCCGGCAGCCGCCGGAATTTTGGGATGCCATATGCCACCTGAGCGTCCAGCCCGGCGGCGCAGATATCGATTCCGATACCAAGGGATGTTTGCAGCAGATCCACCCGGCAGGGCTGTGCCTGCAGCTGGGCGGCAAAGTCTAAAAAAGACGCTTGGCCCGCCGCGCCGAAGTTGCGCACATAGTCGTTCCCGCTGCCGCAGGGTACACAGCCGACCACTACATTCGCGCTGCCTGCCGCGCCCTGAACCAGCTCGTTCAGCGTGCCATCTCCACCGCAGGCATACAGCGCCGCCGGGGTACCGGATGCCGCATACTGGCGGGCTGCTTCGCGGGCCTGACCGGCATACTGTGTGACAACAATTTGAGGCTGGGGCAGCTGGAGCTGGCGGGCCGCCGCCTGGATCCGGGGCACAAGCTCTGCGCTTGCATCCCGTTTTCCTGCAACGGGGTTGATGAAAAATACCTGTTCCACCGCGGTGCTCCTTCTGCCCAACAGGAACCGCTTTGCCCTTCACGGGGGTAGCAGCTCTTATTTCTGGCTCCAAAAATACAGAATATATTGTATCTGGTTTGGCTGTAAATAGCAAGTGCTTCCTACAAGATGTTACAATTTGTGCGGACAAAATTCACAAGATGTTCGATTTTGTCCGATTTGTCCGCTCTATTTTTGCCTGTTATTATTCGCGCGGGCGGGCCAGGGCATCGCGGCGGAACGCCTGCATGGCGGCTTCGTCCTCAAAGCTGGCAATGTACAGCTGGTCCCCCATTTCGCGGGCCAGAATTTCCGGCAGGCGCGGAGCCGCGTTCAGGCAGGAGCGGTACTTTTTCAGCAGCTCTTCATGCGGCATGCGGTAGCGCAGTTCATCGTGGCGGCCCGCACAGCAGCAGTAGCGGTGGTAACGCGCCAGCGGATGGTGCGCAGCGCCGAACGCCACCATATCGGCCCAAATCTGGTACAGGTCCAGCCCGCCGGCATAGTTGAGCATATCCACCGTATAGCCGCCGGCCGGGCGCATGTTGACTTCCAGCCCCAGGATATCCCCCGCATTGCCCAGGCTGGGCTTGGCGGTTTTCAGGCGGAAAAATTCCAGGTGGAAAAAGCGGCTTTTGGCCCCAAAGGCTTTCAGGGCAGCTTCGCCCATTTTGCGCAGTTCGGGGCTGATTTCCGGTGCAACATAGTACCACATCGGCTTTTTGCCGTGGGCAATCTCCATGATGCTGTCCGGCGTAACATGGCTGGCGGCATAGATCGGCTCGGCATTGGCATCGGCCACGCCGTCAAAGGTCACGATCTCACCATCCACAAATTCTTCCAGGATATAGTTGGCCGCATTGGGGCCCTCCTGCTGGAAAAATTTGTTCAACTCGGTTTTATTCTTGAACTTATGGGTGCCGTTTGCCCCCACGCCGTTATCCGGCTTGGCAATGACGGGCCAGCCGACAGTTTTGGCGAAAGCCTGGGCCTCCGTTACATCTGCCGTCACACACCAGCGGGCGGTGGGGATACCGGCTTTCTGGTAGTAGGTTTTCATCACGGATTTGCGCTTGAACTTTTCGATCTCAGCGGATTTAATGCCGGTGGTGATATTAAAATCTGTCCGCAGGCGGGCATCCTGTTCCAGCCAATATTCATTGTTGCTTTCTACCCAGTCGATCTTGCCATACTTGAAAGTGAAAAAGCCCATGGCGCGCAGCATTTCATCATAGTTTTCCATGTTGTCCACACAGTAATACTCGGTCAGTGCGCTTTTGAGCAGGGCGGGCAGCGTTTCGTAAGGGGCATCGCCAATGCCAAGCACATTTACGCCATTGGCACGCAGGCGGTCACAAAAATTCCAGTAATTTTCCGGGAAATGCGGTGAAATAAAAACAAAATTCATTTTTCCTGTACCCCTTTTCCGGCCGCCGCAACGGCATGAAACTTTATTATTTTGTATAATTTTACATTATATCCACTGTTGCGGCGGGATGCAAGGTGTTTTTCGCCCACGGTGGGTTGCTGCCATGCCCGGCATGGGGCAGATATGGCATGGTTTACGTTGATATTTTACTGCGTGTATATTATAATAAAGTTGTTTTATTGTTTGATATTTAGGGCAACACCGCACAATTCCCGCCTGACGGCTTAAGCACCGCTCCGGCGGCTGCGGCACGGCATCTGCGTTGCCAAAATGCTCGATAATGTCGGGTTGCGGTACCCGCATCGTGCTTCGGGGGCAAAAGCCCCTCGCACTCTGCGACCGCTGCCCCTGCTTCGGTTCGCTGTTTCCGCCACTGGCGGCGCTCACCTTTGCAGCATCCAGTATTATCTGCGCTTTTGGCTTGGCATCTGCCGCACCTCGCTCGCCGTATCGGCACTTAGAATTATGCGGTATTGCCTTAGCTTATATCAGCTTTCAAATTTTATTTCTTTGCCCCAAAGGATGTGTTACTACTGGCAAAAAATTCAACTTTACCAAAACTTACCCGCAATGGGCGGTTGTTCCTCGGTGGTGCCCTGCTGGGGGTACTGGTGTTTGTGCTGGTGTTCGGGGTCAGCACACTGGATGTAACCAACGATGCCTTTTGCCGCGGCGGGTATATTGAAAAGGACATCCAGCAGCATTATGCCGGGTGGCTGTTTTACCGCCAAAGCTCCGCTGGCTGGCCGCTTTGCATTGCCCGCGGCATCAACTACCCGGATGGGCTGAGCGTTGCTTATACCGACTCTATCCCGCTGGTGGCTGCCCTGTTAAAGCCGGTTGCCAACCTTGTGGGCGGAACGTTCCAGTATATGGGGTGGTTCACGCTGGTCTGCTTTGCGTTGCAGGGCGGGTTTGGCGCGCTGCTGGCAGGGCTGTTCCTGCCGGGGTACGCGGCACCGCTTGCGGCGGACCTGCTGTTTGTTACCAGTCCGGTTTTGTTTGAGCGTGTGTTCCGGCATACCTCGCTGGGGGCACAGTTTTTTGTGCTGGCTGCACTCTATTTTTATTTTGCTGCACGGCGCAAAGGGCAGTATGCCTCCCGTGAGCTGTTTGCGCTGAACGTGCTGGCGGTAGGCATCCACCCCTACTTTCTGCCGATGACCTATGCCATCACGCTGGCGCTGCTACTGGAATATGCACTGCACAACCGCCAGCTTGCGGGGCCCGGCCTGTACCTTGCTGCCAACTTTAGCGGCACGGCACTGCTGGGCTGGGCACTGGGGCTGCTGTACGGCAGTGCTTCCAGCGGCGGGCAGGCATTGTACGGCTATTTCTGCATGAACCTGAATGCACTGTGGAACCCCGTGGGGGTAAACGGCGTGCTGTACAGTCGGGTGCTGCCCGCACAGAACCAGGTTTACGGCAATTATGATGCCTTTGCCTACCTGGGGCTGGGCGTGCTGATTGCCCTGCCCATTACGGTGGTTTTGCTGCGGCGGCAACTGGGCGGCATGCTGTGCCGCCACTGGGCATTGGCCTGCTGCTGCACGGTTTTAACGGTGTTTGCCATCAGCAATGTGATTACCGCAAACGGCGCAACGCTTGCCACGCTGCCGCTGCCCGCTTCGCTGATCAAACTTTTTTCCATCTTCCGTTCCAGTGGGCGGCTGTTCTGGCCAATCTATTACCTGCTGATGTTGCTAACCCTTGTGGGCCTTGCCCGGCTGAAAGGCCGCTGGCTGCTGGCGGGTGCTGCCCTGCTGGCTGTGGTACAGGTTTGGGATGTAAGCCCCGGCATGGTGCAGCGCAGTGCGGCAATGCTGCAGGCCATGCAGACCGATGCGTTCCCCACCGAGATGGAGAGCGATTTCTGGCAGGCAGCGCAGCAGTATACGGCGGTTGTCTCAATGGATGAAATTCAAGATGACGCGTTGCATCTAGCCCTGTTTGCCGCGGACAACGGCATGACGACCAACGACCCGTTTGCCGCCCGCTATGATGAAACGGCACTGGCCGCCCAACGGGAAACGCTGCTGACGGAGCTTGCTGCCGGAACCGTGCGGGAGGATACGTTGTACCTGTTTGCAGAGGAAGGTGCCTTTTTGTCAGCCGTGGAACCGGTGAAGGACAATGCCTGGTGCGGCAGGGTAACGAGTACGGACGGCACATGCAGCTGGTATGTGATTGCGCCGGGGCTGCAGGGGCAGAACTTTGATGCGCTGTGCACCCCCTATGACGAAAATTATCCCCTGCGCCTTGCGGATTACACTGACGCCCTGTGGAACCGCGGTGTGCTGGACGAAACGAAACAGACAGTATGTTTTGCAGATTCCCCCTTTGTGCGCCGCAAGCTGGAACATGCCAGTGTGCTGTGCGCCGATGGGAAAGAATACACAATTAAAACGATTGACGACCACGATGCAGGCTGGCTGATGGTGACACTGGATATCCCGGACGCGACCGTTTTGTGGGATAAAGAATTGGAGAGTAAATAATGCAGGAACTACATGTAAAAAGCCTTTTGCCCGTGCGGCTGGACAAATACCTGATGGAGCAGTTCCCTGCCCTGGGGCTGGGGCGGCTGAACAAGGCGCTGCGGGAAAACAAAATTAAGCTGAACGGCAAAAAGCAGCCCCTTGCCACCCGTGTGCAGAACGGCGATGTGATCCGCGTTTACCTGCTGGACGACCAGCTTGGACTGACCTCCCAGGAGGGGCCGGAGTTTTTGCAGGCACGCGCCCCGGCGGAATTTATTTATGAAAACGATGATTTGATCGTGGCCAACAAGCCCGCGGGTATCCCGGTGGATGGCGACGAATCTGACACCCTGCTGAACCGCGTACTGCGCCGCCTGTATGAGGAAAAGCGGTGGGACGCTGCCCATGAGCCGCGCCTGTGCCACCGGCTGGACACCGGCACCAGCGGCCTTGTGCTGCTGGCAAAGACCGCGGCGGCGGAAGAATTTTTGGTAAACGCCATCAAAGAACGGTTGATTCGCAAAACTTACCTGTGCGTAACCTTTGGCCGTCCGGTACCACCCGCTGCCACGCTGCACAGCTTTTTAACGAAAGATTCTGTGCATGGCATTGTGCGCATTCTGGACGAGCCGAAATCCGGTGCAAAAGAGATCATTACCGCATATGATACCATTGCCGTCAGCGGACGTTTGGCGCTATTACGGGTGGAGCTGGTAACGGGCCGCACCCACCAGATCCGCGCCCATCTGGCCAGCATTGGCTGCCCGATTTTGGGCGATTCCAAGTATGGCAACAATGCCGCCAACCGGGAGCTGAAGCTGAAATATCAGGCTCTGTGCGCCTGGGAGCTGGCGTTCCCCAAAAAGATCAGCGACCCACAGTTTGCCGCTTTGGCTGGCAAGGTGTTCCGCGCACCCAAGCCATGGTATTACCAGCAGGTACTGGATGGAACGCTGAAATAAGCGTTATGCGCCAGGGAATTGATTTTTCGCATCCTGCATGCTTTTACTGCTTTATGATTGCTGCCTTGCAAATTTAATCACAAGCTCTAACCACATTTTCCTATGGCAACACCGCACAATTCCCGCCTTGCGGCTTAAGCACCGTTCCGGCAGCTGCGGCACGGCATCTGCGTTGCCAAAA
>ENA-UEYL01003177-UEYL01003177.1-human-gut-metagenome-genome-assembly--contig:-NODE-3177-length-11133-cov-4.578690_pt1 | contig 11133 bp, 10 predicted proteins | sample MGYA00242941_ERZ507946 | MGnify/ENA primary metagenome ERZ507946 (study PRJEB26167, sample SAMN06115482) | human gut metagenome | host: Homo sapiens | place: China:Guizhou | collected 2015-03-11...
ACCATTCTGCCTGTCCTGCTGACAATTCCGGTATTTCTTCTGCTGGGGTGGCTGATTCCTTGCATGATGTATGACAACGCAGCGAAATGCAGTGTTGTAGAGCAATTAAGGGATGCTCAATAACTGTTAAGCAAAAAACGGCCCTCTGCCAATGAAAAGGCAGAGGGCTGAGTTTTAATCTAAGGGTATACATTCAGTGAGTGTGTGAGAGAATCTCTGTAAATAAGATTCTTCTATGATAATTAAGGGCAATAAGCTTACGGATTAGGCTTATCGCCCTTGTTTTATATATAACAGTTGCTTACAGGCATGTCAAGGGCAGGCGGTTTCCCGCCTGTCTTTTTAAGCTGTCTTTTGATTATTCAGGTAAGCGTCCTTCGTACATAATACTCAGTTCTCCATAGACCTGGCCCCAATCCCGGATTGTGGTAGTCCACTTTTTCGTAGCCTCAAAAGTGGCCAAATACAGGGCTTTTAACAGGGCGGTATCGCTTGGAAATACGCTCCTTTGGCGATTCAGCTTCCGGTAGGTGGAATTCAGTGATTCTATCGTATTTGTCGTGTAAATGACCTTTCTGACAGTGGTTGAGAACTTAAAAATAGGTGAAACAGCATCCCAGTTGTCCTTCCAACGCTTCATGGAATTCGGGTATTTGGGAGTCCATTTTTCAGTTACACGATCTAAGGCAGCCAGAGCTTTCTGCTCGTCAACAGCCTGATAGATGGTTTTTAAGTCTGCAGCAAAGGCTTTTCTATCCTTATCCGGAACATATTTCAGAGTATTTCTTACCTGATGAACAATACATCTCTGGTATTCTGTTTTTGGAAACGCTGCTGCAATCGCTTCCTTAATGCCTGTAAGGCCGTCGGCGCAGATGATCAGGATATCCTTAACTCCTCGATTTTTCAGTTCATTTAAGACTGAAAGCCAGTATTTCGCACTTTCATTGTCACCGATTGTAATGGTCAAGACTTCCTTTTTGCCCTCTGTATTAATACCCAGAATGACATAAGCTGCAAGTTTACGAATGACTCCGTTATCCCGCACAGAATAATGGATTGCATCGATGTAAAGGATCGGATATACCTCATCCAGTGGACGGTTCTGCCAGTCTTCAATCTGAGGAAGTATTTTATCTGTCACGTCAGATATGAAACTTTCTGATGCTTCAAAACCATAGATATCTTCGATTGTTTCCGAGATCTGGCGAGTGGTCATTCCCTTTGCATACATAGAAATGATCTTCTGATCAATATCAGAAATATCTTTCTGACGCTTTTTCACAATCTGTGGTTCAAAGGTCGATTTTCGATCCTGTGGGACTTCGATTTCCATAGAACCATACCGACTGTTTACCTGCTTATGTTTATAGCCGTTGCGATAATCATCGTTGTCAGAACGCTCGGACTTTTCGTATCCAAGGTGATCATCCATTTCGGCCTCCATCATTTCTTTAATGGTGCCACCTAAGAGATCTTTGAGAGCATCCTGAATGTCTTCTGCAGTCTCGATATCGTATTCTTCGAGAAGCTGCCGAATGATGTTTCTTTTACCATCGGTCATTTGTACTCTGTGTACAGGTTTCTTTTGTCTTGCCATAATAAAAGGCCCTCCTAATGATAATTATTTTATCATAGAAGGACCTTGTCTAGATTATTTTACAGAAAAAGTTTCACAGACTCCATTCAGTTACAGTTTTTAGATAAATTTCGGGGTTTCCGTTCAAAACAAGGTCTGCATATCCAATCGGGTCATTGTAGATCAGATAATCCAGCTCTGACCGCTGATACATATTGTCGGCAACCTCCTTTTCCACGGCGATGGTGTCAATGGCAATGATGCTGCCATCAAAGAATTTCAGCTCTACACAGGCAGTATCCATGTTGAACTCACAAGAAACCAATCTATCCATAAGAAACCTCCATTCTGCGGGATGTTAGATTATCCCAAAATATTTGAATGCTTCTCGGATTGCTTTCTCTTTTTCCGGTGGGCACTGCGGCTGTCTGGAATCCTCGGACTTCGGCAAATTATAGTTCTTACCAACCCCAATCCCACATTTTCGCTTAATTTGTGAGATATACAGGTTGGATACCTTTAACCCGCTATGCTCCAGCACATAGTCCTTAATCTGGGTGTAGGTTGCCCCATCTTGAAATTCGGACATATCCATATCTTCCAAAGAGAACTCAACCCGAATCTTTTTCGAGTCGACCTCACCCTTGGAAAGCAAGACAACCGTCTCGCAATGCCTCGTCCTCGGGAAGAGGTCCACCGGCTGCACCTTTTCTGCCCGATACCCATGCTCTTCCAGCCATTTGGCATCCCGGGCGGCGGTGGAGGGGTTGCAGCTGACGTAGACCACCCGGCGGGGGGACATGGTAACGACGGCGGAGAGGGTGGCTTCATCACAGCCTTTGCGGGGCGGGTCCAGCATCACAACATCCGGGTGCAGTCCCTCGGCGGCAAGCTGAGAAGCCGCCTTACCGGCATCAGCGCAGAAGAAGCGGCTCTTTGCGGCTATGGCATCGCCCATGCGGGCGGCATTGGCCTTGGCGCTTTCGATGGCCTCGGGTACGATCTCCACGCCGATGAGCTCCCGGCAGCGGTCGGCCATGGAGAGACCGATGGTACCCATGCCGCAGTAGAGGTCGAGCAGAACGTCCGAGGGCTCCAGCTGGGCGTACTCGGCAGCGATGCCGTAGAGCCGCTCAGCGGCCAGTGTATTGACCTGGTAGAAGGAGAGGGGGCCGAGCCGGACCGGCACACCGCAGAGAGTATCCTCGATGTAGCCCGGGCCGTAGAGCGAGACGGTCTCTTCACCCAAGATGACATTGGTCTTCTTGGCGTTGACGTTGATGAGGACGGACGCAATATCGCTGAACTGCTCCCGCAGCGCGGTCACGAGCTCCTCGCTGTGGGGGAACTTCGGGCGGGTGCAGACGAGGCAGACCATGATCTGGCCGCTGTGTGCACCCCGGCGCAGGAAGATATGCCGAACAAGGCCCTTGCCGCTCTCCTCGTCGTAGGGCTGGATGCCGTGGGCGGCGAAGAAGCTGCAGAGCGCGTTGCCGATGTCGTTCAGGACGCCGGGCTGTAATTTGCAATCGGGGCAGGGGACGATGCGGTGGGTGCGGCCGGCGTAAAAGCCGATGCAGGGCGCACCGTTTTTGTCGCGGCCCACCGGGAACTGTACCTTGTTGCGGTAGCGGTCCACCTCAGGGGAGGAAAGGGCATCCAGCACCGGCACATCCAGTCCGCCGATGCGGCGGAAGGCGTCGGCGACGCTCTCCTGCTTGGACCGCAGCTCGGCGGCGTAGTCCATGTGCCGCAGGCTGCACCCGCCGCAGGGGCCGGCGACAGCACAGTCCACCGGGATGCGGTCAGGCGAAGGGGTGAGCAGTTTGTCCAGGATGCCGAAGGCATACCGGCCGCAGTCCTTGACGATACGCACCTGAGCCTCATCGCCGGGGGCAGTACCCGGGACGAAGACGGCCTCGCCCTCCGGCGAGTGGGCAACGCCGCTGCCGTCGCTGGAAAGACGCTCGATGCGGAGGGTGAGAAGCTGGTTTTTCTGTAAGGGCATGGAATGATCTCTCCTTATGTCTCGTCAGGGGCGGGCTGGACGTCTGCGTCAGCCTGCGAGGTCATATACTTGCTGGGCGGCACACCTTTGGCGCGCTTGAACACCCGCGAAAAATAGAACTGGTCGAGGAAGCCCACCGATGCCGCCACCTCGGCGATGGACAGTGTGCCGCTGCGCAGCAGCTTGCAGGCCTCGTTGACCCGGTATTCGGTCAGATAGTCGATGGGGCTCTTGCCCACATTGAGCATGAACACCCGGTACAGATGGCTCCGGGAGACGCCGACGCTCTTGGCGACATCGTCGATGGAGATGTCGTGGGAGTAGTTGAACTGGATGTACTTGATGGCGTTCAGGACATACTGGCTGGAAGAAGAGGTGCTGTGGGGGCGGCTCTCACTGGTCTCCCGCATCAGGGCGGCGATGAAGAGGTAGAGATAGCCCACCATCGCGGCCTCGTCCTGGGGCTGCAGGCCGCGGGAAGAGTAGATGCTGCTCAGGGCCGCCCGCATCCCCTCCAGGTCCTGGGTGTGATGGACGGGAGCAGCGTCGGTGAAAGGCAGCTGCGCCGCAAGCTTGTGGGCGCAGGCACCGTTGAAGCCGACCCAGCTGTACTCCCACGGCTGGACCTCGTCGGCAGTATAGCGGATGAGCTGGCTGGGGCGGGCAAAGAACAGATCGCCCGGCACGACCTCGTAGGTGCGCCCGCCGACCTCGAACACGCCCTTGCCCGAGACGACCAGATGGATGAGGTAGTGGTCCCGGATGCCGGGACCCCAGGTCTGCCCCGGAGCACAGCGCTCCAGACCGCAGTTGAAGATGGACAGCTCGATGTTGTTGGTGTAGTTCTGCTTGAACGACTGCTTGTAGACGTCTGCCATTGCGGTTCCCTCCTGCCTGTTGGCTCTATAGCCTGAGTATACCACATCTGCCCCCGCAAATTCAACAAAAGTACATCTTATTCTTTGGGCTGGACACCGAAAATTACTTTTTTTGCGGGTTGAAATTGCAAAATGGCAGCGGATGCATTACAATAGCGGTAACAAACCGAACGTTGCAGAGAGTGCAGGGAGGGGTTCTGGATGGCAACCAGCAGGCAGCTCAGAGAACAGATCGCAGCAGGGAGGTGGGACGCCACGCTGGCCGCGCTCTACGGCGGCAGCGAGGAGGTCCTGGCCCGCCAGCGCAGCCGTTATGGTGCGGCCCTCGAGCAGTTTGAGCTTTACTATGGGCCGGGGCGGCAGGTGCAGGTCTATTCGGCCCCAGGCCGCACAGAGCTTGGCGGCAACCACACCGACCACCAGCACGGTTACGGTCTTGCGGGTGCGGTCACGCTGGACCTTGTGGCGGTGGCATCCCGGAACGAGGATGGCTTCATCCGGGTCAAGTCCCGTGGCTTCAACAAGCTGGACGTCATTGATCTGACCGAAGCGGAGCCGCAGCAGGGGGAGAGCACCCACTCGGCCAGCCTCATCCGGGGCATCGCGGAGGGCTTCCGGGCAAAGGGCTGCGATGTGGGCGGCTTCGACGCCTACACGGCCAGCGATGTGCTGCGTGGCTCGGGACTGTCCAGCTCAGCAGCCTTTGAGATGGGCGTGGCCATTATCCTCAACACGGAATACGGCTGCGGCCTGGACGCCCCTGCGCTGGCCCGCATCTGCCAGTTTGCGGAGAATACCTACTTCGGCAAGCCCAGCGGCCTGCTGGACCAGCTGACCAGCGCCGTGGGCGGTGTGCTCTTTGCGGATTTTGCCGACCCGACGGCACCAAAGATCGAGAAGATACATGCCGACGGCGTCCTGCCCGAGGGCATGACCCTCTGTGTCACCGATACCCGTGCCAGCCACAGCGAGCTGACCGGCGAGTTCGCGGCCATCCGGAACGAGATGGAGGCCGTGGCGGCCTGTCTGGGCGGCAAGGTGCTGGGCGAGGTGGACGAGAAACGCTTCTGGCAGGAGCTGCCCCGTCTGCGGGAACAATGCGGCGACCGCGCTGTGCTGCGTGCCATCCACTATTTTGAGGAGAATGCCCGTACCCTTGCCCAGAGAGATGCTCTTGCGGCGGGAGACTTTGCCGCCTTTGCCCGGCTGGTGGAGAAGAGCGGCCACTCGTCCTTTGAGTGCTGCCAGAATGTCTACTGCGCTTCTTCGCCGAAGCATCAGGGGCTGTCGGTGGCGCTGGCTATCAGCCAGAGCATCCTTGCAGGCACCGGCGGTGCATGGCGGATGCAGGGCGGCGGCTTTGCCGGAACGATCCAGGCTTTTGTACCGGATGCGCTGGTAAAGCGCTACTGCGCCGCGATGGAGGCGCTGTTCGGCCCGGGCTGCTGCTATCTGCTCTCGCTGCGGGAGCAGGGAGCCGTGCGGGTCATGTAAAACACAAAAAGAATGCCCTGCGGCATGGTGAGGATCCACCGCCGCAGGGCATTTTTGATTTCAGGAAAAATCAGCCGCGCTGAGACTTTGCGTCTGCACGCAGAGCGCTCATATCGTTCTTGTAGGCCTGAAGGTCTTCTGCGGCCTTGCTCGGTCCGCCGAAGAAGAAGGTGTGGACGTCTTCCACGACATTGAAGCCGGCCTTGACCACATTGAACAGCAGCTTCGGAATGAACGAGATGGAGAGAGAGAGCAGTCCACCTCGAAAGAAGAAATCAGTGAAACGGAGATGGTCCGTAAATGAGGTCCATGCGTCACGAAATGCGCCGCCGCCGCCAAGAAGGGCTTTTTCTCCGTCCGGTACAACAGCATAGGAAGAAGGCATCTGGATGCGTTTCATAAACGACTCCTTTCTATCACTCCGTCAAATCAAACAGACTCAGGCAGCTGCAGCCACGATGGGGTCGGTGATGCCGGCATCCTGCTGCTGGGACGCGGCAATATTTGCCTTGGTCTGGGCGTAAGCATTCTTGAGCTCGATGAAGATGGACTTGACCGTGTTATAGATCTGGATAGCCTGCATTGCGCCGTACCAGCCAGCGAGAGCGCCGACCGCCACAGTGGCAACTTTGCCGGCCTTGTTCTGGCCATCCCAGTAATAGGAGACCGACTGGGACAGAGTCAGACCATCCTCGTGCATCAGGATGAGGCCGCCAACGGCTGCGCCGAGGGCGGCTTTGCCCATCAGCTGGCTAAAGTTGATCGTGAAGTTGACCACAGACTGAAGCAGGGCCTCGGGATGGAATTCGATGAGATAAGAGCCTATCTGGATGGCACCGCCATCAATATAGGTCATTTCGTCAGCAGAGATGGCAGTGTAGGAAGCCGGCATCAGCGGGCTCTGATATGTAAGTTCCATAGTGGGAATGCTCCTTTCGCACATGTGCTCCGTCCACAGACGGAGACTAAGTTACCTGAATTATAGCATAACTGCCCAAAAACAACAAGAGAGCGAAAAAACATAATCGGAACGGGATTTGGGACTCCAAAGCGGGAAATTCAGGAGAAACAAACGAAAAAACGATAAAATATAAAGAGCAAAGCGGGCCGGAGGCTCCGAAAAAATGTTGTGTGAAATTTGAAGAAAAACGCGAAAACAGCAGCGCCCCGGCTGCTGTCCGGTGAGGGGACGGCAGGCAGGGCGCTGCTGCTATCAGGATGAATCGGAGAAAAATGGGGAAAGCTTAAAGTTCTTCGTCCGGCACACGGTGGTACAGCGCGGTCAGCTCAGCGATGTGAGCGCTGAGGGCCGGGGTGAGCGGCTGGGTGAGCCGCCACTGCCAGTTGGCACCCTGGGTGCTGGGGGTGTTGATGCGGGCCTCAGCGTCCAGATGAAGCCAGTCGGCCAGCGGGATGACAGCCATGTCCGACACGCAGGAAAGGCAGGCGCAGATCATGGCCTCGGTGAGGTCTTCGGGTGCGCAGCGCAGATAGCGGCAGGCATAGGCCACATCCTCGGCGCTGGCGCTCTGACGCCAGCCTTCGGCGGTCACGTTGTCGTGGGTGCCGGTGTAGACCACGCTGTTGCGGGGGTAGGTGTAGGGCAGATAGTTGCCCGGCTCGCGGCTGTCGAAGGCGAACTGCATGATCTTCATGCCCGGGTAGCCGCTTGCGGCCAGCATGGCCTTGACCTCAGGGGTCAGATAGCCCAGATCCTCGGCGATGATGCCGCCCTCGCCCAGAGCCTTGTGCATGGCGTCGATGAAGGCGCGGTCAGGGCCTTTCTCCCAGTGACCGTCCGCAGCGGTCTTGTTCCCGGCGGGGATGGAGTAGTAGCTCTCGAAGCCCCGGAAATGGTCGATGCGGACGACGTCGTAGATGGAAGTGGCGTGTTTGATGCGCTGCTTCCACCAGCGGAAGTCTTCGGCCTCGTGGCGGGGCCAGTCGTAGAGCGGGTTGCCCCAGAGCTGACCGTCGGCGGCAAAGGCGTCGGGCGGACATCCGGCAACGCTGGTCAGGTGGACGGCGCCGTCGGTCTGGAACAGCTCCGGGTGGGTCCACAGGTCGCTGGAATCCGGGCTGACGTAGATGGGGATGTCGCCCACCAGCTGGATGCCGTGGCTGTTGGCGTAGGTTTTGAGGGCGTTCCACTGGGTGTAGAAGAAGAACTGCACGGCCTTGTAGTAGTCCACCTCAGCGGCCAGCCGCTCCTTGGCAGCGGCGAGGGCCGCAGGCTCCCGGGTGCGCAGGTCGTCGGGCCAGTCGGAGAGACCGGCCTGCTCCTGCTCGGCCTTAACGGCCATGAAGAGGGCATAGTCCTCGAGCCAGCCGCTCTGGGCCTCACAGAAAGCCTCATAGGCCGGGGTGGGGGAAGCCAGCAGCCGGTCAGCCGCTTTATGGAGCACCACGGGCCGCTGCTGGTAGAGCGCACCGTAATCGACGGGACCCACCGCTTGGGGCGCGGGCAGCTCAGCCTCGGTGAGGAGGCCGTCCGCTGCCAACAGACGAAAATCGATAAAGTAAGGGTTGCCGGCAAAGGCAGAAAAGCTCTGGTAGGGGCTGTCCCCGTAGCCCGTAGGGCCGATGGGGAGTATCTGCCAGTAGGTCTGCTTTGCAGCCGCAAGGAAATCGACGAAGGCAAAGGCTTCATTTCCCAGCGTGCCGATGCCGTAAGGACCCGGCAGGCTGAAGACGGGCATCAGAATGCCGCTTGCACGCATGGCTGGAACCTCCTTGTTTTAACCCTTGACAGCGCCTGCCACGACACCTTCGATGATGTACTTCTGGCAGGTCATGTAAAGGATGATGATGGGGATGATGGCGATGATGATGCAGGCCATCATGGGGGCCAGCTCGACGCGGCCATAGCCGCCGCGGAAATACTGGATGGCCATGGGAATGGTGCGGTACTTCTTGATGTCCAGCACCAGCGTGGGCAGCAGGTAGTCGTTCCAGACCCACATCGTCTCAAGGATGGCGGTGGAGATCATGGTGGGCTTGAGGATGGGGAAGACGATCTTGAAGAAGATCTGGATGGGGTTGCAGCCGTCGATCATGGCAGCCTCTTCGATCTCGATGGGGACGCTCTTCATGAAGCCGGTGAACATGAACACGGCCAGACCGGCACCGAAGCCCAGATAGATGATGCAGATGTTCCAGGGGGTGTTCAGCTTGAGGGTGTCGGCGGTCTTGGACAGGGTGAACATGACCATCTGGAAGGGGACGACCATGGAGAAGACGATGAGCAGATTCATGAACTTGCTCAGCTTGTTGTTCACGCGGGTAAGGTACCAGCCGGTCATAGAGCAGCACAGCAGGATGAGGGCCACGCTGGACACGGTGATGACGAGGCTGTAGCCAAGGCTGGACAGAAAGCCCATCTTGGTGACGCCGTAGATGTAGTTGCTAAGGCCCGCGAAGGTCTCTGCCGTAGGCAGCTTGAAGACGGTGGAAGTGGTGAAGGTGCCTTCCATTTTCAGGCTGTTCAGTAAGATCAGGACGATGGGGTAGATCCAGAGCAGGCACAGCAGGCTCATGATGACAGTGAGGATGTTGTCCCACATTTTTTTATCTTTCGGCATTACTGCTGCACCTCCTTGGAGCGGGTAAACTTGAGCTGGATGAGCGAGATGACCACGACGACGAGGAAGAACACCACGGCCTTTGCCTGGCCGATGCCCTTCCACTGAGCGCCGGAGCGGCCATAGAAGGTGTTGTAGATGTTCAGGGCCAGCATCTCACTGGCGTTGGCAGGCTCACCGGCGGTCAGGGCCACGTTCTGGTCGAACAGCTTGAAGCTGTTGGTCAGGGTGAGGAAGGTGCAGATGGTGACGCTGGGCATGACCATCGGGATCTTGATCTTGAACAGGATCTCACGGTCATTTGCGCCGTCGATCTTCGCAGCCTCGATGAGGTCGCCGGGGACGCTCTGCAGGCCCGCGACGTAGATGATCATCATGTAGCCGATCTGCTGCCAGCACATCAGGATGACCAGACCGACGAAACCGGCCTTGGCGTCCAGCGCCAGCAGAGGCTTCTGCAGGTTGGCCAGCACACCGTTGAGCAGAATCTGCCAGATGTAGCCCAGCAGGATGCCGCCGATAAGGTTCGGCATGAAGTAGACGGTGCGTAAGAGGTTGGTGCCGCGGATGCCGCGGGTGAGCACCAGCGCGATGGCGAAGGCGCAGACATTGATGAGGACGGTGGACACCACGGTGAATGCCGCCGTGAAGCTGAAGGCGTGGAGGAAGGTCTCGTCCGAAAAGACGTTGATGTAGTTCTGCAGGCCCACGAAGGTGGTTTTGCTCACGGTGGTGAAACGCTGGAAGGAAAGATAGATGCCCCAGATGAAGGGCCAGATGAAGCCGATGATGAACGCCAGCAGGGTGGGCAGTACGAACACCGGCCAATATTTACTGATGGCCTTTTGCATGATATACCTCCTGAAAAAGAAGGGGAGGCGGGCGAACGCATCGCCCGCCTCCCCATTATCCAGCTATTGCGGAAGAAGGAGAGCGCTTAGCCGTTGGCCAGCTTGTACTCCTTGGCCCAGCCGTCCACAAAGGCGGTGACCACATCGTCCCAGCTGCCGGTGCCTGCTGCGTAAGCGGTCAGTGCAGAACCGACGCCGTTCTTCCACTCCTCGGAAGGCATGGTGGAGAAGCACCAGTCCACGCTGGTCTTGCCCTCAGCAACGTAATCGTTGGCGATGGCGATGAGGGGGTTGGTGGAGTCCTTGGCGGCCTTGAAGGGGATGACGAAGCCCATGTCATCGGCCATAGCGGAAGTACCCTCGTCGGAGGTGACACACCAGTTCAGGAAGTCCAGAGTAGCCTGAATGTCCTCATCGGAGGAGGTGTTGTTGACGCACCAGAAGTTCTCGGAACCGGTGCACAGGCCCTGGTTCTCCTCGCCCTCAGCGCCGATGTAGATGGGCAGCATACCCAGATTGTCGTCGCCCAGATCCTTCACATCGCTGTAGGCCCAGGTGCCGTTCTGGTAGAAGACGGCCTTCTTGCCCACGAACTCAGCCACAGCGTCGTTGCCGGTCTTGGAAGCCAGCAGCTTGGGGTCGCAGGTAGAGTCGGTGATGTACAGATCCCAGATCTTCTTGTAGTTGTCGAGGTAGGTGCCCTTGATGGCATCGGTGGAGCCGATGCCGTCAGCCTTGTACT
>ENA-UEYL01003182-UEYL01003182.1-human-gut-metagenome-genome-assembly--contig:-NODE-3182-length-11118-cov-4.537723_pt1 | contig 11118 bp, 9 predicted proteins | sample MGYA00242941_ERZ507946 | MGnify/ENA primary metagenome ERZ507946 (study PRJEB26167, sample SAMN06115482) | human gut metagenome | host: Homo sapiens | place: China:Guizhou | collected 2015-03-11...
GCGGAGGCGGAGGGCAACCTGTACCGCATCGCCCAGGGCCAGTACAACAGCCTGCTCACCGACCGGGGGCAGCGGCAGGTGGCGGCGCTGGAGCAGCGGTTTGCCGATATCCATGTGGACGCAGTATATTCCAGCGACCTGTACCGCACCTGCGCCACCGCGGCCGCCATATATAAGCCCAAGGGGCTGGAATTGCATCGGCGCACCGACCTCAGGGAGATCTGCGTGGGCGTCTGGGAGCAGCGCACCTGGGGCGACATCGCCCGGGCCGACCCGGAGCAGATGGCCAATTTCAGCCTGCATCCCGAGCGCTGGCAGGTGGAAGGCGGCGAGGCGCCAGCCGCGGTGCTGCGCCGGGTGCGTGCGGCGGTGGAGGACATTGCCCGGAAAAACGAGGGCAGGACCGTGGCGGTCTTTTCCCACGGCTATGCCATCCGGCTGCTGCTGGCATCCCTCCAGGGCTACTCGCTGGAGCAGCTGGCCGCCACACCGGTGGGGGACAACACGGCGGTATCCAAGCTGGAAGAGCGGGACGGGAAGCTGGAGGTGGTGTTCCGGGACGACAACAGCCACCTGCGTACGCCCGAATACCTGGCGGGGGAGACCAAGGGCAAGCGGGCCAACGGCCTGGAGCCGGGGCTGCGCTTTTTGCCGCTGTGCCCGGCGGAGCAGGCCGCGTTTTTGGACCGGTGCACCCGGGAGACCGGCGTCATTGTGCAGCCGGACGGACAGGTCCTGGTGGGATACCTGGGCGAGGAACCGGTGGGCCTTTTGCAGATGGGCGCCGGCCAGGGCCAGATCGCCCTGGCGTATATCCAGCCGGAGTACCGGGGCAGGGGCTTCGGTGTGCAGCTTCTGGGCCAGGCGGTACGGCTGACCCGGGAGACCGGGGGAAAGACGGTGCTGGTGCGCCCGGGAGCTTCCGCGGCCTTCTGGAGCCGGTATGGCTTCCGGCCGGGGACCCAGGCGGACACTCTGGAAAAGGACATCGGCTTTGATCCGGCCTATCTGGCCCTTCCGCCGGCGGAGGTGTGAGCATCCGCTGGCGCATGTCTTCATAATAAAAAGAGGAACCGTGTTTACGGCTCCTCTTTTTTACTTGGTGCAGGACCATACAACGCCCGGACCACCTGGGCGGTGAGACGGGCGGTCATGCCCCAGACGGCGTGGCCCTGCCAGTACCAGACGGGAACGTCCACCCGCCCCCGGGCCCAGGCATAGTCCCGGGGGATGCCCACGGCCTCGTAGGGGAAGTCTTCCGGCACCCGGGGCAGCAGGTCATAGTGCCACGGCTGGGGGGGCGTGTCGTGGAAAAAGGACAGCGGCGCGGTGAATACGGTCTCCACCTCCGCGGGGGAGGGACGCATGGCCGCAAAGCCCTGGGCGGAGACCACGCCCAGCACCGGCCGCAGCAAAAAGCCCGCCTGGTTGCAGATAAAATCCGGCGTGCCCAGCAGCGTGATCTCCCGGGCGGGAATGGCCAGCTCCTCCTCTGTCTCCCGCAGGGCACATTCCGCGGGAGATTCGCCTGTCTCCATGCGGCCACCGGGGAAGCACACCTCCCCGCCCTGACTGAGGGAGCGGGCGCGGACCTCGTAGAGAAAATGCAGACCGTCCTCCCGTTCCACCAGGGGGCACAGCACGGCATAGCGGTGCCGCTCTCCCAACAGGGTGGGGGTATGGCCGCCGAAGCGGCGGCGCAGCGTCTCCAGCTCTTCCCTCATAGCAGCATGGAAAGGGCGCGGCAGCGGTTTTCGATGTTTACCACCGGCACGCTGGGGGCATACTCTCCATCCAGGGACCAGGGCAGCTCCTCCTCGGTTTCCAGCTGCAAAGAGGAGACATGGCGGAATACCAGACCGGAGCTTTCATACTGCTGGTTCATGAGGGCAAAGAGCAGGTTTTGCAGCTCCAGGGCGTTTTTGGGGTTGGGGATCAGCAGCATCTCGAACTTGCCGTCATCCAGCACCACCCGCTCGGGGCTGAGCTTCATGAGCCCGCCGATGGAGGTGGAGTTGCACACGGCGCCGAACAGGTAGTCTCCGTCCAGCACCTCGCCATCCGCCGTCAGGCGAATGTGATAGGGACGCAGGGTGTTGAGGTCCTTGACGCCCTCCAGGATATAGGCAAAGTGCCCCAGAGCGTTCTTGGCGGCCTGGGAGGCGGCGTAGGAGGTGCGGGTGAATGCACCGAAGGAGGCTACATATACAAAGCTGCGCTCGTTCCACCGGCCGATGTCCAGGGCGCGGGGCGTGCTTCGCAGCATGGACATGGCAGCGGTGACCGGGTGGTCGGAGATGTGGAGACTGGCGGCGAAGTCGTTGGTGCTGCCCTGGGGCAGATAGCCCAGCAAAGGCCGCTGCTCCAGACTCATCAGACCGGTGATGACCTCGTTGAGGGTGCCGTCGCCGCCCACGGCCACCACCAGATCGTAATTGCCGCCCTCCCGCTGCGCGGTTTGGGTGGCATCCCCGGGGGCGGTGGTCTTGTGGACGCAGACCAGGTAGCCCGCCTCGGAGCAAAGCGCGATCACGTCAAACAGCGGGCTGCGGGATTTGCTTCGTCCGGCCCGCGGGTTTACAATGAAAAGGAGCTTTTTCTGGGTCATAAAATGCCTCCTGCGCCAGGTGTCAAATTTGTGTAAAGGACAGTATAACACGGGAAAATGAGGATTGCAATTGCCGGGGGCGCCGTGTAGAATAAAAACATTGGAAGGATGGTGGCAATGAGACAGAGAAAGCCATATATTCAACTGGGACTGGCGGTATTTTGTACCGTCAGCTTGATTTTGCTTCTGTATGATACCCTGTTCGGCGGCAGAGCGCTGCTGGCGGTCGGCGGCCAGCTGCTCACGGCGGTGGAGCCCATCCTCTACGGCGCCATGATCGCGTATCTGCTGGCACCGGTGGTGAATTTTTTCGAGAGGAATCTGTTTGCCGCGTCTGTGGAAAAGGCCCATAAAAACGGGCTCATGGCGGCCAGGCTCCCCCGGGCGGCCAGCCTGCTTTTAATGTGGGTGGTCATCTGCGTGCTGGCCTACCTGCTGGCCTCCGTGCTGCTGCCGGAGCTTTACAAAAGCGTTTTGCAGCTGGTAAACAACGTGGAAAACTACTATCTCATCATCACCGGCTGGGTGGAGCATCTGCTGGAGACCAACCCGGAGGTGGAGTCCTGGGCCATGGTCCAGATGGATACCTATTATAAAGATATCCAGACCTGGCTGACCAAGGAGATGCTGCCCCAGGCGTCCACGCTGATGACCGTGCTCTCCGGCGGTGTGGTGAGCACGCTGGTATTTTTGAAGAACCTGCTGGTGGGCATCATCGTCTCGGTGTATCTGCTGGCTACTAAGGAGCAGTGTGCCGCTCAGGCCCGCAAGATCGTCCACGGCCTGTTCTCCCGGGAAAATGTGCGCTGGGTGCTGCTGGGTACCCGGAAGGTGGATGAGATCTTCTCCGGCTTCGTCCGGGGCAAGCTGCTGGACTCCCTCATCATCGGTATTATCTGCTTTGTGGGCTGTTCCATCCTGAAATTCCCCTATACGCCCCTGGTGTCCGTAATCGTGGGCGTGACCAACGTGATCCCCTTCTTCGGCCCGTTTCTGGGCGCCATCCCCAGCACGTTCCTCATCGTCCTGGCAGACCCCATCAAGGGCCTCTACTTCGTGCTCTTCGTTCTGGCCCTCCAGCAGCTGGACGGCAACGTGATCGGACCCAAGATCCTGGGAGACAAGACGGGACTTTCCAGCCTGTGGGTCATCATCGCCATTTTGGTGGGCGGCAGCTTTTTCGGCATTCCCGGCATGTTCTTCGGTGTGCCGGTGTGCGCCTGCCTTTACAGCGCGGCCTCCTTCTTCATTGAAAGCCGCCTGCGGAAAAAATCCCTCCCCCTGTCCACCGAGGCCTACGGCTCGTCCAAAGCCGTGGAAACCGAAGAGGACCAGGGAACGGGGAAGGGTGTGTAAAATTTCAGAAAGCTCTTGCAATCGAAGAGCCGTTCGTGTACAATACAGCCTTGCGGGACCATTGTTATAAAAATAACGACGTTCCCGCAAGGCCCTTTTATAGGAGGACCGCCATTCTGCCGGGCGGACAGACTCCGCCCAACACTGACCCGCAGCGGCAGTGATTGTAAGGAGAGAAGACAAATGAAAAAGAGAGCACTGGCACTGCTGACTCTGGTGTGCCTTGCGTGCGCCGTACTCAGCGGATGCGGAGACAGCAGCACGGATGAGACCCCGGAGGCCCGCGCTGCCGCCAACGCCATCGCCGTTGGCATCGCACAAGACCTTGATGACAGTCTTGACCCTCACAAAACCGTGAAGGCAGGAACCAGAGAAGTGATGTTTAACGTGTTCGAGGGGCTCATGAAGCCTACCCCGGACGGAGATCTGATCCCTGCCGTTGCTGAAAGCTACACGGTTTCCGACGACCATAAGACCTACACCTTTACCCTGCGGGAGGGGGTGCAGTTCCACAATGGCGAACCGGTGACGGCGGAGGATGTGGTTTATTCCATCCAGCGCTGCACCGCCGCTACCGAGACTGGCATCGTCCCGGTGGAGGCGTTTTCTGCTATTACGGACATCCAGGCCGTGGATGATCGGACGGTGACCATCACCCTGGCAGAGCCCAGCAACGAATTTATTTCCTATATGACCACGGCCATCCTGCCTGCGGACTACGACCAGCAGGATACCGCCCCCATCGGCACCGGCCCGTTCAAGTTCGTCTCCCGGACGGCCCAGGACTCCATCGTGCTGGAGAAGTTCGACGGCTACTGGGGCACGCCCGCGGCGTTGGACAAGGTGACCTTCAAGATCATTGAGAACGCCGACAGCCTGCTCATGAGCCTGCAAAGCGGCGCCATCGACCTGTGCGCCCATCTGACCAGCACCCAGGTGGCCCAGCTGGGCGAGGACTTCACCGTGGCCGAGGGCACCATGAAGCTGGTGCAGGCCCTGTACCTCAACAACGCCGAGCCGCCCTTTGACGATGTGCGGGTGCGCCAGGCCCTCAGCTACGCCGTGGACAAACAGCAGATCATCGACCTTGCCTTCGACGGTTACGGCAGCCCCATCGGCTCCAGCATGTATCCCGCCTTCGGCAAGTACTTTGACGAGAGCCTGACGGATTACTATACCTACGATCCCGACAAGGCCAAGGCTCTGCTGGCGGAGGCCGGCTATCCCGACGGCTTTGATATGACCATCACCGTACCCAGCAACTACCAGCCCCATGTGGACACGGCCACTGTGCTGGTGGAACAGCTCAAGGCCGTGGGCATCAACGTCACCATCCTGCCGGTGGAGTGGGAGAGCTGGGTGGACGAGACCTACACCGGCCGCCAGTGCCAGTCCACGGTGGTGGGCGTGGATGCGTCCAACATGACCGCCCGGGCGTTGCTGGAGCGGTTCACCTCTACGGCGGACGACAACTTCATCAACTACAACAACGCGGAGTACGACCAGCTGTTCGCCCAGGCCGTCGCCACCTATGACGACGCGGCCCAGACGGAGATCTACAAGCAGATGGAGCGCAACCTGACGGAAAACGCCGCCAACGTCTATATCCAGGACCTGGCGGACCTGGTGGCGGTGCGCAAGGGACTGGAGGGTGTGACCTTCTATCCCATCTACGTGCTGGATCTGGCCGGCATCCACTATACTGCCTGATATGCGCGGCGGCAAGGAATTTGCCGCTGACGGGGAAGGGAGGCGAAGACCATGAAATACGCGGCGAAACGCATTGCCATGCTGCTGCTGACCATGGTCATCGTCTCCTTCCTTGCGTTTGCGGCCTTTGATGTGATCTCCGGCGACCCGGCCACCGCTATGCTGGGCACCCAGGCCACGGCGGAGAAGGTGGAGGCGCTGCGAGAGGAGCTGGGGCTCAACCGTCCGCTGCTGGTCCGTTACGGCGAGTGGCTCATCGGCTTTTTCACCGGGGATCTGGGCACGTCCTACAGCTATCGCCAGCCGGTGTGGGAGCTGATCGCGCCCAAGGTGGGCGTGACGCTGTGCCTGAGCGCGCTGAGCTTTCTTTTGATCGTGGCGGTGTCTATCCCCCTGGGGGTGCGGGGCGCCGGACGGGAGGGCGGCAGGCTGGATGCCGCCGCCACCGCCTTCAACCAGCTTTGCATGGCGGTGCCGCCCTTTTTCACCGGCATCCTCCTGACCTGGATCTTCAGCACCATCCTCCATGTGTTCGTCCATGGCAGCTTCCCCTCTATGACGTCCAACTTCGGCGGCGCGCTGGAGTATCTGTTCTTTCCCGCCGTGGCCATCGCCATTCCCCGGGTGGCTATGACGGTGCGGATGCTGCGCAGCACCATCCGCCAGGAAATGGGCCGGGCCTATGTGCGCACGGCCATCTCCCGGGGCAATGACCGCCGGGGCGTGCTGTACGGCCATGTGCTGAAAAATTCCCTGGTACCGGTGGTGACGTTCCTGGCCCAGACTATGGCGGAGATCGTGGCGGGCAGCATCATCGTCGAGCAGGTGTTTGCCATCCCGGGCCTTGGACGGCTGCTGGTGGCGTCCATCGGCAGCCGGGACTACCCGGTGGTGCAGGCCATCGTGGTGATCTTGGCGCTGTGGGTGGTGCTGGCAGGCACCGCCGCGGACCTCATCAACCAGCGCATCGACCCGCGGCTTCGGCTGGGAGGTGGCGCATGAAACGGATGAACGGATTTTTGCTGGCGGGGCTGATCCTCACCGGCATCCTCACCGCCATGATCCTGGTGAGCTTTTTCTGGACGCCTTACGACCCCAACGCCATGGAGGTGGGCCCCAAGCTGTGCGGACCCTCCCTGGCCCACTGGATGGGAACGGACAGCTTCGGCCGGGATATCTTCAGCCGGGTCATGCAGGGCGCAGGCACCACGTTTGCCATCGCTGTGGCCACCGTGGCCATCGGCGCCGTGTGCGGCACGGCCGTGGGCGCCGTGACCGGGTACTTCGGCGGCGTGGTGGACGAGGTGCTCATGCGCTTCAACGATGCCCTCACTGCCTTTCCCAGCATTCTGCTGGCCCTGGTCATCATCTCCGTGGTGGGACCGGGCAATAAATATAATGTGGTGCTGGCCCTGGGACTGGTGTTCATCCCCAGCTTCGCCCGGGTCACCCGTACGGCGGTGGCCGCTGTGCGGGACGCCAACTATGTGAAAAGCGCCCGCCTCATGGGCGCATCCAGTGCGCGGATCATTATCGTGCACATTTTGCCCAATATCATGCCGGTTTTGCTGCCGGCCATGACCCTTGGCTTTAATAACGCCGTGCTGGCGGAGGCCTCCATGAGCTATCTGGGCGTGGGCGTGACGCCGCCGGACGCGTCCCTTGGCTATATGCTCTCCGAGGCCCAGGGCATGATCACCGCCGCGCCCTGGTATGTGATCTGCACCGGCCTTACCATCGTGCTGCTGGTGTTCGGCGTGGGGCTCATCGGCGAGGGCCTCCAGCGCCGCGGCGGGGAGGTGGTTTGATGCTGGAGATCCGAGATCTGCATGTAAAATTCCATAACCGCACCAGGGAGGCCGTCTCCGGCGTGTCCCTCACCATCCACGACGGGGAGATCCTGGGCCTGGTGGGCGAGTCCGGCTCCGGCAAGTCCGTCACCGCCATGAGCGTTGCTGGACTGCTGCCACGGCGCCAGTGCGACTACTCCGGCTCCGTGTTGCTGGACGGGGAGGACCTTCTGCACATGGAGCGCGCCCAGCTGCGTAAGATCCAGGGCCGGTGCATCGGCGTGGTGTTTCAAGAGCCCATGAGCTGCATGGACCCGCTGATGAAGATCGGCGCCCAGGTGGAAGAGGTTTTGCGGCTGCACACGGACCTGACACCTGCCCAGCGGCGGGAAAAGGCCCTCTCCGCCCTGGCGGCGGTGGAGCTGCCGGACGTGGAGGAGGTTTATGAAAAGTATCCCCACCAGCTCTCCGGCGGTATGCTGCAGCGGGTGATGATCGCCGCGGCCATCGTCATCCGGCCCAAGCTCTTGCTGCTGGACGAGCCTACCACCGCCCTGGACGTGACCATCCAGGCCCAGATCCTGGAGCTTTTGAAAAAACTTAACGCCGAGTCCGGCATCTCCATGCTGTTCATCTCCCATAATTTGAACGTGGTGCGCAAGCTGTGCGCCCGGGTGGCGGTGATGCAGCGGGGCGTGCTGGTGGAGGAGGGGGACACGGAGCAGGTATTCTACCATCCCCAGCACCCCTATACCCAGCGTCTGGTGGCGGCCATCCCCACCCGGCGGCGAAAGGAGGAGCGGCCATGAACGAGGAGCTGGTGTTGTCGCTGCGCCATGTGACCAGCGGCTACCGGGAGGGCGGCCCCTTTCACCGGGGCACCTACCAGGAGGTACTCCACGATGTGACCTTTGACGTGCGCCACGGGGAGATCCTGGGGCTGGTGGGCGAGTCCGGCACGGGCAAATCCACCCTGGCCCGGACCATCCTGGGCATGGTGCAGCCGGACAAGGGAGAAGTGATCCACTATACCAAGCGCCCCCAGATGATCTTTCAGGACCCGTACAGCTCGCTGAATCCCGCCTATACCGTGGAGTGGATTTTGGAAGAGCCTCTGCGAATTTACGGCAAGTACGACGCCAAGGAGCGCCGCCGCCGGGTGCGGGAGATGCTTGGGCGGGTGGAGCTTCCGGAGGAGTGCCTTGGGGCAAAGCCCTCGGAGCTCTCCGGCGGCCAGCGCCAGCGGGTGAGCATCGCCACGGCGCTCATCCAGCGGCCCAAATTCCTCATTGCCGACGAGCCGGTCAGCGCCCTGGATGTGACCATCCAGGCCCAGATCCTGGAGCTTTTGCGGACGCTGCGCTCTGAGCTGGATCTGAGCTACCTGTTCATCTCCCACGATCTGAACGTGGTGTATCAGCTGTGCGACCGGGTGCTGGTCATGAAAGAGGGCCGCATCGTGGAGCAGGGCACCGTGGACGAGATCTTCGACCATCCCAAGGAGGACTATACCCGGCAGCTTCTGGCTGCGGCGGAGTGACCGATGCGATTCTTTTTAAGACATAAAAAACTGCACATCGTGCTGGCGGCGGAGCTTTTCCTGCTGGCACTGTATCTTTTCTTCCGGCAGTTCCGGCCGCTGATGAACTTCCTGGCCGCCCACGTGACCGTGCCGCTGCGGCGGGGGATCGGCAGCGTCTGCTATCTGGTGGACTTCTCCGTGGCGGAGGTGCTGTGCGTGGCGCTGGTGATCGCCGCCGCGGCGTATCTCATCTGGAGCATCGCGGCGGTGTGCCGGGCCCGGGGACGACGGGCCGGGCGGGCATACAGCGCGGTTTTAGGCCTTTTGTGCGCGGGCCTTGGCATCTACGTGGGCTTTTGCTTCCTCCTGGGCATCGACAGCTATGCCGACGGCTTTCAGGAAAAGTCCGGCATCTATGCCAGGGCGGTGGAAGAGGCTGCCCTGCGGGATGTGACGGCGTACTTTGCCCAGGAGCTGAGCCAGGCGGCCGGAAAAGTGGAGCGGGATGAAAACGGCCTCTTCGCCGTGCCCCGGGAGGAGATCCTCGCGGGGAGTACCGGCGTCTACGACGCGGTGGAGCAGCAGTTCCCGTTCCTTGCCTTTGACGATCCCGGCGTCAAGCCGGTATACTTCTCCCGCATCATGAGCGCCCTGGACTTCACGGGCATCTACTGTCCCTTTACCGGGGAGTCCAACGTGAACATGGACAGCCCCGCCTGCCTGCTGGGGTCCACCGTGGCCCACGAGCTGGCCCACCAGCGGGGCATTACCTCCGAGCAGGAGTGCAACTTCCTGGCGGTGCTGGCCTGCACCACCTGCGGCGACGATGTGTACGCCTATGCCGGATGGCTCATGGGCTATATCCATCTGGGGAACGCCCTGTATACGGTGGATCCGGAGGCCTACTGGGCCATTCGGGAGACGCTGCCGGAGACGGTGGAGGCAGACCTTGCCGCCCAGAGCGCCTACTGGGACCAGTTCCGGGACAAGACGGTCCAGAAGGTATCCAACCAGGTGTACGACGGCTTTTTGAAAAGCTACGGCCAGACCCAGGGCATCCAGTCCTACGGCACCGTGGTAGACCTGCTGGTGACCTACTATCAGGACAAAATTTAAAGGAGCGCCGAAAGGCGCTCCTTTTTTTGCGTCCCCGTTGGGGGCGTTTTTTATTTCATCAGCTCACACACCAGATCCGTGTAGCCTGAGGGGTCCTCCAGGGGAAGGCCCGCGATGAGCAGCGCCTGGTCGTAGAGCAGGGCGGCGTACTTTTTGGCCTTCTCCGGATCGGCGGTGACGGCGGATTCCAGCGCGGCAAAGGCGGGATGCTCCACGTTCAGCTCCAGAATGCGGTCGGCCTTGATACCGGAGTCCGGCTGCACCGCCTGGAAATATTTCTCCATCTCAAAGGAGAGGCCCTCGCCGGCGGTCAGGCACACGGGGTGGGACTTGAGGCGGGTGGAGGCCTTCACCTCCTTGACCTGGTCGCCCAGAGCTTCCTTGACGAAGTCGAAGGTGGCCTTGTGGGCGTCCTGGGCCTCCTGGGCCTTCTCCTTGGCCCCCTCTTCCACCTCCTGGTCCAAAATGGAGCGGAACTCCTTTTCCTGGAAGGTGTGGAGGATCTGGGCGCAGAACTCATCCACCTCTTCGGTGAAGTAGAGGATCTCCGTGCCCTTGTCCTTCAAAAGCTCGGTCTGGGGGAGCTTGTCGATCTTGTCGGGGGACTCGCCGGCGGCGAAGTAGATATACTTCTGATCCTCCGGCATCCGGGAGACGTACTCGGCCAGGGTGACGGGCTTTTTCTCCGTGGAGGAGTAGAACAGCAAAAGGTCGCTGAGCAGGTCCTTGTGGGCGCCGTACTCGCTTACCACGCCGTACTTGATCTGGCGGCCGAAGTTCTTCCAGAACTTCTCATAGCCCTCCCGGTCCTCCTGCAAAAGCTTGAGAAGATCGGCCTTGATCTTCTTTTCCAGGTTGGAGGCGATGACCTTCAGCTGCCGGTCGTGCTGCAAAAGCTCACGGGAGATGTTCAAGGACAGATCGGGGGAGTCCACCACGCCCCGGACGAAGCGGAAGTGCTCCGGCAGCAGGTCGGCGCACTTGTCCATGATGAGGACGCCGTTGGAGTACAGCTG
>ENA-UEYL01003196-UEYL01003196.1-human-gut-metagenome-genome-assembly--contig:-NODE-3196-length-11082-cov-3.216174_pt1 | contig 11082 bp, 8 predicted proteins | sample MGYA00242941_ERZ507946 | MGnify/ENA primary metagenome ERZ507946 (study PRJEB26167, sample SAMN06115482) | human gut metagenome | host: Homo sapiens | place: China:Guizhou | collected 2015-03-11...
ACTTCAGCAGCTCATGCAGCTTGATATATTTGTTTCTCGTTTCCTCATCACAGCCCTCGGAATAAAGATTGTAATACGGGCTGATGACAGGGCAATGTGCATATAAATCCAGAAGGAAGTTGCTCCGCAGTGTTTCCGGTGCGCCGATGTAATCATACATCAGTGCTGTCAGCAGATACGGCGAAACGGGTGTGTCGTCTGCGCGGTATTCGTGCCCTGTATCGTAATTGCTGAATACAACATAGGGCGTGGAGAACATCTGATATTTCTCTTCCTCTGTCCAGTTTGCGGCAGTGGTGGAGGTGATTGTACCGGTGGAGGCATAAACGCCGAAATCGTTCCCCAGCGTCGGCAGATGGTCGCCATACCAGAGCACAACAGTTGGCTTTTCTCGCTTCATCACATACTCATACAATCTGCCAAGCTGTGCATCCGAATCGGAAACGCCCTTGCAGTAATTGTGCAGCAGGTTGCTTTCCTCCTCCGAAAGCGCATCGGAGGTAAAATCAATATTCCATTCGGAGGGGTCAAATTTATTCAGATACAGCCCATGGTTTTCCATGGTAATGCCCTGAATGAAAACGCCTTTTTCATGCGGCTGCTCCAGCTGATACATGATTTCCTCCACAAGGCTTTCATCTGTCAGGAAGGGGCCGCTGTTGAAATGCTGCTCTGCGTGCAAATCATATTCCCCCAGCATTTCATCAAAGCCAAGCAGGGGATAGGCGCGGTCGCGTTCATAAAATTCCTTCTGATAGGTATGAATCCCAACGGTATCATAGCCCTGATTCTTAAATTCGCGTGCATAGGAATAAATGTTGTTGAAGACATACTGCTGATACGGCACATTGCCCGATGGCAGCATGCTTGTAGTCATGCCGGTCAGAATCTCAAATTCGGGACGCACCGTGCCGCCGCCGAAGGTGCAGGAAACCATGCTGCCGCCGTGGTTTTCCGCAAGAATCCTGCGGTAATTGGGAATCGGGTCCGCTGTAAAGCTCACGTTTTTCAGCGTGGTAGGGTCCCAGAAGGATTCCGAAAGAATCACAATGACATCGGGATTCTGAAAATCTGCGCCGCTAGCTTCGTCCGGCTGGTATTGTGCAAATGCCTTTTCCAGATATCTCTCGCTGTAATTATCCGGATCACCCATGCTTAAGGAAGAAAGGTTTAGCACAAATGCGGTCAGAAAGCCGTTTTCGGTGTAGTTTTTTGTCTGGTCGGTCGGTGCCTCGGAGGAAAGCCCCAGCAGACTGTAATCGGCTCGTACGGTGCCGTTCATGGTGCAAAGATACAGACACCCCAACAGAATCGGCGCACCAAGCACGCGTTTTTTCCATGCGATTGGGAGTGTCGGACGCAGAATCACAAGCACCGCAAGATATGCCACTGTGCCGCCCCAGAGCCACCATAACGGTGTGGGGATTTTCAGCGCAGAAAGAAATGTGGTGAAGCTGTCTGCATTTTTTGCCAGCAGCATATCCCAAGGAAGAAAATGCTCCTTGAGGATTTCTGTTTTCAGAAAATCAACCGTCGGCATAATCGTAAATATTAAGCCTGTCAAAAGTGCTGCCGGGGGAACGTGTTTCCAGAGACAGATCATCGCCCCGAAGAAAAGATAAATCAGAAGCATCCCTAACAGGAACGCCCCGTAATTTTCCGTTAAAAGCGTACGCAGCAGCACCGCCGCGCCGTCCTCGCCGGAAAGAAAGGAAATGGCGTTGCCGCTCAGGCTCAGCCAGAGGGGAAACAGCAACACTAACAGCCACATGATAAAGGCGGCAGGCTTATGCGTTTGTATATACGCATCTATTCTTGTACGAATTTCTCGTAATTTTTTCATGTTTGCAAAACCTCTTTTGTGTAGATTGATTGAATTTCTAAATGGTTATTTTAACACGATTTTCATGCGTTTTCAAGAAATTGAAGAATTAAAATTGTGAAATAAGCCAAACGCCTGAATTCGTCTTAGGAAGGCACACGATAAAGAAAATTCTGCCTGTTCGCTTGACAGGGGCTGTTTCGTCCTGTAAAGTAAAAAATAGTGCCGTAACTGTGCATTTATTTGCATACAGATTTCGGCAGAGAACGAGAGGTGGCACCATGAAAAAGCAAGATTCCAATTATAATAATGAAAGCATCACTTCCCTAAAGGGGGCGGAACGCGTCCGCCTGCGTCCGGGGGTAATCTTCGGCTCGGACGGTCTGGATGGGTGCGAGCATGCCTTTTTTGAAATCCTTTCCAATTCCATTGATGAGGCGAGAGAGGGCTACGGCAAAAAGATTGAGATTACCCGTTTCAAGGATGATTCCATTCTCGTGCGCGATCATGGCAGGGGGATTCCTGTGGATTATAACCCCAAGGAGGATTGCTTCAACTGGGAGCTGGTGTTTTGTGAGCTGTACGCAGGCGGCAAATATCAGAATAATGCAGGCGAAAACTATGAATTCAGCTTGGGTCTGAACGGTCTTGGTACCTGTGCAACCCAGTATGCCTCCGAATTTATGGATGCAGTCATTTATCGCGACGGCATGTGCTATCAGCTGCATTTTGAAAAGGGTGAAAATATCGGCGGTCTGATGAAGGAGGCGGCGGAAAAGCACCCCACTGGCACGCAGATTACATGGCGGCCCGACAGAGATGTTTTTACCGAAATTCACATTCCCCTTTCCTATTTTCAGGATGTGCTGAAAAAGCAGGCAGTTGTGAACGCAGGGCTTTTGTTTGAATTATATGATGAGGAAAGCGGCGAAATCTTCCAATATTGCTATGAAAACGGGATTCGCGATTATCTTGCGGAGCTGAACGGCGAAAATGGACTGACCGCTGTGCATTATCTCCAGACCGAAACCAAGGGACGCGACAGAGAGGATAAGCCCGAATATCGCCTGAAATTTGAAGCGGCGTTCTGCTTCAATAACCATGTGAATGTACTGGAATATTACCACAATTCCAGCTTTCTGGAATATGGCGGCTCCCCCGATAAGGCAGTGCGCAATGCCTTTGTCTTTGCGATTGATAAATATCTGAAAAGCAATAGCTTATATAAAAAGGATGAAAAGAAGATCACCTTTGCGGATGTGGAGGACAGCCTGATTTTGGTCATCAATTCCTTCTCCACCGTAACAAGCTACGAAAACCAGACGAAAAAATCCATTACGAACAAATTCATTCAGGAGGCCATGACGGAGTTCTTCCGCCGGCAGCTAGAGATTTATTTCATTGAAAATAAAATGGATGCCGATAAGATTGCGGCACAGGTGCTTGCGAATAAAAGAAGCCGTGAAACGGCGGAAAATACCCGTGTGAATATCCGCAAAAAGCTGACGGGCAGTCTGGATATGAATAACCGTGTGGAAAAATTTGTAAACTGCCGTACGAAGGATGTTTCCCGCAGAGAAATCTATATCGTGGAGGGCGATTCCGCGCTTGGCTCCTGTAAGCAGGGCAGAGATGCGGATTTTCAGGCGATTATGCCCATCCGAGGAAAGATTTTGAACTGCTTGAAGGCAGATTATAATAAGATTTTCAATAGCGACATCATCATTGACCTATTGAAGGTACTTGGCTGTGGCGTCGAGGTGAAATCCAAGCATGATAAGGGGCTGAATTCCTTTGATTTGGCGCAGCTTCGTTGGAGCAAGGTCATCCTCTGCACCGATGCGGATGTGGACGGCTTCCAGATACGCACCCTTCTTTTGACGATGCTTTACCGTCTTGTACCGACGCTGATTTACGAAAAAAAGGTCTATATTGCGGAATCGCCGTTATATGAAATCCGCCACGGCAAGGATAAATATTTCGCCTATACCGACAGCGAAAAGGCAAAAATCACCGCCAAGCTGAAGGGCAAGGTGAAAATCAAGCGCTCGAAGGGCTTGGGTGAAAATGCCGCAGACATGATGTGGGAAACCACCATGAACCCCGAAACGCGCAGGCTCATTCTAGTTACGCCCGATGAAGCGGAGCGCACACAGGCGATTTTTGAACTCCTGCTTGGGGAAAATCTTTCCGGCAGAAAGGAACACATTGCAGAGGAAGGTCATAAATATCTGGATATGATTGACCTCAGCTAAGAGGTGGATGTATGGCAAAGAAAAAAACAACAACGAAAAAAGAATATCACGATAATTTCATACAGGAGCAGCGCATTACCGATACGCTTGAGCTGAATTATATGCCCTACGCCATGAGTGTCATTGTTTCCCGTGCCATTCCTGAGATTGACGGCTTCAAGCCCTCCCATAGAAAGCTTTTGTATACCATGTATCTGATGGGGCTTTTGAAGGGTGACAGAACCAAATCTGCCAATGTGGTAGGGCAGACCATGAAGTTGAACCCCCATGGGGACAGTGCGATTTATGAAACCATGGTGCGTCTGACGAAGGATAATGAAGCGCTTTTGGTGCCCTTTGTGGATTCCGAGGGAAATTTCGGGAAATACTATTCCAGAGAGATGGCGTATGCCGCCTCCCGATACACAGAGGTAAAGCTGGAGGGCATTTGTCAGGAGATTTTTGCGGATATTGATAAGGACACGGTTTCGTTTATCGATAACTATGACGGCAGCATGAAGGAGCCGGCGCTTCTGCCGACTACCTTCCCGAATATTCTGGCAAATCCGAACCTTGGCATTGCGGTCGGCATGGCATCCTCCATTTGCAGCTTCAACCTTGCAGAATTGTGCGAAGCAACGGCGCAGTATATCAAGGATGATACGGTTGATTTGTGTGAGGTGCTTTCTGCCCCTGATTTTTCCACCGGCGGCGAATTGATTTACAGCCGGAAGAACTTGGAGCAGATTTATAAAACGGGACGCGGCAGTGTGAAGCTGCGTGCAAAATATCGTTACGATAAAAAGGATAACTGTATTGAGGTCTATGAAATTCCCTATACCACCAATATCGAAGCCATTGTGGATAAAATCATTGCATTGGTTAAGGCAGGGAAAATCAAGGATATCACCGATGTGCGCGATGAATCAGACAGAAACGGTCTGAAAATCACGATTGACCTCAAGCGCGGCACGAATGTGGAGCTGCTGATGCACAAGCTGTTCGCCATGACACCCTTGTCGGATAGCTTCAGCTGTAATTTTAATGTGCTGATTCATGGCAAGCCCATGACGCTTGGCGTGGGCGAAATTCTGAAGCACTGGACGGACTTCCGCATGGATTCCATCCGCAGACAGCTTGCGTTTGATATTCAGAGGAAATCCGAAAAATATCACTTGCTCGAGGGGCTTTCCAAAATCCTGATGGATATTGATAAGGCGATTGCCATTATCCGTGGCACCGAGGAGGAAAAAATGGTTGTGCCGAACCTGATGGCAGGCTTTGAAATTGATGAGGTGCAGGCGGAATATATCGCGGAGATTAAGCTGCGCAACATCAATAAGGAATATATTCTGAAACGCATCGCAGAGCTGGATGCACTGGAAAAGGAAATCAAAGGTCTGCATGAAACGCTTCGCTCCGATGCAAAAATCAAAAATATCATCTGTAAGCAGCTGCGCAATGTGGCAAAAAAATACGGCAAGCCCAGAAAAACCGAAATCATCCATGAGGATGATGTAACGGTGCTTTCCAAGGAGGATTTCATCGAGGATTACCCTGTAACCTTCTTCCTGACGAAGGAGAACTATTTCAAGAAAATCAGTCAGGCATCTCTGCGCATGGCAGGGGAGCAGAAGCTGAAGGAGGAGGACGTTCTTCTGATGGAGCAGGAGGGCGCAAACCGTATGGATCTGCTGTTTTTCTCCAATCAGCAGAATGTGTATAAGCTGAAAGCCTCGGATGTGGCGGATGCCAAGGCGAGTGCTTTGGGGGATTATCTCCCGAATCTCTTGCAGCTTGACGCAGAGGAAACCATTATTTACATGACCGCAACAGCGGATTACAGCGGTCAGATGGTGTTTTTCTTTGCAAACGGCAAGGCGGCGAAGGTGCCGCTTTCCGCCTATGAAACCAAAACAAATCGCCGCAAGCTGGTCAATGCCTATTCCGCAAGGGCGGAGCTGGTGCGGATGGCGAAAATCGCGGAGGAAGCGGATTTTATACTGATGCGCAATGCGGATAAGGCAACGCTCTTGAATACAGAGCTGATTCCGTTGAGTGCCACAAAGAACGCCGGTGGCGTGCAGGTCTTTACACTCAAAAAAAACAGTGCGGTTACAGCGGTGTTTGCCAAGGCGGAATTTGAAACAGAGGAATACGAATATTATCGCACGAAAAAAATCCCCACAACGGGGCATTTTATACAGGAAAAGGATAAAACCACCAATCATCTGCCCGGGCAGATGGCGTTGGGGGAATAAGAAAGGATGACGAGTATGAAACGGTTTATGGCAATTCTTCTTGCAGGGATGCTGAGCCTTTCCACCGCAGTGCCTTCCTTTGCTGCTGTTGCGACGAATGCAGGCGAATGGGCAAAGCCTTCCATCGAATTTGCCTATCAGCAGGGACTTCTGACGGATGCGGATTTGCAGAAGGCAAAATCGCCCATGACGAGAAAGGATTTCTGCAAGATGGTGATGCGTTTTCTGAATGTAATCACCGGAAAGGAATGGAAGGCGGCAGGAAAAACGCCCTTTACAGACTGCGATGATGCAGATGTGACAGCGGCGTATGAGCTGGGCATTATCGGCGGCACAGACCCCGGTATTTTTGAGCCGAACAGCACGCTGACCCGTGAGCAGATGGCGATTATGGTGGCGCGCGTGATGAAAACCTGCGGCGTGGATTTAACGGAGAGGGCAAAGAAAAATCCCTTCAACGATACCGCGCAGTTGTTTGCTTCCTCCAATAAATACATCGACCAACTGTATGGCATTGGGATTCTTGCGGGCTATCAGGATGGCGGCTATCATCCCTTCCGCGAAATGACGGTGCAGGAGGCTGTGGTTTCCTTCGTGAAGGCATATCGCTATATTGAGGAGCAGACCGGCGGCAAGGTGGAAATTACCGAGCCAAAGGTGGACAAAGTGGACAAAGTGGACACCAAAAATGACACCAAAGTGGACACCAAAAATGACACGAAAGCGGACACCAAGACCGAGGAAGTGAAGGTGACGGAGGCGGCGGCAACAGAAACGGTTACTGTCGGCGAAAAAAAGGTCTGTCTCGGCTGGACGGCGGCAGAGCTGAAGGCTGTCTGGGGCGAACCCGACCGCATTGACGATTCTGTGTATGGCTTAGAGAGATATGTTTATCTCAACAAGTATCAGAATTATTTCTTTGCAACGATGCAGGATGGGAAAATTGTCGAAATTTTTGTGCCGGGCACAGATTTTACCTATAACGGTACAAGCGGCAAGGGCATTGCGGCGAATATTAAGAATCTTTCCCACGTCAGCAGCTTAGAGCACAGCGGTATTGTATACAATGCCAATTCCGAGGTGCATGTTCCTCTGGATTATGAGGGGAAAATCTGTGGTGTGCTTTTGCAGGAAAAGAGCTTTGCCCAGACAAAGGATTACCAGAGCACCTTGCAGTATACCACAAGAGAAGCCATGGAAGCGGAGCTGCTTGATTTGATTCAGGTGTGTCGTCTGGAAAAGGGTCTGTCCCTGCTTACGGCAGACAGTAAGCTGGGGGGCGTAGCAAGAGCACATTCCGAGGATATGACGGCGAAGGGATATTTCGACTATACCGGCTCTGACGGCTCGACACCCTTCAGTCGGATTCTGGCAAAGGGCAAAGCCTTCCGCACGGCATCCGAAACCATTGCCAAGCAGCGCGGCGATGTGGTGCAGATTTATCAGGAATGGATGCGTACCGCTGCGAAGGAGAACAGCCTGACAGACGGCACCATGCAGGAGGCAGGCGTGGGGATTTCTGCAAAATCCAAGGAACTTTATGTAACGGTTGACCTTTGCGGTCAGTAAAAAATGGAATAAAAGAAAAAAGTATACAGAACAGAAAAAAAGCCTTGCACGGGAGAATTTTCACATGCAGGGCTTTTTTTGATCCGGATTCAGAAATTTTCTGTCAAAGCCAGAATTTCCTTTTCCAGAAGGGCATAGAACACATCATAGCCTGCGTTGCTCCAATGCACGCCATCGAACTGAAACAGTGCATCATACGCTTCGAAGCCTTGTGCTTCCTTAATGTCCAGAAATGCCTGATATACATCAATGACGGGACAATGATAGCCCTTTGCCAGCTTTTTGACGATTTCCCCATATTTTTCAATGCGGTCGGTTGTGGTGAAGGGGTAGAAATCCGTATCCACCACGGGCGGCGGCGTAACCAGAACGGGCAGACAGACACCGCTATGGAAAGCAGAATCTCCGTGCTTTTCTGCCAGAAGGCGTTCCAGAATGAACATCATATTGTGTTCATATTCCCAAGGTGTACGATATTGCCCTTCGTTGAGGGCACTGTCATTGGAACCCAGCAGAATTACAGTAAGATGCGGCTTTAACCAAAGCACCTGACTTTCCAGCCGTTCTTTCGCTTCTCTGGTGGTTTCTCCGTTGATGCCGCGATTATATACCTTCCAACGAAGCTGCGGATTTTTCTCCGGCAGCTCCCTTGCCAAGCGGGAGGGATATGCAATGTGGGACAAAACACCATAGCCGTATGTTAAGCTGTCGCCAAAGGCAACCAAACGAAATTCTTTCATGGGGCAGACCTCCTTTTTTCTCTATTCTAAAGAGAAAGCAGGAGAATGTCAATCAAAGCAAGGCTGTCATTTGCCTGTATGAAGATCCAACGTGGGGCGGATAATCTGCATGATGTTATCCTTGAAGGAACGCCCGACGAAGGCAAGCTGCTCCGAACCGAAAAAAGAAATCGTCCAAGGATTTTGGGATTTATCGATGGAGGATGCATTTTTCAGATTGACAATAAAGGAGCGATGTGTCTGCACAAAGGTTTCCTTGGGCAGCACTTCCAGAATACGATATAACGGAACCGAAACACAGATGGTTTTTTTCAACAGATGGATGACAGATTTTTTTTGCTCACTTTCGATAAAAAGAATATCCTGATACGGAATTTTATAGATTGCTTTTTGCGTACTGATGCGGCAATAAAGGGGTTCATCATGTGTGGATTCGCTATTTGTGACACAAACGGAACCCCTGTCAGTACAAAGTTCATTTACAGCAGAAGCGGCTGCTCCTGTCGTATGGATTGAATTTTTGCACATAATTATCTCCTCTTTCGTGGTAAAACTTATGAAATTAGACTTATATTTAAAATTACACCAAGGGAATTTTCTTAAATTTTAACATAAAATGTAATTTCTTGTAAATGTTTTCGTACATAAAAATTATAAAAAGAATACTACAAAATTCGCGCTCTGTGAAATAATGCCATCGCAGGTATTTTTTCACCTTTTCCGCATAGGATGAGAAAAGAAGGGAGGACGAGCCAATGCAGACAGAGGCAGTTTGGCGTGCATTGCCGAGAAAAATACGGGAGGTGCTTGCGGAGAAGGATCTGCACGATTTGCAGGAAATTCGCCTGCGCAGCGGACAGCCCTTGCTTTTAAAAAGAGAGAATCGACTGTTTTCTCTGGGGAAGGAGGGGGTGTTTCTGCCTGCGGCGGATGAAAAGGGGATGCGCATTTCCATGGCGGATCTGCGTGAAACCGTTTCGCTTCTGAGCGGCTATTCTCTCTATGCCTTTGAGGAAGAGCTGCGACAGGGCTATCTTACCATAGAGGGCGGACACAGAGTCGGCTTCTGCGGCAAGGCGGTTCTGGAAAACGGCGAGATTCGCACGCTGCGGCAAATCAATGCCTTAAATATCCGCATTGCGAGGGAAAGGAAGGGGTGGGGAGAGACGCTTCTGCCGCTTCTGTTGGAAAAGAATACGCTTTGCCATACCCTGATTGTTTCGCCGCCGGGATGCGGGAAAACAACGCTTTTGCGCGATCTCATCCGTTGCCTGAGTGAGAGAGGAAAAACGGTCGGCGTGGTGGATGAGCGCGGAGAAATTGCACCGCTCAGAGACGGTATGCCGCAGATGGATGTCGGCCCCTGTACGGACATTCTGGAGGGCTGCCCGAAGGCGAAGGGGATGACGCTTTTACTGCGAAGCATGTCTCCTGATATCATCGCTGTGGATGAGCTGGGCAGGCGTGAGGATGTTGCCGCGGTGGAGGAGGTTTTAAACGCAGGGGTGAAGCTGATTGCGACGGCACATGGGCGGGACTTTGCCGACATTGAAACAAGACCGCAGCTGCGTGCGCTTGTCCGCAGAAAAATATTTGAACGGTATCTTTTTCTTTCCAACCGAAACGGCACAGGCACCATAGAGGGGCTGTGCGACAGGGAGGGGAAAATGATTGCGGAAGAAGAAATGACGATGAAAAAGGAGGAGGAAGCATGATGCGTTTGCTCGGCAGTGTGCTTGTGCTTGGTGCGACGCTCTGGTTCGGGGCATATTTTGCGGCAAAGGAGAAATATCGTTTGCAGGAGCTGGCAGAGCTGGAACGTGCAATCCTGCTTCTGCAAAGCCAGATTGCCTACCTTTCCGCTCCTCTGACAGAGGTTCTGGAAAGCATCAGCTGGAAGGCGGAGGGCGTGATTGGCGAGATTTTCGCGCAGGCGGCGGCAGTCATGGCAGAGAGGGAAAGGGCTTCTGCGGAGGAAATCTGGACAGAGGCATGGTCGAAGAAGCGGAATCAGATTTTCCTGACGGCGGAGGATTTGGATATGGTGCTTTCCTTCGGGAAAACCCTCGGCTATCTGGATAAGGCGCAGCAGGAGGGGAGCATTTGTCTGCTGTTGCGGTATCTGGAGGAGGCATTGGCGCAGGGCAGAAAACGATTGGAGAAAAACGGCAGACTTTACTACGGCATCGGCGGACTTTCGGGATTGCTCATTATTGTAACACTGCTGTGAGGGGGGAGAAAATGGAAATCAATATTGTGTTTCGGATTGCGGCGGTCGGGATTCTGGTGGCAGTGTTGCATCAGGTACTGATGCGTGCAGGCAGAGAAGAACAGGCGATGCTGACCACGCTGGCAGGGTTGGTTGTGGTGCTGTTTTGGGTGATTCAATACATCAGCCAGCTGTTTGATACGGTGCAGACCTTATTTCAGCTTTGAGGAGGCGGTCGGATGGAAAT
>ENA-UEYL01003197-UEYL01003197.1-human-gut-metagenome-genome-assembly--contig:-NODE-3197-length-11081-cov-3.437386_pt1 | contig 11081 bp, 8 predicted proteins | sample MGYA00242941_ERZ507946 | MGnify/ENA primary metagenome ERZ507946 (study PRJEB26167, sample SAMN06115482) | human gut metagenome | host: Homo sapiens | place: China:Guizhou | collected 2015-03-11...
CGCCTCTCTTCTCCGGGTGGAACTGGGTCCCGTACAAGTTCCCGCCGGACACCGCCGCTGTCACTGCCGGCCCGTAATCGGTGGCAGCGATCACCTGGGCGGGATCGGTGTCTTGGGCGCTGAAGGAGTGGACGAAGTAGACATACGCCCCCTCGTCCAGCCCCCGGAACAGGGGCGAGTGGTGAAAAAACCGCAGGCTGTTCCATCCAATGTGGGGCAGCTTGCTTTGGGTGGGTATCCGGTCCACTGTGCCGCGGATCACCCCCAGACCGGGACAGGGGCGCACCTCCCGCCCCTGCTCCAGCAGCAGCTGCATCCCCAGGCAGATGCCCAGCACCGGCTTCTTCTGACCCTGGGCCAGCACATGCTGGTCCAGCCCTCCGCTCCGCAGCCGGTCCGCCGCGTCCGGGAAGGCCCCCACTCCAGGCAGGATAATGGCGTCAGCCCGTTCCAGCTCCGCCGGGTCGGCGGTGATGCAGCTGCTGCAGCCGAGATAGCTCAGGGCGTTGGCCACACTCTTCAGATTGCCCACCCCGTAGTCCACGATGGCAACTGTGCCCATCACAGCACCCCCTTGGTGGAAGTGACGCCGGTACCGGTGATTTGAACGGCCTCCTTCACCGCCGCTCCCAGGGACTTGAAGAGGGCCTCTGTGATGTGGTGGGCATTTTTTCCATAAAGGCACTTCATATGCAGAGTGAGGCCGCTGTTCACTGCAAGGGCCCGCAGAAACTCTTCGGTGAGGCAGGGATCATAAGTCCCGATCATAGGCTGAGGCATATCAGCGTCAAAGACCAGGAAGGGCCGGTTAGAAAAGTCCAGAACCGTGAAGCACAGGGCCTCGTCCATTGGGATACAGGCGGAGGCGAAGCGGCGGAGCCCCTTCCGATCCCCCAGGGCCCGGTTCAGAGCCTGGCCAAGGACGATGCCCGTGTCCTCCACCGTGTGGTGGCCGTCTACCTCCAGATCTCCCTCGGCCTCTATTTTCAGCCCCAGTCCGCCGTAAAAAGCGAAGGCTGTGAGCATGTGGTCAAAAAAGCCTATGCCGGTGGATATGCGGATCTCGCCGCCTTCCAGGCACAGGTCCACGCTGATCCGGGTCTCCTTGGTCCTGCGCTGGATGACATAGGCCCGGCAAGGGCTCTCCTCCGCCTCATATACTGGGATTTCCATTATTTTTCCTCCTCTTCCCGCCCCCCGTCGGGAGCATTGTCCTCCAAAAACGGGGTGTACATCATCATCGCGTGGTTCTCCACCACCAGCCGGTCCTCCAGCAGCTCTCCCTCCAGATCAAAGACCTGGAGATACAGCTCATTGTGGCGGCTGCATCCGCCCCACCACTCATGGCGCATCTCATGATGACGCTCCACGATCTGATACCGGAACTGGGGCGGCCGGTCGGAGCGCCACTCCCCCTCCAGGTCCGTCTCTCCCACCCGGAGGCACAGCTGGAAGGGCCGGTCCGTGGGATTATAGATCATCAGGTCTCCGTAGGGATAGAAGCAGGTGGCTCCGCTCCCAAAGGGCTGGGTCCGGTTGGAGTCGGGAAAGACGTCGTAGCCATGGCGGTGACGCTCCTTCACCTCCAGCGGGGTGTGCAGGGTCATCCAAAAGATGAGATTGGACAGCTGACACAGCCCCCCGCCGCATCCGTACTGCACGGTCCCGTTTTTCAGCAGCACGCCGTCCAGATACCCCTTCCGGTAGGTGGGGCGGCCGATAAGCTTCCAATAGCTCAGCGTCTCCCCCGGCTGGACCACGATCCCGTCCAGCCGGGCCACCGCCAGCTTCAAATTGGTGATCTTATTGTGCTGATACTGCATCTCCACATCCTTCAGCTTTCGGAGCAGAGGGGTGTGGTGGGCCATATGGACGCAGGGCAGCCTGTCCTTCTGCCGCTGGGAGGCGAACCGATACTTGCCGGACATCCACAGCAGGTACCGCCGCGCCGAGTAGTAGGCGGTCCCCAGGCACAGGCGCAGGGCGGAGCGGTGCTTGGACCGCAGGCCGTGGGGATCTGCCCGCTTGGACATTCTCATCCCGATCTCCTTTCCCGTTCCCCCTCCGGGGGCTGTCAGCCGTCCATCCGCACCCGGATGGAGTTGGCGTGGGCAGTCAGATGCTCGGTCTCTGCCAGTGTGATGATCTCCCCGGCAATGGGCGCCAGGGCGGCTCGGTCGAATTCCAGCACGCTCATGGTCTTCAAAAAGCTGTCCACGCTCAGGGGAGAGAAGAAGCGGGCGGTGCCGCTGGTGGGCAGCACATGGTCCGGGCCGGCCAGATAGTCCCCCAGGGGTTCCGGCGTATAGGCCCCCAGGAAGACCGCTCCGGCGTTCTTCACCAGAGGCAGCAGGGCCCTGGGCTCCTCCGTCATGATCTCAAGGTGCTCCGGGGCGATCTCGTTTGCCAGCTCCACACAGCGCTCCAGGCTGTCACAGACGATGGCGCACCCGAAGTCCCGCAGGGATTCCTCCATGATCTCCGAGCGCTCCAGATACCCGGTCTGCCGGACCACCTCCCGGTCCACCGCCTGGGCCAGCTCCCAGCTGTCGGTGAGCAGCACGGCGGAGGCCAGCCGGTCGTGCTCCGCCTGGCTGAGCAGGTCCGCGGCCACGTACTTCGGGTCCGCCGGCCTGTCGGCAATGACCAGCACCTCCGAGGGGCCGGCCACCATGTCGATGTCCAGACTGCCGTAGGCCAGGCGTTTGGCGGCGGCCACATAGGCGTTGCCAGGCCCCACCAGTTTGTCCACCCGGGGGATGAAGCCCGCCCCGTAGGTCAGAGCGGCCACCGCCTGGGCGCCGCCCACTGCAATGCACCGGTCCACGCCGGCGATGCGGGCCGCCGCCAGTACGGCGGCGTTCAGATTCTCGGTGGGCGGTGTCACCATGACGATCTCCTCCACCCCCGCCACCTTGGCGGGGACGGCGTTCATCAGCACGCTGCTGGGATAGGCGGCGGTCCCGCCTGGGACGTAGATGCCCACCCGGCTCAGCCCCCGGACAATCCGGCCCACCCGGCCTCCGTCCGGTGAGGTCCACTCCATAGTCCGGGAGAGCAGCTTCTCGTTGTAGTCCCGGATATTGGCCGCGGCGTGCTCCAGGGCGGCGATCAGCTCCGCCGGACAGCTGCGGTAGGCCTCCTCCAGCTGCGCCCTGGTGAGCTCATAGGGCTCCCTATGGTCAAACTGCCGGGAGTAGTCCCGGACAGCCGAAAGGCCATTTTCCTTTACATTCTGCATGACTGCTGAGACAGCCAGCTCGATATCTGCGTTTTTCTGTGCGGCGCGGGCGCGCATGGCCTCCAGCTGCCGCACCTCGGAAGTGCCATCCGCTTTGATGATGGAAATCATATGTCTCTCTCCAATTCCGCCTCACAGCGGTCGATAAAATCGTTGATCTGGCTCTTGTGCAGCTTCATGCTGGCGGTGTTGACGATCAGCCGTGCGGACACCGGGGCCACTGTCTCGATGGGCACCAGGCCGTTGGCCTTCAGGGTAGCCCCGGTCTCCACGATATCCACAATGGCATCCGTCAGAGAGAGGATGGGGGCCAGCTCCACGCTGCCCTCGATCTTGATGATGTCCACATCCATCCCCTTCTCCGCGAAAAAGGCCCGGGTCACCGCCGGATACTTGGAGGCCACTCGCCGGGTCTTATAGGTCCCATAGAAGTCGGTCCCCTCCTTCACTGCCAGAGCGAAGCGGCAGCGGCCGAAGCCCAGGTCCAGCACCTCATAGAAGGCGCCCCCCTTCTCCAGGATGGTATCCTTGCCCACCACCCCCAGGTCACATACCCCGTGCTCCACATAGGTGATGACGTCGGGCGCCTTGGCCAGCACAGCGTCCAGGGGATAGTTGGGGATGGCGTGGACCAGCCGCCGCCCCGGGTCCCGGACGGGGGTGCAGTCCAGCCCCATCCTCTCAAACAGCTCCACCGACTTGTCCTGGAGCCGCCCCTTGGTCAGGGCGATACGCAGACGGCCGCTCATACCTTCACCACCCTTTCTCCGGTCACATCAAAGACCAGCACAGTCTTGGCGCCCTTCTCCCTGGCCAGGCTGCAGCTGGATTCCAGCGTGCGGCAGGGGGAGAGCTCACAGGTCCCCGCCGGCCGGCTGTCCACCGCCTCCAGCGCCTTGGCCAAGTAGCCGGGGGCGTAGTGGACCACAGTGTCCAGCGCGGATGGGGCAGCCTCGGGCAGGGTGCGGGCCATAGCGTCCACATCTACGGCAAAGCCGGTGGCCTGGGCCTCCCGGCCGAATACCCCCACCAGCGAGTCGTAGCGTCCGCCAGACAGCACCGCATCCCCTGCTCCCTCCACATAGCCCCGGAAGACCACGCCAGTATAGTAGTCGATCTGGTGGACCATCCCCAGGTCAAAGCGGACCAGCGCGCCGTATCCCGCCGCGGACAGTTCCCCGTACAGGGCTCGGAGGTACTCCACCGCCTCCGTCTCCCCGGCCAGCGCCTCCGCCTCATCCAGCACCTCCGGCCCGCCGAACAGCCGGGAGAGGCGCAGCAGGGCCGCGCTGGCGGGGTTCTCCCGGAAGGGGGCGAGCATATCCCGCAGGGCGGCGAAGTTTTTGCCCTCGATCAGGGCCCGCATCCGCTCCATCTCCCCCTCCTCCAGCTCCATCCGGGCGGCCACATCCCGGAAGAAGCCGGCGTGGCCCAGCTCCACATGGAACCGTGAGGCCCCGCACACCCGCAGGGCGTCCACTGCTGTGGCCACCATCTCCAGATCCGCTTTCATCCCGGCGGCTCCGATCAGCTCCACCCCGCACTGGGGGAGCTCCCGGTTCCCGCCGCTGTGGGCCGGCCCGGCCCGGTACACGGTCTGGTCGTAGTACAGCCGCTGGGGCAGGGGCAGGGCCCGAAGCTTTGTGGCCGCCACCCGGGCGATGGGGGTGGTGGAATCCGGCCGCATGACGCAGAGCTTCCCACTTTGGTCGAACACCTGTACCATTTGTTCCTGGGGGATGGCACTGCCCGAGCGGGCAAACAGGTCGTAAAACTCCGTCTCCGGGGTGGACACCTCCCGATAGCCCCGCTGGCAGAAGAGACGGATCAGCCGCTCCTGCACCTGTCGGCGGCCCATGCACTCGGCAAACAGACGGTCGCGGGTGCCCTCCGGGGTATTGACAGTCAATTTCATGATCTGGCTCCTTGTCAACCGCGGGACAGCGCGCTGTCTCCGCCTCCATTCTTTACTACGCTAATATACTACTATAAGAAAGTGCTGTCAAGAAAAATCTTGCACCCAGGAAAAAGCGGCGCGGAGCAGGACCCGTTCCGGTCCTGCTCCGCGCAAAGCAAATTGGGGTCACAGCACGAGAGAGGGGGCGGTGTAGACCCGGGCGGCCATCTCGCTGTTGAGCATATACAGCCCCTTGGCGTCCTCGCCGTAGAGCTTCATCTTTTTGATCAGGTCCTCGGCGTTCTTCTCCTCCTCCCCCTGCTCCTTGACGAACCAGTCCAGGAACTGCATCGTCCGAAAATCCTTGGCGCTGTAAGCGGCTTCATACAGCGTGTGGATCAGGCCGGTGACATACCGCTCGTGCTCCAGCCCCAGCTCCAGCACCCGCAGGCGGCTGGTCAGCTCCCTGTCGGGCTTGGCGATGGCCTCCAGCGTCACCTTTCCGCCGTTGTTCTGGAGATACTGCACCATCAGCATGGCGTGATCCCGCTCTTCCTGCGCCTGGATCTTGTACCAGTTGGCAAAGCCATCCAGGCCCTCCTCCTCATAGTAGATGGAGAAATCCAGGTACAGATAGGCGGAATAAAACTCCTTGTTGACCTGCTCGTTGAGCAGCTGCGCGACCTTTGCGTCCAGCATAAAAAACAACTCCTTTTTCTTTTTTCTGAAACTCTTTCTGAGTCAAGATCCTCCCCCTCTGTTCCCCGCTCTGGTGCGGGACAGACAGACGGATCAGGACCTCGATCTCTCCACGATCTGCCTCTATCCTAACACAGAACCGGGCATCCGGCAACCTCGATCCCATCCATCTGTGCAGACCGTTCCATCGGTCACCCCAGCATGGCGAACAGGTCCAGCTGGCTGGTGGCCGGCATATCTCCGAAAGCCCCCGCCTCCGTCAGCTTGTCGATGTGGGTCTTGGAGACCTTGGGGCAGGCAGCGGAGACCTCTTCCACAGAGATGAACCTCCGTCCCTTAGCCTGCTCCGCCAGGGACAGGGCCGCCGTCTCCCCCAGCCCCGCCACCGAGATGAAGGGCGGGATCAGCGCCTTGTGTTCCTCGTCCACCCGGAAGTGGAGGGCGTCCGACAGGTACAGGTCCATCCTTCGGAAGGTGAATCCACGCAGATAGAACTCATAGCACACCTCCAAGGTGGTGAGCATGTCCTGCTCCACCGCGGAGGCGTCCTTGTCCTTGGCGATGATCTCCCTCATCTTCTTCTGGCACACATCCATCCCCTGGCACATGAACTCCTGGTCAAATGCCTTGGCCCGGATGGAGAAGTAGGCGGCGTAAAAGGCCAGAGGCCGGTGGACCTTGAACCAGGCGATGCGGAAGGCCATCATCACGTAGGCCACCGCGTGGGCCTTGGGGAACAGATAGGCAATCTTCTTGCAGGAGCCGATGTACCAGTCAGGCACCCCGTGCTCCTTCATCTCCTCCTCCGCCCCCTCCGGCAGGCCGCGGCCCTTCCGCACCGCCTCCATGATCTTGAAGGAGCGCTTGGGGTCCATCCCCTTGGAGATCAGGAACAGCATGATGTCGTCCCGGCAGCCGATGGCCTCGCTGACCTTGGCGGTGCCCGAGGTGATCAGGTCCTTGGCGTTGCCCAGCCACACGTCGGTTCCGTGGGAGAAGCCGGACAGGCGGACCAGGATATCGAACTGGTTGGGCTGGGTGTCCTCCAGCATCCCCCGGACGAAGGAGGTGCCGAACTCCGGGATGGCAGTGCCGCCGGTGGGCCCCAGGATCTTGTCGTTCTCATAGCCCAGCACCTTGGAGGACTGGAAGATAGACATGGTCTCCGGGTCATCCAGTGGGATCTTCTGGGGGTCCACCCCAGTCAGGTCCTGAAGCATTCGGATCATAGTGGGGTCATCGTGTCCCAGCATGTCCAGCTTCAGCAGGTTGGACTCCATGGAGTGATATTCGAAGTGGGTGGTGACGATATCGGTATTGGGGTCGTCCGCCGGGTGCTGTACGGGACAGAAGTCATAGATCTCCTTGTCCTGGGGGATGACCACCATGCCGCCGGGGTGCTGGCCGGTGGTGCGCTTGACGCCGGTGCAGCCGATGGCCAGGCGGTTCTCCTCCGCCTTGGAGGCCGTCCTCCCCCGCTCCTCCAGGTACTTCTTCACATAGCCGAAAGCCGTCTTTTCCGCCACCGTACCAATGGTCCCGGCCCGGAACACGTGGGTCTGTCCAAACAGCTCAAAGGTGTACCGGTGGGCGCTGGACTGGTACTCGCCGGAGAAGTTCAGGTCGATATCGGGCACCTTGTCTCCCCCGAAGCCCAGAAAGGTCTCGAAGGGGATGTTGAAGCCGTCCTTCACATAGGGCGTGCCGCAGACGGGACAGTTCATATCGGGCATATCCGCCCCGCACCCGTAGGGGTGGGCGGGGTCCTGGGCGTAGTCAAAGTCCGAGTGCTTGCACTTGGGGCAGCGGTAGTGGGCGGGCAGGGAGTTGACCTCAGTGATGCCCGACATGAATGCCACCAGAGAGGAGCCCACCGATCCACGGGAGCCCACCAGATAGCCGTGCTCCAGGGAGTTCTGCACCAGCTTCTGGGCGGACATGTAGATCACGTCGTACTTGCAGCGGATGATATCCCCCAGCTCCACGTTGATGCGGTCCACCACGATCTGGGGCGGCTCCTCGCCGTAGAGCTCATGGGCCTTGCCCCATACCAGCCGCTTCAGCTCCCCGTCGGAGTCCTCAAGCTTGGGGGCAAACAGTCCTTTGGGCAGGGGCTCAATGGGCTCGCACCAGTCCGCGATGAGATTGGTATTCCTCACCACCACGTCGTAGGCGGTCTCCTTCCCCAGATAGGAAAATTCCTCCAGCATCTCGTCCGTGGTTTTAAAGTAGATGGGCAAGGCCTCGTCCGCATCCTCAAAGCCCTTGGAGGCCAGCAGGATGTGGCGGTAGATCTCGTCCTCCGGGTCCAGGAAGTGGACGTCGCCGGTGGCGCACACCGGCTTGCCCAGCTCCTTCCCCAGGGCCACGATGGCCCGGTTGAAGTCCCGCAGCTCCTCCTCTGTGCGGACCATCCCCTTGCGGAGCATGAACATATTGTTGCACAGGGGCTGGATCTCCAGATAATCGTACCAGGAGGCGATGCGCTTGAGCTCCTCCCAGTCCTTGCCGTCCGCCACCGCCCGGAAGAGCTCGCCCGCCTCGCAGGCGGAGCCCAGGATCAGCCCCTCCCGGTTCTCGTTGATGACGCTTTTGAGCATGATGGGGTAACGCTTGAAGTAGTCCAGATGTCCCAGGGAGATGAGCTTGTACAGGTTACGCAGACCGGTCTGGTTCCGCGCCAGCACGATCAGGTGCTTGGGCTGGCGCTTGGCCTTTCCTCCCTTGCGCAGGTGGACCATGGCCCCGTTGATCTCCCCCAGGTGGCGCAGGCCCATCTCCTCCAGCATCTTAAAGAACGGGGGCAACATGTAGCCCACCGTGGCCGCGTCGTCGCTGGCCCGGTGGTGATTGAAGGCGGGCAGGTGCAGGTGCTCCGCCACGATGTCCAGCTTGTACTTGCCCAGGTCAGGCAGCAGGTTCTGGGCCAGGATCAGGCTGTCGATGGAGGGATTGTGGAAGGGAATGCCGTATTTCCGGCAGCCGGCGGCGATAAAGCCCATGTCGAAGTCGGCGTTGTGGGCCGCCAGGGGCCGGTCCCCGGCAAAAGCCAGGAAAGCCCGCAGGGCCTCCTCCTGGGAGGGGGCCCCCACCAGCATCTCATCGGTGATACCGGTCAGGCGGATGATCTCCGGACTCAGGATGCGGCCGGGGGAGACAAAGGTGTTGAAGCGGTCGGTGATCTCCCCGTTTTTCAGCACTACGGCGCCGATCTCGATGATGACCTCGTACTTCCGGTTCAGCCCTGTGGTCTCGATGTCGAAGCAGACGATCTCCTGGTCAAAGGGCTGTTCTGTTTCCCCGTGGACCACTACTCTGTCATCCACGTCGTTGATGTAGTACGCCTCCACGCCGTACAGGATCTTGATATTTTTGGCGGAGTGCCACGCATCCGGGAAGGACTGGGCCACCCCGTGATCGGTGATGGCGATGGCCCGGTGGCCCCAGGCCTCCGCCCGCTTGACCACGTTTTTGTCCGGCCCCAGCTTGGGACCGACCGAGGTGAGGGCGTCCATAGCGGACATGGTGGTGTGCAGGTGGAGCTCCACCCGCTTTTCCGGCGCGTCATCCATCTTCATAGGCTTGGGCACCGCCATGATGGACATGGGCTCCAGCACCATGTCGCCGTAGAACCGGTCCATGTTCAGCCGGCCCTGGATCTGGAGGTGCATCCCCTTCTTGACCCCGTCCACGATGGGCTTGCCCTCGTCTCCGGGGAAGAATTTGTTCACCCGAATGGAGCCGGTGTAGTCGGTCAGATCGAAGGCCACCACCCAGGCGCCCCGCTTTTTCAGCTCCCGGTTGTCCACGGCAAAGACATCGCCCTCGATGACCACCATGCCCATGTCCAGCTCCAGCTCCCCGATGGGGGTGGGCCGCTTCTTGATGACATGCCCGAAGATCGTCTTGCCGGAGGGCTTGCCCTCCCCTTTTCCCTTGGGTCTGGCCGCCGGCGCGCTCCCCCGGGCCTTCCGCAGCGCCTCCCGCCGAATGGCCTCCGTCCGCGCGAAGGCGTCCATCTCCGGTGCTGTGCTCTCCCCCTGCCGAGGATGGGCCGGGCGGGTCTGGGGCGCGGAGGCAGGCACAGAAGGAGCCGCCGGTGCCGGCGCTTCGGCGGGGGTCTCCGGCTCCGGGGGTGCCATCTGAAACTTCACTGAGGCGAGCCCGTAGCACCGGGCCACGGCCTCCTCTGCCTGGCGGATCAGATTGGCCCCGGCTCCCCTGGCCCCATCCAGGGTCACCAGGGCGCTCCGGCTGGCCTTGTCAATGCGGCCACAATGACCCAGCCCTCTACGGCCTCCGCCAACTCCTGCCACTGGCACAGGGCAGCAAACATTTGTAAAAATGGGATCTTCTTGGACATGATGCAGATGCTCCTTGCGCTTGATTCTCAGTCAGTGGGATGGTGGAGCGCCCCCTGTGTTACAGTTCCTCGATCAGGGCAAACAGCTCGTCCACCAGCCGGTCCTGGGGGACCTTTTTCACGATCTCCCCTTTTCGGAACAGGAGGCCCTCGCCGATGCCGCCCGCGATCCCGCAGTCGGCGGCAGACGCCTCCCCCGGCCCGTTGACGGCACAGCCCATCACCGCCACCGTGATGGGCTTGTCCACCCCCTTCAGCCGCTCCTCCACCTGGGCAGCCAGGCCGATCAGATCGATGCGGGTCCGCCCGCAGGTGGGACAGGAGACCAGCTCTGCCCCCTCACGCCGGACCCCGGCGGCCTTCAGGATGTCCCGGGCCGCGTAGACCTCCTCCACCGGGTCGGCGGAGAGGGAGACCCGCATGGTGTCCCCGATCCCCAGGGCCAGCAGGCCCCCGATGCCCACCGCAGACTTCAGGGTGCCCATCCGGACCGTCCCGGCCTCGGTAACGCCAATATGTAAAGGATAATTGCTTTTCTCTCTCATCAGCTGATAGGCCCGCATGGTCATGGGGACGCTGGAGGACTTCAGCGACACACAGATGTCGTCAAAATCGAATTTGTTCAGCAGACGGATGTGGCCGAAGGCTGACTCCACCATGGCCTCCGGACAGACGCCGCCGTATTTGGCCAGCAGTCCCTTCTCCAGAGAGCCGCCATTGACACCGATGCGGATTGGGATGCCCCGCAGACGGCAGGCGTCTGCCACCGCCTTGACCCGGTCCTCTCCACCGATATTGCCCGGATTGATGCGGACCTTGTCCGCTCCGGCCGCGATGGCCTCCAGGGCCAGCTTATAGTCGAAGTGGGTATCCACCACCAC
>ENA-UEYL01003198-UEYL01003198.1-human-gut-metagenome-genome-assembly--contig:-NODE-3198-length-11076-cov-3.309755_pt1 | contig 11076 bp, 9 predicted proteins | sample MGYA00242941_ERZ507946 | MGnify/ENA primary metagenome ERZ507946 (study PRJEB26167, sample SAMN06115482) | human gut metagenome | host: Homo sapiens | place: China:Guizhou | collected 2015-03-11...
GTCTGCTCCTCCTCGGTGAGGTCGGGCAGGATGTGCTCGATGGCCTTCGCCTGCGCGGAGGCGCGGACGAGCGCGATGGTCTGACTGTGCAGATTTTTCGCTGTCTGCGTGCCGCCGCAGGCGAGATGGGTGCGAACCAGTATCTCATAAACGGCATCGCCCACATGGGCGAGTGCAAGACTCGACATGCGGGCGATAGCGGCATCATCCAGCAGAGGATGAAGATAATCCATTACTTGTCCTCGGAAGCCGGAGCAGCAGCTTCAGCAGCCTTTGCAGCCTCAGCCTTTGCCTTAGCGGCAGCAGCCTGCTTTGCCTGCATTTCCTTGAACTTCTTGACTTCCTCAGCGGTCGGAACCGGCTCGATGCAGCCCTTCGGGCAGGCCTTGGTGCACATCTTGCAGTTCTTGCACTTGTCGTAGTCGATCTTGGCTACGCCGTCTACTACGTGGATCGCGTCGAACTTACAGGTCTTTTCGCACATCTTGCAGCCGATACAGCCGTTCGAGCATACCTTCATGACAGCCGGGCCCTTGTCCTTGTTCACGCAGTTTACGTGAACCTTCTTGACCTCGGATACCAGATTGATGATCTTCTTCGGGCAGGTGGAAACGCACTTGCCGCAGGCAACACACTTGTCGGTGTCAACCTTTGCAACGCCGTCCACGATGTGGATAGCGTCGAACGCGCAGGCCTTGACGCAGGAGCCGAGACCCATGCAGCCGAATGCGCACGCCTTCGGGCCGCCTGCAACACGCATTGCAGCGTTGCAGTCCTGGAGGCCTTCGTATACAGCCTTGTCGACTGCGTTGCAGCCGCCGTTGCAGTATACGTGAGCAACCTGACGGTCGCCCTCGGCAACCTCAACGCCCAGTACCTTTGCGATCTTTTCAGCCGCGGCAGCGCCGCCTACGGGGCAGCCGTTTACCGGAGCCTTGCCCTCGACGATAGCAGCCGCCAGACCGTCACAGCCCGGGAAGCCGCAGCCGCCGCAGTTTGCGCCCGGCAGGCACTCACGTACCAGCGGGATGCGCTCATCAACCTCTACGGCGAAGACCTTAGCGGCTACGCCGAGCAGGATCGCGAACACGATACCCATGATAAAGAGCACCGCGACCGCGTAAATAACATTTTGCATATCCATTTCTTGTGTCCTCCCTTACCAAATCGACAGGCCGGAGAAGCCCATGAAGGACATAGCCAGCAGAGCAGCCGCAACCAGAGAGATCGGGAAGCCTTCAAAGCACTTCGGGCACTTGGAAGTAGCGTCCAGACGCTCGCGGATGGAAGCGAACAGAACGATAGCCAGCGTGTAGCCGACACCGGCTGCAACGCCGTATACCAGAGAGCCGATGAAGGAATAACCGTTGGAGATATTGGTCTTTGCTGCGCCGAGTACCGCACAGTTAGTGGTGATCAGCGGCAGGAAGATGCCGAGTGCGGAGTACAGCGACGGCATTGCCTTCTTCATGAACATCTCTACGAACTGAACCAGCGTTGCAATTACGAGAATGAACGCGATGGTCTGCATATAACCCAGACCGAGGGGTTTGAGAATGAAGTACTGTACAGCCCAGGATGCTGCGGAAGCGATCGCCATAACGAAGATAACCGCCATGCCCATGCCGAGCGCGGTGTCGGTCTTCTTGGAAACGCCGAAGAACGAGCAGCAGCCGAGGAACTGAACGAGGATGTAGTTGTTGACCAGGATTGCCGCGATAGCGAGCGACAGGATATCGGTCAAGCCCATAGAGGCAGGTAATGTAAAAGGCATTTACTTGCCCTCCTTTCCAGCCATGATCTTCTGGATCGCAGCGAGGATGAAGCCCATCATGAGGAAGCCGCCGGCCGGCAGGATCATCATGACCATGATGGGCATGAGGAAGGACTCGAACTGGGCCGCCAGGACGAAGTACACAAGGCCCAGCGCCACGCCCAGGGCCAGCAGCAGGCTGGTGAAGCTCTCCACCATGTCCTCGTAGCTGCCGGCGGTCTCGGCGGTGTAGCCCTCGGGCATGGGGTACTCAGCCAGAATGGAGTGGATGGCCTGGGTCATGGCGGTGGTGTCACCGCTGACGGTCTTGCCGGTGATGGTCACCTGGCGGGACTGATTGGCCCGGGCGATGCTCTGGGGCGCCTGTTCCACCGTGACGTTGGCTACGGCGCTCAGGGGCACAGAGCCGCCGAAGGAGGAGGGAATGGCCATGGAGCGCAGGGCGTCCAGGCTGGCACTTGCCGCGCCGTCGCCCTTGACCACCACGTCCAGCTCCTTGTTGTCGATGGTGACGGTGGTGGCAGTGGTGCCGGTGAGCTCTGCCCGGACGGCAGCGCCCACGGAGGCGGCGGTGAGCCCGTACTGGGCGGCGGCCTCCCGGTTCATCTGTACCTTTACCTGGGGCACCTGCTCACTCAGGGAGCTTTGCACTTCCGTGGCATCCGGCAGCTGGGAGATACGCTCCGAAAGATCGTCTGCGATCATGCCCAGGGTATCGTAGTCGTTGCCCCGGATCTCCACGTTGATATCGGAGCCGCTCATCATGCCCATGGTGCTGGAGGCGTCCACGGTGATCTCGCAGCCGGCGATGTCCTGGAGGGCGGTGCGCAGGTCGTTGGCAACGTCGGCGCTGCTGCGCTGCCGCTCGCTCTTGCCCACCAGATTCACCATCATGGTGGCGGATTCATTCTGGGCGATGTAGTACATGTCTTCCAGCTCCGGGCACTGGCCGGCGATAACGGCGGAGACCTGATCGGCGATGGCGGCGGTCTCGTCTGCCTGGGAGCCGATGGGCATGGAGATGGAGATGGATACCTGGCCCTGGTCCATGTCGGGGATCAGGACGGTCTTGGTGGAAAAGAGCGTCAGGGAAAAGACCACCACCAGTCCCACGGACACCAGCATACCGGCCTTGAGATGGTAGGTGAAGTAGGTGAGCAGACGCATGTAGAGGGCATTGAGCTTTGCCATGGCGGCGCTGGCCCGGGCGGCCAGGGGACCGGGGGTCTTGTTGGCCTTGGCCAGCTGCTGGCGGCGGATCTTCTCCTCGTCCAGCAGGAAGTAGCACAAAAGGGGAACCAGCGTCAGCGCGATCACCAGCGAAGCGAAGATCAGCGAGGCGATGGTCAGGCAGAAGTCCCGGAACATCATGCCCGCGATGCCGTCCACCAGGCCCAGCGGCACGAACACCGCCAGCGTGGTCAGGGTGGAGGCCAGCACGGAGGAGGTCACCTCTGCCGTGCCCTCCACGCAGGCGCTCATGCGGTCGTGGCCGTCGGCGGCGAAGCGGTAGATGTTTTCCAGCACCACGATGGAGTTATCCACGATCATGCCCACGCCCATGGCGATGCCGCCCAGACTCATCATGTTCAGCGTCAGGCCCAGGGCGTTCATGAGGATGAACACGGACAGGATGCACACGGGCATGGAGATGACGATGGTCATGGTGGCGCCGCCCCGGCGCAGGAAGAGGAACACCACGATGGCCGCCAGCAGCAGGCCCTGGAAGATATTCTGGAACGCCGCGTCCACGGAGAGATTGATGTAGTCGCTGGCGATGTAGGGCACCGTGTACTGCACGGCGGGGTTTTCCGCGCTGAGGGACTCCAGCCGCGCCAGCACGGCCTCGGCGGCGGCTACCTCGTTGGCGCCGGACTGCTTGGAGACCTGGAGCATGACGCAGGCGGTGCCGTCCACTTTGGCGGTGGAATCGCTCTCCTGAGAGACCAGGGAGACGTCCGCCACCTCCTTGAGCCGCACCGTGCCGCCGGTGGGCAGGGTGATGAGGGTGTTGGCCACGTCATCCACGCTCTGGAACTTGGCGTCGGTACTGACGGTGAGGGTCTTGGAGCCGTTTTCCACGCTGCCGGCGGGGTAGATCAGGTTCTGGCCCGCCAGGAACTGGGAGACATAGCTGTTGCTCAGACCGAGGCCCGCGGCACGGGCGGCGTCCAGCCGCACCTCTACCTGCTGGGTGACGCCGCCGGAGATGGTGACCTGGGCCACGCCGTCGATGCGCTCCAGGGCGGGGGCAACCGTGTCCTCTGCCAGGGACTGGAGCTGGGCCAGATCGTCGCCCTTGAGGGCGATGATGGCGGTGGGCATCAGCTCGCTGATGTTCAGGTTCACGATGACCGGGTCTGTGGCTCCGTCGGGCAGGGAGGTCCGGTTAAACTGTTCCCGCAGCTTGGTGGCGGCAATGTCCAGATTAGTGCCGTCCACATAGGTGACCTGCAATTGAGATACCCCGTCGGAGGAGGTGGATGACACGCTGTCCACACCGGACACGGACAATATGGCAGACTCCAGAGGACGGGTGACCAGCTCCTCCATGTCGCTGGGGGTGGCGCCGTTGTAGTAGCACATGACGATGGCCATAGGGGCCTCAATGTCCGGCATAAGGGCCATCTGCAGCTGCGTGCTGAACATGATGCCGAATACGGTGATCAAAATAACGGCCAGCAGCGTAGCGACCCGGTGCCGGATACAGAATTTTGCAGTATCCATGGGCGCTTACGCCTCCCCCGTCACGACCCGGACGGCGTCGCCGTCATGGAGATAGGACTGGCCCACGGTGACCAGCGTCTCGCCGCCGGCAAGGCCATCGGTGATCTCCGTGACGCCGGAGCCGATGATGCCGGTCTTTACCGTGACCTGCTTTGCCGTGTCGTTTTCCACAATGTAGACATACTGAATATCACCGCTGGTAAGGATGGCCTCCGTGGGGATCACCACGGCGTCCTCGCTGCCGCCGGTGCGGAACGTCACGTCGGCGAACATGCCGGAGAGCAGCCCGGTGGTCTCCTGGGGCACATCCAGGGTAACGGAATAGAGCTTGGTCTGGGGATTGGCCGTCTGATCCACAGAGCGGATCACCGCGGAGAAGGAGGCACCGGCGGCGGAGACGGTCACGTCCGCCTCGTCACCGATGGAGAGCTGGGGGACCAGCGCCTCGGAGACGGACACGGTGATCTTCATCTGGGAGGCGTCGTCAATGACGGCCAGCGGGGCGGCGGTGGAGACGAAGCTGTTTTCCACGGCGGTCAGGCTGGCCAGCACGCCGCTGATGGGGGCGATGACGTTGCCGGCGCTGTCCACGTTTTCCAAAGCGGTGTCCAGCTGCTCCAGACCGGAGCGGGCGTTTTCCATGCCGGACTCCAGCTGGGCCAGGGTGGAGTTGCGGGTGGCGATGGCGGATTGTAATTGCAGCTGTGCCTGATCGATCTCCGCCTGAGAGGCGGCACCGATTTCATACAGGGCTTTCAGATCAGCGAGGTTTTTCTCATAGAGGCTGATCTGCTCGGCAAAGACCTGGGACTGGTCGGCGTAGCTCTGCACGGCGGAGGAGTAGCTGATGCTGGCGGCATTGTAGGATGCCAGGGTGCTCTCCATATCCAGGGTGCACAGGATGTCCCCTGCGGAGACCGTGTCGCCGGCGGAATAGTAAACAGCGGTGCACTTGACCGGTGTGGACATGGTGATGACGGACTGATTGTCCGCTGCCAGCTGGCCGGAGACGGTATTTTCGTTGGCGATGGGGCCCCGGGTCACCGACTCGACCTGCACGGCCACGCCGCCGGGAGCGGCTTCTTCCTGGACTTCCTGCTGGCCGCAGCCGGCGGCGCAGAGAAGCAGCAGAGCGGAAAGGGTCAAAGCGGAAATGTGTTTTAGCTTCATGGAAAGGCCTCCGTTAGTTCAAAATGCCGTATTCCACGGCCCAGAGATAAGTGTTGTAGGCGGAAAACAGGTTGTGCCGGGCGGTGGTCACGGCGTCCTCGGCCGCGGCCAGGTCGTCCTGGGCCGTCAGGAGCGTATTTTTGGAAATGCTGCCCTGCTGGTATTTCAGCTCCGAGGCGGCATAGCTGGCCTGCTGATAGGAAAGGGCGGACTCCGAAGCCTCCAGCACCTGCTGATAGTCGGCCACGGCGGCGAAAACAGTGCGGAAGCTCAGCTCAAAGCTCTCCAGACTGGACTGATAGGTGTACTGGGCCGCGGCGTAGGTGTGCTCGGCGGACTTGCGCTGATAGTCGTTGACGCCGTACTGGTCCCGGGCGTCGTCATAGGTTTCCTTGGCGTCATCCAGGTCACGCTTTGCCGCGTAGAGGGTGTAGCTCTTTTCCATGGCGGCGGCCAGGTCCTCCTCCAGGGACATCTCCTCTACCTGGCTCTTGGCTACCTTGGGCACCTCCTCCAGGATCAGTGTGCCGGTCTGGGGAAGACCCAGCATCACCTCCAGCTGGCGGGTGTAGTTGGCAAGGTTCATCTCCAGGGTGGCAAGGCCGCTTTGCAGCTGGGTGCGGCCGTCCTTGACCTGCTGGAGCGTCAGGGCGGAGATCTGTCCCAGCTGGTAGCGCAGCTCCATTTCCTCCACGCTGCGGTCCATGGCGCTCAGTTGGCGCTGGAGCCCCTGGCGTGTGTTCTGCATTTCCAAAATGGCGATGTACAGGGTCTCGGCGCCCATGACGGTCTGATTTTTGGCGTCCTGGAGCTGGCGCTTGGCAGCTTCTGCGTCGCCCTGAAGCTTGCCGTCTTTGAGATCGTCGAAGGTCTGCTCGATGGAGGCGTATGTATCCGAGAGCTGCTGGTAGGTGTAGGATTCCTTCTGACCACCCAAAATCAGCAGGTACTGGGCCTTGGAGATACTGTTGAGGCTCTCCCGCAGGTCGTCATACATCTCATCAAAGTCCGTGGCGTCGATGGAGGCGATGGTCTCGTCCAGCATTTTGACGGTGGTGGCGTTTTCCCGCACCCTTTGCTCCAGGTTTTCAAAGGAGACGGTGCCCTCTGCGTCCTGGTGGTAGAGGTCCTTGTGGGCGGTCAGCTCGCCGCCGCCTCCCGCGGCCGAGACGGCTTCCTCAGTCAGACTGTCTGCGGCCTGGGCGGCGGGCAGGCCGCCGGACAGCAGCGCCAGGGCCAGCGCCAGTGTGAGCAGGGTTCGTTTTGCGTGCATAGAATCCCTCCGTGTGTTCCGGGCAGGGCGTCCGCTTGCCTGAGGCGTGGACGGGAGCCCTTATTTTAAATTTAAACTATTTTGACATCCCATTATAGCAAATCCACCGGCGCCGCGCTATAAAAAGAAAATAAAAAAATCAGGCAAAACCACAAAAAAACCGGCCGCCTTTTGGCGGCCGGTCAGTCACTCCGTAAAATGGACGTGATTATAAATGTGGTCCTGACAGAAACAGTGGTACCCCGCGCACTTGGAGCAGTAGCGGAACTCCAGGTCGGGGAAATCCGCGTCCGTCCGCCCGCACACGCAGCACTTGTGCCGGTAGCCCTGTTGGGCGGCCTTTTTTTGCTGCTGCTTGACAGCGGATTTGAACTGGATGGTCTGGTGGGAGCTGCGGTGGCGGCTCATCTGGCGCCGGCGTCCCAAGGCCTCGGTCAGGTCGCTCCAGAAGAACACCAGGAAGTTCAAAAGGGCGATGACCGGCAGCAGCGCGCTGACGAAATCCATCCGCAGCAGGGAGGAGATGATGTCCACGGCAAAGAGGGCCGCATCCGCCAGGGCCAGCCACTTGACCTTGAGGGGGATGAAGAAGAACAAAAGCACCTGGGCGTCCGGATACAGGGCGGCGAAGGCCAGGAACATGGACATGCCGATGTAATAGGTGCTGTAAATGGTGGAGGCGGAGGAGCCGAAGGCATAGTAGCTGATGATGCCGGTGAGGATGGTCAGCACCACGCCGGAGAGATAATAGAGATTGAACTTCGGCGTGCCCCACTCCCGCTCCAGGAGATTTCCGATAAAATAGGTGAAATACAGCGACAGGATCAGGGTAAAGGGATCAAAGGTGTCCGGCACGAAGATGAAGCTCACCAGCCGCCACAGCTGCAGGTGCAGCACCTCGCCCCAGTTGAAGCCCAGGAAGGGGAAGAGAGCGTAGTTGGTCAGCCGCAGCAGCAAAAAGACAATGACGTTGCCCGCCACGATATAGCGCATCAGGTTGGGGACGCCGAAATTGGGATGGCTGAAAGCAAAGCGATCCACGGCGTCATTGAGTCTTTTCAAAGTAAACCCTCCAAGTTTCAATAGATACTGGCATTATACCCGCTGGGAAAGAAAAAGTCATGTATAATTTTTAAACGATGGAAATTTGCGGCAGTTTTCCATAAATGGGGCAAAAGGGCTTGACAAAGCGCAAAAACATGATAACATGAATACGAAAATTTGATATCCCTTATCAAGAGTGGCGGAGGGAACGGCCCGATGAAACCACGGCAACCTGCATTGTAAGGTGCCAAATCCGACGGATACCGAAAGATGAGGAGCGAGCAAAAGAACTTCCATGCGCGTTTCGTCGTCGAAACGTGCATTTTTTTCGCCTCTTGAAAGGGAAGAAAAGGAGCAAAGACCATGGCAAGACACTACTTATTCACCTCTGAGTCCGTGACCGAGGGTCACCCCGACAAGATCTGCGACCAGATCTCCGACGCCGTGCTGGACGCCATCCTGGCCCAGGATCCCCAGGGCCGCGTGGCCTGCGAGACCACGGCCTGCACCGGCCTCATCCATGTGATGGGCGAGATCACCACCACCTGCTATGTGGACATCGCCAAGATTGCCCGGGAAGTGGTGCGGGATATCGGCTATGACCGCGGCAAGTACGGCTTCGACTGCGATACCTGCGGTGTCATCACCTCCATCGACGAGCAGTCCGCGGACATCGCGCTGGGTGTGGACAAGTCCCTGGAGAGCAAGGAGAGCGCTGACGCGGAGCTGGGCCACGGCGCCGGCGACCAGGGCATGATGTTTGGCTACGCCTGCGACGAGACGCCGGAGCTGATGCCTCTGCCCCTGTCTCTTGCCCAGAAGCTGTGCAAGCGCATGGCAGAGGTGCGCAAGAGCGGCCTTTTGAACTACATGCGGCCCGACGGCAAGAGCCAGGTCACCGTGGAGTATGACGAAAACAACCGCCCCGTCCGGGTGGATACGGTGGTCATCTCCACCCAGCACAACCCCGACGTGACCCTGGAGCAGATCCGCCAGGACATGATCGAGCAGGTGGCCAAGGTGGTCATCCCCGCCAACTTGCTGGATGAGAACACCAAGTATTACATCAATCCCACCGGCCGCTTCGTCAAGGGCGGTCCGGCGGCGGACGCCGGCCTCACCGGCCGCAAGATCATCGTGGATACTTACGGCGGCAGCGCCCCTCACGGCGGCGGATGCTTCTCCGGCAAGGACCCCACCAAGGTGGACCGCTCCGCAGCCTACGCGGCCCGGTATGTTGCCAAGAACATCGTGGCGGCCGGTCTTGCCCGCCGCTGCCAGGTGGAGCTGGCCTACGCCATCGGCGTGGCCCAGCCCGTGAGCATCCTGGTGGATACCTTCGGCACCGGCACCGTGGGCGACGACAAGCTGGAGCAGGCCGTGCGCAAGGTGTTCGACCTGCGTCCCACCGCCATCATCCGGGATCTGGACCTGTGCAAGCCCATCTATCGTCCCCTGGCGGCTTATGGCCACATGGGCCGGGAGGACCTGGGCGTCAAGTGGGAAAAGACCGACCGGGTGGACCAGCTGAAGGCCGCTGTGGCGGAAGGCTAACATATAAAGAAAAAAGAATCAGCATTTGCTGCTTCTTTTTTTCGGCTTTTTTCGCATGGAACGACGCGCGCCGGGCACGCTAGGCCGGGAGGTGAACAGGCGTGTACGGATGGTATGAGATTCCCGGCGCGCTGGTGCGGCTGCTGGAAGCAGATCTGGCAGCCGGGGAATTTTTCGAGCACCTGAGCGATGAGCAGCGTGGGGCGCTGCTGTGCGGCGGTGGAACAGGCGCGGATTATGGTGCGCTTTTGGAGCGCGCGAGGCGCGGGAATGACGCGGCGGAGTTTTAGGGGAGCGGCCTTCGGGCCGCTTCTTTTACGGCCGGAAATAGGCTTCCAGGACCTCGAGGCACTCCTGGCGCAGCACGCCCGCGGTCACCTGGGGCTGATGGTCGGAGTGGGAAAAGACCAGATGCGAGCAATCCGAGCCCTCCTCACCGAAGATGGCGCACAGGTCGCGGTTGCTGGCACCGTATACCAGCCGCCCCAGCCGGGTCCACACCATGGCGCCGCTGCACATGAAGCAGGGCTCACAGCTGGAGTAGAGGGTGTATTCCCGCAGATCCGTGATGCCGGTCTCGGCACAGAAGCGGCGCAGCAGACCGGCCTCCGCGTGGAAGGTGGGGTCACTGGCACTGTGTACTTGATTTTCATTGCTGTAAACGATGGATCCGTCTTTGACCAGTACGGCGCCGAACGGCTCGTTGCCGTGCTGGGCAGCGGCTTTGGAAAGGCGCAGGGCCTCCTCCATGAAGAGGATATCCTGGGACGATTGCGGCATAAGATGCCCTCCTTTGTGAATCTGAACTGAAAACAGGATACCATACACCGCATTCCGGAACAAGAGGGGAGAAAAGCCGCCTTGACCTGGAAAGCGGAATCGGGTACAATAAAGCATTGTCAAAGCTACGCGGAAAGGCTGCAATGAGAGGAGTGAAGGCACTTGCCCGGCATTTCGGTGATCGTTCCCCTGTATCAGGCGGAGCGTTTTGTGGAGCAGTGCGTGGAGAGCGTACGGCGGCAGACGTATTCGGACTGGGAGCTGCTGCTGATTGACGACGGCTCTACCGATGCAACCCCTGCCCTGTGCGACCGTCTGGCGGAGGACCCGCGCATCCGGGTGTTTCATAAGCCAAACGGCGGCGTCAGCAGCGCCAGGAACCTGGGGCTGCAGGAGGCGGCAGGGGAGTATATCGCGTTTTTGGACGCGGATGACCGGTTTGCGCCGGAGGCGCTGGCGACCATGTGGCAGCTGCTGGACTCCACCGGAGCGGATACAGCGGGCTGCGCCCACTGGAACCTGACACCTGCCGGAGAGCGTAGCCCGGAGCTGCTGCTGCCGGAGGGCGTGTATGACCGGCAGGGCATCCGGGAGGGGATCGTGTATCCGCTGCTGGGAGACCGGCTGACACAGCCGGTGTTCAATGGATATATCTGGCGCTATTTGTTCTCCGCGCAGATCATCCGCCGGGCGGAGATCATCTTTGAAGGTGCCTACCTGGAGGACGAGCTGTTTTTGATGGAGTATTTCTGCA
>ENA-UEYL01003205-UEYL01003205.1-human-gut-metagenome-genome-assembly--contig:-NODE-3205-length-11051-cov-3.096501_pt1 | contig 11051 bp, 5 predicted proteins | sample MGYA00242941_ERZ507946 | MGnify/ENA primary metagenome ERZ507946 (study PRJEB26167, sample SAMN06115482) | human gut metagenome | host: Homo sapiens | place: China:Guizhou | collected 2015-03-11...
CCATGAACATCCTGAACAACAAATAATCACAGGAATCCTAAAAGAGTTAAAAGAGGATACCTCCTGCAAAGGAATTCACTATCTTTGCGCCAGAAACAAAGGCAAAGAGAGATTCCCTCAGGAAGTATCCTCTTTCTTTTTGCCCACGTTCTAACTAATAAACGAAAAACCTTCTATTATGAGCAAAAAGATTGTAACATTTGGAGAAATCATGCTCCGTCTTACCACTCCCGATAACTTGCGCATCCAGCAAAGCCGTGACTTTCTGGTTAACTATGGAGGAAGCGAAGCTAACGTAGCCATCTCCATTGCCAACTTTGGCGGAGAGGTAGAATATATTACCCGATTGCCGGACAATGCACTGGGAGAGACTTGTATCGCAGAGCTCCGTTCTCACAATATCGGAACTAAACACATTCTTTTCGGCGGACATCGCTTAGGTACCTATTACATGGAGAAAGCCGCTGCCATGCGTAACTCCAACGTTATCTACGACCGTGAGAACTCCTCATTCTCTGAACTGAAGCCTGGAATGATTAACTGGCGCGAGATTTTCAAAGACGCAGCCATCTTCCACTGGTCGGGAATTGATGCCGCACTGACTCCCGGATTGGCAGAGGTGTGCAAGGAAGCCATCGACATAGCCAAGGAAATGGGACTGACCATCTCATACGACATCAACTACCGGAAGAACTTATGGAACTACGGAAAAACAGCCCAGGAAGTACCCAGCCACAAAGCAATAACATTAGTACCTTTTTTCAGATAGTTCTTAATATCATATGTCATGTAGCGGGCACGTGATTTATGATCCGTAACCGAAGGCGAAAGAACAGCATCCCCCACTTTCCGCCCATTGACATACAGTTCATGATAACCTATGGAAGCTACATAAATAACAGCATCCTGTGGAATATCCGACATATTAAATGTTTTACGGAACCAGGGATCTGCCATTACATTATTAACTTTCTTACCTCCCACACTCTGAGATTCCATTTCTGCACTGCCTATCCATTGTGCCGCCCAATCAGCAGCAAACAGCCCCATACGCCAATTTGCAGGATTACTCCATGCTGACCAACGATTATGCTCATCGGAGAAACGGACTTTCCAGAAACATCTTTGTCCGGCAGACAAAGGTACTCCTCCATAAACAATATTCACCGACTCAGCAGAGTTAACACGACCGCTATCCCAAAGATCTCCACGGTCTGCATCAAGTAAATCCCGGGAGCTTGCTACAAGAATCTGATAAGCAGTCTGCTTCCGCCCGCGTGCCGAGGTAGTAGCTCCCATTTTCCAACTCAAACGAGGTTGCAGTATGTCAACACCTAAAGGATTACTAAGATATTCACATTGCAAATCAAAAGGTTGGAGAGTGGCAATATTCGTGAAAGCCGTACTGCCAGTCAGTTCACCCTCCGGAAAAGCGATCTGCACTTCTCTACCATTAAGAGCCAGACAAACCTCCCTCTGACTATAAAGCGGATCTGCAACCCAGATATCGTAACCTGTTCCCTTCTGCTCAAGATAGACAATCACTTGTTTATCAGTAGCTAGTGTAAGTCCCTCCCCTAAATCAATTGTTCCCGGATGATAAAAAACAATAGCATACTGCTGATTCAACTTAACAGCCTGCACCACAGAACTATTTTGAATAATCTTATAATTCTGGGTAGCCGTAAATGTCCGGAACTCCTCTAAAGATTTGTCAGGAACAACCATATATGCATATTTCCCTTCCTTAGCCTTTACACCATGACTAATCCAGAGATTAAAGATGTCAGCAGAAATCTTTTTCCCACTCCCACTGATATTAATATCCTTCCAAGCTCCGGTTTGTTTCGGATTGCTAACAATTACATCTCCTCCTGAAGGAAATAAATAACCAACTTTATCATGATATACCCAAGCCGGATTTTTGGCAGATGCATTTTCTTTGTAAACAGATGTAGTTACTCCCTCTTTGCCAACTACCATTTCGCGTTTAAAGAGACACTGATTAACAGTTGTAACCACTTCCTCGGGAGCATCTGATGCAATATCTGTCCCTAAGCACAAAAGTACATCATTCATAAAAAAGTAAGACTTCCTGGCCTTTACTCCCTTATAGCAATGCTCATAAGCAATGACCCCATTCTTGCCGTTACTTACCCCACCTCCAAACCGATTTTTTCCGAACAGATATCCTTCAAGACGAGTAGAGTCCTGATGTTGAACAGCCGTAGTCCCCGGTATTTTATTCCAGTTCCATACAGGGAAGATACCTTCATATTCTTTCCCGGAAGTAAGGATATTCGTAGCACCAAGTGGCAGGTTATAACCTTTGAGGTTCTCATTATTAAGCATTTCGGTTCCATTAGTCCGTGTAGAAATCACCTTAGCAGAGAGATAATAGCCGGTACCATGCTGAACCATAATGTCCGATTTCCAGAAATACTTATTACCGGGAGCAGGAAAGGGAGCACCGGAAAGATGTTTCTTCCAAGCCGAGTAATCAGCAGCACGATCAGAATCATTCTGCTCCATGTATTCCAGCGTGACAGGGGAAATATTACTCAGTCCCTCGGGACGTGATATATTACGGCCGATGGCACCAAAATCGAACGTTTCCCGATAGCCCAACAACCGATGACCCCCCATCAGGAGATTGATAAATATATCTTTTTTCTCTTGTGTAAAATAAGGCTCAAAGGCAGTTCCTTTCACCAATTGCAAATAATATGCAATATCATCTACATACGATAAACCATACCCGCCGGAATATAATTGCGGACGATGCTGATGGAAACTGCCATCCACCTTAATACCTTCGTCACCTTGTTCCGGAACAATCTTAATAGTAGAGGCTATGGACTTGATTCCGATTCGTATCAGCTCAATATTATTTTCAATACATCCTTTATGAATGGTAACGGCAGATACCCATGTACGGTTTTTGCCTTTATGACCTTTATTCCCAGTCAAATCTTGTAGATAAGAAGAATAATGCAATAACTTCTTATCACTAATTTTGCCTTTCAGCAGAATCAATGGAACCATGTAGTCTTGGGGAGCACCAATATCACCGAACCACCAGTTTCCGGATTTAGGACGTACTCTATACCAATAATCGATACCTGCAACTATTTGTTTCAACAGTCTTCCTGAATTATAATACTTATTTCCAGGTTTCCGATATGCAATAGCCATTAATTTCAAGCGTTTCAAATGAGAGCCGGCCGGATAAGACGAACCTTCATGCACAGTTACATAATCCAGGTCCGGGAAACTTCCATCCGAACGTAGCGCACTCGCATAACCCGCTATTATGTCCTCATCTACTTTCGCTTCCAAATAGGAAGCGACCAGTCGTCCGGTCATTTCGTCCACTTCTTTTTGCGCATCTACTTGCACCTCTTTAGCCTCAGCCAAAGAGCAACAAAGATAAAGCAAACAGAATATTAGTTTCAAACATTTCATAAACATACTCCTATTTATCCAGGTACTTACCATCAGCTACTATCCCTGAACTATGCACTGTACGAATAAATTTCGCATCAGCAGGAGCGGCACCTTTACATTGATTCAGTTCTGCCCCGACAACATCATCCAAAAAGAATAACGGACGTACATCGGGCTTCATCGCATCAAAACGTACATTATTAAATCTCACATTTCTGGCATGACGTACATAGAAACCGGCGGCCGGTAATGTATTACCAAACATTCGATTCTCAGGATAGCTTTTAGTCATTTCCGGAACGGATTTACTAACCATGTCCGAGGTTCCGCCCCCCGGATAGCTGATTTGCACGTTATTGATCGAAACATTTTCTACATAGCTTGTCTCCACACCAGTTATTGAACAGGCTATCAGGCTTTCTGCGGTTGCTACAATGTTGCTGATATTTATATTCTTCAATACACCACCCTCTTTCCGGTAAGTGCGGTGTCTGTCTCCCAAACGGATGAATATGGGAGTCTGGACATCGCGCATAGCAATATTGGAAACGGTGATGCCATCAATAATGCCTCCATCAACCATTTCTATGGCAACACCCGAAATAACGGTAACATCGGCCGAAATATGTTCAAGCTGTTTACTCCAATGACGAATATTATCTTCCGCTGCCCGACGAACGACACAATTGGAAACCGCAATATTCCGGTATCCTCCATGAGAAGCTGTACCGAATTTGATTGCATTACAATTGCTTGCTGTGACACAATTCGTAACCGTTATGTTCTCGCAAAATTCCGGATGGTCACTCTTGAAACAAATGGCGTCATCTTCCACATCAATGTAGCAATCAGATATAGTCGCATTCTTGGCATCAATATCGAGCCCGTCATTATTATAATTACAATGGCTGAATACCTTTAAACCACGGATAGTGACATCTTCACATTTTTCATAATGCTGCACCCAATAGGCAGAATTACGGAGAGTGACATCGGTCACAATAATGCCCTTGCACTCTACAAAATAAATTATCTTAGGACGTTTCGGTCCGCCGTCCGCATCATTGCCAAATTGAAAAGTTTTACTTCCACCTTGTCCGTCAATCGTTCCGAATCCGGTAATCGAAATATTCTTTTGTCCACGTGCAAACAAAAGTCCGGAAGACTGATTCATACTACCATCCTTAAAGGGAAAGGCATTATCATAATCCGACAAACGTGTACTTCCCAACAATAAAGTGCCAAAATCCAGATGAAGGTTCACATTTGATTTCAGTTCAATGGGACGTATCAAATAAGATCCGGATGGTATCAAAACGGTTCCGCCTCCTTTCTTCGAACATTCATCTACGGCTTTCTGTATAATGATTGTATTATCCGTTACCCCATCTCCTTTAGCTCCACGCTTAGTCACATCAATTGTTCCGGCTATAAGGGAAGAGGAAAATAGCAAAGATATTGCAAACAAAACTATATTACATCTATTCATCATGGCATCATTAATTTTAGGGTTTATCATTTAAGGATTTGTATCGGCACAACGCCTCTACATAGTAATAATCAGCATAGGTCAAAGGCATATCCACTTCTGTACCGGAAGGAATATTACCTACCGAATGTTTCAGAATGAATCCTCCGTTAGTACCTTCCTCTGCCGTATATGCCGGTGAGGATAATGTCTGGAGCATTTTCTCGGCTGCCTTATAATATTTCTTAGCCCGTTCTTCGGATACATACTGAGATAGTTCCAATAATCCAGAACAGTTGATAGCTGCTGCAGAAGCATCACGCAAAGCATCCGGTATACCGGGAGCATTATAGTCCCAGTAAGGAATCAGGTCTTTCGGCATATTAGGATGATTCAGCGTAAATTCTGCTATCTTTATGGCTTGCTCAAGGTATTTCCGCTCTTTCGTAAAACGGTACATCAGTGTATAGCCATATAATCCCCAGGCTTGTCCACGAGCCCAAGCTGACTTTTCGGAAAAGCCCTGTCCACCTTGGTAGTGCTTTATTTCACCGGTTTCCGGGTTATAATTCAGTCCATGATAAAGACTATTGTCTGCCCGGAAATGATTCTTCAAAGTTGTATCGGCATGTTTCACTGCAATATCATAGAATGTGCTGTCTCCTGTGGCCTGAGTAGCCCAGAAAAGCAATTCCAGATTCATCATATTATCAATGATAACGACATAGTCATCCGGCTTGCGATTATGGGATTTAATACAGCCTACCACCGGACTGAAACGGGAAATCAACGAACGGGCGCTGTTCACCATAATATCTTTATACTCAGGTTTCGGAGCAACGCGGTTTGCATTGCCATAACTGCAATACATCATAAAACCGACGTCATGTGTATTCACGTTGTATTGTTCCGGTTCCAGCAGCTTCAACATACGCACTCCTTCAGCATATAGCTCCTTGTCTCCTGTATCCTCGTACAGATAGAACAGAGTTCCGGGATAAAAGCCACTGCACCACCATTCCGAATTACTGGTTTTCAAGCGTTGCATGTGTTTGTCATACGTTTTAGGAAACTGGTTGCTTCCTTGCAGTTCGCTCCTCATATAGAGATACTGACGAGCAGCCTGCTCTAACGCTTTATCAACTTTTACCTTACCCTTGGCGAATAAGTCACCGAAGGGAAAAAAACTAATTAGAATAGTAACAAACAATAATGTACTCTTTTTCATGGTTATATCTTAAATTTATATGCTATTGTTCCACTGCATCCGAGAAAGAAACGACCTGTAGCCTTTCGGCAAACTGCAACGAAGGTAGTTCAGTAGTCACTTTAACCGTAACCGTTTCACCAGGCAAAATATCCATATAATTGTCGGATATGAAATTGTCAATATCCCCTTGGAGCGACAAGAAAACGCCTCTTGCAAACACATCACAAGACAGAGTTACCTCATACCCTCCTTCAGTCGGTACAAAGTCTTTATTAATCCGAGCTGCCGCATAATGCATATCTTTTTGCTTCGCCAAAAAATAATTATTAGTATACTTTTTTCCTGTCTTATCCTCATAAAGAACGTGTACGACGACGTCTTCTTTTTTCTCTCCATTCAATAACCCATCCACAGCTTCCTTCCACACAACTGTACTTGTATTAGCCGGAACAGTTATCTGTTTCTTGAATTCTTTCACTACTCCGCTACCATCCAATCTGAACACACAGACCGTTAATTTACCAGAAGTGCTCTTTAGCCTATCTGATACCATATAAATCTGCAATATGTTTTCCTTTTCTATTGGCGATACCAGTAAGTCGGCGAAAGACTTTACCGTAAAATAATGCTGCGCCTTCCAACGTCCGTAATAGTCGCGACTAGACCAGGATGCCACCGGCCAGCAGTCATTATGCTGCCATACCAACGATCCCATACAATAGGGCATATCCCTCCGATGTGCCTCCATAGCCATTTTCATAGCATCAGCCTGCAAAAGCTGGCTCATATAGGTAAACGAACGGAAATCTTTCGGCTGACGATATTCCGACAAAAGAAAATCATTGATACGCTTATTAGCCGCTGTTCCCCCTCGCTGATGCGACATCATTACCTCCGAAGTCAGATTCCAATCCTCTGATAAAGGTGCATACCGTTTGATCGACTCGAATTCCGGGAATGACTGAAAACCATACTCACTGAAAAAACGGCTTCGCTCATGATTAAATTCGGAAAGGGGTTTCAGCCCTTGCCAAACTGCCCAATAGTGCATATCACCCACCGTATGATTGCGCGTCCCTTTGTCATCAGAATAAGGAGATGATTTACGGTAACAAGCACCCGGATGGAATTCTTCTACCACAGCCGGCAACGTCACAAAATACTGATTCTTGAACTGTTTCCATATAATATCCGAATAAGCAGGATTCTGTTTGTCATATGTCTTTTTCCAATTCCAGTTGAACCAAGCATCCAAACATTCATTATTCCCACACCAAAGAGCTATACAACTATGGTTACGCAAGCGTCGTACATTATCAATGGCTTCCCTGCGGATATTTTCCAGCAATTCACCCTCGGCAGGAAATACGCTACACGCAAACATAAAGTCCTGCCAAATTAAAATGCCGTATTTATCACACAAATCATAAAAAATATCTTTCTCATAAACTCCACCACCCCACACTCGTAGCATATTCATATTTGCACTGACTGCATCCCGGATCGTTTTTTCATAAATGGAGTCGGTAACACGAGTCAGAAAGTTATCACAAGGAATATAATTCGCACCTTTGGCAAACAAGGGTTTTCCATTTAGTTCAAAATAAAAGCTTTCACCATATTCGTCAGGAGCCGTTACCACTTTCAATGAACGGATACCCAGTTTTTTCTCTGTTACATCTACTTGCTTACCATTCAGTTCCAGTGTTGCTACAAAGTCGTATAAAAAAGGTTCGCCCAAACCATTAGTCCACCATAACCGTGGCTTCTTCATGGTAAAAGATACCGGAATTTTATTCAAACCTTTATTCAAACGAATCAATTTCCGGCACTCGGTACGCTTATCCGTACGATTAATCACAGCTACCTTTGCTTCTGTCTCCTTATCTGCCAATACTTCCACCGTGACATTCACTATGGCCCGTTGGGCTGTCACCGACTGCTGGTTATAAAAAACATCATTTATACGAGCCTCATCCCATGCTTCCAGACTAACGGTCCTCCAGATACCCGAAGTAACCAAACGAGGTCCCCAGTCCCAACCAAAATGATAACCCGCTTTACGAACAAACACTCCGATCTTGCGGTTGAGCAAACCTCCATTCTCAGACTGGTCATTCGAACTGCGATACTGGAAAGGAACAGCTTCCCATTTCGGCATAGCTATCTTAATAGGAGAATGCAAATAAACCTGCAATTCATTACCATGCTCTTTTAAGAGAGAACGGACATCCACCTGCCATTCACAAAACATATTATCAGCAGAAAGAATCTTCTTTCCGTTCAATGTTACATCAGCATAAGTATCCAATCCCTCAAAATGCAGCACAATATTCTTCTTTGCCAACAACTCAGGGGTTACATCAAACGTCGTCCGGTAAATCCAGTCTTCTTTATCCACCCACTGCACACCGCGCTCATTGAGCCTGTAAAAAGGATCATCTATCAGTTTGTTATCCATCAAGTCTGTATGAACTGTTCCAGGAACAGTGGCTTCATACCAGTTAGTGCCCCTCGCCTGCCGGAAATTCCATCCTTCATGCAAGTGCTGACGAACAGGCTGCGCATTGATTGCTGTAAACAGAAAGAGCAGATTCAATAAGGCTATCCAAGTTCTTGTCTTTACTTTTGTATTCATTTGTTTATTTGTTTACGGTCTACATTCCATCCTTTCACCACTATCACCGGTTTTTCAATTATCTTTTCTGCATTCGTTTCGATAACTACAAATTTACTCTCACCCGGCATCAAAGAAAAGAAATTATCTGTATAAAAAGAAGGGCGAATAGGTTTCAAATCCTGATTGAGGAATTGCAACTGGTTGAAAAAGGCGATAGAACCGGACACATTTTTCACTGTAACATCCACGAAATACTTACCTTCGCTCTTTCTTATCTTATAAGTAGTCTTCAATTTGGCTTTTTTCAATTGAGACAATGTTTCAAAACCTGAAGAAGTAGGCCCGGTCAGCGTTTCCTTACCTTCATACTTATCATTGGAACGCCAGTAAAAATTGGATGAGACTTCCTTGCCTTTCTCATCTTTCAATCTCAACTTAATAAAATGTACCTGTGAAATATCTTCTGGAAAGCGAATGGTCAATACATCATTTGCTACACCATCCAAGGGAAGGTCAACCTTTACTGACTTTTCGAATACCTTTTTACTATTGATATCATAAACCTGAGCCACAACCGTATAACCTTCAAATTCCTGATAATAATCATTCACCACCGATACCGTATTCTTCAGATAATCAAATTGTACATGCAAAGGTTCCAAAGCATTAGCTGTATGATAAAGTGAAGCCGTTGGTTCCAACGACCAATCCCACATACGGGCACAGACCTGACGAACCGGGCAATTATGATACCAGAAAAGTAAACCGGAACAGAAACGGTCACCATAATCAAGTTTATTATAATTCCATACTTCCCAAATACTTTTTGAGTTCATGGCACCCACAAACTGCCCCTTCTGTGCAAACTCATCAATAGAAGAAGATTGCCCATAATTATTAACCAAGTCAGCATACATGGTAGACATCAGATGGAATCCATTCCCATCCAGATAATCCCAAACCTCTTTATTAATAGGCCACAAATCTTTTTCGTCCATCATTTCCCGGAGAATTTCTACCGTAGGAAGTGTCGGAGCACCATATTCGGGATTAAAACCATCCACACGGCTACCTCTCGCAGAAGCCGTGTTTTCATAATGTTGCATCGGATTCACCTGTTTATATGGACTTCCATCATGTACACCTGCACATTCCGATTGCATCTGATAGCCACGTGTCCCATCAAGTAGTTTCAGCAGTTCAGGCGTACCACTAACTTCAGAACTCTCATTCGACGCTACATAATAAGCCAGAGCCGGATGATTGCGGATACGTTTCACAGTAGAAGCCACGTTGTTTAGGTACACACTCTTATCCTGTGGATGGCGTGTATCTCCCGTCATCCAGAATTCTTGCCAAATCAATAACCCCAGTTCGTCACAAAGCTGGTAAAAGTAATCAGATTCAGCTATACCGCCTCCCCAAAGGCGGATCAAGTTGATACCTGCCTGCCGGGTGTATCTCAACTCAGCATAGGTACGTTCATCCGAAGTTCGTAACATTCCCTCAGGAATCCAGTTTGTACCACGGATAAAAATACGTTTACCGTTCACATAGAATACACGTGATCTATCGGGAGTATTTGTATCAGAAGTTATATCACGAATACCAAACCGGGTTTTAACAGAGTCACAGACAGCGCCTTTTACGCTTACTGTCAGTTTCAGTTCATACAAGTTCTGAGGACCTTTATTGACCGGCCACCACAAGCGTGGGTTACGGATAGTAAGTTGAGGGAATTCTTCCGGAGTGAAAGTCACATTTTTTTCCTCACCACGTAATATGCTGAAAGGCTTTTCTACAACAATATTTTCTCCCACTATTTCTCCTCTGACCACTCCGCTAATCGTATCCATCGAATGAAACGGATCAATAATTTCAACGGATATGGTTTCACGAGCGACATCATACCCCGGCTTCTGTAGTTCTGACTTCACAAATGGATGACGCAATGCCAATATCCCTGTGCTATATATAGATATACTTTTCCAAATACCCGTATTGCGGTCACGAATACCATCCATAAAGGTAAAATCCCATCCAATACTCATAAGCATAGTAGTATTCAAACCGATGTTTCCATTACCCCCATTATGATATTCACCTACAGCTCCCCAAGACTTTGGCATAGTAGTCCCCGGCACATCTACCGGATAGACTTTGACAGCAAGAACATTCTTATTGCCTACTTTTACAAAATCTGTTATATTAATGTAGTCATTAACAAACATTCCATTGATCGTACTCAATAAATTACCATTCACCCATACTTCAGCCCGATAGTTGATGCCATCAGGCTGAAACCA
>ENA-UEYL01003211-UEYL01003211.1-human-gut-metagenome-genome-assembly--contig:-NODE-3211-length-11033-cov-4.691676_pt1 | contig 11033 bp, 9 predicted proteins | sample MGYA00242941_ERZ507946 | MGnify/ENA primary metagenome ERZ507946 (study PRJEB26167, sample SAMN06115482) | human gut metagenome | host: Homo sapiens | place: China:Guizhou | collected 2015-03-11...
AATTCAGATAAGATATTAGGGCTAACGAATGCCAGTATCGAAAAGGAGTTAACATGGTTGAGAACTAATTGTGGTTTTTAATATTTAATCTAATTGTTTGATAATGATAGATATAATTACATTTATAAAAGATAATCCAACAGCAGTAATATCTTCTGTTGTAATTATCGGTGTTTTCTTGTATTTCCTTTTTGAAACTAGTAAAATAGAGATATGCAGAAGAATTATTGATGGTGTTACCTAAGGGGGTGCAACATTACACTTTTTGCTCCGGACTTTCAGGAATTTTATATTTATTCAATTTCTTGCGTAATCACCAATTTATTGACATAGATATAGGTCCATATAAAGCGGAATACCCCGGATAACAGAGCCCGTTGCCGTCCTGTCCTGTACGGTTCACACCGCATACATAACATTGATTTTCAATGGCACGTGCGCATAATAATGTATTCCATGCCTGAATACGTGGAGTCGGCCAACTGGCTACATATATAAGGAGGTCATATTCATTGTTCACATTCCTGCTCCAGACAGGAAAGCGGAGGTCGTAACATACCTGCAGGCAGATGTTCCAACCGTTGTAGGGAATGATTACTTTCCGGCTACCTGCCGAAAAATGTTCCGCTTCGTGTCCCATGCGGAAGAGGTGGCGTTTGTCATAGTAAAATTCCTGTCCATCGGGAGTGATCAGGAAAGCCCGGTTATAATAAGAACCTTGTTCTTCACAAATGAAACTCCCGGCCAATGACAAATGAAATTCTACGGCATAATTTTTGAGACTCCGGAGCGTGGTACCGGAAACCGGTTCGGCTAATAGCCGGCTGTTCATGCTGAATCCTGTTGTAAACATCTCCGGTAAAACAACAATCTCCGTCGTTCCGCGAAGAGGTAATAGCTTTTCACGGAGCAAACGGAGATTTTCCTGTTTATTTTCCCAGATAATATCTGTCTGTACAATCGAGATCTTCATGAATAATCATTCAACGTCTCCAATGGAGAAGTTCTCGGGATGTTTTCCCTTGAAATCTTTGAAATAAAGTTTTATTTCACGCATGTCCTTTTCAATGTCTCCGCTGGGCATGATTGCTTTGGTGGAGGTGACTGTTTTCGTATTGTAATCGATTCCGATCAGCACGATAGGGACCTGCGCTTTCAATGCGATGTAGTAGAATCCTTTTTTCCAGTTGGGGTTGCGTTTACGGGTTCCTTCTGGAGTGATTGCAAGATGAAACTTAGGTCTTTTGGCAAAGACCTCTGCCATTTGTTCTACCAGTGAGCTTTTGCGTCCTCGATTTACGGGAATGCCGCCTATGGCCTTGAACAAGATTCCTAAAGGAAAGAAAAACCACTCTTTTTTCATCATGAAACTGGTTTTACGGCCTATCGCTCCATAAAACAGTTTGCCGATAAAGAGGTCCATATTCGTTGTATGGGGTGCCGCACAGATTACACATTTATCATAGTTCGGTACCGTTACATTGGTTTTCCACCCCAACAGGTGATAGTAGATAAAGCTATATATTGCTTTCTTCATCCTTAATTCAGTTTCGCGATAGCGTCAATGATTTCATTTACCTTTGCATTGAAGTCCGAACGGAATTTTTTGTAGAATCCTTTCACATTACCCGGTTCTGTATGACTGATTCGACTGATGAATTCATCTTGCATTTTTATAATTTCCACCATCAACTCGTCAGCTTTCTTTTTGTCGGTACCCGGTATAAACTTACTGTTGATCAGACACTCTGAAAATAATTCACCTGCGATATAATTTACGTTTTTTTTAAGTTCTCTTCTCTTTGCCATTATTCCAAATGTTTTATGTGAGTATATAGAAAATATTTTCGGTAAAGATAATGACTTTCTTTGGTTCTGAGTAATAAATTTGAAATAATTAAATAAATCCGTGCTCTGTCTGTCCGGTTGTCCGGTCGTCTGGGAAGGGGCCGAAATAGGGTGTAGCCATCCGCACGGCAGGGCTACACCCTATTGTCCGGATGGCTACACCCTTTGCTTCATAAGGCTACACCCTATCGGGATACGGGTTAAGTTTCTTAAAAAGAGAATCCTAAATTTACGTAGAATCCCACGTCTTTGGATTGATTGGAATATCCTAATGAAGCTTCCAACGGACCGAACATACTGTCCAGGCCGTATCCGATACTGCAACCGTAAATCCGGTTACCTTTCAGGATTTTGAAAAAATTGTCATCACTCAAGGCGAAATTTCCGGCCAACGTGATATAATGTTTGCTACCCATGCGTTGGCGTAGTTTCAAGGAAGCCACGGCAACGGAATTGTGAGTTAGTTCTATATTGTAAATTCCTGCAAACGGGAGTTGTTGAGGAAGGTAACGGCCGAATACATCGCCTCCTAACGCATTTTCATAAGCATAAGGGATCTCTTGGCCGATCAATACCCTGCCGTAAAGTGCCGGGATCAATGTCAGGCGGTTACTTATGGAGAATACACTTTCCCAGGAAGCACTGAGTGCAGAGAAGGGGGCATGTCCGTTATATCGGGCAAAGTTGTCTGTGTACAGCGAATAAGCTCCGGAGAAGTTACTTCCCTTAGATGGAAAATACCCTTTGTCGAAAGTGTTGTAACGCAATTGTGCAAAATAGCTGATGAAATATTCGGAATTGACATTCATCGTAAATTCCGGTTTCTTGAAGAGGAAATCTTTGTATTTGAAATACTCGATTCGTGCTCCGAACCCAAACCGAAAGTTTTTATACCATACATCCGAAAATCCAAACTCACCGGAATGATATTTGTAAGTAGTGTTATAGGCACGGTCACCATGATCGTAAATGTTGATGTCATTGTATTGGAACATGTACGAAAAGTTGACGTTTCGTTGTTGCATCGGCTCCAATGTATAGTCTACCCGTGCCATGTATCGTTTGCCCAATCGCCCGGTGACGGAGACTTTGGAGGGAATATGAGTCTTTAACTGTGCCGTAGCGTTTATTAATAATGAGGCTATCTCTTCCGAGTCGAACCGGATGCCTACATTAATCGTTTTCTCGTACTTTTTCTCTAGCAGGAAGTTTAGTTTGTAACCTTCGGGAGTATCGGTCAGTGTATAACTGGCATTTGAGTAAGACTGGTTTCCACGCAGGATGAACAGTGCTTGCTCAATCTGACGCATGCTGATTCTGCTGTTTTCTTGCAGTTTACATTTCTTCATTAACCATTTCTTATCGTTTTCTTCTACATCGGAGAAGGTGATTTCTTCCACATGCAGGGTCCGGTCCTTTGAGAACATGGTATAAGGGCCGTGCGATTGGGGTACGAACGTGTCTGCAATGCCGATTTTCTTTTTGAGAGCGAGCAGAGAAGTCCATTGCTTGCGGGCTGCTACTTCTCCCCGGTGCATCAGGGAGTCGATGGCTGCGGGAGTAAAACTGGCCGAGGAATATCCTTCTACATTTACCTTTATATAAGTATCGGTCAGGCCGACATTGCTTTGATGGTTGTTTTTAGTTGTCAGGTCGATGATTTGAGAGAGTATGTCCGGAGCGCTGTTTAGTTTGTCGATTCCTTTCAGATTGTTTTGTACATCTACCCCGATGATGATATCCGCACCCATCGATCTGGCCACATCTACAGGGTAGTTGTTGATCATGCCGCCGTCAATCAGGATCATACTATCCTTCCGTACCGGGGTGAATACTCCCGGAATAGCCATACTGGCCCGCATAGCTGTGGCAAGTATTCCATTGTGGAACACAATCTGTTCGCCATTTACGATATTTTGTGAAACGCAGGCAAAGGGGATGGGAAGTTTGTTGAAATCTACGGAATCGTGATACCCCACTGTCAGTTCCGTAAAAAGATTGGCCAGATTTTGTCCTTTTATGATGCCACCTGAAACTGCATCTTTGGGACTTTTGGTAAACGGAAACGAAAAAACATATTTTTCTGACTTTTCACGTTCATTGAGTGACATGGCGCTACGTTTCACCCGGTCGCTCAGTAAGAACATCCAGTCCTGTTTGCGCACCATGCTGTCCAATTGCTGAGGAGTATATCCGATAGAGTATAATCCGCCGATAATGGATCCCATACTGGTACCTACTATATAATCGATTGGAATGCCGGCTTCTTCTATGACTTTCAGTGCCTGGATATGTGCTACCCCTTTTGCACCTCCTCCACTGAGTACCACTCCGACTTTTTTACGTTCTTGTGCCAGAGCGGGGAGTGCCAGAAAAAGTACCGGTAACAGAACTAATATCAATGACAAATGTTTTTTCATTATAGTGTTATTATGAATGTTACTACAAATTTATACTATTATTTGATAAATAAGTAGCGAATGCCATTAAAAGTGAAAGTTATGGAACTTATGCAGAAAAGAATTATCTTTGCGGCCCTTTTGTAGAATTATTCTACACTAATGGGCATAATTCCACACTTTTAACGAATGGCAACTAAGTTCGGTAAATCATTGAAATTGCCTTTGTAAGACGTGTGGAGGCACTTTTAGTTGAAAAGATCGGTTCCGGTGTAATTTGGTATCTGATTTGTAAAGTAGCTAATGAAGGATAAGTTAATTTTAATAATACAAACAAGCATGAGACTGTTTTTTACGAGAAAAGAGCTAAAACTGAGGAGAAAAAGAACAATTGCAGGCATTGTCTGTTTGGCTTTGGTGGCAGGCATTTACTGGATTCTGACACGACCACATAAAGTAGAGCCGGAAGTGCCGACTGTGATTGTAGAGCCCGCAGAAAGGGATAATGTAGAGATTTTCGGTGAGTATGTGGGGCGCATACGTGCACAACAATTTGTGGAAGTGCGGGCCCGTGTGGAGGGGTATCTGGAAAGTATGCTCTTTGCCGAGGGAACGTATGTGAATAAAAATCAGGTGCTTTTTGTGATCAATCAGGATCAATATCGTGCAAAGGCAGATAAAGCACGGGCACAACTGAAAAAAGATGAAGCACAGGCATTGAAAGCAAAGCGGGATTTGGAGCGTATCAAGCCTTTGTATGCCCAGAATGCGGCCAGCCAGTTAGATCTGGACAATGCGGAGGCGGCCTATGAAAGTGCGGTGGCAACCGTTGCCATGAGTGAGGCGGACCTGGCGCAGGCAGAGTTGGAGTTGGGTTATACATTGGTCCGTTCGCCGTTGTCCGGACACATCAGCGAACGTAATGTGGATTTGGGGACACTGGTGGGACCGGGTGGAAAATCGCTTTTGGCTACAGTTGTGAAGAGTGATACGGTGCTGGTGGACTTCAGCATGACTGCTCTGGATTATCTGAAGAGCAAAGAACGTAATATCAATATCGGTCAGCAGGACTCTTCCCGTTCCTGGCAGCCGAACATCACCATTACCTTAGCGGATAATACGGTATACCCTTATAAAGGATATGTGGATTTTGCCGAACCTCAGGTAGATCCGCAGACCGGTACTTTTTCGGTAAGAGCGGAGATGCCGAACCCGAAACAGGTATTGCTTCCGGGACAGTTTACGAAGGTAAAGCTGCTCTTGGATGTACGTGAAGGAGCCATCGTTGTACCGCATAAAGCAGTGACTATCGAGAAAGGCGGAGCATATATTTATGTGATGCGCAGAGATTCTACGGCAGAGAAACGGTTCATTGAGTTGGGACCTGAATTTGGTAATAAACTCGTTGTGGAGAGAGGTCTGGGTGCAGGTGAAGAAGTGGTGGTGGAAGGGTATCACAAGCTGACACCGGGAATGAAAGTGAGAGCTACCTTGCCCCAGCCGTCAGCTGAGAATAAAGAGACTGAGTGACTCCCTTTTCCTGAGATAGATAAAAACGTATAATTTAAAAGAAACTCTTCCTCCCTCTCGTTGGGAGAGGGGCGGGGTGAGACCTTACTGAATATGAAAGTTAGTTTTTTTATAGATAGACCTGTTTTCTCGATCGTTATCTCGATACTGATAGTCATCATCGGCATCATCGGACTGACCATGTTGCCTGTCGACCAGTATCCGCAGATCACTCCTCCGGTAGTGAAGATCAGTGCCTCTTATCCGGGAGCCAGTGCGCTTACGGTTTCGCAGGCTGTAGCAACTCCCATCGAACAGGAGATTAACGGAACACCGGGTATGCTTTATATGGAGTCGAACAGTTCCAATTCCGGAGGCTTCTCGGCAACGGTTACTTTTGATGTTTCTGCCGATCCGGACCTGGCCGCTGTAGAAATTCAGAACCGTGTGAAGCTGGCGGAAAGCCGTTTGCCGGCTGAAGTTATTCAAAACGGAATTTCAGTTGAAAAGCAGGCGCCCAGCCAGTTGATGACCCTTACATTGATGTCGTCCGATCCGAAATTTGACGAAATCTATTTGAGTAATTTTGCGACGATTAATGTACTCGATGTAATCCGCCGTATTCCGGGAGTAGGACGTGTGTCGAATATCGGTAGCCGTTATTATGCCATGCAAATCTGGGCAGAACCGGATAAATTAGCTAACTTCGGGCTGACTGTGCAGGATTTGCAGAATGCTTTGAAGGATCAGAATCGTGAATCGGCTGCCGGTGTACTTGGGCAGCAACCGGTGAAGGGGCTCGATGTGACAATCCCTATCACTACGCAGGGACGTCTTTCTACTGTAGAACAATTCGAAAATATTGTGATTCGTGCCAATACAAATGGCTCTATCATTCGTCTGCGCGATGTGGCACGAGTTTCACTGGAAGCCTCATCATATAGTACGGAGAGTGGCATCAATGGTAAGAATGCTGCCGTTCTGGGAATTTATATGCTTCCGGGCGCTAACGCAATGGAAGTAGCGAAAAGTGTAAAAGAGGCGATGGATGAAATCAGTAAAAACTTCCCTGAAGGGCTGAGCTATGAGGTTCCGTTCGATATGACGACTTATATTTCCGAGTCTATTCATGAAGTTTATAAGACCTTGTTTGAAGCATTGATCCTGGTAGTACTCGTCGTTTATCTTTCTTTGCAGAGTTGGCGGGCTACGTTGATTCCGATTGTTGCCGTTCCTATTTCACTGATCGGTACATTTGGTTTCATGCTGATTTTCGGTTTCTCGCTGAACATATTGACATTGCTCGGGTTGATTCTTGCCATCGGTATTGTGGTGGATGATGCTATTGTAGTGGTGGAAAATGTAGAGCGTATTATGGAGGAAGAGAAGTTGCCGCCATATGAAGCTACCAAGAAAGCCATGAATGGATTGGCAGGTGCGTTGATTGCTACCTCGCTGGTACTTTGTGCCGTATTTGTGCCGGTGAGCTTCCTCAGCGGAATTACGGGCCAACTTTACCGCCAGTTTACTATTACCATCGCTGTATCCGTACTGATTTCGACTGTTGTGGCGCTGACTCTGAGTCCGGTCATGTGTTCGCTGATTCTGAAACCGGACAATGGCAAAAAGAAGAACATTGTTTTCCGTAAAATCAACCATTGGTTGAACGTGGGCAATCATAAATATGTAATCGCTATCCGTAGGGTAATCGGTAATCCGCGTCGTGTATTGGCCGGTTTCGGAGTGGTGCTTATTGGTATTTTGTTGATTCACCGGTTGATTCCGACAAGTTTCCTTCCGGTGGAAGACCAAGGGTACTTCAAGATAGAGTTGGAATTGCCAGAAGGTGCTACGCTGGAACGTACCCGGGAAGTGACGGATCGTGCCATCACTTATCTGGAAAAGAATCCGTATATAGCCTATGTACAGAATGTTACCGGAAGCAGTCCCCGTGTAGGTAGCAATCAGGCTCGTAGTGAATTGACTGTTATCTTGAAGCCGTGGGAAGACCGCAAGGACACATCGATTGATGAGATTATGTCAAACGTCCGTCACGACCTGAGTGAGTATCCGGAGTGTAAAGTCTATCTTTCTACTCCTCCTGTTATTCCCGGTTTGGGAACCTCGGGTGGTTTTGAGATGCAACTGGAGGCTCGTGGCGAGGCTACTTTCGAAAATTTGGTACAGGCGGCGGATACGCTGATGTATTATGCCTCTCAGCGCAAAGAGTTGACGGGACTTTCTTCTTCACTTCAGTCGGATATTCCACAGCTTTATTTCGATGTGGACCGTGATAAAGTGAAGATGCTAGGTGTGCCTTTGGCGGATGTTTTTTCAACGATGAAAGCTTATACCGGTTCGGTTTATGTAAATGACTTCAATATGTTCAACCGTATCTATAAGGTATACATTCAGGCTGAGGCACCCTATCGGGAACATAAGGACAATATTAACTTGTTCTTTGTGAAGGCTTCCAACGGGGCTATGATTCCGCTGACTTCTTTGGGAAACGCATCATATACTACGGGGCCCGGCAGCATTAAACGTTTCAATATGTTTACTACTGCTGTATTCCGCGGTGAGGCGGCACAGGGGTATAGTTCCGGGCAGGCTATGGAGATTATGGAGCAGATTGCCCGGTATCATTTGCCCGATAATATCGGACTGGAGTGGAGTGGGCTTTCCTATCAGGAGAAAAAGGCGGGAGGACAGACCGGATTGGTATTGGCGCTGGTGTTCCTATTTGTATTCCTTTTCCTGGCGGCACAGTACGAAAGTTGGACGGTACCGATTGCTGTGTTACTCTCTTTGCCGGTGGCTGCCTTGGGGGCTTATCTGGGAGTATGGGTTTGCGGATTGGAAAACGATGTCTATTTCCAGATCGGACTGGTGATGCTTGTCGGGTTGGCAGCAAAAAATGCCATCCTGATTGTAGAGTTTGCCAAAGTGCAGGTAGACCGTGGAGGTGATTTAATACAGTCTGCCATTCATGCCGCCCAATTGCGTTTTCGCCCCATCTTGATGACTTCCCTCGCCTTTGTGCTGGGTATGCTTCCGATGGTGCTGGCAACCGGTCCCGGTTCGGCAAGCCGTGCCGCTATTGGTACAGGAGTCTTTTTCGGAATGATCTTTGCCATTATAGTGGGCATTATTCTGGTTCCATTCTTCTTTGTGCTGGTTTATAAGACAAAGGCAAAACTGAAAAATGTACCGAATGTGAACGTGAAATTACCGTTCAAGTCTAAAAAGAAAACTGATTGAATTATGAAAAGAAGCTATTTATATATTACTCTTTTATTAGTTGTATTAACTTTAGGTTCCTGTAAAATAGGAAAAAGTTATGTCCGTCCGGAACTGAATCTGCCCGATAGTCTGGCGCAACATCAGGACAGCTTGAGTTTCGGAGATAAGGAATGGTGGCAGATTTACACTGACAGTACCCTTCGGAGTTTGATAGACAGGGCCTTGGAACACAATAAAGACATGCTGATAGCTGCTGCCCGTGTCAAGGAGATGGCTGCGCAAAAACGTATTTCAACAGCAAATTTGTTGCCTGACATTAGAGGTACCGTGACTGCGGAGAGAGAAAATGAAAACCACGGTGGTGATGCTTTCAAGCGTAGCGATACTTTTGAAGCGCAGCTTCTTTTCTCTTGGGAACTCGATCTGTGGGGAAATCTTCGTTGGGCGCGTTCCGCCAGCATTGCCGAGTACCTTCAGTCTGTGGAGGCACAACGTGCCCTTCGCATGACTATCATAGCCGAAGTAGCGCAGGCATACTATGAACTTGTAGCTCTCGATACGGAATTGGATATTGTTCGCCAAACATTGAAAGCACGTGAGGAAGGCATGCGTCTTGCCCGCATCCGTTTCGAAGGAGGTTTGACGTCTGAAACTTCTTATCGTCAGTCTCAGGTTGAGTTGGCACGTACTGCAACACTGGTGCCCGATCTGGAACGTAAAATATCTCTGAAAGAAAACGATATAGCTTTTCTAGCCGGTGAATATCCCAACAAAATTACCCGTAGCCGTTTGTTGCAGGAGTTTAACTTTCCACAAGAGTTACCTGTCGGGTTGCCTTCCGGACTATTGGAACGTCGCCCCGATATTCGTCAGGCTGAACAGAAATTGATTGCTGCCAATGCCCGGGTAGGAGTGGCTTATACGAATATGTTTCCACGTATTTCACTTACCGGTAGGGTAGGGTCGGAAAGCACCGCTCTCTCCGAACTGTTGAAATCGCCTTATAGCATTATGGAAGGTGCTTTACTTACGCCTATTTTTGGTTGGGGAAAAAATCGTGCCGCTCTCAAAGCAAAGAAAGCCGCTTATGAAGCTGAAGTGCACAGCTATGAAAAGGCTGTCCTGACTGCTTTCAAAGAGACGCGCAATTCGATTGTCAACTTCAATAAGATTAAGGAGGTATACGACCTTCGTGCGAAATTGGAACGTTCGGCTAAGAGTTATGTAGACTTAGCGCAATTGCAATATATCAATGGGGTGACGAACTACCTTGATGTGCTCGATGCCCAGCGTGGATATTTCGATGCCCAAATCGGACTCAGCAATGCGATAAGGGACGAATTGATCGCTGTAGTACAAGTGTATAAGGCTCTGGGGGGCGGATGGCAGGTGCAATGACAGAATCTTGGTTGGATGTTAAGCTGCCATAAACAACATGAATAAATTGAGGTTCTTTTTGAGGAATTTCAGGGCCAGATTGATATGGCGCTCTATTGCTTTTTCAGTAATAGAGAAGTGTTCTGCTATTTCTCTGTTGCTCATGTGCAGTTCCCTGCTCATGCGGAATACTTCTCGTTGGCGGGGGGGGAGTTGCATAACAAGTTCATCGATATATTTCTTTAAATCGGCGGCATCCAACTCTCCCTCCATGTCATAAGATTCTTCGACTGCTTGTATAGCTGTTATTTTGAGGGCTGTCTCTTTGTAATACCTACGTGAATGATTGAAGATCACGTTTCGGGTTATGATAAAGAGGTAGCCTTCAAAACTTTTGTTTTCATCCAAGAAATGATGAGATTCCCATACTTTCACAAATACTTCCTGCACAATTTCCTCAATATCCATAGAGGCAGTGAAATAGAGCCTTGTGAAATTATAAACTTGTTTCCAGTAATGATTGTATAAAAAAGCAAATGCTTCCTGATCGCCATGCTTTAATTTCCTGACTGTTTCTTTTTCTTGCATCTGTTTTAGTAATTAGAGGTGCAAAAGTAATCTTTTTGTTCTAAATTGCTGCGATTTCTACAAGAATAT
>ENA-UEYL01003217-UEYL01003217.1-human-gut-metagenome-genome-assembly--contig:-NODE-3217-length-11018-cov-5.121652_pt1 | contig 11018 bp, 12 predicted proteins | sample MGYA00242941_ERZ507946 | MGnify/ENA primary metagenome ERZ507946 (study PRJEB26167, sample SAMN06115482) | human gut metagenome | host: Homo sapiens | place: China:Guizhou | collected 2015-03-11...
GGCCAGACGGGCAAGACGGTGCATCCGAAGGTGTACATCGCCCTGGGCATTTCCGGCGCCATCCAGCACAAGGCCGGTATGCAGGATTCTGAGTGCATCATCGCGGTGAACAAGAACGACACTGCTCCCATCTTCGAGATTGCCGACTACGGCATCTGCGGCGACCTGTTCAAGGTCACCCCCATGCTCACGGAAGCCATCCGCGCCGCCAAGGCCGCGAAGTAATCGCTATACCAAATGAAAAAAGGCTCCCGACGGATTTCCGTCGGGAGCCTTTCACGTTTGGACAAGATAACAGGTGTTATCGGGTTGAATCTCCGCTTTCATATTCCTGCCGCCAGGCGGCCAGTTCTTCCGCGTCCCGGTCGTCCAGGGCGTGGAGTCCGCTGCGCTGCTCCATATGATGCGTCAATTCGTGGGAGAGGGTGGTGCGCAGTTCTGCTTCCCAGGTTTCCCGGTCCCAGTCTTCCAACTGCGCCAGAGCGGAAAAGGAGCCGAAATAAAGGTTGATGTACCGGCCCATCATGTCGTTGCAGTATTCGCCCAGAATATACATTTCTCCAGGCGGAAAATTGGGATCCGGCACCGTATCCTCCAACAGGTTAACGCCGCCGTTGAGCTCATCAAACAGAGCCGCGGGAAAGGATTCCGCGGTCTCATTCAAAAAGGCCTCCGCCTCATCGATGCTCAGCTGCATAGGCTCCTCCCAAAATCACAGTTTCCAGCTCCGACGGGGTATCGGCCAGGAAATCGGCACCGGCTTCTGCCAAAGAGGTCCGGGACCGGAACCCCCAGGTGACTCCGCAGGCTTTGGTGCCGGCGTTGTGTCCGGTGTGGATATCCACGCTGCTGTCTCCCACAAAGAGGGTGTGTTCCGGAGCTGCCCCGAGCTCTGCCAAAACAGCCCGGGCTGCCTGCGCATCGGGTTTGACCGGGACGCCTTCCCGTTTGCCGCGGACCAACTGGAATGTGCCGGGGAAAAACCGGTCGATCAGCGCACAGCTGAAGTCATCCGCCTTGTTGGAGTAGACTGCCATCCGGACTCCCGCATCGTGCAGATGTGCCAGCAGCGGTACGATGCCCGGATAGGGACGGGTATGGTCGGCGCTGTGCGCGCCGTAATAAGCGGAAAACTCCGCCAGGGTCCGGGCCAGCTGCTCCGGTGTGCGGGCCTGCTCCGGGGAAAAACGGGAGACCAGATTGGGAATCCCGTGCCCCACCATGGTCTGGAACGTCTCCACAGAAAATTCCGGCCAGCCGTGGGCACGGCAGACGTAATTTCCCGCAGCTGCCAGATCGTCAATGGTATTCAAAAGGGTTCCATCCAAATCAAAAATCACGGTATGGTACATGAATGCGTCTTGTCCTTTATCTATGGAATGAAAGTCCCACGGAACCGTGGTCATCTGCAATGGTAGTGCACAATGAGACATTATGCAAGAGAAACGGAAAAAAAGACGCGGAATTTCCGCGCCTTTTTTCAAAGCGGACACGCCACAGGACCGGAGCAGGTCAGCAGGGTACAGTGGGAGAAGCCCGCGGCCTTGGCCAGTTCCGCAGCATGGTCGTATCCAAAGACCAGAGTATCCGTGCTGTGGGCATCGGCGGTAAGAATGATGCTTCCGCCCATGGCATGCCACTCCCGGAGGAGAAACAGCGCCGGATAAGGTGCAGTGCGGTACCCGCGGGAGACACCGCCGGTGTTGATCTCCAGCAAGGTGGCGTGGGGATCAACTGCGTGAAGGGCCTCCAGGGCGGCACGGCGGTACCGGGGAGTATCCTCATCAAAGAAGCGGTTTCCGGCGTTGAGCTTGGTGATGAGGTCGAGATGCCCTAAAATGGTGGGCCGCATGGCCGCTACCCGGGCAACGTCCCGGAAATATCCCTCCGCCACCGCCAGGGCGTCTCCGCCGCACATGCGGTCCCGGCAGGCGGAAAACTGCGCCTCGCCCCAGTCTGCGGCGTAATAGGCGCCGTCGGGTGCCTTTTGATAATGGACGCTGCCGATCCAGTAGTCAAACCCGTCGGGGGAAATATCGGACTGGCTGTCCCACTCCAGCCCCAGCAAAACTTCCATCCGGCCGGCGTACTGCTCCCGCAGGGCCAGCACGGCAGCGCGGTAATCGGTCATGTCTGCGGGCAGGACCGCGCCCTCGTCGTCGGGAATGGGGGTGTGGCTGTGGCAGGAGACGCCGAAATACCGCACCCCGGCATCATAGGCCACCGCAGCCATGGCTTCCGGAGAGGCCTTGCCGTCACAGAGGGTGGAGTGGGTGTGAACGGAACACATTCGGGGAGAGAGGGTCATTGCATCCGCTCCTGTTTGACCTTGTGGTCCACCACATGGCGCTTTTCCAGCTCCTTGGTGATATCCTCCACGGTGATGCCCATCTGGACCATCAGCACCATGACGTGATACGTCAGGTCGGCGATCTCATAGATCGTCTCAGCCTTGTCTTCCTTCCGGCCGCCGATGATGACCTCGGTGCACTCCTCGCCCACCTTCTTGAGAATCTTGTCCAGACCCTTTTCAAAAAGGTAGGTGGTGTAGCTGCCCTCTTTGGGATTGGTCTTCCGGCCTTCAATCAGGTGATAGAGGCCTTCGTAGCTGAAGGCCTTGAGCTCGTCGGAGAGGTAGACCGGCTGGAAAAAGCAGCTCTCGGCGCCGGTGTGGCAGGCGGGACCGGCTTTGACCACTTCCACCACCAGGGCGTCGCCGTCACAGTCGGCGGTAATGGAGACCACCCGCTGGACATTGCCGGAGGTTTCCCCCTTGCGCCAGAGTTCCTGACGGCTGCGGCTCCAGAAGCAGGTACGGCCTTCATCAATGGTAATGGCCAGGCTCTCGGCATTCATGTAGGCCAGGGTCAGCACTTCTTTGGTATAGTGGTCCTGCACAATTGCAGGAATGAGACCTTGTGCGTCAAATTTCAGTTCCATGGAATTCCTCCGTTGTCAGTAGATTGTGGAAAACTTCCCCGCAGGGAGGGCGAAGAACAGCTGTCAGAGACGCACTTCCACGCCCTGGGTGCGGAGAAATTGCTTGAGATCCCGGATATCCACCTGCCGGGTGTGGAAAATGGAGGCGGCCAGACCCGCATCCATGCCGGGATGGGTGAACAGCTGGGCAAAATGCGCCATGTTTCCGGCGCCGCCGCTGGCGACGATGGGAACGGAAACCCGGGCGGCCAGGGCATCCAGCATCTCCAGGTCGAAGCCGTTTTTCACGCCGTCGGTGTCGATGGAGTTGAGGACGATTTCGCCCGCGCCCTCCCCGACGCCCCGGACGGCCCATTCCAGGGCGTCAATGCCGGTATCCTCCCGGCCGCCCTTGGCAAAAACCCGGAACTGGCCGTCCACCCGCTTGACGTCCATGGAGAGGACGACGCACTGGTCGCCGTATTTCTTGGCCGCCGTGCCGATAAGAGAGGGATCGGCAATGGCGCCGGAGTTGACGGAGACCTTGTCGGCGCCGCACTTGAGCACCCGGTCAAAGTCCGCCGTGGTGCGGATACCGCCGCCCACCGTCAGAGGAATGAAGACCTCCCGGGCCACGGCACGGAGAATGTCGGTAAACAGGGCGCGGCCCTCGGCAGAGGCAGTGATGTCGTAAAAGACCAGCTCATCGGCGCCGGAGTCATTGTAAAACCGGGCCATTTCCACCGGATCGGCCATGTCCCGCAGGCCCTGGAAATTGGTGCCCTTGACCACCCGGCCGTCCCGGACGTCCAGGCAGGGAATGATCCGCTTGGCTAGCATGCGCCCACCTCCCGGATCACGGCGGCCAGATCCAGCCGCCCGGTATAGAGGGCTTTGCCCAAAATGGCGGCCCGGACCCCCATTGCCTGCAGGGTCCGCAATTCCTCCAGAGAGCTGACGCCGCCGGAGGCGGTGATCTCCAGCCCCTGGATGGTCACCAGCTCCCGGTAGAGGTCCAGGTTGGTGCCCTGTTCGGCACCGTCCCGGGAAATGTCGGTGTAGATGACGCGGTGTACGCCGGCGTCCCGCAACCGGCGGCAGAAGTCTACGCCCCGCTCCCGGGACAGTTCCTTCCAGCCGCTGATGGCCACGAACCCGTCCCGGGCATCCACGCCCACGGCAACCTTGGCGCCGTAGAGCTGGGCCATCCGGGTGGTGAAGGGAAAGTCTTTCACCGCAATGGTCCCCAGGATGCACCGGTCCACGCCCAGGTCCAGATACTGGCGGATGCGTTCTTCCGTGCGGATGCCGCCGCCCACTTCAATGGACAGTCCGCCCTGGCGGACAATGGCGGCAATGGTATCAAAGTTGGCCAGGGTGCCGTCCTTGGCGCCGTCCAGATCCACCACATGGAGGAACCGGGCTCCGGCCTCCTGAAAGCGCCGGGCCACGGCGCAGGGGTCCTGATCGTAGACGGTCTCCTGGCTGTAATCGCCCTGATAAAGACGGACTACCCGGCCGCCCCGCAGGTCAATGGCAGGGAAAATTTCCATAGCTGTTCTCCTTTTTCGTGAGGATACCGGGGCTGAGTTCCCGGGGCACTGCCGGGCCGCGGCCCGGACCCGTCCGGTCACAGTTCCCCGAAGGCCTTGAGCAGCCGCAGTCCTGCGTCTCCGGATTTTTCCGGATGGAACTGGGTGCCGTACACCTTGCCCCGCCGCACCACACCGGTGACGGCCACGTTCCCGTAGCGGGAGACGGCCAGGGTGTCTTCGGCGCAGTGGCGGGCGTAGAAGCTGTGGACATAGTACACGTGCTCCCCGTTTTGGAAGTACCGGAACAGAGGATCGTCCCGCAGAATCTCCAGCCGGTTCCAGCCCATATGGGGGACTTTCAGCGCGGGATCGTCCAGATCCTCCCGCAGGGCGGCCACCTCACCGCCCACCAGGCCCAGGCCCGGATGTTCGCCGTATTCAAAGCTGCGGTCAAAGAGCAGCTGCATTCCCAGACAGATGCCCAGAAGGGGCTTGCGGGCGGCTTCCTCCCGCAGCACCGGAACGAGGCCGGTGGCATCCAGCTTGGCTTTGGCGTCGGCAAAGGCGCCCACACCGGGCAGAATGATCCGGTCGGCGGAGCGCAGACGGTCGGCCTCGCCGGTGACTTCTGCCGCAAGCCCCAGGGCTTCCAGGCTGGAGCGCAGGGAGAAGAGGTTTCCCACGCCGTAATCCACAATTGCAATCATGGTCAGCCTCCGTTTGTTACAGCGTACCCTTGGTGCTGGGGATTTCCCCGGCATGGGCACAGTCCGGCGCCGCGGCCATCTTCAGGGTGCGGCCTGCGCCCTTGAAAATGGCTTCGAGGATGTGATGGGTGTTTTCTCCGGAAAGCTGCCGGAAGTGGAGGGAGCAGGGGCAGGCCCGGACAAAGGCCAGGAAAAACTCCTTGGCAAGTTCCGTGTCAAAGGTTCCCACTTTGGGGCTGGGCAGGTCCACGGCCCAGCCCAGATAGTCCCGGCCGCTGAGATCGCAGGCGCACAGCACCAGGGTCTCATCCATGGGAAGGAGGAACTGACCGTAGCGGGTGATGCCCCGCTTGTCGCCCAGGGCCTGGGTAAAGGCCTGGCCCAGGCAGATGCCGATATCCTCCACGCTGTGGTGGTTGTCCACCTGGGTGTCGCCCTGACAGCGTACGGTCAGGTCAAAGTCTCCGTGGCGGGCAAAGAGCGTGAGCATATGGTCCAGAAACCCTACGCCGGAGCAGATCTCGGATTTTCCGGTGCCGTCCAGGTTCAGCTCCAGGGCAATGCGGGTTTCGTTGGTGGTCCGTTGAATCGATGCGGTGCGCATAGCGGTTTCCTCCTGTTACAGGGCGTCCAGCAGCTGCTCCACCTGATCGATCAGGGTGTGCATCTGCTCCAGATCGCCCACGGTGATGCGGACAAAGTCCCGGATGCGGGGAGAATCGAACCACCGCACCAGGATGCCGTTTTCCTTGAGGGAGCGGTAGAGGTCCTCGCCGCCGATTTTGGGACTGCGGACGAAGAGGAAGTTGGCCCGGGAGGGCAGCACGGTAAAGCCCAGACGCTCCAGCTCTCCGGCGGCCCATGCCCGACTTTGGCAGATGGAGGCGCAGCAGGTTTGAAAATACGTCTCGTCCTCCAGCGCGGCGGTGCCCGCCACCAGGGAAAGGCGGTTGACATTATAGGGGTTGAAGCTGTACTTGACCCGGTTGAGGGCGGCGATCAGCTCCGGACTGCCCATGGCAAAGCCCACCCGGCCGCCGGCCAGGGAGCGGCTTTTGGACATGGTCTGCACCACCAGGAGATTGTCATAGCAGAAGATCATGGGCACGCAGCTCTCGCCGCCGAAGTCCACATAGGCCTCGTCTACAATCACCACCCGGTCGGGATTGGCCTCCAGCAGCCGCTGGATGTCCTCCCGGGGGATGGTCATACCGGTGGGGGCGTTGGGATTGGCCAGGACGATGGTGCCGGGGAAGTCCATGTAGTCATCCACGCAGAGGGTAAAGTCCTCCCGCAGGGGGATGATGGTGGCCTCCAGGCCGAACAAGGCGGTCTGGGCGGCGTAGAAGCCGTAAGTAATGTCGGCGTAGGCCACGCCCTTTCCCTGTCCGCAGAAGGCCCGGAACGCAAAGGCCAGCACCTCATCGGACCCGTTTGCGGCCAGCACATTTTCCATCTGGAGTCCGTACCGGCGGGCGACGGCCTCACACAGCATGGAGCAGGTGGGATCGGAGTAGAGATTGAGCTTGAGCAGCTCCGCCCGGCTGACGGCCTTGATGACCCGGGGAGAGGGGGGGAAGGGGCTCTCGTTGGTGTTGAGCTTGAGATATTGGGCATCGGTGGGCTGCTCGCCGGGAGTGTAGGGCGCCAGGCGGGCGGCCTCCTGGGAGAGAAAACGGCTCATGGTGTGACCTCCTCGTTGGATTGGCGGCGGATCAGAGCGGAGCGGGCGTGGGCCTCCAGGCCTTCCCGCCGGGCAAAATCGGCGATGCGCTCCGCCACAGGGGAGAGGGCCGCCTGATCGTAGTACAGGAAACTGGACTTTTTCACAAAGTCATCCACGCTTAGGGGGCTGGAGAAGCGGGCTGTGCCGGAGGTGGGCAGGGTGTGGTTGGGGCCGGCCAGATAGTCGCCCAGAGCCTCCGGCGTGCTGCGGCCCAGGAAGATGCTGCCGGCGTTGCGCACCCGGGGCAGCAGGGCGAAGGGATCGTCCACGCACAGCTCCAGATGTTCCGGGGCAATGCGGTTGGCGGCCTCCAGCGCCTGCTCCAGACTGTCGGTGACAATGATCTTGCTGTTGGCGTCGATGGCCTTCCGGGCCACCTCGCACCGGGGCAGGGAAGCAAGCTGCGTCTCCACTTCCGCCTGGACGGCCTGGGCCAGGGCGGGGGAGTCGGTCACCAGTACGGCACAGGCCCGGACATCGTGCTCGGCCTGGCTGAGCAGGTCCGCCGCCACCCAGCGGGGATTGCTGCCGCCGTCGGAGAGAACCAGAATCTCACTGGGCCCGGCGATCATGTCGATGGCCACCCGGCCGAAAACCTTGCGCTTGGCGGTGGCGACAAAGATGCCGCCGGGGCCGACGATTTTGTCCACCTGGGGAATCGTCTCCGTGCCGTAGGCCAGGGCCGCCACCGCCTGGGCGCCGCCCACGCGGAAGACCCGGGTGGCCCCGGCGATGTGCGCCGCGGCCAGGGCCTCGGCGCTGACGGAACCGTCCGGCCGGGGAGGCGTGACCACATAGATTTCCGATACTCCGGCGATCCGGGCCGGGATCACATTCATTAAAATGGTGGAGGGAAAGGCCTCCGGGCTCCGGGGCACGCACACGCCCACCCTCTGAATGGGGGTGTAGCGCTGGCCCATCACAATGCCGGGCCGATCCGCCACCACGAAATCCCGGTGGACCTGCTGGCTGTGGAAATGGCGGATATTTTCCGCCGCCAGCTCCAGCGTGGAGCGAAAGTCCGGGTCCAGGGAAGACCAGGCCGCCTTGATTTCCTGGGGGGAGACTTCCAGATCCGGAATCTCCGCGCCGTCAAACCGGCGGGTATAGGCGCGGAGGGCCTCGTCTCCGCCTTCCCGGACGCCGGAGAGAATTTCATCCACGGCGGCGCTGACGTCGGCCTCGGCCTGAATGTCCCGATTGAGGATCTGATCCGGGGAGAGATCGGCGAAGTTGTAAATAGGGATCATCCCTGGGTCACCTCCGCGAGTTTTTCCAGCAGCAGGTCGATTTCCTGCCGCTTGAACTGATAGCTGGCCCGGTTGGCAATGAACCGGGCGGAGATGGGCATGAACTCCGTGATGACCTTCAGGTTGTTTTCCCGCAGGGTGGTACCCGTCTCCACAATATCCACAATGACGTCGGACAGCCCCAGCAGGGGAGCCAGTTCGATGGAGCCGTTGAGCTTGATGATTTCAATGTCCCGGCCCTGGGCGGCGTAATAGGCCTTGGCGATGTTGACGAACTTGGTGGCCACCCGCAGAGTCCGGCCGGGATCGTCCACAAAGTCCTGCCGCCCGGCCACGCACATCCGGCACCGGCCCAGGCCGGTGTCCAGCAGTTCATAGACGTCGGCGCCGGATTCAGTCAAAATGTCCTTGCCCACGATGCCGATGTCCGCCGCGCCGTGCTCGACGTAGATGGCCACGTCGCTGGGTTTGACCAGGAAGTAGCGGATGCCGGCCGCCGGATTCTCCACCACCAGCTTGCGGGAGTCGGCGTAGTCCTCCGGGCAGCCGTACCCCACGCCGGAGAGCAGATCATACACCTTGTCGCCCAGACGGCCCTTGGGCAGCGCGATGTTCAGCATGCCCGGTTGCTGCCCGGCCACGGGAGCGGGGGGATCCAATTCATCCAGGTACAGGGCGAAGCCCACGGCGCTGGCACCGGGCCGGAACTGGGCGGCCAGGGGATCATATCGCCCGCCCTTGAGCACAGCCCGGGGGGAACCGGCCAGGTAGCCCTGGAGCACCAGGCCGTTGTAATAGTCCATATCGTTGGCCAGCGACAAATCCAGCCGGATGTAGCGGGACTGTTCTCCCAGCGCCTCACACAGGGCCCGCAGCTGCGTCAGCGCGGTGCCCATGGGAGCGCTGAGGGCCAGGGGCTCGGCCTGGGCCAGCACCTGCTCCCAGGAGCCGGAGAGGGTTTCCAGACGGCACAGGGCGTCAATGCCCTGGGGAGAGAGGCCTGCTTCCCGGGCGGTTTTTTGCAGATCGTGGGTGCTCTTGTTGCGGATGCAGGTCAAAAGCCGGGGACGGATGGCCTCGGGGGCGCCCACGGCGTCCAGGAGGCCCGTCACAAAGCCCATGTGGCTCAGCTCCAGCATAAACTCCCGGTCTGTCAGCGCCAGACTTTGCAGGGCCAGGGAGACGGCCTGCACCGTCACGGCGTCGTCCACGGCGCCGATGCACTCCAGGCCCATTTGCCGGATCTCCCGGAAGGTGTGGCTTTTCTGGCTGGGACGGTAGACGTTTTCCGCATAGTAGAACCGCCCGCAGCCGCCGGGCTCCACCTGGGCATTTTTGGCAATCGAGAGGGTTACGTCCGGTTTGAGCGCCAGCAGGCGGCCGTCCAAATCGGTAAACGTGATGACCTGCTCGCTTGGCAGAAACCGGCGGTTTTCCTGATATAATCCGTATTCTTCAAAGCGGCCCATCCGGTAATGACGGAAGCCCGCCTGTTCGTAGAGCAGCTGCAGCTGCAGGGATACCCGTTCCTGGGGTTTGAGCATGTTCAGATCCAATTCCATGGAGTGTCTCCTCCTCTTGGGGGAAGGTCCCCGTCATGATGCAATTTATTTTACTTTGTTTTATTAGCAAAGTAAAGTGGTAATTCGCTACCAACATAAATTCTGCTATTTGCACAAACGGAGCCAAAAGAGAAAAGCCGGATACAGGAATTTTACACCCTGTATCCGGCTTTTGCAATCATTCCGCCATTGGGCGGATTATTCGATGGTCAAAAGACGCCGCGTGGCATCCAGTGCGCCGTCCCCGGCGGGGGCATAGGAATAATCGCCGAAGGCGGCCAGGGCCAGCAGGCGGGTTTCCCGGTCGAAATCCGCCAGAGTTGCCAGGTCCCGCACGGCTTGCGACAGGGCCTCGGCGAAGTGGGAATCGGAGAGATCGGAGCGGGAGGGGGCTGCTACAATCGCCATATCATAGAACCAATCCGTCAATCCCAGGACCGGGACCTCTTCCCAGATGGTGCCGGGGCGGCCGAACCCGGCATTGCCGCGGCTGTCGGTTTCGTCCTGGGGCAGGGACCAGGCTTCCGACCAGTCCTCCCGCTGGCTCTCGTCCATGGGGAACAGGTCCACCGTGCCGTCGGCAGCGGCCCGCAGCAGGGCGGCAAAGCTGTCATAGACCTTGACTTGGGACAGATCGGAAATGGTATTGCCCTCATAGTGATCTGCCAGCCACAGGTTCAGCGCCCGGTAGCCCAGAATGGAGTCCTCGGACAAAACGCCCCAGCGGGCCCGGTCCAGCTCTTCCCAGGTCAGCGTTTCCCGACTGGCCAGATTCCTTCCGTACTCGGATGGAGCTGCACAGATCAACGCCCGATAACCCGGAACCAGGGGGGCTTCTTCCGGGGGCTGGTTCCAGGCGGCGAGGTCTTCGCCCTGATCCCAGAACAGCGGTCCGGACAGCGCGATGGGGGCAGCGGCGGTGGATTGTTCCGCCAGTGCCTCGGCGGACAGCAAGGCCAGGTCAATGCTGCCGGATTCCAGGGCCTGCACGGTAGCCGTGTGAGAAGATCCCACCGTCATGGTAATCTCGTCCACTGTGACATCGTAGGAGGCCAGGGCGGTCTGCAGCTCCTGGGGCAGAATCTTGACGGCGTCCAGCAGCTGCTGGGCGTTCTGCCCGTCCCGCTGAAGCTCGATGGACAGGGATGTCAAATGCAGGGGCTGGCTTTGTTCAGGCTCCTGTTCCGGCGGGGCTTCTTCCTGGGGGGTCTGCATACAGCCTGAGGCCGCGGCCATCAGGAGAATAGTTGTCATCAACAGGAAAACTCTTTTCATATATGCTCCTTTTTCAGGGAGGGATATCGAATTTCTCCAGCGGC
>ENA-UEYL01003219-UEYL01003219.1-human-gut-metagenome-genome-assembly--contig:-NODE-3219-length-11010-cov-4.130339_pt1 | contig 11010 bp, 9 predicted proteins | sample MGYA00242941_ERZ507946 | MGnify/ENA primary metagenome ERZ507946 (study PRJEB26167, sample SAMN06115482) | human gut metagenome | host: Homo sapiens | place: China:Guizhou | collected 2015-03-11...
ATCTTCCGTATAGACTTTAATGGAGGACTGTATACACAACCCGGAATTCTGGAGGCTACCATTGAAGGCTATTTAGGAACCTTCTCTGTCAGCATCACCGACCGGAAAAGTATTCAACCCGACTCTCTCGCCGACAATATCCTGTCCAATCTCCTGCTGACTTCGGATCTGAAAGGATATGTGGAAGACCCCGCATTCTATTTTCTGAATCAGGACGCCCGGACGCTCCGTTCCATCGACTATCTGATGATGACACATGGCTGGCGCAGGCATAAAATGGAAAATGTTCTCCGCACTCCTTCGCTGAATTTCACAAATTATATAGAAAAAGGACAAACCATCAGTGGACGAATCATGGGATTCTTCGGAGCAAACGTAAAGAAAGGTCCCATCTGTGTACTGGCTCCCAAATACAATATCATAGCCACCACCGAAACAGACGAGAAAGGCCAGTTCATCGTCAATACCTCATTCAGAGACAGCACGACATTCCTTGTTCAGGCACGCACCAAGAAAGGATTTGCCGGTGTAGATATTCTAATGGATCCTCCCCAGTACCCGGTCGCTACGCATAAAGCCCCTTATTTTAACGGAGCAACTACCTTTATGGAAGATTATCTGATGAATACCCGTGACCAGTATTACATGGAAGGGGGAATGCGTGTGTACAATCTGAAAGAAGTAACAGTTACAGCGAAGCGGGAACGTCCGAGCTCAAAAAGTATCTATACGGGGGGTATCAACACCTATACTGTAGAAGAAGACAGACTGCAAGGATACGGTCAGACAGCTTTTGATGCAGCCAGCAGACTACCCAGCGTTACAATCACGAACGGAAGTGAGATACATATCCGTAACAATTCCGAACCGGCAATCATTGTTATCGATGATATTGTGTATGAAGATGCTTCCGATATTTTGAAGGATATCCAAGTCAGTGACATGTCCAGTATCAGTCTGCTTCGAGGAGCAGATGCCGTCATACTGGGTCCCCGTGCTTCCGGAGGTGCCGTTGTCATCACTCTGAAAGACCCTAGAAATCTTCCGGCCAGACCAGCGCAAGGAATTATCACTTATACACCGTTGGGATACAGTGAGTCCGTAGAATTCTATCACCCCACCTATGATACTCCCGAGAAAAAGAACGCTCAGCGTTCGGACTTCCGGAGTACCGTTTACTGGAATCCGGAATTACGGTTAGACGCCGAAGGCAAAGCGACCATAGAATACTATACACCGGACAGCACAGCTCCCGAAGATATCATTATTGAGGGCGTGGACAAGAATGGAAAGGTATGTCGTATCCTACAGACCATTAATAAGTAGCTTTTCTCAACGCTTCTTCAAACTTTTATGTAGTTCAAATTTGAGTTCTGCTTCCTATTAAATAATCAGATAAAAGCATCCAAATAACCCACTGGGTCAAAATTATTTTGTATTTTTGCCGTCATTAAAGAATAAAGCTATGCCGGACTATGATTTAATCACCATATTAGGGCCAACAGCCTCAGGGAAAACTCCTTTTGCTGCAGCATTAGCCCATGAACTGAATACAGAAATTATCAGTGCCGACTCTCGTCAGATCTATCGGGGAATGGACCTCGGTACGGGCAAGGACTTGGCAGATTATACAGTCGACGGACATCCAATTCCTTATCACTTGATTGATATCGCCGATCCCGGATATAAATACAATGTTTTCGAATATCAGCGGGATTTCCTGATTTCTTACGAATCCATCAAACAAAAAGGCTGTCTGCCCGTTTTATGTGGAGGGACAGGTATGTATCTGGAATCGGTACTGAAAGGCTATAAACTGATGCCGGTACCGGAAAATCCGGAATTACGTGCCCGTCTGGCTAATCACTCTCTCGAAGAACTGACCGAAATCCTGGAGCAATATAAAACATTGCACAACTCTACGGATGTGGATACCGTGAAACGTGCAATCCGCGCGATAGAAATTGAGGAGTATTATGCCGTGCATCCGGTTCCCGAACGGGAGTTTCCGAAGTTGAACAGCCTCATCATCGGAGTAGATATCGATCGGGAACTGCGTCGCGAAAAGATTACCCGACGGTTGAAACAACGGCTGGACGAAGGAATGGTGGACGAAGTAAGGCGATTGACAGAACAAGGTATTTCACCGGACGACTTGATTTATTACGGACTGGAATACAAATTCCTGACGTTATACGTCATAGGCAAACTGACTTACGAAGAGATGTTCACTGAGCTGGAGACGGCCATCCATCAGTTCGCCAAACGTCAGATGACTTGGTTCCGCGGCATGGAACGTCGGGGATTTACCATCCACTGGGTCAGTGCAGAGCTGCCTATGGAAGAAAAGATAGCCTTTGTGATAGAAAAACTGCGAGGGAATTAGTATCTTTGCCAGTCATTTACGAATGGTCTGTGAAAGATAAAAAATGCGATTGTTAATACAGTTAGGATAGAAATACGGTTATGAGTGTAGAACCTGGAAAATGGGGAGTGATCTACAACCCCAAAGCAGGTACCCGAAAGGTACAGAAACGATGGAAAGAAATCAAGGAGTACATGGACAGCAAAGGTGTCAACTATGACTATGTACAATCCGAAGGTTTCGGTTCTGTAGAACGTCTTGCCAAAATTCTGGCGAACAACGGCTATCGTACCATTGTCATCGTAGGTGGCGACGGTGCGCTGAACGATGCCATCAACGGTATCATGCTCTCTGATGCCGAAGACAAGGAGAACATCGCCCTTGGCATGATTCCGAACGGTATCGGGAATGACTTTGCCAAATATTGGGGACTCAGTACCGAATACAAACCTGCCGTAGACTGTATCATCAACCACCGTCTCAAGAAAATAGACGTAGGCTTCTGCAACTTCTACGACGGCAAGGAACACCAACGCCGTTATTTCCTCAATGCAGTCAACATCGGGCTAGGCGCAAGGATTGTGAAAATCACCGACCAGACCAAACGTTTCTGGGGGGTGAAATTCCTGTCGTACGTTGCCGCCCTCTTCTCGCTGATATTCGAACGCAAACTATACCGGATGCACCTTCGTATCAATGACGAGCACATCCGCGGGCGCATCATGACCGTATGTGTAGGAAGCGCCTGGGGCTGGGGACAGACTCCGAGTGCCGTACCCTACAACGGCTGGCTGGATGTATCCGTCATCTACCGTCCGGAATTCCTGCAAATCATTTCGGGATTGTGGATGCTGATTCAGGGAAGAATCCTGAACCATAAGATGGTGAAAAGCTATCGGACAAGAAAAGTAAAAGTGCTCCGCGCACAAAATGCTTCCGTCGATCTGGACGGTCGCCTGCTGGCAAGACATTTCCCACTGGAAATAGGCGTATTATCAGAAAAGACGACCCTGATTATTCCGAATTAGCCAACAGAACCGGGCTTCTGGCGAAAAACAGCCCTTCACTCATGAAACTATAAATAAGTAATTAGTAACTTGTAATTAATAAAATGATCGAACTTAAGAACAATCCTGCCGGTAACTTCTTTCTGCTGGCCGGTCCATGTGTAATAGAAGGTGAAGAGATGGCAATGCGCATCGCTGAGCGTGTGGTCGGAGTCACTGAAAAATTACAGATTCCTTATGTATTCAAAGGTTCTTACCGCAAGGCAAACCGTTCGCGTCTTGATTCATTCACAGGTATCGGTGACGAGAAGGCACTCAAAGTGCTGAAAAAGGTACATGATACTTTCGGAGTGCCCACAGTGACGGATATCCATTCGGCCGACGAGGCTGAGATGGCTGCCGAATACGTAGACATTCTCCAGATTCCGGCTTTCCTTTGCCGTCAGACGGATTTACTGGTTGCTGCTGCTAAAACGGGTAAGACGATTAACATCAAGAAAGGACAGTTCCTCTCTCCGCTCGCCATGCAGTTTGCCGCTGACAAAGTGGTGGAAGCAGGCAACAAGAACGTGATGCTGACCGAACGCGGAACAACCTTCGGTTATCAGGACCTTGTAGTAGACTACCGGGGGATTCCGGAAATGCAAACGTTCGGTTATCCGGTCATACTGGATGTCACCCATTCATTGCAGCAACCCAACCAGACCAGCGGAGTGACCGGTGGTATGCCCCAACTGATCGAAACCGTAGCCAAAGCCGGCATCGCCGTAGGAGCCGACGGTATCTTTATCGAAACACACGAAAACCCCGCCGTAGCCAAGAGCGACGGAGCAAACATGTTGAAGCTGGACCTTCTGGAAGGACTATTAACGAAATTAGTCAGAATACGGGAAGCTATCAAATAACTCTTTTTTCTGCCCGTTTGTGATTATACACAAAAGAATACGACAGATATTTCAAACAACTTTTTTATAAACTAAATAGAACATGAAACATTTATTACGTGGATTTTTTATTGCAGTTCTCTTTATATGCTGCAACTTCCAACTCGTGCTTGCACAACCTATGCAAACACTGCCCGTGGACAAAAATGTCCGCATAGGTAAACTTGACAACGGGCTTACTTATTACATCCGACACAACGCACTCCCAGAAAAACGCGTCGAATTTCACATTGCACAGAAAGTGGGTTCCATCCTTGAAGAACCGCAACAGCGCGGTCTGGCTCACTTCCTTGAACACATGGCTTTCAACGGAACAAAAAACTTCCCGGGTGATGAAACCGGACTGGGCATCGTGCCTTGGTGTGAGACTAAAGGTATCAAGTTCGGAACAAACCTGAATGCATACACCAGTATCGACAAAACAGTATACCGAATCAGCAATGTACCTACCGACAACGTCAGTGTAGTAGACTCTTGTCTGCTGATCCTGCACGACTGGTCAAGCGCCATCAACCTTGCCGACAAGGAAATCGACAAAGAACGTGGTGTGATCCGTGAAGAATGGAGAAGCCGTAACAGTGGTATGCAGCGCATCATGACCAATGCCCTGCCTGTCATGTATCCGGATTCCAAATATGCAGACTGTATGCCAATCGGAAGCCTCGATGTAATCAACAATTTCCCTTATCAGGACATCCGTGACTACTATGCGAAATGGTACCGTCCGGACCTGCAAGGTATCATGATTGTCGGCGACATCAATGTAGATGAAATGGAAGCAAAGCTGAAAAAGGTATTTGCAGACGTGAAAGCTCCGGTGAATCCGGCTGAACGTATCTACTATCCGGTAGCAGACAATCAGGAACCGCAAATCTTTATCGGTACGGACAAGGAAATCGAAACTCCTTCCATCAGCTTCTTCTTCAAGAGCGAAGCCTTCCCGGATTCGCTGAAGAATACAATCAACTATTACGGCATTCAATACATGATTAGCATGGGAGTTACAATGCTGAACAGCCGTTTGGCAGAAATCCGTCAGCAAGCGAATCCTCCTTTTACAGGTGCAAGTGCAGGTTATGGCGACTTCTTCGTAGCCAAGACCAAAAATGCTTTCGGAGTAGACGCCAGCAGCAAAATCGATGGTATCGAACTGGCCATGAAAACGATTCTCGAAGAAACTGAACGCGCACGCCGCTTCGGATTCACCGAAACTGAATATGACCGTGCCCGTGCCAACTATCTGCAACGCGTAGAATCTGCTTACAATGAACGCGAAAAGATGAAAAACGACACTTATGTCAACGAATACATCAGTAACTTCCTTGACAATGAACCGATGCCGGGCATTGAATACGAATATGCAATGATGAATCAGCTGGCTCCAAACATTCCGGTAGCGGCTATCAATCAAGTGATGCAACAGCTGATCACTGACAACAATCAGGTAGTACTGTTGGCAGGTCCGGAGAAGGAAGGTGTAAAATACCCGACGAAAGAAGAAATCGCTGCTTTGCTGAAACAAATGAAATCTTTCGATCTGAAGCCTTACGAAGACAAAGTTTCTAACGAACCATTGCTGAAAGAAGAGCCGAAAGGCGGAAAGATCGTTTCTGAAAAAGCCGGAGATATTTACGGAACAACAAAACTTGTTCTGTCCAACGGTGTGAAAGTATATATCAAAACAACCGACTACAAAGCTGACCAGATTCTGATGAAAGGTACCAGCCTTGGTGGTAGCAGCCAGTTCCCCGACAAAGAGATTCTGAATATCTCTCAAATCAACAGCGTAGCAACGGTTGGTGGTATCGGTAACTTCAGCAAAGTAGATTTGAGTAAAGCACTTGCAGGCAAACGTGCTTCTGTAGGAGCCGGTGTGAGCGCAACAACAGAAACGGTTTCCGGTAGTTGTTCTCCGAAGGACTTTGAAACAATGATGCAGCTGACTTATCTGACTTTCACTGCTCCCCGCAAGGACAACGAAGCATTCGAATCATACAAGAACCGCATGAAAGCCGAATTGCAGAATGCTGACGCTAATCCGATGACCGCATTCAGTGATACAGTCTCTTATGCATTGTACGGCAATCACCCACGTTCTTTCAGCATGAAAGAAAACATGGTGGACAAGATCGACTATGACCGTGTAATGGAAATGTACAAAGACCGTTTCAAAGATGCGAGCGACTTTACATTCTACTTTGTAGGAAACATTGATGTTGAGAAAATGAAACCGATGATCGCCAAATATCTGGGTGGTCTGCCATCTATCAATCGCAAAGAGACTTTCAAAGATACGAAGATGGAAATCCGCAAAGGTCAATACAAGAACGAGTTTGCCAAGAAACAAGAAACACCGATGGCAACCATCATGTTCCTGTTCAACGGTACTTGCAAATATGATTTACGCAACAACCTTACTCTCAGCATCCTCGATCAGGCATTGGATATGGTTTACACCGCAGAAATCCGTGAGAAAGAAGGCGGTACTTATGGCGTAAGCTGCAGCGGAAGCCTCACCAAATATCCGAAAGAACAACTCGTGCTTCAGATTGTATTCCAGACCGATCCGGCCAAGAAAGACAAACTATCGGGCATCGTCATCGAACAGTTGGAAAAAATGGCCAAAGAAGGTCCGTCTGCCGAACACATGCAGAAGATCAAAGAGTATATGCTGAAAAAATACAAAGACGCCCAAAAGGAAAACGGCTACTGGCTGGGCAATCTGGATGAGTATTTCTACACAGGTATCGATTATACAAAAGACTATGAAACGTTGGTCAACAGCATCACAGCAAAAGATGTACAGGAATTCCTTGCCAAGCTGATGAAACAGAACAACGAAATCCAAGTCATCATGACCGTACCTGAAGAAGAAGCTAAATAAACTTTTATAGCATACCAACAGTATGATGATATTTAACGAATTACGCAAACATGGACGGCTCGCCTCCAAACGGCATCCGATGTATGAAAAGAACAAAGTTGCCAAAATATTCGGATATATCGGGGTTGCTTTTTGGGCAGGATACCTGATATTCTTCGGTACGACGTTTGCATTCGGTTTTGCAGATATGGTTCCCAACCGGGAACCATATCATGTAATGAATGCCGTTGCCCTGATATTTATTCTGGCACTTGACTTCCTCTTGCGTATTCCGTTCCAAAAGACACCGACGCAGGAGGTAAAACCTTACCTCCTGTTGCCGGTTAAACGAAATCGGATCATCGATTTCCTGCTTATCCGTTCGGGACTTAGTCTGTTCAACCTGTTCTGGTTGTTTATGTTCGTCCCCTTTTCCTTCATTACCATTACCAAATATTTCGGTATCTCAGGTGTACTCACCTATCTCATAGGCATCTGGCTTTTGATCGTTGCCAACAATTACTGGTACTTGTTATGTCGCACACTAATCAATGAACGTATTTGGTGGGTGCTGCTCCCCATCGCTTTCTACGGTGGACTGGGCTGCCTTGCCTTTATTCCCGAAGACAGTCCCCTGTTCTACTTCTTTATGGACCTGGGCGACGGATATATCAACGGGAATATTCTCTGTTTCCTCGGTACCATTCTTGTCATAGCCATCTTATGGCTGATTAACCGCAAAATCATGTCCGGCCTCATCTACGCCGAATTGGCAAAAGTAGATGATACCCGCATCAAGCATGTTTCAGAATACAAATTCTTCGAGCGATACGGAGAAGTTGGTGAATATATGCGGTTGGAATTAAAAATGCTTTTGCGCAACCGGCGTTGCAAAGGTGCATTGCGCAATGTTCTCCTTGTAGTCATCGCCTTCTCCTGCCTGTTGAGCTTTTCAAGCCTTTATGACACGAGCACCATGACTACCTTTATCTGTGTTTACAACTTTGCCGTATTCGGCATGATCATCCTTTCGCAACTCATGTCCTTCGAAGGCAATTACATCGATGGACTAATGTCCCGCAAAGAATCCATCATGAGTCTGCTGAAAGCAAAATATTATATCTATACTATCGGCGAGATCGTCCCATTTGTCCTGATGATTCCCGCCATTGTAATGGATAAAGTTCCCTTACTGGGTATCTTTGCCTGGTTCTTCTATACCACCGGTTTTATCTATTTTTGTTTCTTCCAACTGGCTGTTTACAATAAGCAGACCGTAGCACTGAACGAGAAAGTGACAAGCCGCCAGACCAACAGCGCCATACAAATGGTTGTCAACTTCGGAGCTTTCGGTATCCCGTTGATCCTGTATTCTGTGTTGAATGCGTTTCTGGGTGAAACGGCCGCCTACTCTATCCTGTTCGCCATCGGGCTTGGATTCACACTGACTTCTCCGCTTTGGATCAGAAACGTCTATAAGCGTTTCATGAAACGGAGATACGAGAATATGGAAGGCTTCAGAGACAGTCGCCAATAAGAGATTTACGATTGAACCGATTAATCATTTACGATAAAAATACCAAGACAATGATAAGCATCAATAATCTTCAAAAGAAATTCGGCGAAAAGTTAGCCGTGAACATAGATCACTATGAAATCAATCAAGGCGATATGCTCGGATTGGTAGGAAACAACGGTGCCGGTAAAACAACACTTTTCCGGTTGATGCTCGACTTACTGAAAGCGGATAATGGGAATGTCGTCATTAACGAAATTGACGTCAGCCAAAGTGAAGACTGGAAAAACTTCACAGGTGCTTTCATTGACGATGGATTTCTGATAGACTACCTTACCCCGGAAGAGTATTTCTATTTTATCGGGAAAATGTACGGACTGAAAAAAGAAGAGGTGGACGAACGCCTTCTGCCGTTCGAACGTCTGATGAGCGGAGAAGTGATCGGACAAAAGAAACTGATCCGTAACTACTCAGCCGGTAATAAACAGAAAATCGGCATCATCTCCGCCATGCTTCATTATCCTCAGTTGCTGATACTCGACGAACCGTTCAACTTCCTCGATCCCAGTTCGCAATCCATTATCAAACATATGCTCAAAAAGTACAGCGAAGAGCATAATGCAACTGTAATCATTTCCAGCCACAATCTGAATCATACGATAGATGTATGTCCGCGTATTGCCCTGCTGGAGAATGGCGTCATCATCCGGGATATTATGAATGAGAATAATTCAGCTGAAAAAGAACTGGAAGACTACTTCAATGTAGAAGAATAAAGTTACTTATAATTTTACGATATACGAAAAGAAAGATAGCCGATGGGAGTGAACTTCAAACTAATCTTCATACTGACAGGACTGATCTTTATCCTTAGTTCCTGCCGCACGTCTGCTCCCCGTCTGGATTACCAGGCACTGGCACGCGCCTCCATCCTGCTGGGCGTGGACATCAATATGGAAGATAACCACAAACTCTATCTGGAATCGGCCGAATGGATTGGTGTTCCTTATCGTGGAGGCGGCGATTCAAAACGCGGTACCGACTGTTCGGGACTCACCTACCAGATATACCGGAAAGTATACCGTACTCAGGTTCCGCGAAATACCGAAGACCTGAGAAAAGAAAGTACCAAAGTCGCCAAACGGAATTTGCGAGAAGGCGATCTGGTATTCTTCAGCAGTAGCCGTTCCCGAAAAAAGGTAGCTCACGTAGGTATCTATCTCAAAAATGGGAAATTCATTCATGCCAGTACCAGCAAAGGAGTGATTGTCAGTCGACTGAGCGAAGACTATTACACCAGACACTGGATATCCGGAGGAAGAATACGCTGATTATCAACTTAAAAACATATAGAATCATGAAATCGTTTATTGGAGCAGTCATATTTATCTGCGTAGCGTTAAGCGCAAACGCACAGCTTTTATGGAAAGTATCTGGTAACGGACTTAGCAGCCCTTCATACATTATGGGGACTCACCATCTCGCTCCGTTGAGTGTCAAAGACGGCATTACCGGACTACAGAAAGCGATGGATGAAACACAACAGGTATATGGAGAACTGAAAATGTCGGATATCCAGTCTCCGGCCACCATCCAGAAGATGCAGAAAATGATGATGATAGAAAGCGATACGACTCTGACTACCCTCCTCTCACCGGAAGATTACGAAACCGCTAATAAATTCTGCAAGGAGAACCTGATGATGGACCTCAACATGGCACCCAAAATCAAACCGTGGCGTACATCAAGCACATCGGAAACTATAATCCGCAAGAACAGCTCGATACTTATTTCCAGACTCAGGCAACACAAAAAGGAAAAAAAGTGGATGGACTGGAAACTCCGGATTTCCAGTTTAACCTGCTATACAATGGAATTTCCCTGCAACGCCAAGCCCAACTGCTCATGTGTACCCTCAATAACATCGACAAAGAGGTGGAAAGCCTCAAAAGACTGACAGATGCCTACATGAAACAAGATTTGGAAACCATGTTGAAAATCAACGAAGAGCGTAAAGGAAATCAATGTGATGCACTTCCCACAGAAGAAGATGCCCTAATTTACGACCGCAATAAAACATGGGCACAGAAACTACCGGCTATCATGAAAGCCGCTCCTACCTTCGTTGCAGTCGGCGCTTTGCACCTGCCGGGTAATAAAGGCTTATTAAGCTTACTGAAAAAACAGGGATATACAGTAGAAGCAGTAAAATAATGAATTATAAAACTTATTTATTCGATTTCGACTATACACTAGCCGATTCATCACGGGGTATCGTTACTTGTTTCAGAAATGTACTTAATCGTCACCAATAT
>ENA-UEYL01003222-UEYL01003222.1-human-gut-metagenome-genome-assembly--contig:-NODE-3222-length-11006-cov-5.253454_pt1 | contig 11006 bp, 10 predicted proteins | sample MGYA00242941_ERZ507946 | MGnify/ENA primary metagenome ERZ507946 (study PRJEB26167, sample SAMN06115482) | human gut metagenome | host: Homo sapiens | place: China:Guizhou | collected 2015-03-11...
TATTTCTCCTTTAAGGCATTCTTAAAGAAAGCATCTATCTTGTCGAACGGAATCACGTTGAGATTATCGTATAAATCGACATGGTTGGCTCCGGGTATAATCAACAGTTCCTTGTTACTACCCGTCAGCCGTTTGTAGGCATCCTCGCTGAAATAGCGGGAATGAGCTTTTTCTCCATGAATCATCAACACGGCACTGCGGATTTCGCTGATATAGGTGAGCAACGGCATATTGATGAATGACAATACGCTGGTTTTCGTGATTCCCTCGTTGGAGTTCGGTGAACGGCGATGGTAGCCTCGTTCCGTCTTGTAGTAGTCGTGATACTCCTTGACGAATTGCGGAGTATCGTCCGTTACGGGGTCAAGTACGCCACCGTCGCGTACATAGCTGTCATCACGATAATCCTCAGTACGCTGTGCGTTGAGTTGTTCGCGCAATTTGTAACGGTCATCGGAGCTCATGGCGTCGAAATACCCGTTGGCATTTACCCGGCTCATATCATACATAGTGGATGTTACCGTCGCTTTGATACGAGGGTCATTGGCCGCAGCATTAAGTGCAAACCCGCCCCAACCGCAGATGCCTAAGATTCCGATACGTTCCGGACCGACGTCCGCACGGGATGTCAGATAATCGACTGCCGCGCTGAAATCCTCCGTACTGATTTCGGGTGACGTAAGATAGCGAGGTGTACCACCACTTTCGCCGTAATAGGAGGGATCGAAAGCAATGGTCAGAAAGCCTCGTTCGGCAAGTGTCTGGGCATAACGGCCTGACACTTGTTCTTTCACCGCACCGTAAGGGCCACTGACGGCAATGGCTGCCAGACGTCCTTGCGTATTTTTCGGCTTGTAAAGGTCTGCGGCAAGCGTGATGCCGTAACGGTTGTGAAACGTGATTTTCGTATGTTCCACCTTATCGCTCTGCGGAAAGGTCTTATCCCATTCCTGCGTCAATTTCAATGCTTCCATATCGGTTGAATTTATATATTTTGCTGTTGTCGTTTCTTGTGCCATGACATTCTCAAAGATCAGGAACGTCAATATGGCGATTGCTTGTAACTTCATAGCCGTATTATTTTATTTTATAGCGGAGCCAGACAATATCTGTTTCCCATTGTTCCACACTCTCTAATTTCAGCTTGTACGGGTTACATTCCATACGGGAAATTCCATCGAAAACCGCCGTCTGTCCCTTGCGACCGTCGATACCCGGGGCTACCATAATACTCACTTCGTCAATCAGTCCGGCCTCCAGGAAACCGCCACAGATATGCCCTCCCCCGACAATCGCCAAGCGTTCGACGCCGAAATGTTCGTGAAGCAACTCCATCGCTTCCGGCAAGTCAATGCGTTCCGTACCAGCGGCAATCCACGAAATACCCAATGTGCGCAGCGTTTCAAGATATTCCTCGGACACCCGTTCACTAACAATACAAAGTAGAGGATACCCGTCAGCTTCCCCCTCCTGCCAGCGCAGTTTCCCATAGGTATCGGCAATGATCGTATATTCGTCCGATTTACTGGCGACATATACGGATTTATGACCTATTGAAGTTCCCTCCATGGGGGTACTTTCCTCTTTGACGGCGGAACATTCGAGTGCGGTAGTTATTCGTCCTGACAGTTTCGAGCAAGGCCCCAGTTTTTCCAAGGCTATGTAATATTCATCCGTACTCAGTTGCCCGACCATCGGGCAGTCGATGCGGCCATCGACCGAAGTCATCATGTGACTGATTATATATGGTCTCATATTCTTGGTTTTTATTTATAATGCAAAAGTAAGGCAGCTTCTCCACTCTGCCGGTAGACAAATTACGGATTATACTACCTTATTTACTGATTCTTTATCGGCCTACCTGACGTTGCTGTTCCGCATTGTACCGGTCTCCCACAACGGGAATAGCAGCCATGGCATCCTCTAACTCTTTCCACTCCCCGGAGCTGATGTTGAAGTCGAGTGTGCGCAGGTTTTCCTCCAGATGAGACAGTTTTGTCGTTCCCGGAATCGGTACAATCCACGGTGCTTTCTGAAGCAACCAGCCAAGAGCCACCTGTGCCGAGGTCATGCTCCGTGTACGCCCGAAAGCTTGCAGCGCATTTACAATGCGGGTATTCGCACGCATCGCTTCCGGCTGGAAACGCGGCAAGGTCTGACGGTTGTCGTTGCTAATGCTATTGATGGTAATTTTTCCATATCCAATTTCTTTTTTCGTTATTCAATTTCTAATTCACATTGCAAAATTACACGGTTCAAAATGATCCGTTTGTAGACGATTTACGGATATTTATATCCAAATACTCGATTTCAATCTTTTAACAGCATTCCAATACACGGGCCATCCGCTCCAGACCATCGGCAAGTAATGTGCGGGGACAGGCAATGTTCAGACGGATGAATCCCTCTCCACTGGGTCCGTACATCGTACCGGAGTTGACCATCAGCTTCTGCTGCTCTTGCAGATGCAGGGTCGTGGCGTCCGAACCGATACCGAGTGCCCGGCAGTCTATCCAGACCAAATAAGTTCCTTCGAGCGGCAATACGGGATATTGAGGCAGCCTTTCGGCGAAAAAATGGCATAGATATTCATAATTCCCTCGCAGGTATTTTCGCAAAGCATCGAGCCACTCGCCACCCTCATTATAAGCGGCAATTGTAGCGATCACGCCGAACGGGTTGACGTCGCACACCTCGTTGATGTTAATAGCACGGTCGATGCGGCGACGCACCTCTTCGTCCAAGGCGACGATATTGGCGATTTGCAGTCCGGCAAGGTTGAACGCCTTGCTTGGCGAAATGCAAGTCACGGAATTTTGTTGGAAGCGTTCGGAGAGAGAGGCAAAAGGCGTATAGTCGTGTCCCTCGTAGGTCAGTTCGCAATGAATTTCATCTGCCACAACAAACACTCCGTTACGCAAACAGATGTCGCCGATATGCCGCAGTTCTTCCGGTGTCCAGACCCGCCCGACCGGATTGTGAGGATTACATAGTAACAGGATTTTCGCCTTCGGATCAGCCGCTTTCGCTGCGAGGTCGTCGAAGTCTATCATATAGCGACCATCCCGATAAATTAGATTATTGGCCGATAGCTCGCATCCGTCGTTGCGAATCGACGAATAGAAGCAGTTGTATGCCGGAGTTTGGACAATTACTTTATCGCCCGGTGCGGTCAGGGCTTTGATAATGGCCGACAGAGCCGGTACGACACCGCTTGTATAGATAATCCACCGGGGATCTATCTGCCAGCGATGACGGCTCTCGAACCACCGGACGACCGCATCGTAATAGGTTTCGGGTACTTTGGTATAACCGAAAATACCGTGTGCAACCCGCCTTTGCAAGGCTTCTACAATGGCGGGTGCCGTACGGAAATCCATATCCGCTACCCACATAGGTAGCACATTTTTCTCTTTGGGAGTATCCCATTTGTAGGAGTTCGTCCCGCGACGCGGGACAATCGTATCGAAATCGTATTTCATAACTTATCTATTTATTCGTAATTTATAAATCCAGTTACTGCCCCAAAGTCTCGCGAGGAAGATTACTCCCCGGAAACAAAGCTCGATGCACATGGCAAGCCACACGCCGCGTAGTCCCATCGTGGGGGCGAGCCATGCCGCCAGTGTCAGTCGCACGCCCCAAATGCTGCCGAAGTTCATCAGACTGGGTACGAATGTATTACCCACACCCACGAATATACCGTAGGCAACGATAGACGCCGCGAACATCGGCTCCGCAAAGGCTTCTATCCGCAGAATCTCGATTCCCAACGTGCGGATTTCCTCCACGGGAGTCATCACTCCGATGATTTGTGGAGCTGCCATATACATCAATGCTCCCATGACACCCATAATCAACATTCCCGACCAGACGGTAATATTGGCGAAACGACGGAGCAACCGGATACGGTTCGCTCCGAGGCTCTGACCGACCAACGTCGTGGCAGCCTCCGAGATACCGTAGCCTGGCATATAGCAGAGACTTTCGGCAGTGATGGCGAACGAGTTGGCGGCAATGGCGATGATACCGAGTGGAGCGACGATCACCGTCGTTGCAATCTGCGCCCCGCAAATGGTCATGTGCTCGAATCCCATCGGCAGGGAGATGCGGAAAGCTTTACGCAGCGTCTCTTTTCGAGGTAGGAAACTTCCCCATTCTCCGGATAGTCTCAACATGGGCGAGCGATGGCAAAGATACCACATCATACCTCCGGCAGTGATAAGTTCGGCCAGCACCGTTCCCAATATCGCGCCCTCCACGCCTAAGCCTGCACCGGGAGCGGTAAATTCCACCCCTAACCATTCCACCTGCCTCGAAGGGAAAATCAGGAAGAAGTTGAACACGATATCCAGAAGACACATCAGCACGTTCAGCATACTGGGCACACGCATATTTCCACTGCATCGCAACATGCCACCCGCAAGGAAATTCAACTGCAAGGCAGGAAGGAAAAGTGCAAATATCCAAAAGTAGAGGGATGAATCGCTCCGTATTGCTTCATCACCGCCCAACCAGCCGGGAAGCATACCACTGATGGAAATGCCGACAGCCGCCAACAATGAGCTGAAAACCAATGTGGCAGCAATCGACTGGCGGAGTATCTTTCGGGCTCCCACGAAATCCCCGGCTCCGATCTTATGCGCTACTTGAACGGAGAAGCCCGTTGCGGCGGCTGTACACAGCTCCCAAAACAGCCATGTCGTGGTCGAGACCAGCCCGATAGAGGCAGCGGCATTCGCACCTAGGCTGCCTATCATCGAGGCGTCGATATACTGCATGGCGATGGAGGATATCTGTGCCATAATGGCAGGGACACTGAGGTATGCAGTCAGGCTCAACTGTTGCCCCAGTGTCATCTGCTTCCCTTCGCGGATAAGCGATAGCAGGTAATCTGTCTTTCCCTTTCCTGTTCCCATCAGGTTATGTACAAGGGCATTAGTCTGTGAAACAAGTTTTCTCGTCCCAGAGTTTCAGCTTGCAATCGGCGGGAGCCTTGATATTCTCGTCGAGGATAATCTCCCCGTAGCTCTCGGCGGTGATACAGCCCGTTCGCGGATTCTTCACCCCACCTATTGCGCCTTTGATGGTCGCCTGCACCGAACTGTACTCGAAAGCCCGGTCGCAGTCGGGGCCGAACGTACAATTTTCCAATACGAGGTCGTGGGCGTAGCAGAGCGGCTGCTCGCCGGTAATGTGACAGTTTACCAACCGAAGGTTGTGCGAATGCCAGCCCAAGTATTCACCGTTGAGTTCTGAATCGTAGATTGTCACATTCTCCACTTCCCAAAAGGCATCTTTCGTGGTGATTTTGGCATTGCGCAGTTCCACATTCTTCACGTACTGGAATACGTATTTACTGTCACTCTCCAATCCGTCTATGCGGATATTGCTGCTGAACATGAACGGATAAGTGCCACCATGCAGTTTCAGATTTTTGATGTCCAAATTCTTGCAACGCCAGAACACTTCGTCAGCATCTTTTATCTCTACGTTCTCAATTTCGATGTCGTGCATCTCGCGGAACATCTTGGGGGCGTCGATGCGTGTGTTCGTCATTTTCAGATTATCGGAGTACCACAGAGCCGAACGCCCGCCGACATCGAAGAAACAACGGTCGATAACGAAACCGTGCACGTGCCAGAAGGGATAATTTCCCTCGAACCGGCAATCAACGGCTTCGATGTTGCTGCATTGCTTGATGGCTGATTCTCCGGCACGGATAATTACATTCTCCAAACGTAAGTCATGTGATTCGAACAAAGGTCTTTCACCTCCGAATTCTGCATTTGATATTACTTTCATACTTTCCTTATTTTTAATTATTATTCATATTCAACTTGTAACAACGCAAAAGTACGAAGCACCCTCCATAACAACTTTGCTTCAAGGCTCAAACTACTTTGTTCTGAAGTTCACCTTGTAATGGTGAGGTAATATTTTATCTCTCTGATGCAAAAATAGATGGTATCTGCCACATGCTTTGTAGACGAATTCCCGGTATTCATACCCAAATTACGGATTATGCTTGTTGCCTATTCCTTCACAAATTGCCTAAAGCCTAATATAACTTTGTTTTAACGTGTAGTAGTGGATTATATTATTCCGATACCGGCTCTTTGGTCCAAACGATTGAATGAAGTTACCAATTGACCGAAGAAGAAACAAAATCTGGATTTTGGGGATTCCCGATAAGGGGCTGTCCTTTGTCAAGGGCCCGCAGTATCTCCATTTCGTTATCGAACATTTCGAGATTTTCCTTCATACGTTCGATGTGTGTCGTTTTTGGGATAATAACCATACCCGACTGGATCTGAAAGCGCAATACCACTTGGCGTACCGTCTTGTGATAGCGGTCGATGATATACTGCAATACTTCGTCATCGTAGATTTCATTGATCTTACCCTGTCCCAACGGGGCCATCACTGAACTTGAATACCTTTGGCAAAAGTGTTGCCCACGACCTCCTGATGTTCCATGTAGGGATGAATCTTGATCTGGTTGACGACAGGCTTGATACGAGCGTATGCCAGCAATTCGTCCACATGATGCGGATTGAAGTTGCTCACCCCGATGGCACGGATCTTCCCCACATCGACATACTTTTCCATGATTCTCCATCTCCCCTTGACCTTTCTGGCTACCGGCCAATGAATCAGCATCAGGTCAACATACGTTCCCCCGAATGCTTCAATAGTCCGGTCGAGCGACTCGCGTACCTTTCCGCTACGTACGGCATCGGGAGAGACTTTCGAAATAATGAACACTTCACTCCGGCCGATACCGCTTTCCTTGATTCCGTACCACACTTCGGCCTCGTTGTCGTAGCCTTGCGCCGCATCGACCAAACGGTATCCCAGTCCGATGGCGTGTTTCACACACTCTGCGGCAGTCTCCTTGAGAGTAAACGTGCCGACACCCAACTGCGGCATCTCTATCCCGTTGTTCAGCACGACACGGAGAATGGCAGGCAGTGTATCGGCCGTTTGAGCCGTTTGTCCGTTGTTGGAAGTTCTGCCCCACAACCTGTCAGTATGGTTCCTGTCAGGAAACACTTTTATAGGACATGCCGACCAGCATCCTTTGGTCAGCGTGATAGATTACGATACCGTCACGCCCATCTCGCATACGCACAGCCAATTTTCAGTCTATGCACTTTATAAAGGGATGGGCGTTACTCTTCTCTCCGGACTTGTTGCATGGAACTCCGTTGGGTAATCACATCAAAGACTTCTCTTTCTTTTCTTATCAGTCCAATGAAGCCGGAGAGCACATCCGTTGTCATATCATCGATATGGCCAAAAGTAAACTTATCAACGGAGAACAAATCACGTAGACCGCTTATGACTTGGGGTTCGAATACCCGCAACATTTAAGTCGTATATTCAAAAAACAGACCGGACAGACTCTCTCGGAATACAGTAGAGATATAAGGGAACGAAAGTTCCGATAACCTTATCGATTACCGGAACTTCTGAAAAATCGAGAAAATGTCTGTCATGCAGGACACTCAATACCATAGAGTCGCTGTACTTCTTCCGGAGCGTGTAGATCGAGAATCATATTGTATCCCGTATTCATGGAAGCAATTGCGGCCATATCCTCCGGTGTCAGCATGAAATCCCCGATGTTGAAATTCTCTTGCATCCGCTGCCGATGTACCGATTTGGGAATGGCGACAACTCCGCGCTGTAAGTGCCAGCGCAGTACGACCTGTGCTGCCGATTTATCATATTTGCGAGCGATACCGGTCAGAATATCGTCCGTGAACAATCCGTTCCGTCCTTCGGCCAAAGGCCCCCATGCCTCTGCTTGTATACCGAGTTCCTGCATGGTCCGTATCGCATCGGTTTGCGGAGTATAAGGATGCACCTCTATCTGATTGACCGCCGGAATAACATTAGCATTATGGCATAAATCCAGCAATCTGTCCGGCTCGAAATTGCATACCCCGATAGCCCGCACACGTCCTTTCGCATAAAGTTTTTCCATAGCCCGCCATGCTCCGTAATAGTCGCCGAAAGGCATGTGGATCAGATAGAGGTCGAGGTAATCCAATCCCAAACGGGCGAGCGAAGTGTCTAATGCTCGCAATGTCCGTTCATAACCCATTTCTGAAATCCATGCTTTGGTCGTGATGAACAGTTCCTCACGCGGAATACCACTTTTCCGAATAGCCATACCGACCGCCCGTTCATTTCCATAGACCGAAGCGGTGTCGATGAGCCGATAGCCGACGGCAAGCGCATCGGTAACAACTCTTTCGCACTCGGTGGCATCGGGTATCTGAAAGACACCAAAGCCTTGTATCGGCATCTTTACTCCGTTATTCAATTCTTTGAAATCCATACCATAATATCGTTATAATTAGTTTTTCAAGATATTCAATCATGATTGTAGATACACTCCGAATCCATTCCAATAACCTGAATAAAAAACATTATCTATTGCATGAAGTTATTGAGTTTGTTGGCCGGATTGAGCGGTGTCTGGTCGGACAATACCAACGATTTGACCATATGCAACGTTCCCTGCTTGTACTTCTGAAAGTGTTCCGAAGCGATATGCTGCTCGTATGCTTCACGGCTCGCATAGGTTTCGAGAATCGTTACTTTACAGGGATTCTCCTTTTCGCCGACAGCATACATCGTCAGTACGCCCGGTTCGGTACGCAGGGAGATTTCACCTACCTCGGTCGCATAGTTCATATACTCGTCAAGATACTGCGGATAAACCTCTATTTTCGACAGCCGTACGATACCATCGGTCGTCATCGGCTCTTTAACGCACATACCCGACTTATCCAGATTCAGACATTTGCCGATGATCTCTCCTGTCGCAAGGTAGGAGTAGGTCGGGAACTCGAATAATACGGGTTTTAGTTTCGTATAGTCGAGTTTGCCATCGCTGTCAAGCACATCGGAAGCAGCGTATGTATTGACTATCGCGCAAATGAAATTGTCGAAACCGTCGGTTTCATAAATGTCCACCACTTCACACTCCATCGTGAGTGGTGATGCGTCTATAACGGGCGTATCGTTCTCTCCGATATGGTAAGCAAACACCTCCGACTTATCGACCGTCGCACCACTTACACTTCCTACATAGTCAGCTTTCGGTAACATCTCACGACTCACAAGATTGACGGAAAGTCGTTTTGATTTTTTAATACCTTGATTGGTATAATGACTTTTACTCATGCTGACCAGTATCCGGTCATGGCCGATGACTCCCGTGTGTCCTACCACAAGCCAGTTTACTTTCCCTTCGACCTCCGCCCCGACAACCGTCATTGGTTTGGGATAGAGTGCCAACAGATTTCCGAGATTTTTCTTGTTTGTTTCCATTATATCGGGTTGTGTAGTGTTCTCTTTCACGGCAGTGCTGCACGACAACATGACAAGCAGTGACAGAACACCTAAGATTATTTTTACCATGATTGATTTATTTATCTATTTGACTTTCGGTGAACGGATCGGCACGATGCCCCATCAAATCGATTTTGGCATACTCTTTATCAAACTCCTCCATCTCCCAAGCTGAGAGACGGACCGTTCCCGCACCGAGCAGGTCATCCAAGTGTGCCGGATTGGTCGTTCCGGGTATCGGAGCAATCCACGATTTGCGAGATAACATCCATAGCAAAGCGAATTGCGCGAGTGTCACTCCCTTGCGCTTGGCCCATTTGCGAACCAAGGCGATAAGCGGCATATTGTGCTTCAAAGCTTCGGGCGTGAATTGCGGCAAGTTCCAACGCCGGTCTCCCTCGTAGAAACGGCTGTTTTCATTGATTATCCCAGTGAGAAACGCACGCCCCAGCGGACAATAAGGCACGAAGCCGATACCGAGTTTTTCCAATGTCGGGAAGATTTTGGTTTCAGGCTCCCGCCACCAAATGGCATACTCGCTCTGCACGGCGGAAAGCGGGCAGACGGCATGCGCCCGACGGATGGAACGGGCACTCGCTTCCGACAGCCCCCAATGCAGCACTTTGCCCTCCTGCATCAAATCCTTGACAGTTCCGGCCACCTCTTCCATCGGCACTTTCGGATCGACACGGTGTTGATACAAGAGGTCGATATGGTCAGTACGCAGGCGTTTCAAAGAGCCCTCCACCGCCCGACGAATATGATCGGGACGGCTATTGATAGCAGTCGGTTGTTTCTCCTCGACACCGAAGCCGAACTTCGTTCCGATTTTCACTTTGTCGCGAAACGGAGCGAGTGCTTCGCCGACCCACTCTTCGCTGATGTAAGGGCCATAAACCTCCGCCGTATCGAAAAAAGTGACACCTTTGTCGTATGCCCGGCGAATCAGAGCGATCATATCCTTTTTGTCGTACTTCCCACCGTAATATCCCACCATTGGCAGACAACCCAGACCAATAGCTGATACGTCCAGCTCTCCGAGCTTGCGATACTCCATCGTATCGTCCGCATTTGGCGTATTTTTATCAGATAAATTTCCTGATAAAGAAGAGATAGGGGATTCGGTAAACACACGGGAAACACCCGTTGTAGCTCCGGCCGCGAGTAGTGCAAAACTTGATGCCGTCCTTAAGAAATTTCTGCGATCCATAATCTTCTATTTTTTCATTGTTCATTTTCTGATTGCAAATTTACCGCGATTGGATAAGTCGGCTTGTATACGATTTACGGATATTCATACCCAAATCCTCGATTCTGCAATAAAGTCGTATGTAATTCAAATCAAATGAATTACTTTTGCTCAAAAGAAATAAAGGAAAGGCTTATGGAAGAAGTTATAAAACTTGATGAGGTAGATAAGTACAACAAACTTTTCGGACTCGAAACGCAGCATCCCTTGGTGAGTGTCGTTGATTTGTCGAAGGCGACGCAGTGGCCGGAACATTTCAAGATTAATTATGGTGTGTATGCTCTTTATTTGAAGGACACCTACTGTGGAAACATCATGTACGGACGTCAGAGTTACGACTATCAGGAAGGTACGATCGTTTGCCTCGCTCCGGGCCAGGTCATCGGTT
>ENA-UEYL01003231-UEYL01003231.1-human-gut-metagenome-genome-assembly--contig:-NODE-3231-length-10989-cov-3.852181_pt1 | contig 10989 bp, 5 predicted proteins | sample MGYA00242941_ERZ507946 | MGnify/ENA primary metagenome ERZ507946 (study PRJEB26167, sample SAMN06115482) | human gut metagenome | host: Homo sapiens | place: China:Guizhou | collected 2015-03-11...
ATCAGAAACAATCCAAAAGCAAAAGCCAATGCCTTCCAATTTGTCGGTTCTTTAACTGCCTGATAGGTAACATTTCCATTCTCTGTAGTCAGCAAGCCGATGATACAAACAAAAAGACTAACGAGAAAATGTACTTCCAGCCGCAATTCTTTTTCAGGTAAAAGATACCTGAAAAAGTAACACAGCAGAGGAAGCATCACCACCACTCCTATAGCAAAAACATAGGACAGGATCGAAAAGGATATCCCCGGAAAACTAAAGATCAGCTCGGTCTGTAAATAAAACAGGACGGGAAAAATAAGCAGGGTCGGATACCATTTCAAAGACTTCACCCACCACTTTTCCTGTTGGCCGAACCATCCCCGCAATACAGCCACACAATACGCAAAACAAACGACAGCCTCGAGCGTAATGATCACTGCCATATTTTGCAAAGCCACTGTATTCTGAAGGTAGTCGGCCAGCTGGGTTTTGGATTGCAGGATAGCAACCGGATAAGTAGCGGTAATGAAAATACCACAGATCAATCCGAACAAAGCTGCCTGCCAGCCTTTCCAAAAACTAAGCTTCAACAGGCAATTGACCAGGATAAATAAGATAAGTATACTGATAACTAATTCCATATCGATATTTAATTCCCTTTTCTTTTTTTCTTCAAAACCAGCAACAGTATCACAAACAGAGCGAATACCCCACCAGCGATCCATACGCCGTTCAACGCATTTTTCTCTCCCCGTTCAGCCTGAGCTACCTCATCTTTTTTCAGGACCATTCCTTTTTTATCGGTAGCCACCTGAGCCGTTTTCATGGATTGAATCTGCTCTTTGTAAACAGTGGCACGTTCCGGCTGTACCCGGCTGGCGATATAATCCTGCAGTTTGGCATTCCCTCCGGCAAATCCGCTCCCGGCCGATCCGAACTCTTTCACCAGATCGGTATGCAAATTTGCCAGGGTACTGATCTGTTGTTCCGAAGCCTCCCACATCCCCTTCCGGGCAGTCTCGAGCATCACTGCTGTGATCTCCTGCAAAGCGGCCGGATTTTGTTGTTTGAAAAAATCTTCGGTTCCCAACTTGTAAGAATCCGTCACATAAACATCATAAATCTGATTCCACATAGCGTCGTCGATTACTTCAGGCTTGGTGACATTCCACCCGTAAGTGTTCGTTACCACTTCTGTAATCTGTGAAGCACTCGACGCCCCTCCTTTCATCACTTCTTTGATATATTCCGGATTGCAAATCGTCGAACGCGATTCTACTCCGATAGCCTCCTTCAAATCCTGCATTCTCACCCGGTTGCGATTCCGGTAATCGGCAAAATAAGCCTCGGGATCTTTACCGGTGACATTACGTACAGCCAAGTTCATGCCTCCCATAAACTCATATACATGATCCAGGCTCAATGCTCCCCAGGTATTGCTTTGCCGGGGTTGAACGACAACATCCGTATGGTGTAATACGGCCCGCAACAATCCGCTTTTCATTTCTCCCCATTCTTTCTCACTTCCGTAGACAGCCCCCATATTATTGATGTAGGTATCGGCTATTTCTTTTTCATCTTCCCATTTATCCCCACTGGTGATCATTCCCTGAATTCCGGTTCCGTACATGCCGTTCACACCACCGAACACTCGTTTTGCAGACATTTCGCGGGCTTCTTTAGGCGAAACTCCCTGTTCCACCAGTAACCGTTCCGTCTCTACCGTGCTTTCCGCCACCCGATTGTCGTATTTATCATTTGCAGAAGCGGCCGCCATTTCCACAGCTCTCGAGATCAACGCAAGCCGTGAAGCCGCTAAATCCCGGAATTGCCCGGAGGTCTGAACCACCACGTCGATACGGGGACGTCCCAAAGTTTCCGAAGGAATCAAACGCAGGTCCGACACCCGTCCATAAGCATCACGCACCGGCTCTACACCCAACATATAAAGCACTTGTGCTATAGTCGCTCCTTCACTTTCGATAAATTCACTGCTCCAGAAAGTATAACTCACTTTACGAGGATAATCACCGTGAGTCTTCCGGTATTGAGCAAGCGTATTTTCGACCAATTCTTTTCCTTTCGTCCAAGCCTGTTCCGATGGAGTGGCCTCGGCATTGACAGCATATAAATTACGACCGGTAGGTACTGCCTGCGGATTAGCGACTGCATCTCCTCCCGAAGTGGGAGCGATATATCCACCCGACAAAGCATTCAATACCGACTGCATTTCCTGCTCCGGACTATTTTCCAAAGCCAGCTTATAATTCACAATATTCGTAATCGTACGTTCCACTTCGGTGATCGCCCGGGCTTCCGCTTTCTGTTCATTGGTATACTGCACTACCGGTTTCGCCTTACCTTTCCCCATCATCCCCCTTTTCGGAGGAGTAAGAATCGTATGTGCTTCTTTCAATTTTTCAGGAGTGATTCCCGCGATCTGACAAACCAGTGCCTCATCGGCTTTTTTACCGTCCAGTACCTGACTGACCAACCGTTTGGCCGGATCCAGATATCGCTGAGTAAAAAACACCTTACTATTCAATTGTTTATCAGACACTTTCCCATTTTGTTTATCCAAAGCTGCCAAGCTATAAGCTATCGGATCTGTGCTCATCGCCAAAACCGATGAACGAATTTTTTCCGGGGAATAAGGAATACCGGTCGTATAAAGCTGTCCGGTCATTTTTTCATTGGCAATCTCCTCGGCAAAATTCTCGATACGCTCGATCTCCTCGGTCGAATAGGGACGGTCCAACAGGCTATCCAAACGCAGTTCCCGGTGTAATCCCATTTCCACCGCAATTTTCTTTACAGCCAAAGAGGCCTGTAATTGCCCGGATTCATCTGTTTTGTAATAAGTCTGAATCTCATTTTCCAGTTTCTTATACTGTCCCCGGGTCTTACTTTCCATAAAAGGCGGAGTCAGGTAAGAAATAGTCGTTGCATAAGAACGCCTTTTAGCCATCATACTCTCTCCCACATTTCCGATCGTATAATAATAAAAATGAGGGACAGTGCCTACCAGCCGGTCCGGCCAGTCGTAACTACTGAGTGCCACCTGTTTCTGAGGAGTAAATTCCAGACTACCGTGTGTCCCGAAATGGATCATCGCATCGGCACCGAAAGCATATCGGGCCCACAGATAAGCTCCGATATAGGTATGCGGCGGTGCGGTTTTAGCGCCGTGAACAATAGCAAAAGCATCATCCCCGACAGCCGCCATCGGCTGAGGCAATAAGACCACATTGCCCAGATCTATCCGAGCCACCGCCAGATAGGACTTTCCATTTTCTACCGTACTCATATAGTTTCCCGGAGCTTCTCCGTATATCTTCACCACATCTGCATAGAGCCCTTGCGGAAGAGCTTGTTTCACCCATGATTCATATTCCGACTTTTCCACCAGAGCGGGATGACCGTTCTTCATAAAATCGTCGAAAGCACCTTCTGCATAAGTACTCAATACAGCCCCTTGTGTCATCAGCAACTTTTCGAATTCTTTCTCGGTAGCCGGAAGGTTTTCTACTTTATACCCTTCAGCTTTCAGTCTTTTGATCAGATTATAAAGCGAAGGTACCGTCTCCAAGCCCTGTGCCGTCAGCGAAGATTGTCCTGCCCCTTTGAAATAATAGATCGCCACCCTTTTATCGGCATTCGCTTTTTGTTTCAAGCGGATAAAGTGACTGACAATCCCGGTAAAATTCTTTAAGCGTTCGGGGATCGCTTTGAACAGATACACCCCGTCTTTATCCAATTCCTGGTCATTCACCACATAGGGATAGATCGCTCCATCCAACTCCGGCACAACGACACTTTGCGACATAAATCCGCCGAACATCCCCATCGGATCTTTTTCCCATTCCTCCCGGGTTTGCAGGATCGACAGAGGTGAAAAAAGAGGGATATTCCGTTCTTTCAGCCATTCTACAGCTGCATCGGCCTGCCCCATCACCATACGCCCATGGGCAAAATGAATCACCGCATCCGGCTGGATTTCTTTCAGGAAAGCCAACCGTTTCATATAAGAGGAAATCGGATACACATTCAGGCCGACACGCTGAAATGAAACGATCAGACTGTCGATATTATCCCGGTTGCCACTGAAAGGATCGTTCAAGCCACCGACAATAGCCACTTTGGGTTGCCCTTCCCGATAGAAACCATGTCCTTTTATATAATTCTCATAATCCGTCACTGTAGAGAAAGAAAGATTTTCATCTAAGTGGAAAAGTACATCCGAAGCACTCTCCACCGCAGTGTCGGCCGGAGTGACGAAGAAAAGCTTCCGGTCGATCTGCCGGCGTATATACCGGGCCATATTCCGGTAATTCTTTTTATTTCCATTCCCGATGTAAGAGGTTATATCAGCCTTGGTGATACTATCCAGGTTACAAATATTATTTTCCGGATTCGTAGCTGCATAAATATAAACAGGAGTCCCTTTATCGGCAGCCTTTTGAAGTTGTTCCCGTTGTCCGGCTGTCATCCGTAATCCCATACCGAAACCCAATACAAAGTCATACCGGTCCAGGCGTCCCAATTCCTCCAGAGAGACTTCTTCATACTTTATAAACTGATCTTCATTCGATTTTATTAAGCTGGTCGTTTGAAAATTTTGAAAATTGACCAGTCCGATCCGGGTAGTAGAAGCCCATTTACTCCAAGCCATCCAGCCACACAACAACACCAGAAGAAGTATAACCGTTCCTATCCACTTTTTGTTTTTTGTCATCTTTTAAAATTTAAACTTTCAATTTCGCTTTTTCACACCATTTGGCCGGCAGTCCCGGGAAGTCCGGATCTGCCAGCCAAATCTGATCGCTCATGTCCTACATTATTTCAACAATGCATATTCTATTTCAGGCCGTCCGCGTTCGGTGCCATCGGTACCGGTACCGAACTTCGTAAAACGGAGTTTATAATAGTTTCCATAACTATCTTTCAATACATAAAAACGATCTGTTTTCACGCCGGCATTCGTCACTCCCGGCATAGCAGGTGTACGCCAGGTAGTACCGATCACATTGGCTTTCTTTTCAAAATCGGCCTTCGAGGTTATATCCGTTACCTTAAAATTATCGTAGGTAGTCTGTTCATCCACCATGACCACGGCAGTCTCTACTCCTCCTACACTATTAGAAGTAACCACATCCTGTGAAAAAGAAGTCACAGGACCGGAAGCCATTTGTGAAACGGCAGCAGCATAGGCCCACATGATATCCCATTTTTTCCCTTCGGCCTGTGCATCCACTTTCTCACCGGATTCGAGTGAAAGCCCGACAAAATTATAGATCGGATTTTTCGCTATTTCCACGGTCTTCGGTGTCGTATCCCCTACTTTTCCATATTCTACCCGGTATCCTTCGCCATTACGGGTTACTTTCACTTTATACCAAAGACTTCTATTTTCTGTCCCGTCGGTATTGGTCTTGTTATCGGCAGAAGCGACAAAAAAGACTTTATTTTCAGCTGCATTTTCTGCAATCATCCCGAAAGCTGTTTTAGTCAAATCGCCTTCCACATCATCTACCCAGTCGGCGGAAAAATCTTCAGACATCGCTCCGGCCGCAATATTAGGAGCTTTTTGAGCATCTTCGAGTGTCACAGCTGCAAAGTCAGTTTTCTCCGATGCCACAGCTACCGTAGCATAAGACGAATTTAAAATAACCCTGAATTCATCCCCGCAATAAAATCCCAGATTCCAGCTTTTTCTTTTAATTTGTATCTGACTGTTATTGCTCAGATCGACATATACCATATTGGCATATTTTTCGGCCTCGTCATTTCCTTCCAATGTCAATTTTCCTCCGGTAGAAACAATCGGACTAAAGGACAAGTTCATTTCCTGAAGTGTACCGATTTTATAGCCCTCACTCAGCGACAGGGACAGAATCCGAAACTTCACGTTGCCCTCCGGAGATTTACCGTCGGCTTTAGCTACTGTAAACGAGCCGCTAGCCTGCCCCGCAGGGATATTCACCACCACCTGACCGTTAGTCAGAGCCGGGGTAACGGTAATATCCGACTCGGATACCTCCGTAGAAATCATCTGTACGGTAACATCCAAACTCTCCTTGGTTGCCCGGCTAAGCTTTATCCCCAGGTCTATACCGGTACCATCCATACCGGCATCCGATACGGCAAACTCTACGGAGATATCCTGCATTTTCAAACCATCGTCGTCATCACTACAGGAATAACATCCTAAAAATGCGACACAAGCTAAAAGATAAATTACTTTTTTCATGTTTTATTTTATTTGATTTATACTGATACTAATTGAATTTTCCGTTCAATAAGAAACTCAACCCCACCGACCAACTTCGTCCGCAGCCTAAATAGCTGACAGAAGGCGTATCGTTAGGAGATTCGGCAATTGTCTTGAGTGAAGTCAGATTAAAAAGGTTTTTAACTCCTGCATTCAGATGGAGAAATGAAGTCAGTTTTTGAGTAACTGTAAGGTCACCGGTATGATAGCTTTTCATTCCCCTCAGGTAGATTTCACTTTCTTTCTTATTATCGGCTGTCGTATATTCATGATAATAATACTCTTTTCTTTCGCCAGTGTATTTATAGAACAAGCTGATATCCGTACCGGTCTTTTCAATGTGATAACTGATGCTGGTACTCACTTCGGGAGAATACCGGAATCGGGGCATACTTTTATCCCCGGTAGCATACCGGTTGTAGCGCCCGATCAACGACACATTCAGATTTGCCCGAAGTCCTCCCCAGCTCAACGAATTCTCCAAAGATCCGCCTACCGTTTTATAACGGTCGATATTATAATAGGTATTATAATTCGGAATATCGACATTCTGAGCCAGACTGATCTTATCCCTGAAATCATTATAAAATCCGCTCAAAGTGGTTGTCAGATGTATTTTCTCGCTATGCAATACCCGGTAGGCAACAGACCCCGTAATATTGTGGGAATATTCGGCCTTCAAATCCGGATTCCCGTCTATATCATGATTATCATTGTGGAAAGAGAAATAGAGTTCCTGCAAAGTCGGAGAACGGAATCCATAGGCATAGGACAACCGTAAATCCATATGTTTGGTCAACTTGAATTTGGTCAATACCGAGGGGATAGCTATCGGAGCATCGTAATCGGCAACGATAAAGGTCCGTACTCCGGGCCGTAAACTCAGCCATTCCCAGGGTTTATATTCGGCCGAGAGAAAAAAAGCCAGGTCCGAAACTTTCGGTGTACCGTCGATACGTCCGCCTTCACCTTGCGTCCACTGATATTCTACTCCCGGCTGTACACTGAATTCAGGTGCAATATTCCACGCAACCGTAGCCCGGGCTATCCAGGCTTTGTATTGGGTAATGTCCTGACTCGCTTCGGCAGAAGAAAGCCATTTCTCTCCGGTCGACAAATCACTCTCCGTCGTCCGGGTACGCCGTTTATAATCCTGATAAGAAAGAGCTGCATGGACATCCAGACGGTTATCCAGCTTCCAATCCGACTGTAACTGATGGGTATACCTTTTGGTCAGAAAATCTTTATCGGAAACTTTTTCCGGCTGAAGTTCACTCCCATTATTGGGACCGAAAATCTTCTCATCGAGGAAATCCAACCGATACCATACATTCATATTCCGGTTCTGAAATCCGAACATCCCATTCATCAAAGCCTGATCTTTCGGATGCCAGCGTTTCTCCCGGCCGGTCAAATCTCCCTGCCAGCCTCCATGATTATTGCGGGTATATCCCCCATTGACAAAAAGTCCGCTTTTGTGGTTAAATCCCAGATCTATACTCTCATTGTGAAGTCCCTTATCTTTAAAAAAATCATACTCTTTCCCCATAGATTCCTCTTGTACCCGGGCTCCCACTCTCCAGGTATTCTCTTCCGAATACCCATCCCCCTTTTTAGTGATGATATTGATTACCCCTGCCAAAGCATCGGTACCGTAAACCACCGACATCGGTCCCTCGACAATCTCTACCCGTTCGATACTATTCACATCTAACTGGCTCAGACTTTGTTTCGTCGCTCCCCGGTCGATCAATGGAATACCATCCAGCAATATTTTGACATTGTTTCCACTCATCCCCATCAATTCGAAATCCGTTTCACCCAAAGCCATATCGTTGGATAACCGGATTCCGATCTCTGTATTCAGCAAAGACTGTACACTGGTCGGCGCTTTCTGACGGATCTGTTCGCTATTGACTGTCCGTACTTTGTATAAAGAATTACGCATCGATTGAGGAGAAAACTGTCCCGTAACCACTACCTGTTCGAGCTGATTGATATTCTCCCGGATTTCAATATCCGCGAAATGATTCTCTTTTCCCTCTTCGATCGTAACGGGAAATTCCCGGCGATGTGCAGCTATGGATTGGACTATCATCGTATATTGTCCTGCCGGAGCCATAAATTCAAAATATCCTTTCCCATCCGAAGTACCTCCGTAAAACGTATTTTTCAATTGGATATTGATAAATTCAGCAGGAACACCATCGGTCGTTATAACATTTCCCGAAACTTTTACTTTTACACTTTTCTGCCCCCAAACACCGGATACAGAACAAATTAATAGGATTGTAATAAAGATATTTTTCAGCATCGCTTTTTAATTTATTGCGATTGCAAAATTATGGGAAGTAAGCTGGGAGGACAATCACCAAATATGGGTATTCTTCCTGTCCGGAATACCTAAGAATAAACAACGCATCACACACAACCAGCTAAAGACCGGTTTCCTTCCTCACTCCGAAAAATCCAAAAAAGAAAATAGCCGAGTTATGCCGGACGAAAGACATCGATTTATTCCCGGGAAGTACTTCTTTCTTCAGCAAAGAAAAAATAAACCCAGGTAGAATCAATACGCTATAATTTCATTTCTACAAGTTCATATTTCCGGTTACCCAGCCCGATAATCTCCGACGTATTCAAGGGTATGAATGCCGTGACACGACTCCATTCGTTCTATCAAGTACACTTTACCGGGATCTCCGGACACATACACCCAATCGACACATGCCTGATCCAGGCCCCCGGAGCAAGTGAAGCCCAAATACCGATATCTCCCGTCTGAGGAGCAGCCGGATGTGCATCACAACCACAATCCACCGACAGGTTATTCGCAATGCTGATATACAAAATACGATCTCCGCAATAGTCGGCAATAGCTTTCGCAGCCTCGGCCATCGATTCCAGGAAATCATCCTGTACCGGAAGATTTCCTCACATCTCTGCCGGATCTTTTGTTTTTACCGACTGTTTCGATTAAAAATTAATATTCATTCCGGCCATCACCGTAGCCTTAGGCATAGGAAATCCGTCGTTGATCTCATACCGTTGTGCCAGTAAGTTCTCTCCCCGGGCCCAGATATGAATCCACGACGCAGCCCGAAACTGTCCCTGCAAATTCCACATCACAAAATCTTCTTTCATATCTCTTCCCGTATTTCCTATTTTTACACCGGTATATAATCCGGCCACATACTGCACACCGGTCCCGGCAGACCAGCGGCCTTTGGAAAAAGTGGCTCCGGCATAAGCCTTGTGCCGGGGAGAAGCCAGTACAGGCTGTTCCATATGCAGATAACTGTAATTGGCATCTACCGACCAGACAGGAGAAAAACGATAAGCAAACTGCACTTCAGCTCCGGTATTTTCGATCTTTCCGGTATTGATATTCATCTGCCTGCCATCGACCGGCATTCTCATAATCAGATTTTCCCCATCGATATAAAAAACATTTACCCCATAAAAAAGCCGCCCATTCATCGAACGCTGCGACCAGGCCAACTCATAATTCCACAGTCGCTCCGGTCTCAAATCGGGATTGGCCGGCCGAAACATATAAAGCTCCCGGATCGTCGGATAGCGGAAACCTTTCCCGGCCATCAGTTTTATCTCTGCATTCGCAGGCAAGTGGAACGACAATCCAGCCTGAGGTACCCATTCGGTCCCCACATGCGAATGATGGTCGATACGTACTCCCAGATCCAATGTCAACCAACGGTAAAGATGTTGGCGAAAATCTACATATCCGGCCATTTCTTTTTCTTTCACTTTCACCTTCACCGTCCACGGATCTTTCAGTGAAATACTCAGACTTTCTACTCCTGACGGAAGATCGGCATCGGTAAAATTATATTTATACAGAACATACAGAGAATTTACCGAAAGCGGATCATTCTCAATCCATGTTGTGATCGTTCTCTCTCCGTAATAAGAATTTCCTTCCACTTTATATGACCTTGTGCGAAATAGAAATACCGCCGCAGCTGCCATAACGATCAAGACAGTAAGCACAACTAAAATAATCGGCCACACCTTTCTCTTTTTGTGTTTTTTTCTCTTCATCTATTCTGAACCTCCATACCGTAAACCTTCGTAATTCGATACGCTAAGCACAAGTCCCATCTCCAACAGAAGAAATACAACCGATGTACCTCCGTAACTGATAAACGGAAGCGTAATCCCTGTGTTTGGAATTGAATTTGTAACTACCGCGATGTTTAATATAACCTGGATCATCATATGCGCCATTGCCCCTGCCGCTATCAAAGCGCCAAGCAGATCCGACGCTTTTGTTGAAATCACAAAAAAACGCCAAATAAGAATCAAAAATAAAAGAATGATAAATCCTGCTCCGATCAATCCCAATTCTTCACAGATAATAGAAAAAATCATATCATTTTGAGCCTCTGGAAGAAATCCGAGTTTTTGTACACTGTTGCCTAATCCCCTTCCGAACAGACCTCCGCTGCCGATTGCATATAGTCCCTGCAGCGTCTGATACCCTTTTTCATATTGCTCCGGATGTCTCCAGATTGCCAGGCGTTCCAATCGATAACTTTCCATCGCCAGAAAAACCGTCATAAATCCTACGCCGATACTTCCCATCAATATAAAACGGACGTATTTCGGATCCGCTACAAAAATCAGAAACGGATCTTCGGATATAAGATCAAAGATTACGGGAAGAATATTGCAATGGTGGAAGACTATTTCGAGGCCAATATGGACTTCTTAAA
>ENA-UEYL01003232-UEYL01003232.1-human-gut-metagenome-genome-assembly--contig:-NODE-3232-length-10984-cov-3.824975_pt1 | contig 10984 bp, 5 predicted proteins | sample MGYA00242941_ERZ507946 | MGnify/ENA primary metagenome ERZ507946 (study PRJEB26167, sample SAMN06115482) | human gut metagenome | host: Homo sapiens | place: China:Guizhou | collected 2015-03-11...
TGAGCACTTTGATTTATTTTGACAAAAATATAAAAATAAACCCCTTCACCCAGTATCTTTGTAAGATAATTCTCTAATTTTGTTAGACAATAAATTGAAAAACGTATCCGGAACAGGCTGGAAACGTAATATTCAGGTATAAAATAATCTGTTATAAACAAATACCCTTGCGCCATGATACACAGGATGAACCTAGCGGCACTATTTTTTATGGCTGTTCTATTGCTGACAGGCTGTACAAACAAAGAAAAAACCGATTTCAGTAAATACATCACCGGTTATACGAGTGGAGTCATCAAGTCCTCTTCTTCCCTTTCGGTCTATCTGGGTCAACCGTCCGATAAAGGTTTCCAGGCCGGTAGTACCCTCCCGGCCGATTTATTCAGGATATCTCCGGCTATAAAAGGGGAATTGATTCTAAAAGATAACCATAGTATAGAATTCATTCCGGCAGAACGTTTCAAAAACGGTACGACATACAAAGTCACGTTCAATCTGGGAGCACTTTGTAACGTCCCCAAGCCTTATGAGAAATTCAACTTTGAATTCGATATTGTCCCGCTGGTTACGATTTTCGAACCCGGTGTTCTGATCAGCGAACCCGATCATGAAAATGAATTACAATATCAGGGGATGTTGCAAAGTTCGGATGAAACCGATCCGACAGAAATGGAACAAAAACTGACGGCCACCTATAACGGTCAATCCGTCACACCGGAATGGAATCATCAGGGTAACCGGCATTATTTCGCTATCCGCCATCTGTTAAAAGAAAAAGAAAGTAAAACACTGAATTTAAAATTCAGTAAAGACATTAAAGCAACCGACGGCACCGAGATCTCCATCCCCGGTCTGAATGATTTCACGGTGTTGAATGTCAAAGCCAGTGACAGTGAACCACCGGTAATCCGTATCTATATGTCGGAGAATATCGATCCGAACCAGGATTTGAAAGGTTTGTTCAGCCTGGAAGGAGCCTCTACCCTGAATTACAAAATATCGGATAACATCATTTACCTTTATCCGGGTAACGCTATCGAGAATAGTCAACCGAATCTGACTATCCATGCCGGGATACGCAGTGCCAACGGTAATACGTTGCATACCGAATATATCCGGTCGGTACGTCTCTCCAGCACCAAACCACAAGTACAACTCATCGGCAAGGGGATCATCGTCCCGGGCAACAATCAGGTACTCATTCCTTTTTCTGCTATCGGACTGCAAGCCGTCGACCTTGAAATCATTCAGGTGCTCGACCAAAACATGAACTTTTTCCTGCAAGAAAATTCTTATGACGACCGCAGCGAACTGACCCGTACAGCCCGACCGGTATTTATGAAAAAAATCGATCTGAAAAAAGATCATCCCCATATCGACCTCGATAAATGGAATGACTTTACCATCGACTTAAGCGATCTGGTCAATCTGGAGAAAGGTAATATTTATCGTTTCAGACTGAAATTCAAGAAATCATATACCATTCTTTCCTGTGCCGATGAAAGTCCCGACTCGGATTATGGGGATACGGACTGGGACAACCCGGGTTCCTACTACAGCGAATATTATTATCCATCCGGTTTCGACTGGGAACAGCGCGAAAATCCTTGTCATATCTCCTACTACACCGGTGATCGGTTTGCAGCCCGCAATATCATCAATACTTCACTGGGAATTATGGCCAAACAAGGAGCCGACAATCAGTATGTCGTATGCGTTTCCGATCTCAGTACCGCTGAAGCGATTCCGAACTGCAACATCAGTCTTTACAATTATCAGAATCAAAAGATCGATTCGGCAAGGACCGATAAAGAAGGATTCGCGTATTTAAAACCGGCATCTCCGGGCTTTATCGTACTGGCACAGAAGGGTAAAGACAAAGCCTGGTTGCGTTTAGCAGAAAACAGTGCTCTATCCCTCAGTAACTTCGACGTCAGCGGACAACATGTACAAATGGGGGTAAAAGGATTCATTTATGGTGAAAGGGGGGTATGGCGTCCGGGAGATGAAATCTATTTATCCCTGATCCTGGAGGACAAGCTCGGTGTCTTACCGGAAGGTCACCCGATCGTTGCACAACTGGTCGATCCCAACGGGCATATTACCCAAACTTTAAAAGGAGCGATTACTCCCAATAATATCCATTGTTTTACCTTCAAAACCGAACCCGAAGACCAAACCGGTTATTGGCATGTCCTCTTCCGTATCGGTGGCCTGACTTTCAAACAGACATTACGCATCGAAACAGTGAAACCGAACCGTCTGGCTATACAAATGTTATTTCCTAACGATAAAATTATCGGTACCGGTGTTTCCCTGAAACCTGTAGAAGTGAAGACCAAATGGCTGAACGGAGCACCGACTTCCAATCAAAAAGCGATCACAGAGGTACGTTTATACCATGCCGATGCAGGTTTCTCCGAATTTCCGGATTATCGTTTTTCCGATAAATCCAGGTATTTCGAACCTTCGACAGAAACCCTATTCGACGGGCAAACCGACCAGCAGGGAAATTTTTCATTCAGCCTGAACAAGATCAAAACCGAAGATGCTCCCGGAATATTAAATGCAGTCTTCACCACCCGGGTATTTGAAAACGGTGGGGATTTCAGTATCAGCTCACAAAGTATCCGCTATTCCCCTTACGATGAATATGTAGGAATACGTCTACCTGAAAACGACGATAATTGGTACTCCACCGAGCAACCTGTTCGATTACAAGGCGTTACGGTTACCCCAACAGGAAAACAATCAGGAAATGCTACCATTCAGATTGAAGTATATAAACTCGACTGGCATTGGTGGTGGGATTCGGAAGATGAAAACCTGGGATCTTATGTCAACCGGGAATATAGTAGCAGTGTATTGAGCCAGAAAGTCAAAGCCACCGACGGTCGTTTTCAGTTGGATCTTCACATCCCGAAATATGGACGTTATTTTATCCGGGCCACCGATCCTTCGGGGCATACCTCCGGTTTAATCGCCTATTTCGGTAGCTGGTCGGATAACGCCGATCAAACTGCAGCGACCACCTTACACCTGAGCAGCGACAAAAAATCTTACCGCGTCGGCGAAAAGATAAAAGTTACAATTCCTTCAGCAACAGGTAGTGTAGCCATCGTCAGCCTTGAAAACGGGAAAACCGTCAGCAACATGAAACGGATCAATACCTCTGCCGGTAACACCACCTTCGAGTTGGAGGCCACCAGCGAGATGTGTCCCAATACATACATTGCAGTCACTCTGCTTCAACCTCACAACAACCGGGACAACGACCGTCCGATCCGAATGTATGGAGTTGTCAATATCCATGTAGAAGACCCGGCTCTCCATTTGAATCCGAAGATCAAAATGGCTCAGGAACTCCGACCGGGAAAAGAGTTCAACGTGGAAGTTTCTGAAAAAGACGGCAAGGCGATGAATTACACCATTGCGATAGTCGACGAAGGACTGCTTTCGCTGACCACTTTCCGTACTCCGGATCCCTTTGCTGCTTTCTATGCACGGGAAGCCCTGGGCGTAAAAACCTGGGATTTCTACGACTATATCTACGGTGCTTATGGAGCCCGTCTGGATAAAGCTTTTGCTGTGGGTGGCGACGAAGCCTTGAAGGATTTACAGGACGAAAAGACCAACCGGTTCAAACCGGTCGTCTTATTCGACGGTCCTTTCAGTTTGAAAGCCGGAGCTACTCAAAAACACACCTTCAAAATGCCGGAATATATCGGCGAAGTACGGACGATGGTCATTGCAGCTACCAATGGACAATATGGAGCAGCCAGTGTCAACAGTACGGTAAATAAACCCCTCATGGTATCGGTTGCCCTTCCCCGTCTGTTCACACCGGGAGATGTCATCGATATTCCGGTTACCGTTTTTGTCCTGAAAGATCATATCCGGGAAGTCACCGTAAAGATGACTACCGACGACAAAATCACCCTGACAGGAGAAAAAGAACAACACATCCAATTCGATAAAAAAGGAGAACAAGTTGTCTATTTTAAGGCTCGGATCAATAGCCAAACCGGGATGTCGACACTTCGGACAGAAGCGACATCGGGCAATGAAACAGCCATTGTCACCGAGGATGTTCAGGTACGTATTCCTAATCCGAGAATGACAGAGATCGAAGAAAAAGAAGCTAAAGCAGGAGAGACTGTTTCTTTCGATACCCGCATTACAGGAACCGAACCGCTTTCTGTCCTGGAGGTATCCTCTATCCCACCGTTAAACCTGGAACAACGCCTCAGTTACTTGCTCGACTACCCTCATGGCTGTGCAGAGCAAATCACTTCACAGGCATTTCCGCAATTAGCTTTATCCTGGCTTCTGGCATTAAGTCCGGAACAACAGATCACGGCAGAAAATAACGTCAGAGAAGTCATCAACCGTCTGAGAAGTTATCAGACCCCGGAAGGAGGCTTTGCTTACTGGCCTGGAGAGCCGTATATTTCGGAATGGGCTACCTCTTATGCTGTAAATTTCCTGGCAAATGCCCAAAAACAAGGCTATGCAGTCCCGATTCAGATGTTACAGCATGCCACGAACTATATGCGTCAGGTGGCTAACAGCTGGAACCGCACAGAACCGTGGTCACAGCAAGACCAAGCCTATCGTTTGTATGTATTGGCTTTAGCCGGTAAACCCGATCTGGCAGCCATGAACCGACTGAAAGAGACCCGCTTGCAACGTCCGGTTTCACAATGGCTGCTGGCCTCCGCTTATGCTTTAAGTAATCAACAGGAAATCGCTACGAAAATGATACGCGATCTGTCCTTCGAAGTCACCCCTTACCGGGAAACGGGAGGAACGTTCGGTTCTACTACCCGGGACAATGCCCTGATTCTGCAATCGATGGTCATCCTGAACATGCAACAAGATGCTTACCGCATGTTAGAGAAGATTTCTAAAGCCATGGGATCCGGCAATTGGTACAGTACCCAGGAAACCTCTTTCGCTCTTTATGCAGCCGCCCAGTTCGTACAAAAATACCTGGGCAGCCAAAAAGGAATCGATATCACAGTAAAAACAAATTCAGGTAACGAAAACGTCAAAACCGACAAGACAATCTGGCAAAAACAACTCGTTTTGCAGGGTGACAAAGCTTCGGTTACGGTGACGAACAACGGTCAAGGCTCACTTTTTGTCCGTCAGATCAATAGTTCCGCCCCGCTGGAAGTGGTCAAGGAAAAAGTCATGTCCGGAATGTCGATGAGTGTGCGTTATTATAATGACAAAGGTACTCCGCTCAACATCGAACAGCTGCAACAGGGGGAAGACATTACAACCGAAATTACAATCAAAAACACGGGCCTGACCGGTACTTATCAGGAACTGGCTTTAAACTATCCGGTACCTTCCGGCTTCGAGATCATCAATGACCGTCTTACCGGAAACACCAGTGCCTGGAAAGAGGCAGAATATGTCGATATCCGGGACGACCGTTTTTATGTCTATTTCAGCTTGGAACAAAATCAGTCTAAGACTTTCCGTTTCCGTTGCAATGCAGCGTTCCGCGGAGAATATATGTTACCGGCAATTTATTGTTCAGCTATGTACGACAATAGTATACAGGCTATTTTACCGGGAGGAAAAGTGAAGATTGAATGAGTTGTAGAGTTGCTGAGTTAAAAGAGTTACTGAGTTAAAAGAGTTACTGAGTTAAAAGAGTTACTGAGTTAAAAGAGTTACTGAGTTACTAAGTTTTTGAGTTTTTGAGTTTCTGAATTATTAAGTTATTGAGTTAGAAGAGTTAGAAGAGTTACAAGGCATTAGCTTAATAATTTAAATACAAAGCAAGATCATATTTGCAACACATTGTTAAAGTAAATATATGACTACAAACATTAGCCTATACACTCAGGGGTCACACCAATCCAATAACAAACTCTTTCAACTCAACAACTTTATAACTCAGCAACTCAGCAACTCTTTTAACTCAGCAACTCTTTTAACTCAGCAACTCAGCAACTCTATAACTCAGCAACTCTATACCATGAACAGTAAAGATTATATTTATAAACTGATAGAAGAAGGAGAGCACCAACAACAGGATTTCAAATTCGAGATCTCGGATGCACGGAAAATAGCCAAATCTTTATCGGCTTTTTCCAATACGGACGGAGGGCGCTTGCTTATTGGGGTGAAAGATAACGGAAAAATTGCAGGAGTGCGTTCGGAGGAGGAAATTTACATGATCGAGGCAGCAGCAAAATTGTATTGCCAACCTCAGGTAAACTGTCAAATGCAGATTCACGATATCGACGGACACACTGTGTTGGAAGTCATTGTACCTCCCGGAACAACCAAACCTTATTATGCCAAAGATCAGACAAATAAATGCTGGGCTTATATCCGTATAAAAGACGAGAATATCCTCGCTACTCCGGTACATTTAAAAGTCTGGCAACAAGAAGGGACCCCAAAAGGTTCCTTTCTTCATTATACAGAACAAGAACGATTACTATTGGATTATCTCACAACCCATCCGGCTATAACCCTTAATCAGTATTGTCGTCTGGCCCGTATTCCCCGGATAAAAGCCGAAAATACACTGGCAAAATTCATCCGCTTCGAATTAATCGAACCCATATTTGAAAATCATCGGTTTTATTTCCGAGGCTGTACCTGATCGTTCAGGCTAATGTCTTAATAAATAAAGTAATACCGTCGAATACCATTTGAAGGCCGATCGTAGCAACGATCAATCCGATAATCCGGATCAAAGGATTCATAAAATTATATTTAATCAGAAAACTACCGATCCTTCGGGCTTTCAGCATAAAGAAAAGGTTCACATCTAAAGCCAGTAAAATAGCAACGATCGTGACAAAACGGCTATACTGAACAGGGAAAGTAACTGCAGCAGTAATCGTAGCAGGTCCGGCAATCATCGGAATAGCTATAGGTACAGTGGTTAAATCGGCAATCTTAATATGTTCATCCACTTTCATAAAAAATCCTTTCAACAAACCGGACAAACCGTTATACATCAGCACAGCCCCACAAGTAATCTGAAAAGAGTAAAGCTCGACCCGAAAAACATAACTAAAAGTCACCTGTCCCAGATAAAGAAAAAAAATCAGAATAAGCATTGCCGTAATCGTCGATTTAATCGAAATATACCATAACTCGGTTGGAGAAAAACGTTCCTGCAAAGACGTGACGATCAACACGTTCTGTATCGGCCAGAATGGCCACGAAACAACTCAATATTAAATTAAATTTCATTACTTTCCCCTATTAGATCTGCTCAACAAAGATAGTACAAAGGAATGGGGTTTCAAATTTATTTTGAGTCAGTGATAAAGAGTTACAAAGGTTACAGAAGTTACAGAGATCGCAAGGATTTAACCGCCCCTATACAACCTCTTCCCTCCCTCATGTAACTCAGTAACTCTTTTAACTCAGCAACTCAGTAACTCTTTTAACTCAGCAACTCAGTAACTCTTTTAACTCAGCAACTCAGTAACTCTTTTAACCCAGCAACTCTCTAATACCCAAAAATCTGTTCGGTAGTCAGTCGCTCTACGGGACCATAAGAAGATAATTTTTTCATATCCAATTCTTTTTCATCTCCCAATACACAATAGGTATATTTGCGGTCTTTCACCCATTTTTCCTGAAAATCCTTTACCTGATCCAGGGTCAGTTTCTGCAAATCGTCGAATAACATTTTCCGGCGGTCACTGTCCAATCCCAGGTCCTTTGCTTCCTGATAGGCATCGAAAATTCCGGCTCCGGTAATCCGGTCGGTCCGTAACCGGGCAATCAAAGCTTCTTTTGCCAGATTAAAGGCAGCTTCAGACTCAGGCATATGATTGATAACTTCATCGAATGCAGTCAAAGCATCTCCCATCTTATCATTCTGAGTAGCGATAAAAGTAGAATAAATATAAGGCTTGTCCAGACGGGAAGGCTCACCCAAACCGGCAGATGCCGAATAAGCCAATCCCCGGGCTTCACGCAATTCCTGGAATACGATCGAATTCATACCTCCCCCGAAATACTCGTTATATAAGGTAGCTACCGGATAAATATTCGGATCGAATTTTTCTCCCCGGTTAGAAATAGCAGCCATATATACCTGAGCAGCAGCATACGGAGCTAACAAAACCTTACTTTCTCCGGTTTCTCTGATCTTAAAAAGCGAAGCCTTATCTGCAGCGATCAGCTTTTCAGGCACCTGATGGTACCGATTCACTTCTGCCACAACTTCTTCCTGGGTCTTCGGGCCGTAATAAAGGACAGTATGTTCGGTCTTGCTCAGATCACGAAGGTGGGCCAACAGCTCTTCCGACTTTAAATTTTGTATTTCATCAGCCGAAAGCACATTGGTCGCAGGCGATTTCGGTCCGTATAAACCATATTGCATCAGCATTCTGAAATTTGCCTGCTGATTTAATTTTGTATTCGCTCTCCCTTCCAGAATATCACCTTTCATAATTTCCAGTACTTCCGGATTGGGTTGAGCATCTGCCAGCAGAGATTCGACCAATTGAATCGCCTCTCCCATATTTTCGGATAAACCCGAAATAGTGAGATAGGTACGGTCAGCTCCCGGACGAATACCAAAATCACAAGCCAAACGGTAAAACTCTTCCTTCACCTGTTCCGGACTCAATTCGGAAGTACCCAAATAATCCAGATAGCCGGCAGCAGTGGAAAGATAACGATCCTCATTATTTCCTTTCTCAAAAGCATAAGTTAAAGAGAACAGGTCGTTCGTCGGGTTTTTCTTATACCACAAAGGAATATCGGATTTGAGTTTTCCTTGAGCCATATCTTTTGAAAAATCGACAAATACCGGTTCGATGGGTTTTACCGGTGTTGTCCGGATCTCCCGCAAAAAAGCACTACTCTTATCCCGGTTGGTCACAATCGGAGTGATGGCCGGTTTAGTCATTTTCTTTACACTTTCGTCTTTCCCCTGCCGTTTATTGACCACGACATAATTATCTTTCAGATGAGTATTGGCAAAATCTATCAGCTCTTGTTTGGTAATTTTACTCATCCGGTCGAGTGAAGCCACTTCATCGGCCCAATTCGTACCGTTGACAAACGACTCGACAAACCAGGTTGCTCTGTCTTCATTGCTTTCCAATTGTTTTTGTCTGTCGCGTTTGTTATTATTGATCGTCGCAGCGATCAGGTTCTCGTCGAATTCTCCTTTTTTCAACTTTCCGATTTCTTCCAACAGCAGTGTACGTACTTCTTCGAGGGTTTGTCCGTTTTTAGGTGTTCCTTCCATTAAAAATACACTGTAGTCAGCTAATAAGAAAGGATAGGCAGCAGCTCCCAACATTTTCTGTTGTTGATTGATATCCAGGTCGATCAAACCGGCTTGTCCGTTGTACAACACCTGAGCCAGCAGATTCAAGGTTTCTACGTCCTCACTGTTTGCTCCCGGAAATCTCCACGCCAAAGTCACATTTTCAGCTTCCGGTCCCACCACTTCTTTCACTATAGGAGAGGTAATCGGCTGCTCCGGTTGAAAGTTCAGTTCAGGCAAGTTCTGACTCGGTTTCATTCCACCGAAATAACGGTTTATCGTTTCGATCATTACATCGGGATCAAAATCTCCGGAAAGACAAACCGCAATATTATTAGGTACATACCATTGAGTATAGAAATTCTTAATATTCGTAATAGACGGATTTTTCAGATTTTCCTGTGTTCCCAAAATGGTTTGAGTTCCATAAGGATGGTGGGGGAAGAGACCGGCCATCACCTGATCGATCACTTTACGGTTATCTTCGGTCAGGGACATATTTTTTTCTTCATAAACAGCTTCCAGTTCGGTATGAAATCCCCGGATAACAGGATGCTGAAACCGATCGGCCTGTATTTTAGCCCAGTTCTCTACCTGATTCGAAGGAATATCTTCCTCAAAAACAGTCTGGTCGTAAGAAGTATAGGCATTTGTCCCGGTAGCTCCGATCGCCGCCATCAATTTATCGTATTCATTGGGAATAGCGATCTTAGAGGCCTCATAAGACACACTGTCGATCTGACGATAGAGAGCAGTCCGCTGAGCCTCGTCCGTCGTTTTCCGATATACCTCGAACAAAGCTTCTATCCGGTCCAGCATCGGTTTCTCCTGTTCGTAATTCTGTGTTCCGAAACTATCCGTTCCTTTGAACATCAGGTGCTCAAAATAGTGGGCCAACCCGGTCGTCTCTGCCGGATCGTTCTTTCCACCGGCGCGGACGGCGACATAGGTCTGAATCCGGGGTTGATCTTTATTGACCGTCATATACACCTTTAAGCCATTGTCTAAAGTATAAATCCGGGCATTCAACGGATCTCCGGGCACCGACTCATACTTAAAGCGGGAATGATCCCCGCACGCAGCGATCAGGACCAGTACACCCAATAGCCACATCGTTTGAAACATTTTTTTCATCTTATCTTTTCATTAAAATTCCTTCTCTTATTTCTTATTTTTCTTCTTCTTTTTCTCCACGGACCATCCGAATTTCCCGATCTTCTTGCCCAGACCGAAATATTCCCCATGAGTATACACCAAAGGATTTGCACGGTCGAGTTCAAATTTTCCCGTTTCGGGGTTCAGATACCGGTCATCGGCCTGTACATTCACCACTTCGGCCAGAAACAGATCATGTGATCCCAGAGGGACGATCTCTTTCACCCGGCATTCGATGCATACAGGGGCTTCTTCAACAATCGGCGCCCGAACCACTCCGGCCTTTCCGGGCGTGAGTTTCATCTCTTCGAATTTCCGGTAATCGCGCCCTGAACGAACTCCACACCAATCCGTAGCAAAAGCCAGGTCTTCGGTTGTCAGGTTGATAACGAATTCGCCCTGTCGCCGAATGATCGGATAAGAATACCGCTCCGGCCTTACCGAAATATAACACATGGGCGGATTGGTACAAACCGTTCCAGTCCAAGCCACTGTAAACAAATTATATTCTTCGGGAGTCGCACCGCAACTCACCAGCACTGCCGGTAAAGGATAAAT
>ENA-UEYL01003235-UEYL01003235.1-human-gut-metagenome-genome-assembly--contig:-NODE-3235-length-10974-cov-6.251354_pt1 | contig 10974 bp, 10 predicted proteins | sample MGYA00242941_ERZ507946 | MGnify/ENA primary metagenome ERZ507946 (study PRJEB26167, sample SAMN06115482) | human gut metagenome | host: Homo sapiens | place: China:Guizhou | collected 2015-03-11...
CCTGACCGTGGGCACCACGCAGGGAGAAGAGGAGCAGCGCGACACCGTGCACAGCTACTTTGCCCTGCGCAAGTGGAGCTGTGCGCCGGATGCCCACGGGATCATGCGCTTCTGCCTGAACGGCAAACCCGTCCTGCTCAACGGCCTGCTGGATCAGGGCTACTGGCCCGAGGGCCTGTACACTCCGCCCAGTGATGGGGCTGTGGTGCGGGAACTGCAGACCATAAAAGAGCTGGGCTTCAACCTGCTGCGCAAGCACGCCAAGATCGAGCCGCAGCGCTGGTATTACCACTGCGATAAGCTGGGCCTCATCGTCTGGCAGGACATGGTGAACGGCGGCGGGCCCTACAAACTCTGGTTCGTGACCTACCTGACCAACGTGTTCCAGCCGCTGCTCCGCCGCCTGCCTGATGCAAGGCCCCTTTGGGGCCTGCTGGGCCGCGAAACGGAAGCGGGCAGGGAAGAATATGCCCGGGAGCTGGAAGCCACGGTAAAGGCCCTGCAGTGCCACCCTTGCGTGGGCTGCTGGGTGCCCTTCAATGAGGGGTGGGGGCAGTTCGATGCAGCCGGGGCCGTGGAGGCCGTCCGCAGGCTGGACGGTACCCGCCTTGTGGACGAGGCCAGCGGCTGGTACGATCAGGGCGGGGGAGATGTGGAGTCCCTGCACAACTATTTCTACCCGCTCCGGGTCAGGCCCCGGAGCCGGGTGGTGGCCCTGAGCGAATACGGCGGCATTGCCTGGCCCATGCCCGGCCATGAGCCGCCCCGCAGGGCGTATGGCTACGGCACGGCAAAGAACCGGGCCGAGCTGACCGCCCGCTGGAAAAAGCTGCAATTGGAAACGGTGCTCCCCCAGCTGAAAAAGGGGCTTTCGGCCCTGGTGTACACCCAGGTGAGCGATGTGGAGGACGAGGTGAACGGCCTGTTTACCTACGACCGCGCCGCCATCAAGCCCGACCCCGCCGCTGTGCGTGCCGTGAACCAGGCGCTGGAAGCGGCGTTTGAGAAGATCGTAGAATAAAAAAAGAAGGCTGTTACCCTGTAACTCCCTCAGTCACGGCTTCGCCGCGCCAGCTCCCTCACGGAGGGAGCCTGACATGACGGTAAGCTGTGAAGCCTCCCTCATTGAGGGAGGTGGCATCGCGTAAGCGATGTCGGAAGGAGTTTGGCAACAGCCCTTTTCTATATTTTTAAATTTTTCAGTTCTTCTTACCGGTCAGGAACTCCGGCAGGGGCTTGCCCTGCTTGCGCCACTGATGATACTCGGCGGTGGCAGCGAACTCCACGTCACCGGCAGAGTTCAGGGCAGTCTCCACAGAGTCCTGCACCACGCCGATGATGAAGCCGACACCCACCATCTGCATGGCGACATCGTTGGAGATGCCGAACAGGGAGCAGGCCATGGGGATCAGCAGCAGGGAACCGCCGGCCACGCCGGAAGCACCGCAGGCACCCAGAGCGCTCATAGCGCTCAGCACGATGGCTGCAGGCAGAGACACCTGAATGCCCAAGGTGTTAGCAGCGGCCAGCGTCATGATGGTGATGGTGATGGCGGCACCGTCCATGTTGATGGTGGCGCCCAGCGGAATGGAGACGGAGTACATATCCTTGTCCAGACCCAGCTTTTCGCACAGGGCCATGTTCACGGGGATGTTGGCGGCGGAGCTGCGGGTGAAGAAGGCGGTCAGGCCGGACTCACGCAGGCAGCGGAACACCAGCGGATAGGGGTTGCAGCCCAGATAGATAAACATGATGAAGGGGGAGACGATGAGGGCCATGAACAGCATGGTGCCCACCAGCAGGGCCAGCAGCTTGCCGTACTGGGTAAAGATGGCAAGGCCGTTGCCGGAAACATTGGTGTAGACCAGGCCCATGATGCCGAAGGGTGCCAGATTGATGATCCAGCGCACGATCTGGGAGACCGCATCGGCGGTGTTTGCCATAAAGGTCTTGGTGGTGTCAGAGCCGATCTTCTTCATGGCCACGCCGAACATGCAGGCCCAGAACAGGATGCCGATGTAGTTGCCGCTCATGATAGCACTGACGGGGTTTGCCACAAAGTTGGTGAGCAGAGTGCCCATCACTTCGCCCAGACCCTGCGGCACCACGTCCGACTGGGCAGCGTCTGCCAGCACGACCGTGACCGGGAACATAAAGCTGGTCGCCACTGCGATGGCCGCAGCCAGAAAGGTGGTGAGCATGTACAGCCAGATGACCGTGCCGAAGCGGCGGTCCAGCTTGGAAGAGCCCTGTGCCAGAGCACTTGCCACGATCACGAACACCAGCACCGGGGCGATGCCCTTCAGTGCGCCAACGAACAGGCTGCCCAGTTCACCCACCCAGCCTGCACCGGGGGCCACCAGAGCCAGCACCGCACCGATGAACAGGCCGATCAGAATGCGAACGATCAGGCTGATGCCGTTGTAGCGGGCAACTGCCTTATTCAACGTTTTCATATAGACACTCCTCTTTCCTATTGTACGCCAATGGCGTACAGCTTCCTGTCTCTTACACAAGGACGGGTGTTATTATAGCACATACGGCAGAGAAATGAAAGCGTTTTCAGACATTTTTCGTTCACAAATTTGCATTCAGGTCGGTGCCCATGGGGTTTTTCCGTTGATCTGTATTTGTAGCGAGGACAGATTTAACCGTTCGCGGCTTCGTTCTCTCCGTCACCGTCGAGCGGCGCAGGGCAGAGCGAGCGGGGGCAAACAAAAAAGCCTGCGTGCGCAGTCCTGCATGGCAGGCTCTGCATCCGCAGACCGGGGCTCTTTGGGGGTGTATTCTGTTTCAACCCAGCGGCTGGGTGGGGGCAAGCTTCTGGTAGGCAAAGCGGGGCGAGCCGTCTGCCACATGGATGACACCGCAGCGGGTAAAGCCGTTCTTTTCCAGCAGATGCTGCATGATCTTGTTGTCGGCGTGGGTATCGGCACGCAGGCTCTGGCAGTGCTCCATGCTCCAGTCCAGCACGGCCTTGCCCACGCCCTTGTGCTTTCCGGCCGATGCCAGACGGTGCACCGTGCCATAGGGCAGGGTATCGTCCAGCCACTGGCCGTCCTCAATGGCAGCGTAGGTGGGGTCTGCCCCCAGAATAAATGCAAACACGGCCTCGATCTGGCCGTTGACCACATAGAGGAACAACCGGTTCGAGTCGATATCCTCCTCCAGCAGTTCCTGCGGCGGGAAATTATCCCCCCACTGGGTCGGGTTGCCAGATGCCTTCATGACTGCACGTGCATGGGCGTAGATCTTCAGGATCTGGGGCAGATCCCCTCTCACTGCTCCACGAAACATTCATTCCACCTCGTCTTTTCTGCGCTGCGCTCGGTCCGGCACAGCACTTTGAGAATTGTTCTTATTGTACTACAAATTACCATAAAAATCCAGTTCCCGCACCAAAGTACCTTAAAATGCTCCAAAACGGCAAAAAGCAGGGACTGCTACACTTTCGGCTAAAACGATGTGCAGCAGTCCCTGCTTTTAGAGTAAGTACCTTATGCGCTGGCGCGGCCATGGCCGGTGCGCACCAGCCGGTATTCCCGCGGGCTGAGACCATACCGTTCGTGGAACAGGCGGTAGAAATAGCTGGTGTTCTCGTAGCCCACCAGAGAAATGATCTGCTGGATGTTCATGTCGCTGCGGCGCAGCATGCGGGCAGCGGTCTCCATACGGTGCTTTTGCAGCAATTCCTTATAGGTGCGTCCGGTCTGGGCACGCACGCACTCGCTGACATATGCCAGCGAAACGCCGTACTCCCGTGCCACGTTGGAAAGGCTTGCTTCGCGGTAATTCTGGGTGATCTCTTTGAGTGCCGCCTGCACCAGTGCTTCGCGGCTGACCGTCTCGCTGCGTGCTTCCAGCGGAAAATGCTTCATCTGTGTCATTTTGATCTTCCTCCATAAAGGTGCGGCGGGCGGGGACTGGGGGAAGCCGGACACCCGCCGCACAGAGATCGCAGGCCCTTTGCCGGCCCTTACACTTCTGATACGAACCGGTCTGCCGGAATATTGCAGAAAGCTAAAAAATTTTTAGTCAATTTTCGTTGTAGGGGTCAGCCCCCTCTCAGTCACGCCTGACGGCGTGCCAGCTCCCCCTTCGGGGGAGCTGGCGAACGCAGTGAGCCTGAGAGGGTTTTCGTCCCGCCGAAAAAGACCGCCTCCGCCCCCGGCCGAAACGGCCTTTTTCAGGAGAAATAAAGAAAACACGAACCCTCAAAAATGAGGGAGGGAAATGCTCAGAACATGCTCTCGTCCTTATAGCGGCCGGTACGCACGAACTGCACCCACTCGGCCACATTCACGGCATGGTCGCCGATGCGCTCCAGATACTTGATGACCATCAGCAGGTCCAGCGCTGCATCCACCTTGCCGGGATTTTCGGCGATCTCCTGCGCCAGCTGATGCTTGATGGCGTTGAAGTCGTAATCCACCGCGTCGTCTGCGGCGATCACCCTGCGGGCGGCATTTTCGTCCTCTGCCGTCAGGGCATCGAGGGCATCCAGGATCATCTGGTGGGCCTTTTTGCCCATGGCAATGGCCTGACTTACCGCCGAGTCGCCCTCTTTGCGGACGGTAACGAGGTGGGGGATGATCTCGGCGATGTCGGCGGCATGGTCGCCGATGCGCTCAATGTCCGTGACCACCTTCATGGCGGTGGAGATGCGGCGCAGATCGCCTGCCACCGGCTGCTGACGCAGCAGCAACGTCATGCAGCGGTGCTCGATATCCCGCTCCATATTGTTGATGCGGGCATCCCCCTTCACGATGGCCGCAGCTGCATCGGCATCAGCAACGCAGAGCGCTTCCAGAGCGTTCTCCACGGCATCGGCAGAGTTGCGGCCCATTTCGGTCAGCGAATTTTTCAGCGATTCCAGATCGGTGTCGTACTGTTTACGGATACTCATAGCTGTTTCCTCCTTTAACCGAACCGACCGGAAATGTAGTCCTCGGTGCGTTTATCCTGCGGTGCGCTGAAGATCTGCGCCGTGGGGCCCACTTCCACCAGCTCGCCCAGCAGGAAGAAGGCGGTGCGGTCGCTGATACGGGCCGCCTGCTGCATGTTGTGGGTAACGATGACCACCGTGTAGTTCTTCTTCAGCTCACTCATCAGCTCCTCCACCTTCATGGTGGAGCCGGGGTCCAATGCGCTGGTGGGCTCGTCCATCAGCAGCACTTCGGGCTTCACCGCCAGTGCGCGTGCGATGCACAGACGCTGCTGCTGGCCGCCGGAAAGGCCCAGCGCGCTCTTTTTCAGGCGGTCCTTCACCTCGTCCCACAGGGCCGCACCCCGCAGAGAGCTTTCCACCAGCTCGTCCAGCTCAGCCTTATTGCGCACGCCGTGCAGCTTGGGGCCGTAGGTGATATTGTCGTAAATGCTCATGGGGAAAGGATTGGCCTTCTGGAACACCATGCCCACCCGGCGGCGCAGGTCGGTAAGCTGCATTTCCCGGGCAAAAATGTCCTCGCCCTTGAGCCGCACATCCCCCTCGATGCGCACATTCGGCACAAGGTCGTTCATGCGGTTGAGGGTCTTTAAAAAGGTGGACTTGCCGCAGCCGGAAGGGCCGATGAGCGCAGTGATCTCCCGCTCGCCCACGTCCAGCGAAATGCCTTTCAGCGCCTTGAAGTCGCCGTACCAGAGGTTCAGGTCTTTTGCCGATATCACCGGCACATTCGTGTTTTCCATAGAATACCTCATTGTTGAATTTCAACAGGAAGTTTACCGTTTCGACCCTTCCCGTGAAAAGGTAGATTTGAAAAATCCGCAGATTTTTCAAATCTACGAAATTAAAAATAATTTTCCGCTATTCATGGCCAGAGCGAATGCGGAGGCCATTTTGAACAGTAAAATCAAATTTTACTGTTTCTGTTTCAGCTTAGTCTTTGCCAGCCGCGCCGCAAGGTTGATGGCCAGCACCAGCACCAGCAGCACCGCACCGATGCCCCATGCGGAAGCAAAATCGCCGTCCTCAAAGGCACGCAGGTACAGCAGCACCGACAGGGTTGCACCGTTGGAGGTGTAGGCTTTGGCCACGCCCTTGGCAATGACCTCTGCGGCACCGGCGGTGAAAAGCAGGGCGGCACTTTCGCCCACGATGCGGCCCACAGCCAGAATGCAGCCGGTCACGATGCCGTCGATGCTGCAGGGCAGCACGATGGTGCGGATGATGTGCCACTTGCCCGCGCCCAGACCCAGCGCACCCTCACGGTAGCCCTGGGGCACCGTTTTCAGGGATTCCTGCGTGGTTCGGATGATGGTGGGCAGGTTCATGACCACCAGCGTAAGTGAACCGGACAGCAGACAGGTCTGGAAGCCCAGCGCCTGACTGAACACCAGCATGCCCACCAGACCGTAGATGATGCTGGGGATGCCCGCCAGCGTTTCGTTGGTGAACTCGATGACCTCGATGAGCCGCCGGTTGGAGGCATACTCGGTCAGGTAGACCGCCGCGCCCACGCCCAGAGGCAGTACGATCAGTAATGTCAGCACAATGACATACAGTGTGTTGAGGATGGCAGGCAGGATGCCGTCGGTCTTTTTCAGCACACTGGCAGTGGTAGAAAGGAACTTCCAGCTGATGTGGGGGATGCCCCGCACCAGCACCATGCCTATGATACCGGCCACCAGAACCATCACCAGAACGGCACTGGCCCAGACCAGTGCGGTCATGACCCGGTTCCACATCTGACGGGAAGGCGAAAGGCCCTTATTCATCCCGGCTTCCTCCCTTCAGCACAACGTTCAGCACAACATTGATGATCATGATAAAGACGAACAGCACCAGCGCGATGCTGAACAGCGCCTGCCGCTGCAGACCGCCGGCATAGCTCATCTCCTTGGCGATGGCGGTGGTCAGGAAGGTGACGCTGCGGAAGGGGCTGTCCGGCATGTTGGGGCTGTTGCCTGCCACCATCATCACCGCCATGGCCTCACCGATGGCACGGCCGATGCCCAGAACAATGCCTGCGGCAATGCCGCTTTTGGCTGCCGGAATGCTGATCTTGAACCATGTTTCGGTGTCGGTGGCACCCAGTGCCAGACTGCCCTGCTCATACTCCGGCGGCACGGCGTTCAGTGCCGTGACCGACACAGACACAATGCTAGGCAAGATCATGATGGAAAGCACCACGATAGCGCTCAGCAGGCAGGCACCAGAAGCCTTGCCGAAGGTCTTTGCCACGGCGGGCACCAGCACCTGCATGCCCAGCAGGCCGAACACCACGCTGGGGATGCCGGACAGCAGCTCGATGGCGGTGACCACCACGGTGCGCAGCTTGGGGTCGGCGGCCTTGGAGAGGAACACCGCCGTCAGCAGGCCGATGGGCACACCGATGATGGCAGCGCCCAGCGTGCCGTAGATGCTGGAAAGGATGAACGGCAGGATGCCGAACAGCGGCTGGGCTGCCGTGGAGGCCCACTTTGTGCCGAACAGGAATTGGAACAGGCCGATCTTGTGGATGGCCGGCACGCCGGAGATCACCATGTACACCGAGATGAGCACCACGCAGCCCACCGCCAGCATACCGCACAGGAAGAAGATGAAGTTCATCACCGCTTCCAGCCATTCGGCGGGGGTGCGGGGCAGCCGCACCCGGCTCAGATAGGATTTTTTGTTCATAGCTGAAATCCTTTATAAAAGCCGCGTCGGCCCGCAGAAACGACAGCCCGACGCGGCAGTACTCTTGTTCAGATGCGGGGCAGGCGGTTCACCGGGGAGCTTTCCCAGGCAAACCACCCGGCAATTACTCGTTCACCGGCACAGCACCTGCGGTGCGGATGAGGTCGGCAGCGTCCTTGCTGGTGGCAAAGTCCACAAAGGCCTGTGCCTGCTCAGACAGGGTCACGCTTTTGTTGGTGACGAACACGAAGGGACGCTGGATCTTGTAGCTGCCGTCCTTCACGGTATCCTCGCTGCACTCCACACCCTCCACTGTAACCATGGCAACGGTGTCGCCCACAGCGGACAGGGAAGCGTAGCCGATGGCCAGAGGGTTGGCCTCCACAGCGCTGATGACTGCGCCGGTAGCGGTCAGCTCCTGTGCGTACTTGCAGCTGTCCTTCACGTCCACGATGCTCTCAAAGCCATCGCGGGTGCCGGAACCGGCCTCGCGGCCCACCAGAACGATCTCGCCGTCGTCGCCGCCCACATCCTTCCAGTTGGTGATCTCGCCGGTGAACATCTTCTTGAGCTGCTCCACGCTCAGGTCGGTGACCTTGCTGTCCTTGTTCACGATGATGGCGATGCCGTCCAGAGCCACGACAGTGCCGTCCACGTCGTTCTTCTCGTCGTCCTTCAGGGCGCGGGAGGACAGGCCGATGTCCAGCGTCTTATCGGTAGCACCGGTGATGCCTGCGCCGGAACCGGTGGGGTCGTAGCTGACGGTGACACCCGGCTCCACCTCGGCAAAGCCCTCGGTCAAGGCAGCGATGACGTTCTTCATAGAGGTAGAACCGCCGGTAGCCACATTGCCGGACAGGGTGCCTACAGCGGTCTCAGCAGCGGCAGAAGAAGAGGTGGGCTCCGCAGCAGAGGATGCCACAGTGGAAGAGGCTGCGCCGCCGCAGGCGGTCAGAGCCATCGCTGCAGCAGCAGCGCCGCAGACAGTGATAAACGAACGACGAGTGATCTTTTTCATAACCCTTTTCCTCCAATAAATGCCGAAATGCATTTCCGGCCGATGTTTTCTTGTTTCTATGTGTTTTCCTTTGGAACGGCCTTATTGTACCGCACCGCCATGCGCGCTGCGACCATGTACGCGCAAAATGGAGGTAAAGCTTTTGCACAGGCTCCGGCGGCTGTGTCAACTTATGGTAAAGCCGGGCAGAAAAACATGCCGCTTTTCTTTACATGGAGAGAAAAACTGCCCAAAAAGCCTTTTCCGCCGCTGGGCAGAACGACAAAAAGCCCCGGGCACTCTTTCAAAGAATGCTCGGGGCAAAAGGGTCTGCGGGTCAAACCGTGGTAAGGGAAGGCAGGGTCTTGGTGGCTGCATAGCCGCCATTCTTCTTGACAAGGAACAGCGTCTCGCTGATGCCGTTGATGACGATCTTCAGCACCGCAGGCTGACCATTCCGGTAAGCTTCCTTGATTTCTGCATCGGGGAAGTTCAGCCTCAGATCTTTTTCCTCTGTGGCAAAGGGCTTACCCAACAGCGTGTCGGAGACAAAAAAAGTCCCGGCGGGGGATACCTGCTTCAGCTTTGCTTCGCCCACGAAAGCTTGGAACATGTCGCCGTACTGTCCGCCCTGCCTGCTGCAGCCGCAGCTGCTGCGCTCTTCATAAAAGTACGCCGGGTCATTTTTTCTGCCATAATATTGCCCTCCTCTAAAAGCGTTTTTCTGTGTTTTTAGCGTACCACTTTTTGGGAGTCTGTCAACAAAAATATGACAAAAAGGCGCTCTGTACACATAATTTGCACAGAGCGCCTTCTGCTCAGCAGTATTTTGTTCCGTCCGGGCAGTAGAACTGCACGTACTTCTGCCACTCGGTCTCGCTGATGGTGCGGCGGTAGCAGTCCACCAGGGCATCCACGGCCTGCCGGTCCGCAAAGGTACCGGCACCCGGGCAGTCCAGCACCAGAATGCGGAACCATGCATCAAACAGGTGCTCGGTGAAGCCGGTGTCCCGCGCGCCGCACCGGGAGTAAAAGCCCAGCCGCCGCACAGCCATAGCTTCGTCCTCTGCCTTATCCGGGCATTCGGCCTCAATGAGGATGGCCTGCGCACCGCGCTCGTGCTGCGGCAGATCGGCCAGCAGCTGCGCGCCCAGCCCTGCAGCACGGTATTCCGGCAGCACGGCAAAGTAATCCAGCTGGCTCACCCTGCTGCCTGCCGGGCGCACCATGAGCAGGTACGCCGCCAGTGTTTCGCCGTCGAACACGCCCCATGTGTGGGCTGTGCCGTCCGCTTCGCTGTTCAGGATCATGCTCAGGGGCTTTAGCTCCGTGGGCGGAAAGTCCCGCCGCATTTCGTCCAGATAGACCCGCGTCAGTTCTTTTTCATTCAGTTTCCGCCAGCTGTACACTTTGCTCATGGTTTTTCCTCCCGTATCTGCCTTTTGAACCAGTATAGCACACTCCGCGCGGGAACGCAAAAAGCCGCCGGGAGCGGCAGGCTCTGCCCTGCTCCCGGCGGCTTTTATGGGAATGCAGGAGCAACCAGTCTCCCGCACAAACTCCGTTCAGAATGCTGTGTGCGTTACAGCATCTTCTTCAGCTCGTCGTACACGAACTGAACCTTGGTGCCGATGATCACCTGGCAAGCGTTCTTGCTGGGGCGGATGACACCGGCAGCACCAGCGGCCTTGACAGCCTTCTCATCCACCTTGGCGTTATCCTTGACCTCAAAGCGCAGACGGGTTGCGCAGTAACCAACTTCCTTCACGTTCTCCTTGCCGCCGACAGCAGCCAGAACAGCGGAAGCGACTTCGGTATAGTTGTTGTTTGCCAGAACGACCTTCTTCTCGGCCTCTTCGTCCTCGTCCTCACGGCCGGGGGTCTTCAGGTCGAACTTGGTGATGGCAAAGTAGAACACTGCGTAGAACACCACGAAGGCTGCGATGCCCAGAGGAATGATCATCCAAGTCTTGGCAGCTGCGGGCAGGGAAGCGGAGAACACCAGGTCGGTGGCACCTGCGGAGAAGCAGAAGCCGGCACGGAAACCGGAGTAGTAGGTGATGACGGTAAAGATGCCGTACAGAGCAGCGTACACAACGTACAGCGGGAAGCACAGGAACATGAAGCCGAACTCGAAGGGCTCGGTAACGCCGCAGACGAAGGCGCAGATTGCAGCGGACAGAACCAGGCCGATGGCAGCCTTCTTGTTCTTAGCGGTGCGGACCATGGCCAGTGCAGCACCGGCAATACCGAACATCATGCAGGGGAAGAAGCCGGACATGTACATACCCAGGCTCCAGCCCACGTCAGCAGAGGTCTCGCCTGCCCAGAAGTGGGACAGGTCGCCCAGGCCGAT
>ENA-UEYL01003246-UEYL01003246.1-human-gut-metagenome-genome-assembly--contig:-NODE-3246-length-10944-cov-4.030735_pt1 | contig 10944 bp, 12 predicted proteins | sample MGYA00242941_ERZ507946 | MGnify/ENA primary metagenome ERZ507946 (study PRJEB26167, sample SAMN06115482) | human gut metagenome | host: Homo sapiens | place: China:Guizhou | collected 2015-03-11...
AATAAATACGGCACAGGTAAATATGATCCCAAAGCACTTGAAGCTCGTATCATTGAACTGATCGAAGACTACCGCAATGGCTATATCTCAAATCAAAAGGGCATTTATGAATATCTCTTTGATGGACAGGAACGGCACCTAAATATTCGTGCTTTCTCTCCTGAAATGGCACGGGCAGCTTATGAGCGGCAAAAAGGTATCTGCCCAAAATGCGGAAAGCATTTTGAAATTGAAGAAATGCAAGCTGACCATATCACGCCGTGGAGTAAGGGTGGAAAGACAACTGCGGAAAACTGTCAGATGCTTTGTGCAGACTGTAACCGCCGCAAGAGTAATATATAAAATTTCTCCGTTCAGCTCCGTAGGAGCGCAGCCGATTTCTCTGAAATCGTTCAGGGGTTTGGGGCATTCCCCCAACAGGATTGCACGGGTATATAAACACGAGCATTGCTTGCCAAGTGCGTTTCGCAGTTGGCAGGTAATGAGAAGTGGGTACCGCCGTGCATTGCTTGCCAGAATGGCAAGCTCCGGTGTGGGTACTCACCGGATTTGCTTGCTATTCTGCAAGGAAATCCAGGTCGTACCACGCCGGTTTTCGCAAGTGTAGCTACACTTGCTGTGCTTGCTATTCTCCGTTTCCCATGTTAGCAAGCGCCATTTCCTTAAATGAAAATCGGCGGCAACCGCCGCCTTGCCTGCCAAAAAGCGAAACGGAGGGGCGCTGTCAATGGCGGCGCAGCCGTTCATCTTGACCATTGACGGCGTTCGTCCGTTTTGCTACTCCGACTGAATTTTTACATAAAATGAACCGAAGCGAAGGAGGCTTGACGAAGTGAATCCGAAAGGAAAAGACAATGAAATTATCGAACTGACCGACGAGGAACTGGATGAGATTTTTGCCGACGATGATTTTGATAACGGCGAGGAGGACGGTGAAATCCGCTCGTTTTATTTCTCCAATCCTGACCCGTATGCCAAGGTCAAGCCACGCCCCGACAATGCCCCCAAGAGGGAGTTTTCTTTCGATGAAAAGGGCAACATCGTGGTGAAAAATCCGTCCGCCTTTTGGTTGCCCGATGTTAAAATTGTGGAGGAACACGGCGGCACGGAATACACCGTAACCGGCAGCTACGAGGGTGCGGAAACCCTCGGCAAGAAGCTCAGACGCATTATGGAGCAGAACGCCGCCAATGCTGAAAACGGTATCACGGAGGACGCCGATGAGTAACGACGCTTCTCTTGATATAAACCAAAAATCCAATCCTGTTCAGACAGTTGCCCCACTAAAGGAGGACAACAACATGTTAAGGGCAACCGACAAAATCACAGCGCTTTATTGCAGACTGTCCGTGGAGGACACCAAGGAAAAAGGCGGCAAGGATGACCCATCGAACTCCATTCAGCATCAGCAGATCATGTTAATGGAGTATGCAAAATCTCAGCACTTTCCGAACCCGACATTCTTTATTGATGACGGGTACAGCGGTGTGGATTTTTCCAACCGCCCCGGCTTTCAGAAGATGCTTGCGGAAATTGAAGCCGGTCATGTGGAAGTGGTGATTACGAAAGACCTTTCAAGACTCGGTCGTAATTCTTCGCTGACAGGGCTTTATATCAACTACACATTTCCTCAGTACGGCGTGCGATATATTGCCATCAACGACCACTTCGACACCATTGACCCCAATAGCACCGACAACGACATTGCAGGCATCAAGAACTGGTTTAACGAGTTTTTTGCCAAAGACACCAGCCGCAAAATCCGTGCCGTCAACAAAGCGAAGGGGGAGCGTGGAGAGCGCTTGACCACCAACGTTCCCTACGGCTACAAGCGTGACTCTGACGATCCTAAGAAATGGGTGATTGACGAGGAAGCTGCACAGGTCGTGAAGCGGATCTTTGCACTCTGCATGGAAGGCAAAGGTCCGAGTCAGATTGCCGCTTTGCTGGAAAAGGAAAAGGTGCTGAATCCCACCGCCTATAAACAGCGGGAGGGCAGAAAAACACCGCATCATGCTCCGGAGAACGAGTATCGCTGGTACGAAAGCACCGTTGCTTACATCCTCGAATACATGGAGTACACGGGCTGCACGGTCAATTTCAAGACCTACACCAACTCCATCTGGGATAAGAAGCAGCGGGAAAATCCAATGGAGAATCGCAAGATTTTCTATAACACCCACCCGGCAATCATCTCTCTGGAAGTCTTTGATAAGGTGCAGGAGATCAGGCAGCAGCGGCACCGCAGAACGGCGACAGGCAAGAGCAATATGTTCTCCGGTCTGGTGTTCTGCAACGACTGCAAGCAGAAGCTCTACTACTCCACCACCAGCTATTTTGAAAAGCGGCAGGACTTCTTCATCTGCTCCACCCATCGTGTCAATAAGGACAAGTGCAGCGGACATTATATCCGTGCCGTTGTACTGGAACAGATCGTCTGGAAGCACATTCAGGAGGTCATATCGGTGTCACTCGCTATGAGGCTTATTTCCGTTCCGAAATGGAGCAAAAGCTCCGTATACAGAGCGAGGAATCGCTGCGGCTGTCTCAGAAGCGGCTGGCACAGGCTGAGAAGCGGATCGGAGAGATTGACCGTCTTTTCATCCGCATTTACGAGGACAATGTAGCCGGCCGGCTGGATGATGAACGATTCGCCATGATGAGTAGGAACTACACCGAGGAACAGAAAAACCTCAAAGCCGAGGTCAAGAATCTGCAACAGCAAATCCATGAACAGGAACAACAGGCAGAGAATATAGAGCAGTTTGTTCAGCGGGTAAAGAGGAACAGCGCCCTCACGGAGCTGACGCCCTATGCCCTCAGAGAGCTTGTCAAGGCGGTCTATGTGGATGCACCGGACAAGTCCAGCGGCAAGCGCAGGCAGAAGGTACATATCGAGTACGACCTTGTGGGCTACATTCCCGTGGATGAGCTGCTAAAAGCGGAACAGGCATGACCGAGATCATGCCTGTTCCAAGAAATTTGAGTTTTACTGTCTTACCAGCAGGGAGGCTTCCTGGCGTCCTTCTTCTGGGCGCGCTGGCCCGGGTCAATATTTTTTGGCATCCTCTTCCTCCCCTCTTTTAATTTCCCTCAGCCGCTGGATCAGGGCGGCCAGCACTCCTCCCACCACCGCCAGCCCCACCACGCCGTACAGGGCCATGACGCCCACCGCGATGGTATCCGCCCCGCCTGCGCTGAGGAAGGCCCACAGCATGGTGCCTACCAGGATGAACACCACCAAAATGGTGCCCAGCGCCGCCAGGACCGGGGCCAGCCGGCTGGGTTTTCGGTCAGTATTGCTTCGCATCCTCCGCCTCTCCTTTCTCGATCTCCCGAAATCGCTGGATCATAGCCAGCAGGACCCCCAGGATCACCACGCCCGGGATAGCCACCAGCACCACCAGCAGGGGCAGCGGGGGCGCATCCTCCGCATCGATGGAGAAGCCCCACAGCATCAGGGCGATCAGCCCCCCCATCAGGAACACGGTGAGCAGCGTCACCACCACCGGGGCCACATACCGGATCCTGCGGGTGTCTCCCTGCTGGCGGTCCAGAAAGGTAGCCCCCTCCTGCTCCATCTGTTCCATCTCCCGGAGCAGTCCCCCCGCGTCCAGACTGTCCAACCGGACCTCCCGGTCCTTCAGCGCCTGACAGAACTGGACCGCCTGGTCCAGATTCTTCCGCTCCCGCTCCAGCGTGACCAGATGCCGGCGCATCCCGTCCCCCAGGGTCCGGCTGCCCGTCTGCATCTGCCGGATCTCCTCCAGGGGGACTCCCAGCTTTCTCAGCAGCTTGATCTGCCGCAGGAGCTCCACCTCCGGCTCACCGTACTCCCGATAGCCGTTCTGGCTGTTCCGTCCCGGCTTCAGCAGCCCCTGCTCCTCATAGAAGCGGATGTTCTTCTTTGTGATGCCCACCAGGGCCTCGACTTCGTTGATCTTCATCGGTATCCCCCTCGCTCTGTGGTTAGGTTATACCCTCCAGCGAGGGGAAGGTCAAGCATTTTCCGTCATTTCATAAAGATTTTTTCTCTCTCTGCCGCCAGATCCACCGTGCCAGCACGGCCAGGGCCACAGCCCAAACCAGCGCCACCAGCTCCACCCCCGCCAGGGGCATATGGGCCGCGGCCAGGATGGCACAGGCGTCCACCCCCGCGTGGAGGGCAATGGCCGCGGGGAAGAGCCACAGGGACGCCCGGCGCTCCACAGCCCGCCAGACCAGCACCGACAGGGAGATGTGGATGGCAACGGCCACGATCCGCTCCAGCCCGCCCCACAGATAGGTGTGGGGCGGCGCGGCCACCGCAGCCGCCAGCGCCTGGGCCGCCGCGTCATCCAGCTGGCCCATGTGCTGCTCCAGCGTGCCTGTGTTCAGCCAGAAGGAGAGCAGCAGGTTGCTGACGTTGGTCAGCCCCACCAGCAGCACCGCCTCCATGCCGCCGTGGCCCGCCCCGTAGATCAGGGCGTCCTGGGGCGTGCCCCCCTTCCCGCTCCGCCTCAGCAGCTGAAAGGCGGCAAATCTCCCCGTCTCCTCAAACAGCCCCGCCATCAGGCCCCCATACAGTGCGTAGAGTCCCAGATCGCCCGTAATGACCCCGCCCGCAGGGCCGCCCAGGATGAGCTGGTGGGCTCTCTGCTCCAGCACCAGGGCAAATACCAGAAACACCGCCGCCCCCAGAAGAAAGGCCCGCCAGCGCCCGCCTCTCCGGCGGAAAAACAGCCCCAGTCCCAGGGGCGGGCCAAAGGCGATTAGCAGAGAGGCCGTCATGCAGGCCATGGCGGCCCCGGGCATCGTTCCGTATCCTTCCATTTTTATCCCTCCTTTTTCGACCGGCCCCGGCGTTTTGTCCCGGCCGGCTTTCGGGCCCACCCTACCCCTTTCCCCCGGTAGAAAGTCAAGGGTTTCTGCAAAAAAAGTTTCCTTCCCCCTGGTGGAAACTTGTGTTTCTGCCGGTTTTACCCCTGTTTTTCCCAAAAACGGGTGCCCCGGCGCGCTCTGCATTGAGATGCGGGCCCGGAGAGGAAAACAGCGGACGCCTGCCATGCGCCCGCCGTTCTCTATCCGGAACCTCGGCCCTGTACGCGCCGCGGTCCTTCCTGTTCTCTGTCAGCCCTTCTCTTTTACTTCCACCACCGTCAGCCGCTCTCCCCGCACCTGGAAACGGATCTCCCAGCCGGCGAACTCCATGCCGTAGATCCGCTCCGGGTCCCTCTGATAGGAGGGCCGGGGGTCCTGGGCCAGCACGCCCGCGGCCGCCTGCCGCCGGTCCTCCGGCAGCAGGGACAGCCACCGCTCCGGGAACTCCACTTCCAGCAGCCGGTCCGCCCCGGGTGCAAAGCCCCCTGTGGCCTCCGGCCGGCAGTCCCCATAGGGGAGGTAGGGCTTGATGTCAAAGATGGGGGTCCCGTCCATCAGGTCCGCCCCCGCCACGTGGAGCACCGGGCCCTGGGGGGTATGGGGCTCCACCCGCTCCAGGCGGACGGAGGACAGCCCGACAGCGTTGGGCCGGAAGGGAGAGCGGGTGGCAAAGACCCCCATGCGGGTATTGCCTCCCAGCCGGGGCGGCCGCACCGTGGGGGACCAGTCCTCCCGCACCGCCTGGGAGAACTGCCAGATCAGCCAGATGTGAGAAAACCCCTCCAGCCCCCGCACCGCCTCCGGGCTGCGGAAGTCCGGCTCAAAGACCACTCTGGCCTTCAGCGCCTCCACCAGCCCGCTCTGGCGGGGTATCCCGAACTTGGACGGGAAATCATTGTGGATGCGGGCAATGATTTTCATAGGCACAGTCTCCATGGGCTCTCCTCCTGACAGGCATCTGTTTCGGGCCCCTGGGCCCCTGCTGCCCCTATTATAGCGGAGTGCAGGCCCACTGTCCATGCCCCTGTCACTCTTGTGGCAGGACATTTCGTTTCAGGCTGGTATAGGCCATCAAGATATAGAACAGGTAGATCAGGCAGAACAGCCCCAGCGCCAGGGCGGTGATGGCTGCGGGGTGATAGATCCCCGTCATGGTTCCCGGCTCCACCGCGCCGCCCAGGTTCAGGAGAAAGGGAACTGCAATGAGCGCCGGCGGAAGGGCAGGCATGGCGTAATAGATGGCAAACTGGCACCCCAGCGCCCGCCGCATCTCCCGCCGGTCCATGCCCAGCTTCCGCAGCAGGGCGAACTGTCCCCGGTAGCGGTCTGTCTCGCTGAGCTGCTGGACTGTCAGGATGGTAGCGGCGGTCATGGTGAGGACCAGTGCCAGATAGTACAGGGGAAACACCACCATGGCGGACATGGAGGCCGCTTCTGTCTCCTGATCCGCCTTGGAGTAGAGGGTGTCGTAGAGGCCCTCGGCCGCGTCATAGCGGTCCCGGATGGCACAGAGCCCCGCAAACTGTTCCCCACTCACCGGTTCCTCTGTCATGGCGGCTATGGCGCCGTGGCTGACTGGACAGTTCCGGGCCAGCTCGTCGGGCACCACCAGCACAAAGCCGTGTCCATTGGCATCCCACAGATTCTGATTCAGCGGGCCTGTCTCTATCCCCGCCAGCTCCAGTGTCTGGCCGGAGATCCGGATGGGCTGCCGGTAGTCCGCCAGGGACGGTCCCAGATAGTCCTGGCAGTGGATCAGATACTCCCCAGTTTCCAGAGTCACTGCGGGCCACCCCTTCATGGCCCGGAGGGCGGCATAGTCGCTGAATGCCATCAGCATGTCCCGGCTGGAAAACTTGTGGTAGCTGGCGTGGTCCGCCAGATAGTCGGTGACCTGGGCGTCCTCCCCCTGATAGACCGCGTACCGCCGCACCGCTGTCACTGGAACAGAGCGGCGGATCTGGTCCTGATAGGCATCCAGATGAGCCTCGTTTTTCGTGCCGATGTACAGATCAAAGGCGGATGCCTTTTCCATCCGGCTCTGAAACATGGCGCTGAAGGTCATCCCGCTCCCCTCCACGATCAGGGTGGCGGTGAACAGCAGAGAGACCGTGGCCATGACGATCCCCATGGTGGCCAGCTTGGCGGTGAGAGTGCGGAAGACCAGCAGAGTCTGCCCAGCGTACTTTTTCGCCGGACGCTTTTCAAAAAAGGCGGGGACCCCTGAGGCAAAGCTGAGAAAGAACCCGTAGAGGAAGGCGATGACGCACCCCGTGCCCAGCAGGCTGGGGAGCATCCCGCCCATCAGCAGCAGAAGGGTCCCCACTGCCCCCAGGATCACCGAGAGAACAAAGATCCGCCGGCGGCTCCGGCTCTTTTCGATGACTTCCTCCTCGTTCCGTCGGTCCAGGTAGATCAGCTCCCGGATCTTCATCCTTCGGATGCGCCTCCGGCCTTTCAAGAGAGCAAAGAGGTAGATGAACAGAAAATAGACCAGGGTCAGCCCCACCGCCGGGGGCGAGAACGCCAGGGAGACCCGGTAGGGCGCGCCGAACAGAGCCAGCATCACAGCCCTCAATGCCTGAAACAGCAGATCCCCCGCCGCCAACCCCAGGAGCAGAGCCGCGCCGCCCACCGCCAGATTTTCCAGAAAAAACAGCCGGGCCACCTGACGGTGCTCCAGCCCGATCAAAATATAGGTGCCCAGCTCCCGGCTGCGGCGGGAGAGCATGAAGCCGGTGGTATAGGAGACCAGCCAGCCGGTGATGAGCACTGCGGCCGCGCTGGCCAGGACGATCATCAGGGGCAGAGAAGCCAGTTTTTCCGACAGATCGGCGATCTCCCGGGAAAAGACCAGACCGTTGAAGGCATAGATCAGAGCGGCGGCCATCACAATGGTGACGAAATACACCAGATAGTCCCGTGCCTGCCGCCGGGCGTTGCGCCAGGAAAGCTTATATAACGTCACTGACATCACCCCCCAGCAGAGCCAGCACGTCCAGGACCTCATGGTAAAAAACCGGACGCCCCCGCTCCCCTCGGAGCAGTTCGTGGAACAGCCGGCCGTCCTTCAGAAAGAGGACCCGGGCGGCATAGCTGGCGCTGTATGCGTCATGGGTCACCATGAGGATGGTGGCCCCCATGTCCCGGTTCATCCTGGTCATGATCTCCAGCAGGTTTTTGGATGCCTTGGAGTCCAGCGCTCCGGTGGGCTCGTCGGCCAGCAGCAGGGACTGTCCGGCCACCATGGCCCGGGCGCAGGCCGCCCGCTGCTTCTGGCCGCCGGATACCTGATAGGGGAATTTCTCCAGCACGTCCATAATCTCCAGCCTGGCCGCCATCTCCCGCACCCGGCGCTGCACCGTCTCCGGGTCGGTGTTGTTCAGGCTGAGGGCCAGGCCGATGTTTTCCTCCAGTGTCAGGGTATCCAGCAGATTAAAGTCCTGGAACACAAAGCCCAGCCGCTCCCGGCGGAACCGGGCCAGCTCCCGGGGCGGGAGGGCGGCGATGCTCTCCCCGTCCAGCAGGATGTCCCCGGCGCTGACGGTGTCGATGGTGGAGATGCAGTTGAGCAGGGTGGTCTTCCCGCTGCCCGACGCCCCCATGATGGCAATAAATTCCCCGTCATCCACTTCAAAGCTGACCCGGTCCAGCGCCTTGGTCACATTGTTTTTGCTCCCGTAGTATTTTTCGATGTTCCGTACTTGCAGCATCTTGATCTCCTCCTTTGCTGTCCCTTACAGGATACTGCAAGACCGGCCCCACTGGTATCGGCTTTCTATGGCCTCAGCTTACAATTTTGAAAGGTTCTCCCGGGCCGGAAAGAGGAGGGTCATCCGGGTCCCCTTTCCCTCCTCCGAGGCGGCCCGCAGCTCGATCTCCAAGGCAGCCGCCAGCCTCCGGGCCAGATACAGCCCCATTCCGGTGGAGCCGCCCCGGCTGCGGCCGTTGCTGCCCGTAAAGCCCCGGTCAAAGATCCGGGGCAGCTCATGGGCGGGGATGCCGATACCGTTGTCCTCCACTGTCAGCTCTACCCGCCTCCCCAGTGCCCGGGCGGACAGGGTGACGACAGGCTGGGCGCTGCGGTAGCGGGCGGCGTTCTGGAGCAGCTGCCCCAGCAGGAAGCATACCCATTTCCCGTCGGTGTAGACCCTCTGATCCAGATCCCGGGTCTCCACCCGCACCCCGCTCTGGATCAGCAGGGCCCTGTGGCTCTGGAGGGCCTGGTCCGCCAGCTCCTCCAGGCTGGTCTCCCGGATCACCAGGTCCTTTTCCGGACTCTCCGCCCTGGCATAGAACAGGGCCCGCTCCACGTGGGCGTCGATCTGGGCCAGTTCCCGCTCCAGCCTGCGCCGGGTATCCGGCCCTACGGTCCTGGAGATCAATCGGGCCGCCGTGATGGGGGTCTTGATCTCGTGGACCCACTGTTCCACATACTCCCGATACTCCCGCTGGGCCGCCTGCGCCTCCGACACCGCGCCCACCATGGCCTGGCCCGACTGGTGCATCAGGGCGAACAGCTCCCGTTCCCAGAGCCCTTCCGGCTTTGGGGCACACTCAGCAAACAGCTGCTTCTGGTCCAGCCCCTCCATAATGGCCTTTAGCTCCGCCAAGCGGCGGCGGAGCCGGACGCACTCCCAGAGCTGCGCCAGCACAAAGACCAGGATCAGCCCCATCAGGAGCAGAGCCACCACGCCGGGCTGTGTCCCGGTGGCCAGCAGGAAGAGGGCGGAGGCCGCCGCGCACCCCCCCTGGAGCACAATCCGCCCCAGCCGGTCGGACAGAAAATCAGCGATCGTCATACTGATACCCCATTCCCCGCCGGGTCTTGATCTGCTCCGGCAGCCCCAGCTCCCCCAGCTTGTTCCGCAGCCGGGTCACATTGACACTGAGGGTGTTGTCATCGATATAGATCCTGCTGTCCCACAGCGCCTCAATCAGGTCTGCCCGGGACACGATCTCCCCGGCGTGGGCCATCAGGTGGGCCAAGATCTTCAGCTCGTTCCGGGTGAGCTCCGCGGTCCGTCCACTTGCCCACACGGTCCCCCTGGACAGGCTGAGCCGCACTCCCCCAGCCTCCAGGATGTCCGGCTCCGACGGACCTCCGCTGCGGCGCAGCACCGCCTTGATCCTGGCAAGCAGAATGGGGATGCTGTACGGCTTGGTGATGTAGTCGTCTCCGCCCAGACTGAGCGCCCGCAGCTCGTCCGCCGCCGAGTTCCGGCTGGTCACCACCACGATGGGGACCGGGCATCGTCTCCGAAGCTCGGCGCACAGGGAGAAACCGTCCCGCCCGGGCAGTCCCAGATCCAGCAGGACCAGATCCGGCCCAAAGGTCCCCGCCTGCCCCGGCACGTCCCCAAAATCCGTCACCGCCAGAGCCTGATAGCCCTCATTCTCCAGCAGGAGGGCCAGCTCCTCCCGGATGGCTGGGTCATCCTCCACGATCATGATCTTCCGCATGGTCTCCGTCCCCCTCTACATCCCGTTTGGCGCTATTGTACCACGCCCAAGCCCGGGCGTCTACGCTGCTCCCTGGCATATTGCCGCCAAGTCAAGCCCTATCTTCCTTCTCTGAAGCCCCTTGCCCCTCCCTGCCGATTTCCTGTTTTCTAAAGCGCAGCCGGCAAAATATACTTTCTACGGGCTCCAGATTTTTTGTTTCTCGGCATTTTCACAAGAACTACTGCTTTCCCCTGTTTGTTTTCTTTTAAAAGACAATTGTCCCTCCTTGGATTACGATGGTAACATGTGCCTCTCTCATATGTGTCTATTTCCCAGTTTTTTACCAAAGCTTCCTTTATATTTCTTCAGTCTATCAGAAAAATAAATTTTACGTTCTGCACAGATTTCTTATTCATGAATAGGGTCACACAGACTCCCTCCCTTATTTTGTTAAATTTTAGTTTTGACTTCCCCCTTTTTTCATGGTATTTTGTTTTGCGTGCCTCCCAGACAAGATGCACTCTTTCAGATACTGGCAGACAATTACTTGATACAGGAAAGGATGACTCAAATTATGAATCCCCCTACTTCCTCTCTCAAAAAGGGCTCCAAAGAGTCCCTTACTTCTGTAAAGAGTGA
>ENA-UEYL01003252-UEYL01003252.1-human-gut-metagenome-genome-assembly--contig:-NODE-3252-length-10920-cov-3.991792_pt1 | contig 10920 bp, 10 predicted proteins | sample MGYA00242941_ERZ507946 | MGnify/ENA primary metagenome ERZ507946 (study PRJEB26167, sample SAMN06115482) | human gut metagenome | host: Homo sapiens | place: China:Guizhou | collected 2015-03-11...
CCTGCCTCTGGAGCAGATCGACGAGATGGACAAGTGGGAGGGCAGCCAGCTCAACACCGCCAAGGAGATCCTGGCCTTTGAGCTCACCAAGCTGGTCCACGGGGAAGAGGAGGCCAAGAAGGCTCAGGACGCGGCCAAGGCCCTGTTTGTGGGCGGCGGCGACATGAGCAACGTGCCCACCACCACCTTGACCGCTGAAAACCTCACCGACGGTTCCATTGGCATCCTGGACATGATGGTCACCTGCAAGCTGGCCCCCTCCAAGAAGGAGGCTCGCCGTCTGGTGGAGCAGGGCGGCGTTACCGTCAACGATGAGAAGGTGTCCGACGTAAATACCCGCTACACCGCCGACGACCTGTCCGGCGATGGCATCATGGTCCGCAAGGGCAAGAAGGTCTATCACCGGGTTCAGATGTAAGAACCATAAGAATTCGGGCCGGGGTAAAGCCCCGGCCCTTTCCATATAAAACGATAGGCGGGAACAACAATGGGATATTTTTTTCAGGGATTGACCATGGGGCTTGCCTATGTGGCTCCCATTGGTCTGCAGAATTTGTTTGTGATAAACTCCGCGTTGACCAACACACGCCGCCGTGCCTTGCTTACTGCTTGGATCGTCATTTTCTTTGATGTGACGCTGGCCTTTGCCTGCTTCTTTGGAATCGGCGCGGTGATGGAGCGTTACCAATGGCTGCAGATGGTGATCCTGTGTGTAGGAAGCCTCATTGTGATCTACATCGGCATCGGGCTGCTCCGGGCAAAAGCGGAGGAGATCGACCGCTCCAAAACAACGGATTCCATACGGAAAACCATATCCTCCGCCTGTGTGGTGACTTGGTTCAATCCTCAGGCTATCATCGATGGGACCATGATGTTGGGGGCATTCCATGTGACCCTGCCTGCCCAGCAGTCGATCCCATTTATTTCCGGCGTGGGGATTGCATCCTGTCTCTGGTTCACGGGCATCACCCTTGCTATTTCTTTGTTCAGTGATCGTTTCAACGCCAAAACGCTGCGGATTATCAATGTTGTGTGCGGTGTGATCATTATTTTCTACGGATGTAAGCTGATGTGGAATTTCATTCAGCTCCTATAAACTCCTATAAAAAAGAGTGCTGCGGCTTTTCGGCTGCAGCACTCTTTTTTATCAAAAAATTTTGGCTCAAAATCCGCCCAGATCCCGGATGACCGCGCTGGCCGCCACCAGTCCGGCGGCAGCGGGGACGAAGGAAATGGAGCCGGGGGTGGCCCGGCGGGCGGTGGAGCGAGGCCGGGTGTCTGTTCCGGCGGAAGCTTCCTCCTCGGCGGGCTGGAGAGGAGTGAGGGGTTCCTCCGTAGAGTAGACCACCTTCAGGTGAGTGATGCCCCGTTTCCGCAGCTCCTTGCGCATGACCCGGGCCAGGGGACAGCCCTGTGTTTTGCTCAGGTCGGTGACACGGAAGGCGGTGGGATCCAGCTTGTTACCCGAGCCCATTGCACTGAGAATTGGAACTTGTAAAGTGGTACACCTTTCCACTAAATCCAGCTTAGCCGCCACGGTATCGATGCAATCCACCACGTAGTCATACTGGCTCAGATCCACCTGATCGGCGTTTTCCGGCAGGTAAAACATGCGAAATACTTCCACCTGACAAGCGGGGTTGATGTCCAGTACCCGCCGGGCCATTACCTCTGCTTTGGGCTGGCCGATGGTGGAGTGGAGGGCGACAATCTGGCGGTTTAAGTTGCTCTCAGACACGGTGTCGTCGTCATATAGGTGTAAAGTGCCTACGCCTGCACGTGCTAGAGCCTCAACACAAAATCCGCCAACACCGCCTACGCCAAACACCGCTACTTTGGCGGCGGCCAGACGGGCGAGAGGTTCGTCTCCAACCAAAAGGCGGGTGCGGGAAAACTGGTCTGCCATAGAAAAACTCCTTACAAATGATGTGGTTTTCTTAGTATACCACACTTAGGCCGGTTACACCAGCTGGTAGTAAAGGCCGTGCTGGACGCAGTACCAAAAGAGCTTCCCGTGGCCGATTCGGGGCAGGCGGGTCTGCAGGTCCCACTCCGGGTAGAGCCGCCGCAGGATCAGGGTATCTCCTGTTACCAGGGCGACGAAGGAGACGTAGTGCTCCTTGGTCATGGGGTGGGAGGAGGAGACGAAGTAGTCGTTCTCGATAAGCTCTACATTGAGGCGCTCTTCCTCGGGTGCTTTCACGGCCTCCAGAGGGGCGAGCTTCTTGCCGCAGCAGGTGACAGCCGCGCCCACGGCAGAGGTGAGGATGTTGCCGCAGGTGGGGCAGACATAAAAGTTCAGGTTTTTCATGGTTCCTCCGATTTGTTCATTTTCCAAGAGCTCCCCGGCCAGCAGACCCTCCACCTCCACGCCCAGAGTTTGGGCCAGGCTGGGGAGCAGGGAGACGTCCGGACAGCCCTGGCCGCGCTCCCACTTGGACACCGCCTTGTCACTCACCGTCAGCCGCTGGGCCAGTTCCCGCTGGGTCAGGCCCTGCTGGGTGCGAAGGTTTCGGATCAGAGCACCGATTTTTTCATAGTCCATATAGGTTTCCTCCAGGTAATGAAATTTGTCCGTCTCACACAGCATACCAGAGAATAGCCCGTTTGCCAACCGACGCCCCGTTTACCCCGCTTTCTTGAAAGAAAGCTTGGCAAAGAACTTCCTGCAAAGCTTCGCTTTGCCTCTCGCCCGTAGGCAAGGGATGCGTAGGAAAAGCTCCACCCCTCGCCTGTACGTTACCCTGGCTCCACTGCACCAGGCGGGGTTCGTACAGCGCAGTTGGAAATCAAATTTCAGACCAGGCAGGGCCCAGTGGCCCGAGGCAAAAGGGACCAGGGATCATTTTTTGCGCGCCGGATGAGATTGCCAGGGCTACAGGAAGGTATTCCCCGTAAACAGGGGTCCGGGGCCGACTCCCCCTGTCAGGGGGAGATGACCCGAAGGGCCAGAGGGGGTAGGGAAGGCGACTTTGAGCGCCCGCTACGCGAAGGCGCTCATCGGAGCCGTCCCCAGCGGCGTTTTGCCTACTTTGCCGCGGGGGCAAAGTAGGCCGCCCTGCAGGGCGGAACCCTCCTTATAAATAGTATAATAGAAGAACGGCCATGGGAAAACCATGACCGTTCAATAATCGTAAAGGAAAATTACTTCACAAGATGACTCATGTCATACAGACCAGGCGCCTGAACCGTAGCCATAAACTTAGCCGCTTCCACCGCGCCCTGGGCGAAGATATCCCGGGACAGGGCGGTGTGCTTGATCTCCATGATCTCGTCATGGCCGGCAAAGATGATCTCGTGCTCGCCAACGATGGTGCCGCCACGGACAGCGGAGATGCCGATCTCTTTCTTATCCCGGGGGTGGCGGACGCTGTGACGCTCAAAGATGTACTCAGTCTCGTGGCCGCAGCTGCTGGCGGCGGCGTCGGCGATCATCAGAGCGGTGCCGGAAGGGGCGTCCACCTTGCGGCGGTGGTGCCGCTCTACAATCTCAATGTCGTAGCTGTCGCCCAGCACAGAGGCGGCCTTCTTCACCAGCTCCAGCAGCACATTGATGCCAAGGGACATGTTGGCAGAGCGGAAGATGGGTACCTTCTGAGCAGCGGCGCCGATCTGGGCCACCTGCTCCGGGGTGTAGCCGGTGGTAGCCAGCACCAGGGGGGTGCCGGTGGCCTGGGCGAAATCCAGCAGGCCATTCAGGGCGGCGGGGGAGGAGAAGTCGATAACGGCGTCTGCCTTGCCGGTAAACTGAGCGGGGGAGGAATAAACGGGGAATTCTCCGTCGTTGGAGCCCAGCACGTCAAAGCCGGCGACCACCTCGACCTGAGGGTCGGCGGCGCACAAGGACTCTACGACCCGGCCCATATGTCCGTTGCAGCCGGAAATGATTATCTTCAGCATGGCAGGCTCCTTACTTCAGCAATCCGGCCCGCTCCATGGCGGCCTTCAGCACAGCCTTGTTCTTCTCGGCCATCTCGCACAGGGGCAGACGCACCGGGCCGGCCTCCATACCCATCATGTTCAGGGCTTCCTTGACGGGGATGGGGTTGACCTCACAGAACAGGGCGTCAATGAGGTCCATGTACTCGATCTGCAGCTTGGAGGCGGCCTCGAAGTCGTTCTCCAGGCACAGATGGCTCATCTTCACCATCAATTCGGGGGCGATGTTGGACACTACGGAAATAACGCCCTTGGCGCCCAGAGCCATCATGGGTACCACCTGATCGTCGTTACCCGACCAGACGTAGAAGTCGTCGGGGCAGATGTGGCGGGTGTGGGCCAGAAGGGAGAAGTTGCCGCTGGCCTCCTTGACGCCGTTGATCTTGGGATTCTCGGAGAGAATCTTGTAGGACTCGGCAGTGAAGGACACGCCGGTACGGCTGGGTACGTTGTAGAGGATGATGGGCAGTTCCACCCGGTCGGCGATGTACTCATAGTGCTTGACCAGACCGGCCTGGGTACACTTATTATAATAGGGAGTGACGTGGAGCAGAGCGTCAGCGCCGGAATCCTGGGCGTGGAGGGAGAGGTAGACGGCGGCGGAGGTGTCGTTGGAACCCGCGCCGGCGATGACCTTCACCCGGTGGTTGACCTTTTCCACGCAGTAGTCCACCGCGGCAATATGCTCCCGGATGGTCATCGTGGCCGACTCACCGGTGGTGCCGCAGACACAGATAGCGTCTACGCCGCCGGCGATCTGGGCCTCAATGAGGCGTCCGAAAGCGTCGTAGTTGATGGTCCCGTTGGCGTCGAAGGGGGTGGCGATGGCGACGCAGGAGCCGGTGAATACGGGAGTCCTCATAAAATCACAACCCTTTCTGGTTAAAATATAAGAAGGGAGGGGAGAGGACCTCTCCCCTCCGGATTAAGACAGTTTCTCAGCGATCCATATAGCCCTCGGCGCACAGCAGCTCGGCCAGAAGGACCGCACCGCCGGCAGCGCCGCGCAGGGTGTTGTGGCTCAGACCCACGAACTTATAGTCGTACTGGGTGTCCTCACGCAGACGGCCCAGGGAGACGGCCATACCGCCCTCCAGTTCCCGGTCCAGCTTGGCCTGGGGACGGTCGGGCTCCTCGAAGTAGTGCAGGAACTGCTTGGGGGCGGAGGGGAGCTGCAACTCCTGAGCGCGGCCCTGGAAGGCGGCCCAGTCGGCCTTGATCTGCTCGATGGTGGGCTTGCAGCCCTCCTTGAAGGAGACAAACACGGCGGCGGTGTGGCCGTCGGACACGGGCACGCGCAGGCACTGAGCGGTGATGGCGGGACCCTCGGCCTTAACGATCTTGCCGCCTTCCACCTTGCCCCACACCTTCAGGGGCTCCTGCTCGCTCTTCTCTTCCTCGCCGCCGATGTAGGGGATCAGGTTATCCACCATCTCGGGCCAGCGCTCGAAGGTCTTGCCCGCGCCGGAGATGGCCTGGTAGGTGCACACCAGCACCTTGTCGATGCCGTACTTCAGCAGGGGGTGCAGGGCGGGGGCGTAGGACTGGATGGAGCAGTTGGACTTTACAGCGATGAAGCCGCGCTTGGTGCCCAGACGCTGACGCTGGGAAGCGATGACCTCCAGGTGTTGGGGGTTCATCTCGGGTACCACCATGGGCACGTCGTCGGTCCAGCGGTGGGCGGAGTTGTTGGACACCACGGGGCACTCGGCCTTGGCGTAGCGTTCCTCCAGGGCACGGATCTCGTCCTTCTTCATATCCACGGCGCAGAACACGAAGTCCACCATGCCGGCGATCTTCTCCACATCAGCGGCGGCGTCCATCACCACGATGTCCTTGGCCTCGGCGGGGATAGGGGTCTTCATGGCCCAGCGGTTGGCTACGGCGTCCTCGTAGCGCTGACCGGCAGAGCGGGGAGAGGCGGCGATGGCAGTGAGCTGGAACCAGGGATGGTTCTCCATCAGGGTGACAAACCGCTGGCCCACCATGCCGGTTCCGCCGATGATACCTACTTTATACTTTTTCATAGCATTCTACCTCCACAACAGCACAGGGTATTCTATGTCCCGCGCGTAAGATAAATGAATTGATCCTGCCCAGATATTGGCCCGGGTAAAAAAATAAATCAGCGGCTTTTCAAGCGGCTGATTTTGTACTATAATGACGACTGTGGTTTGGACGCACCGCAGCCGGCAAAATATTCACAAAAGCAGACAGCGCTCCACCTGGGCAGCCCGCCCAGATGACAGTCACAGGGCTGTTAACCAAGCAACCAGAGCCCCCTTCCTCCGGCAGAAGGGACCCTTCGGCGGCCTTCCCTTTGGACATGGCTCAGACGGGAACCGGCTCCCTAGCCACGCTTACTCATGTCAGCCGCGCCTCTATCTTGCAGAATTTGAATTTATCCTACCATCTTTCCTGGTAGGTGTCAAGGGAGCGCATGGGAAGAATTAGAGAAATGGGGTTTACCATGAAAAGAATATTTATGCAACTTGCCGCAGTGGTTCTGGCCGTGGCCGTGGCGGTGCCTATGGCGGCCCCTGCCCGGGCCGCCCGGAACGATGAACTCACCCTGCGGGTGGGGCTCGCCTACGGCAGCAATGCCCTGGTCAGCGCCAATCTGGAGAATAACACCGGCTACGGCTCCGGGTACCGTTTTGGATATTACGACAGCGATCTGGACTTTGTGGAGCTGGGCCGTACCAGCTCCAGCGTTACCAAGCTGACCATGGTCAAGGCTCAGAATATCTGGGTCAGCGGCACCAGCTACTCCACCTCTGACAACGGGGGAGAGCTGATTGGCTGCTACCATGTACAGATGCCGGGATCCTATAACAGCTACAATGCCGCCTATTCCGAAGCGTCGGACTACTCCGACGGCTTTGTGGCCTGGATCGACGGCGCGTATCAGGTTCGGGTGGGCGCCTATGAGACCAAGGCGGAGGCCGAAAGCCGGGCCAGCAGTCTGGGCGGCACCGTGGTGGGCACCAGCTCCTATGCCGTCAACGTGACCCAGACCGGCAAGGCGAAGATCCTGTTCCAGTTTGACGGCGGCTCCTCCACGGCCCTTGGCATCATGCCCGACGTCACTGGAGCAGGGGAGACCCGCACTTGGTTCAAGGGTTACCGCTACCCCGGCGGTTTCCGCTATGAGCGGGTAAACGGGGGAAATCTCACCGTGGTGAACATCGTGGACATGGAGGACTACCTCATTGGAGTTGTGCCCTATGAGATGAGCGATAGTTGGCCTCTGGAGGCGCTGAAAGCCCAGGCCGTGTGTGCCCGCAGCTATGCCTACAACTCCCTCAACCACCACAGCAGCTACCATTTTGACATCTGCAACGGTACTGACTGCCAGGTCTACTACGGCTATGGCGGCGGAAGTACCTATAACTCCAACGCCGCTCGGGCGGTAGAGGAGACCGCCGGGGTGTATGCCAAGTACAACGGCAAGGTGATCGAGACCTTCTACTCTGCCAGTCACGGCGGAGCCAGCGAGAGTGTGTATAACGTGTGGGGCTCCTCTCTGAGCACCTACCCCTATCTGTGCGGTGTGAAGGACCCCTATGAGGCCGACACCGCCTCCATGAATCCGTACTCCTCCTGGACGGTGTCCTACACCACATCGACCCTGACCCAGCGCCTGCAATCCAAGGGGTATGGTACCGGCACTTCGGTGGCTTCCCTGGATCTCACCTACTCCGATCTGGGCAACGTGATCGCCGTCAAGGTGAACTATGCCAACGGGCAGAGCAACACCTTCAAGCCCACCAACATGCGCAGTACCTTCGGCATCAGCTCCATCCGCTTCCAGGTTAACAGTTCTGGCAGCGGAAGTGGAGGGACCTCTGACGGTTCCCTGCCGGTGAATGGCTCCGGGTCTCTGCCCGAGCAGGACAGCTACTACGTCATCAGCGGCAGCGGCACGGTGGGCAAGACCGACCGGGAGGATCTGTATGCCATCTCTGGCAGCGGCAGCGTGGACTCGGTCACCTCGTCCTCCGGCGGCGGCTCCAGCGTGACAGAGGGCAACGTGGTCCATGTTACCGGCAGCAGCTACGTCTTTGAGGGCAGCGGCAACGGCCACCAGATCGGCATGAGCCAGTGGGGCGCCTACGCCATGGCCAAGCGAGGCTTTACTTACGACGAGATCATTACCTTCTATTTCCCCGGCACCACCGTGGGATAAGAATATTTTAGAGAGAAAGGCGAATACCACATTGAAGACCTCAGATTTTGACTTTTACCTGCCCGAGGAGCTCATCGCCCAGACCCCTCTGGAGCGGCGGGATGCCTCCCGGCTTCTCACCCTGGACAAGCATACCGGGGCAGTGGAGCACCACCATTTCTATGAGCTGCCCCAGTTCCTCTGTCCGGGGGACTGTCTGGTGCTCAACAACTCCCGGGTTATTCCCGCCCGGCTCATCGGCCATCGTCCTACCGGCGGTGTGTGCGAGGTGCTGCTGCTGGTAGACAAGGGGGACAAGTGCTGGGAGTGCCTGGTGCGCCCCGGCCGCAAACTGAAACCCGGCGCCCAGGTGATCTTCGGCGACGGGCAGGAGCTCACCGCCACCATCGAAAAGGAGCTGGACGACGGCAAGCGCCTGGTCCGCTTCCACTACGAGGGCATTTTCCTTGAAATTCTGGAACGGCTGGGCAAGATGCCTCTGCCGCCCTACATCAAGGCGGAGCTTCAGGACAACGAGCGGTATCAGACGGTCTACTCCAAAGTGGTAGGCTCCGCCGCTGCCCCCACTGCCGGGCTCCATTTTACCCCGGAACTGCTGGAAAAAGTCCAGGAGATGGGTGTAAAGGTATGCTACGTTACCCTCCATGTGGGCCTTGGAACCTTCCGTCCGGTCAAGGCGGAGGACATCCAGGACCACGAGATGCATTCGGAGTACTGTATGATCTCCCAGGAGACGGCGGACGTCATCAATGAGACGAAGAAAAACGGCGGTCGGGTCATCTGTGTGGGTACCACCTCCTGCCGTACCATCGAGTCCTTTGCCGCCGAGGACGGCACCATGACCGAGCGTTCCGGCTGGACCAACATCTTCATCTATCCGGGCTACCGCTTCAAGGTGCTGGATGCCCTTATCACCAACTTCCATCTGCCTGAGTCCACCCTCATCATGCTGGTATCCGCTCTGGCAGGCAGGGAGCACGTGCTGGCGGCCTATGAGGAGGCGGTGCGGGAGCGCTACCGTTTCTTCTCCTTCGGCGATGCCATGTTTATCTCATAAATAAAGGAGTTTTTTTGTGTTTGAAGTAATCAAGCAGGAGGGCCGCGCCCGCCGGGGCGTGTTTACCTGCCCTCACGGCACGGCCCAGACCCCGGTGTTCATGAACGTAGGCACCCAGGGGGCCATCAAGGGGGCGGTATCTGCCCACGACCTGAAGGACATCGGCTGTCAGATCGAGCTGTCCAACACCTATCATCTCCACCTGCGCCCCGGCGATAAGGTGGTCAAGGAGCTGGGGGGACTTCACAAGTTTATGGACTGGGACGGCCCTATGCTCACCGACAGCGGCGGCTTCCAGGTGTTTTCCCTGGCCTCTCTGCGGAAGATCAAGGAGGAGGGCGTCCATTTCTCCTCCCACATCGACGGGCGGAAGATTTTCATGGGCCCTGAGGAGTCCATGCAGATCCAGTCCAACCTGGGCAGCGACATCGCTATGGCCTTTGACGAGTGCATTGAGAACCCCGCTCCCCGGGAGTACGTGGAGCGCTCCATTGCCCGCACCACCCGGTGGCTGGAGCGGTGCGTCATCGAGCACAAGCGGCTCAATGAGCAGCCTGACTGCGTCAATCCCGGGCAGATGCTCTTCGGCATCAACCAGGGAGGCACCTACCCCGACCTGCGTATCCAGCACATGGAGGATATCGCCAAGCTGGACTGCGACGGCTACGCCATCGGCGGCCTGGCGGTGGGAGAGCCCACCCAGGTGATGTACGACATCATCGACGCCGTGGAGCCCCACATGCCAAAGGACAAGCCCCGCTATCTCATGGGCGTGGGCACACCCTCGAATATTATCGAGGCGGTGGCCCGGGGCGTGGACTTCTTCGACTGCGTCATGCCCGCCCGCAACGCCCGCCACGGTAAGCTCTACACCTGGAAGGGCACCATCAACATCAAAAACGAGAAGTACAAGCTGGACACCCGCCCCATTGACGAGACCTGTACCTGTCCCGCCTGCCAGCACTTCTCCCGGGCCTACCTGCGCCATCTGGTGACGGCAGGGGAGATGCTGGCCATGCGCCTGGCGGTGCTGCACAACCTGCACTTCTACAATGAGCTCATGCAGCGCATCCGGGACAGCCTGGACAACGGCACCTTTGAGCAGTTCCGGGCCACTTACTCCGGTATGCTGGACCGTCCCTGCCAGGAGGGGTAAAAAACCAGGCAAAATTGGGAAAAGGACTTGTCAACCCAGGGCAAATCCGCTATAATGACACATAACGCGTCAAGCGAACCTGCTTGGAAGAGCAAGATTTTGGAGGGAACAATATGGACTACAGTTGGATTGTAATGCTGGTGCTCATGTTCGCCCTGCTTTACTTCTTTATGATCCGCCCCGAGAACAAGCGGAAGAAGGAGGCTCAGAACCTCCGCAATTCGCTGACTGTCGGCGATGAGATCACTACCATCGGCGGTATTATCGGCACCATCTGTTCTGTGAAGGAGAATACCATCGTGATTGAGACAGGGGCTGACCGCGTCCGCATCGAGTTCACCAAGTGGGCTGTTTCCACTAAGAACTCCTCTGCCGCTGTTGCGGAGCAGAAGTAATCACAGAAAATAGACATACTATATGCCCTTCTCGCATAGGTTTTCGTGAAAACAGAAGACCGCGGGGAGGGCATTGTGTTATGAAAAAGAGGGAAAGACGGCAAGAGGAATCGGGCGAACAGTGGGTCAACAGTATGTGTGAACTGCTCAAGGGTGGGGTGCTCGCCGGTTTTTCGGCCGTGCT
>ENA-UEYL01003260-UEYL01003260.1-human-gut-metagenome-genome-assembly--contig:-NODE-3260-length-10894-cov-3.649903_pt1 | contig 10894 bp, 8 predicted proteins | sample MGYA00242941_ERZ507946 | MGnify/ENA primary metagenome ERZ507946 (study PRJEB26167, sample SAMN06115482) | human gut metagenome | host: Homo sapiens | place: China:Guizhou | collected 2015-03-11...
GGAGCAGATTTTTTCCATGCAGGAGCTTTTGATCTGGAAGTTTTATTATGAAAACGGATTTTCCTGCGCGGAGATTGGGGAAAAGATTGGAATATCGGAAAGCAACACAAAAGTCAAGCTGTTCCGAATGCGACAAAAATTAAAAAGCTGTATGGAGGAGTAATCTGACAGGCAGGGGTATGAAGAATCCGGGGATGATTTTGGAAGGATAGCTGTTCGCAACGTATGACTGGCAACAAAGAAGGAGGACAGAAACGTGTCTGAAAAGAAGAATTCACCCGAAGAGAAACGTATTATGAAGAAAACGCTGGAAGCGGAGGAGGGGGAGTTTAACGCGACGGAAGTGGAGGCAATGTTGGAGCGTCTGGATGAGCTGGAATCGCTGCCGGAAAAGGAGGACGGAGCAAATTTTTCGGAGCCCAAAGAAGCTTTAAAGCGGTTTTACCAAAAATATGCAGGGGAAAATGTGGAAAATTGAGTAAAAAAAAGAGGGCGGATGTGGAAATCCGGTCTCTTTTGTTTTGACAACGTATAGGCGCTATGTTAAACTTAGGAAAGTAAAAAGTGGGGCAATATACCCGATTTTGAAAAAATATAAGACGGAAAAATGGAACGTTCGCGGAATATTTTGAAATTCTGTACCGAAGACACAGCTGCGGATACCTGACCGATAAGATAAAATCATGAGGTGAGTACCTTGGATAAGTACGAATATAAGCTGCGCCTTGAAGAGATCAAGACGCTGAACAAAAAGGGCCGTTTTCAGGAGTCCGCACAGATTGCGGATACGATCGACTGGAAAAAGGTCCGTAATACCTCCACACTTGGAATTATCAGCGATGTTTATAAGATAAACCGAAGATTTGACGACGCCAGGGAGATCCTGCTTCTGGCAAATGAAAAAAGTCCGCAGAACAGGCGGATTGTCTATGCGTTGTGCGATCTGGCGATCAAGACCGGCCAGGTTGTGGAAGCTGTGGAATATTATAAGCAGTTTGTACAGCTTTCGCCAAACGATAACAGTAAGTATATCCTGTTGTATAAAATTTACGAGGCACAGGATATCAGCCTGGAAGAGCGGATCGCTGTTTTGAAAGAGTACAAAAAACGCGAATATAATGAAAAGTGGGCATATGAGCTGGCATTTTTGTATCACAGGGTCGGACTTGCCACGGAGTGTGTAGAGGAGTGCGATCAGCTGATCCTCTGGTTCGGTGAGGGCAAATATGTGCTCAAGGCGATGGAGTTAAAGCGCCTGTATGTACCGCTTTCGCCTGCACAGCAGCAGCTTTACGACAGTCAGTACGGCGGCAGAAACGCAGTAGAGGAAGAACCGCAGGAAGCGCCTGCACAGGAACAGACTCAGGCAGTCCGGTCTGCTGAAAGCAAAGAAAAAGCAGATCTGGATATCCATGTAAAACCGATGGATATGGGACAATATAATACGATCAATTTACAGGAAGCGCTTGCCGCGAGCATGCGTGACGTGTTTGCAGTTGACAGGGAAGAGGTAAAGACGGCTTCTCCTGAGCAAGAAGAACCTGACCTGATGAAAAATCAGCAGACCGTTTACGCTGCAGAAAATGGAAATGGGGAATATCAGGAAGACATTTCCCGTGTCCTTGAAGAATCTGACCAGTGGGACGCACAGGCAACGGGACAGCTCGATATGGAAGAGACGAAGCTGGCGGCAGATGCAGTGGACGCGGCAGAGCCCGTCAGCGTGCAGCCTACACAAAGCACACCGCAGGTGTATGCTGACGAAGAACCGACATTACCTGTCGCATCGTCCAGCGGGGAATGCGCTTACGTTGCCGAGCCGGTAAACGCGCAGCCTGAGGCACCCATCCTCGCGGCGCAGCCCGCGCCGGAACAGACTCCTGCGGTGACAGATCCTGCGGATGCCGGAATGCAGGAAATCCATCCGGCGGTGGTGGAGACTCCCTGGATGCCGATGGAAACCGACAAAATCGAACACATACAGGGCGTGGAAATACAGGAAAAGGCTGCGGCAGTCCCGGAAAGACAGCCGGAAAGGAAGGCTGTTGTGGGAAACACTAAGATAGAACGCCAGACGACCGGCCAGATGAACATCGAAGAGGTGCTCAAGGAATGGGAACGGCTGAAAAAGGAAAATGAAGAAAAGAGAAAACAGGAAACCAGACAGTGGATGCTCCAGCAGACAGGTTCCCTGTTTGATGATTTTGATGAAAGCTCCAGAAACGGCGTGCTGGAACAGCTGCAGAGAGAAGAATCCCTGCCGGTAGAAGACGAGAAAGCTCCTGCAAATGCTGAAAATCAGGAAGCGCCTGTAGGAGACAGAGCTGCTGTAGAGACGACTGCAGCAAAAGCACCGCTTGTCGATCCGTCCAGAGAAACCGAGACGGAAGAACTCGAAGAGATTGAGGAAGCACCGCCGGTGGCGGATGCCGCACAGGGCTACACAGAGCAGAATGCAGAAACAGAAGCGCAGGATGCAGAGCCGGTACAGCGTTATGCGAAACAGGCCGCACCGGAAAGGATCGGAGCGCCTGCAACAGAAGAAACCAAAGCATCGCGTCAGGAAGCACCTACACCGCAGCCGGAGACCTCCGGAGAAGAAAAGCAGCTGCAGGAGCGAGTATCTCAACAGCAGGCAGCCGAGCGTGTGCGCAGCATGACAAAGGCAGAACGCAAGCTTTTTGCCCAGTTCATCCCGACCAAACGCGCAATGCGCCAGCTGGTCGCAGCGCTGGATGAAATCAGCCTTTCTGCGTACACCGGAAACGTTGTGATTACCGGTATGCCAGGCTCCGGTACACTGAAACTGACAAAATGTATGATCCGCGAAATTCAGGCGTCCGACGGAAACTTCTCCGGCAAGGTTGCCAAAGTGAACGCGGAGCTGATCAATAAAAAAGATGCAAAAGCGCTTGTGGAAAAGGTTGCAAACGGCGCGCTCGTCATTGAGAAAGCCGGAAAGCTTTCCAACGAGGGATGTGAGAAGCTTGCAGACGCATTGAATCAGGAACATACCGGCATCATTGTATTTGTATTGGATGAAAAACGGGCGATCGACCGTTTATATAAGAAAAACGGAAGACTGATGGAAAGCTTTACCGCGCGGTTTGATATCGCGGCGCTGGACAGCGCAACGCTGGTCAAATACGGCTGTCAGTACGCATATACACAGGAGTATTCGATCGACGAGCTCGGCAGGCTCGCCCTGCATACCAGAATCGAGGATATGCAGACCAGTTCGCATGCCGTTACGGTGGGGGAAGTGCGTGACATCGTGGATGAGGCGATTGCTCATGCAAACCGTAAGACGATCGGACACTTTATAGATATTGTGCTTCGGAGACGCTACGATGAAGATGACATGATTATTTTGCGGGAGAAAGACTTTATCTGAGCGTTTCAAATATATCCAAACAGGGGGTTATTATGGCAAAGGCAAAGACAGCGAAAGCAGTAAAAGCGGCGAAAGTGCCGGAAACGGTATACATTTCGGAGGCCGACCAGTATCTGTTTGCTCAGGGGACGCATTACGATATTTACAAAAAGCTGGGCGCACATCAGTCTGTAGAAGACGGGAAGAAAGGAATGAGCTTTGCCGTCTGGGCACCGCACGCAGCCAGCGTTTTTGTGATTGGAACGTTTAACAGCTGGAATGAGACTGCAAACCAGATGGAAAAGCTGGGCCCCGGCGGAATTTATAAGACGTTTATTCCGGACGTTGGTCTGGGAGAGCTTTACAAATTTCTGATTATCACGCCGGACGGCAGAAAGCTGTACAAGGCAGACCCGTTTGCAAACCAGGGGGAGGTACGTCCGGGAACTGCTTCTGTTACGACAGATATTACCAATTTTAAATGGTCGGACAGCAAGTGGATTGAAGAAAGAAGCGCGCAGGATCCGGAAAAAGCACCGGTTGCAATTTATGAGTGTCACATCGGTTCCTGGATGAAGCATCCGGAAACGGAGGATGGATTTTATAATTACAGAGAATTTGCGGATCGTATCGTAGAATATCTGAAAAAACTGAAATATACCCACATCGAGCTGATGGGAATCGCAGAGCATCCGTTTGACGGCTCCTGGGGCTATCAGGTAACCGGCTATTATGCACCGACCTCCCGTTACGGAACACCGGAGGATTTTGCATATCTGGTCAATAAGCTGCACCGCAATAAGATCGGTGTCATTTTGGACTGGGTACCCGCCCATTTTCCCAAGGATGCCCACGGTCTGGCAGATTTTGACGGTGAGGCGCTGTTTGAATATCCCGATCCCAGAATGGGCGAGCATCCTGAATGGGGAACTAAAGTATTCAACTATGCCAAGAGCGAGGTTAAGGGCTTCCTGATCACAAATGCCCTGTACTGGATTAAGGAATTCCATGTAGACGGACTGCGTGTGGATGCGGTTGCCTCTATGTTGTATCTGGATTATGGCAGAAAAGACGGCGAATGGGTACAGAACCGTTACGGCGGCAATACAAACCTGGACGCGATCGAATTTTTCAAGCATTTCAATTCCGTGATCCGTGGAACTTATCCGGGTATCATGACGATCGCAGAAGAGTCTACGGCGTGGCCAAACGTGACCGGAAAAATCGGCAGTGACAGCCTTGGATTTACGTTTAAGTGGAATATGGGCTGGATGCACGATTTCTGTGAATATATGAAGCTGGATCCTTATTTTAGGAAGAATGATCATCATGCGCTGACCTTTGCGATGTCTTATAACGATGCGGAGGATTATATTTTACCTCTGTCTCACGATGAGGTCGTACATCTGAAATGCTCGATGGTCAACAAAATGCCCGGCTACAAGGTGGACAAGTACGCAAACCTGCGCGTCGGCTATACTTATATGCTCGGACATTCCGGCAAAAAGCTTCTGTTCATGGGACAGGAGTTCGGACAGGAGCGCGAATGGAGTGAGGCCCGTGAACTGGACTGGTTCCTGCTGCAAAATGAGCTGAATCAAGGACTGCAGGATTACGTGGCAGAGCTTTTAAAGCTTTATCGAAAATATCCCTGTATGTATGAGATCGACAACAGCTGGGACGGTTTTGAGTGGATCAATGCGGATGATGCAGATCGCAGCACTTACAGCTTTATTCGTAAAACCAGTGGAGAAAAGACAAAGAGACTGCTTTTTGTATTGAATATGACGCCGGTAGAGCGTAAGGATTACTGCGTTGGGGTACCGGAAAAGAAGAAATATAAACTGGTGTTAAACAGCGCGGAAAAACGCTTTGGCGGCAGCGGAGAAGAACTGAAAACCGATTATACAGCAACTGCAGAGCCCAGCGACTACAAGCCGTACCGGATCACCTTTGACCTGCCTGCATATGGCGCACTGGTATTTGCATTCTGAGAAATGCGTTGTGCGGGTATTCTGATGCCGCAACCAATAGAATACACGCATTGTGGATATTGTTAGAGAGAAAAAAGGACCAAGGGTTCCAAGGGGAATCCAGGGTCCTTTTTTCCTTACAGAAAGAGCATCGAAAAATCTGCCTCTTTGTTTGCTCCTGTTTTCCACTTTTGTATCGTGTGAAAAATACGGTCAGGAAGGATCTTATGCGCCAAATTACACGTCTCCTGCAGAGACTTTATCAAGTCCGTTCCACTGATTGAGGAGATAACGGTAACGTTTCATGGCGGCATTGAGCTGAAAAATGTAGCAGTCGATCAGATCGGGATCGGTCGCGTATTCGAACCCGGCATAGGCATTGTCCAGCTCCCATTTGGCGAGCTGCAGATTGTTTCTCAAGGCTTCTTCGGGCGTTTTTGAGGCAAGCTCAGCGGACGGTCTGCCGCCGATGCGAAAAGAAACTTTCATGTGTGTTCCTCCCGGACAGATAAAGTGGTAACGTTCGAAATCCCCGGTATTCTGACAGCTTTGGCAGGGGAGTTTGTTACAGTATAGAGAAAAACTGGAAGAAATATACATCCGGACAACGAATATCCGGGCAGGGAGAAAAAATATCTGTGGTTGTTTCCATCGTATGATACGAATATCTGCGTGACAGGCAGGAATATATATAGATCAACGAAGTCCGGGCGGGAGGGCTTATGAAAAAGGGAGCGGAGCTTGCGCTGAATTTTATGCTGCGGCTGGTTTTTGGAATGATCGCCATTTTTCTGATAAACGGATATCTGCAGGAAAAAGGACTGGATGCGTGCGTCGGAATCAATGCGCTGAGTGCGTTGACGTCTGGATTTCTCGGACTACCGGGTGTTGCATTGTTGTACGGCGTGCGGGTGTATTTGATGGGGTAAAAATACATAAAGATTGCATACCAGGTTTGTCAAAACGTCACAAGTAACATTTAAGGTACTATCTTGCGCTGGACAGTACAGAAAATCCGGTCTATACTTTGTCTTACCATCAGGCGGGATCAATGCAGAGGCATCTGATCCCGGTCCATACCGCTGATTAGCGGTTCTTATATTTTCTGAATTCTGTATTCTGTTATTTAGGAAATTACCAGGAGGAATACGAACAATTGAATAGACGGACATTGGCGATTTGCGATCCGGAGCAGGCGTATGCATGCAGGCTGATGGATGCGCTGAGCAGACGGGAGGATTTTCCGTTTGAGGTGTTGGCTTTTACTGGAGCAGAGCGTTTACAGGATTCTCTCGCCCGAAAGCCGGTACAGATTTTGCTGATCGCGCAGGGGCTTTTTCGGGAAGAGATGAAGGACTGGGTACGGCATGTCATTTTGCTGCAGGAGGAAGAAAACAGCCCGGTACAGGAGCTTCCGTGCGTGAGCAAGTACAGCAGTGTGCTCCGGATTGCCAAAAAAGTCACGGAGACGGCGATGCAAACAGAGAAATTGCCATTTTTGCAGACGGTAGGGAAGGCTTGCGTGTACGGATTTTATACGCCGGTAGGACGCAGCCTGCAGACAACGCTTGCGCTGACGATGGGACAGCTTCTGGCGGCAAATAAGAGGGTGCTGTATCTGAATTTTGAATGCTGTGCAGGGCTGACCGAGATGCTTGGAAAACAGGCGGATAACACAGAGTTTGCAAGTTTGCTGTACTATTTGCAGGAGTCTAAGGAGCAGTTTTTAGGCAGACTGTATCAGGCAGCGGAGTGCATCAACGGAATGGATTTCATTCTTCCGGCGTCATGCGGGTACGATCTGTACGGAATTGCCAGAGAGGAATGGCGGCGTCTGCTGGATTTATTGGATGACGGGCAATATGACGTCATTCTATTGGATCTGTCGGATGGGGTGCAGGGATTATTTGATGTCCTGCGGCGTTGTACGAGGGTTTACACGATCGTACGGGAGGACGGCTTTGCCGCCGCGAAGCTTGCGCAGTATCGGGAGACGCTGGAACGGACGGATTATTCGGACGTCTGGGAGCGCTCGAAAAAGTTAAAATTGCCATTTTTCTGCCAGCTGCCCAAGGACATCGGAAATCTGTCGTCCGGGGAGCTGGCGGAATATACGAAGAAAGTGTTGGATGCAGATGAGCAGGGCGGTGTATGAACAGTTCCGCGTACAGGTGAAGCAGGAAATTCTGCAGAAGCTGGACTGCGGACTGGATTTTTCGGATGGGCAGGTACGACGGCTGATAGATGAAAGGCTCTGCAGAAGCGACTGTATCGGCAGGCTGGACGTGGTAGAGCGAAGAAAGCTCGGCAGAGAGCTGTTTGCGGCGATTCGGGGTTTCGATGTACTGCAGGAGCTTCTGGAGGACAAGCGGATTACGGAGATCATGGTCAATGGGCCGGATCGGATTTTTATCGAAAAGGACGGCAGGCTTACGCAGTGGCAGGGACGGTTTGAAAGTCCTGCACGGCTGTTGGATGTGATTCAGCAGATCGCGGCGGGCTGCAACCGGGTTGTCAATGAGGCGTCTCCGATTCTGGATGCAAGGCTTTCCGATGGTTCACGGGTAAACGTCGTGCTTTCTCCGGTTGCGTTAAACGGTCCTGCGATGACAATCAGGCGGTTTCCGGAAGAGGGAATGACGCTGGACAGGCTGGTGGCGCTTGGGTCGATTACAGAAGAATGCAAAAGCTTTCTCGAACTGTTGGTAAAGTGCCGGTACAACATTTTTATCAGCGGGGGTACGGGGAGCGGAAAGACGACGTTTCTAAATGCGCTGTCGCAGGCGATTCCGCCGGAGGAACGAATCGTGACGATCGAGGACAGCGCGGAGCTGCAGTTAAAATATACGCAAAATTTGGTTTCTCTCGAAACCAGAAACGCCAACATGGAGGGATGCAGAACGATTTCCGTGCGGGATCTGATCCGCAGCAGTTTAAGAATGCGGCCGGATCGGATTATCGTCGGAGAAGTTCGAGGTGCAGAGATCTGTGAGCTGCTGACTGCCTACAATTCCGGACACGCCGGGAGTATGTCGACCGGGCACGGAAACACAGCGCGGGACATGCTGCTTCGGATGGAGACCATGCTCCTGATGGGAATGGACATTCCATTGTCTGCCATACGAAGACAGATCGCATCGGGAATTGATATTTTAGTGCATCTTGGAAGGATGCGGGACAAAACCAGAAAGGTACTGGAAATCGCAGAAATTACAGGATTTTCGGAAGGAGAGATTACGACCAGGACGCTGTATGCCTTTGAAGAGGACGAAAACAGTACGCGGGAAAAGGTCAGCGGCAAACTGGAAAAGAAAGGAGAACTTTGTCATGTGGAAAAGCTGGAAGCGGCGGGCTTTGGCTGAGAATAAAACAGATTATTCCCAATACCGGTTTTCCTGGCAGGAATGTTTGCTCTGCTTTTTCAAAGCGCTTTTTGCAACAGGTGCTTTTGCAGGGATGTTCTACCGGTCATGGCTTGGAATGCTGGCGTTTCCGGCAGTATGGAAGGTTTTATACGGACGCGACAAAAAGAACAGAATTCAAAAAAGAAAGGAAAGACTTTCCCTGCAATTTAAGGATACCATCCTGATGGTGACGGCAGGTATCCAGGCAGGGAGCTCCATAGAAAATGCGTTCCTGGATGTGGAACGCGAAATCGGCGTCCTTTACGGACAAAATAGCGAGATGGGACAGGAGCTTGCACTGATTCGCAAGGGACTGACAAACCGGGTGGCGCTGGAGCAGATGCTTCTGGATTTTGGCAGGCGCAGCGGCATCGAAGAAATCCGGGATTTTACAGAGGTGTTTGCAACAGCGCGGCATCTGGGCGGCAACTTAAAGGAGATGATTCAGAGAACGGCAGACCTGACGGGACAGCGGATGGAAACGCAGCGGGATATTGCAACGATGCTGGCGTCGAGAAAATATGAGCAGAAGGTGATGATGCTGATTCCGTTTTTACTTTACGGCTACATGCAGGTGTCGTCGAAGGGATTCTTTGACGGACTGTATCATAACCCGGCAGGAATCGCGATTATGACGGTCTGCCTCGGGCTGTATCTGGCGTCGTGGGTGCTGGCGGAGAAGATTATGGATATTCGGGCGTGATAGAGGACATGTGGAAACAGAAAAAAGGAAAAAAGGTTGGACTGTTTCATTCGTGTGCGCTGCGGCTGGTAGTGTTGCAGAAAAAAATGGAACGAAACCGAGGCGGCAGGAAAACGGGAAACAGGCAGGGACAGGAAATTTTGTGCCGGATCTGGGGACGGGAAACAGGCGCTCTCAAATATTGGGAATTTCAGGTTCGAAAGACAGAGCGCCTGCTGGCGATCCTGTCCGCCGGACTGGCGATGGCACTGCTTTGTCAGATTTTTTTGACGACAGGAGGTTTAGAGCCATTGACAGAACTGCTTCGCCCGGACAGCGGGGAAGGAGACCGGACGTATGTACTGGATGCTGAGGTCGGAGACGAAAAGCTGCGGAGGATTTCGGTATTGGTGCCGGAGCAGGAGCTGTCAGAAGAAGAGGCATCAGCGCTTCTGGATCAGGCACAGGTAGAGCTGGAGCGCTGGGTAGCGGCAATTCCCAACCCAGACAGCGTGGAAGACGATCTGGACTTGCCGGAGAGATTCTGCGGCGGGCTGGTGACGGGAAGCTGGCAGAGTGACTGCTATGACCTGATGGATGCTTCCGGACAGATTCGGAAACAGTGGGTGGAGGAAGGCGGAGAGCTGGTAGTGCTGAGCGTCCGGCTGCAGTGTGTTGAGCAGGAGCGGGAATGTTCCTTTGCAGTGCGGATTGTGCCAAAGGGAGACAGCCTGGCAGATCGGCTGATGCGCGAAACAGGACGGCAGCTGGAAGCAGAGCGCAGTCTGCAGCAAGCGTCGGCAGCGCTGCCGGAAACACTGGAAGAGCAGCCTGTAAAATGGCGGCTGCATCAGGAACCATATGGGCTGTGGATTTTATGTCTGACGATAGCAGGGACAGGTTTGATTTCGTTTGCATATGATCACGATTTGGAAAAAGAAGGGGAAGCGAGGCAGGAAGAGCTGGCATTGGCCTATCCGTCCTTTTTAGCGCGATTGACGCTGCTTGCGCAGACTGGAATGCCGATCCGACAGATTTTTGCGAGACTTTCCAAAGAAAAAGAGGGTGTTGTTTACGAAGAGGTGCGCCGGACGTTTCGGGAAATGGAAAGCGGAATGACGCAGACCGAAGCGCTGGAACGTTTTGGAAAACGCACCCGTCTGCCGCAATATAAAAAGTGCGCGGCATTGCTGGCCCAGAACATCCGCAGGGGAACAGGCGAACTGATCACTGCACTCGGACAGGAGGCAGAGAATGCGTTCGAGGAACAGAAAGCTGCCGCGCGGAGAAAAGCAGAGGAAGCGCAGACAAAATTGTTATTTCCGATGCTGCTGATGCTGAGTGTGGTGATGATTCTGATTCTGGTACCGGCGTGGCTCTCCTTCGGAGGACTGTGACGGGCCTTGGAAATGTTGCATCGAACGCGCAGTAAGAAACGATAAATGATAGGAAAACGAGGAGG
>ENA-UEYL01003264-UEYL01003264.1-human-gut-metagenome-genome-assembly--contig:-NODE-3264-length-10891-cov-4.020621_pt1 | contig 10891 bp, 6 predicted proteins | sample MGYA00242941_ERZ507946 | MGnify/ENA primary metagenome ERZ507946 (study PRJEB26167, sample SAMN06115482) | human gut metagenome | host: Homo sapiens | place: China:Guizhou | collected 2015-03-11...
GCCAACTACTACTCCACCATGATCATGCCTGTCTCGGGCAACCTCATGAACATCAGCTACGCCCTCACCGCTGCCTTCGGCGGACTGCTGTCCGTCCTCCAGGGCTTTGACCTGGGCGGCCTGGTGGTCTACCTCAACTACTCTAAGCAGGTGGGCCAACCCCTCAACCAGATCTCTCAGCAGATGACCACCCTCCTGTCCGCCCTGGCGGGCGCCGAGCGGATCTTTGAGGTCATGGACACCCAGCCTGAGGTAGATCAGGGCTGCGTCACCCTGGTGGGTGCCGAGAAGGACGCCAACGGCACCCTGCGGGAGTACACCGGCTCCGGCCGGCCCCACACCTGGGCCTGGAAGACCCCCCGCAGCGCGGGGATGACTCTGGTGCCTGTGCTCATTGGCCCGGGGGACACTCCCATTGAACTGGGCCAGGCGGTGCGGGAGCAGAAGGACCTGCGGCTGCTGGCTCCCCACCAGGATTCCACCGATGGGATCTGGGTGCGGGTGGAGCCGGACGGCACGCTGACCCCCATCACCGACCCTGCGGCCCTGGCCAATCACGGCTGGGCCTGGAAGTATCCCGACCGGGAGGGCAAAAACACCCTGCACATCATCCGCGGCACCGTGCGCAATGTACCCGGGGAGGACTTCTATCTCACCGAGCTCAAGGGCGCGGTCCGCTTCAACCACGTGGACTTCTCCTATGTGCCCGGCAAGCGGATTTTGAAGGACGTGTCGGTGTACGCCAACCCCGGCCAGAAGATCGCTTTTGTAGGCTCCACCGGCGCGGGCAAGACCACCATCACCAACCTCATCAACCGCTTCTACGAGATCGAGGGCGGTCTCATCACCTACGACGGCATCGACGTCAAGTCCATCCGCAAGGACGACCTGCGCCGCTCTCTGGGTGCGGTGCTCCAGGATACCCACCTGTTTACCGGTACTATTATGGATAACATCCGCTATGGCCGCCTGGACGCCACCGACGAGGAGTGCATCGCCGCCGCCAAGAGCGCAAACGCCCACTCCTTCATCCGCCGTCTGCCCGATGGCTACAACACTATGGTCACCGGCGACGGCGCCAACCTGAGCCAGGGCCAGCGGCAGCTGCTTGCCATTGCCCGGGCCGCCGTGGCCGATCCCCCGGTGATGATCCTGGACGAAGCCACCTCCTCCATCGATACCCGCACCGAGCGGCACATCGAGCAGGGCATGGACGCCCTGATGGAGGGCCGCACCGTCTTTGTCATCGCCCACCGCCTCTCCACCGTGCGCAACTCCAACTGCATCGTCGTCATCGAGCACGGCGAGATTCAGGAGAAGGGCGACCACCAGCAGCTGCTGGACCAGAAGGGCCGCTACTACCAGCTGTATACCGGTCAGTTCCAGCTGAGTTAAAATTCGAAGAAATGGTGAAACCATTTCTTCGAGAAAGATGCACACCAGGCGGGCCTCGATTCCTTACGGAAAAGTCGGCCCACCTGGTGTGAGAGGAGTTCTTTCCGACGCACATGTCGCCGGAAAGAACAGGATTTCATTTTATTCCGCCGCCCGCGGGCGGCGGAACTCCTTGCAGGAGGGCTTTTAAGAAGCCGACAGAAGAAAGTAAAAAAGACCGCCGAAGGGCTACTCCTCACAAGGACATCTTGAGATGAACCCAAGAATGACCGATTGAGAGAGACCCTGGGGTGTCACCCCAGACGAAAATGGGGAAATAGCCGCAAGCTACTTTTCGTGGCTTGCGGCTATTTTTTCTATTTTTCAGGGCGTCCAGACAATTAGCAATCATCCAAATATTTTGGTGGCTTTTCCAGGTGACCTGTGGTATGTTGTCTTGCTGAAAGGAGGCAGGACACATGAATGACACTCTGAAACAACTCTACAACAGATTTTACACGCCACTTCCCATGGCAGAGGCTGAGCAAGAAATTGAAGATTGCCACAGGCAACTCATTGAGCGACTGGAAAAGCCGGAGAGAAAACTGGTGCTGCGGATCATGGATAACCAGAGTCTGATTTCGGAAGAACGCTCCATGGATAGTTTCTTCTGCGGGTTTAAATTGGCATGGGAACTGGCAAACGAATTGAATCACTTTGAAACGGACAGGCATCCCTTTCCAGCGGAAGAAGCGGAGAGAGATGCCTGATTTTTATGCGGTCAGGCGCACAATGTTTTTATGCGTATTGCAATTTCTTCATCTCTGATCTTCTCCATTTTGAGCAGCAACATTCTCTGGACTTCTGAATCGTCTCTCAGCATTGTGTGTTTGCAGCCAACAAAACAGAGAGGAGAAAATGCAATGACACAAGTTCCCGTTACCAGATGCCAGTACTGCGGCTCACAAGACATTGGGGAAGGCTGGCAGCACGGAGAGGCCCTGGTCACTTTCAAATATCATGGATTGCTGGGAAATCGGCTGAAGTACCTGATCTGCCGCAGCTGTGGGGCTGTGTTATACCAATGCGTAGCAGAACCACATCGTTTTCCTAAGGTGCGATAACTTAGGCCAAAATATTATAGCTAAGAGATATTACAAAAGATACATAAACAAAACAGCACCTAAATCCTTGTACGAAACTGGGACCAATCTGTTACAGTTTGCATTTCTATACCTGAATCCAGCGTTTTAAAATGTTCCTTACCACAATGAATCTTCATCTGTTCACTGGGTTGTAGGTGAATAAAGTTAGTTGTCCCCTTGGTCTCCAAGACAAAGTACAGCTTTTCCTCTCCGTTTTTCGTCAGATAGACTGCCCAGTCAGGGTTGTAAGTGCCGATAGGCGTTTCAATCTTGAATCGGCTTGGAATCTTAAAGTACATTTTTACATCCGGATCATTGTCCAGAGCCTCTGCCATAGGCTTTTCCACAGTGGGACTGTCATAAATCACATAATCGTAGACGCTATGCTCAACCTTCACAGCGTTTCGGTCCAGGTTAGCAATCAACTCGGCGGTGTCGAAAATCTCCTGCACATAGTATTCCTGACCGTCCAGCTTCACATAGCGGATGCCGTCAATGGCCAGAGCGTGGCGATGATTGCGGATCAGCTCCACGGTCTGCTCCAGAAATGCCTCGGGGTTGTTGAGAAAATCGCCACATCGTCCGCTTTCCACCAGAATCCGGTTAACCGTCGCTGGTGTCAGCAAGGTTTCATCGCTGATAGCGGTAATAATGTCAGGCAGAGACTGATAGTCGTTTGCAATATCCATGGTTCGCATTTCCCGCTGGATGTGGCTGATTCCCGCCTGCTCAATATGGATGTCGGCAGTCTGGGATACCAATCTGGTCTTTGGAATATGGGGCATTTCCCGAAGCGCCTTAACGCAGTTCTCCACAAGCTGTTCGGTGTCGATATTTACCCGATAGGCAGTTTTCTGTTTGATTTTGTTCCAAAGCTCCAGAAACTCCGGGGAGAGCATGACCTGCTTGTTGAGGTGAACCACCACATCACGGGAAGCATCCCGGATAGGCGGTCTGCGGTCGGCGTTAGCAATAATCCGCTCAAATCGCTCCCGGGCGGCTTCATACTTTTGGGGGAGATCAAGGGTACCGTTTTTCAGGGCATTCTTCATGGTATCCTTTACCTTACCGGTGCTGGTAATGTACCCTTTCCGCTCGAAGTGGTCCATCAGCTCGTGGGCGTCGTCATAGGAAAGGGTCTTTTCCTCCACAACAGTCTCTGTATAGGCTGTGCCTGCCAGAGATTCTGCCACTACCGGTTCCGCCCGTTCCACAATGGCCTGCACAACTTCCTTGACTGGCTCCAGAGCCTTGGGCAACTCTATTTCCTTTGGCTCGACAACAGATACCACCTGCCCGGCCTCGTTGATCACCCCAGAGGTTTTCAGCGCTTGAACCACAGCCTGGGCCTGTTCGACAGTGACCTGTCTCTCCACCTCCCGGCGGTCCTCGTATACCATGCCGGAAAACAGGCTGAGCTGGAGTACACCAAACTTGACGCCGGTTTCGTCCTCGATCTCTTTCTGGAGGGTGGAGGCAAATTCAGCAAAGCTCTCGTTGGCCATCACATGGAGCACATTGATGTTCTTGTCCTCGATGCGCTCGCCGTCCTGGTTCACGCACAGGCGCAGACCACGCCCCACCTTCTGGCGGCAAGTAAAGACAGATTTCTGATCAATGAGAGTGCAGACCTGGAATACATTTGGGTTGTCCCAGCCCTCCCGCAGGGCTGAATGGGAGAAAATAAACCGCAGCGGGCAGTCAAAGCTGAGCAGCCATTCCTTATCCCGCATGATGGTGTTGTAGGTATCATCGTCGGCCTGGGTGTCGCCCTTGGTGTCCTTCAGACGGCCTTTTTTGTCCTGAGAGAAATAGCCGTTATGTACCTTGCTCACATCAGAAGGAAAACGGGCCTGCAGGGCGGCATATTTGGGCTTTGCCATAAGTTCCTGATAGCATTCCTCAAACATGGTCGCATAGATACCGGGGGTGCCGTCCTCGTGGCGGTACTTGTCCACCTTGTCGATGAAAAACAGAGACAACACCTTGATGCCCTTATCCAGATACCGCAGTTCCTTGTCCAAGTGAGTTTCGATGGTGCGCCGGATCTGTGCCTTCTTGATGATGTTCTCATCCACATCTCCGATTGACTTGCCCATGGCCACTTCCTGGGTGTTGCCAAACTCAATGTGCTCATAGCCAGGGGTGCAGTCGATTCCAGCAACGGTGTACCCCTCATAGAGGTCCCGCTGGCCGGACAGCAGAAATAGGTCGTCACCCGGCTTAATCGTGGCCGTTTTGCGGGTCACGACTCCGGTTTTGCCCTTTACATCTAGCTCCACCTTGGCCTTAAATCCCTTCTCGTTGGACACCGACAACAGGCGCACATAGGCTTGGTTGAAGCCACCAGCCACTTGGTTGGAGGACACGGCAATCTGCTTCACCAATCCCATCTGGTAGGCATCCACCGGGGTCAGGCGGTAGAGCAGATTGATCTTCTCACGGTGGGTGGCGGAGTAGCGCAGCACACACAGGGGATTCAATGTGGCAATGGCTTCCTTGGCCTTAGGGGTGTTGTCTACGCTCTGCGGTTCATCAATGATGACGATGGGGTGGGTATTCTGAATAAACCCCATGGCTGTCTCGCCGTTCAGCCTGTCCTGGGCCTGATTGATGATGTTCTCTGCCTTCTTAAAAGCGTCGATGTTGATAATCATCACTTCGATGTTAGAGCTGGTGGCGAACTGCCGCACATCGGACAGCTTAGCGGAGCTATAAATGAAATACCGGCAGGGCACATTGTCGTATTGCAGGCCAAAATGCTCCTGAGTGACCTGGAAAGACTTATAGACGCCCTCACGGATAGCCACCGACGGCACCACAATGACAAACTTGGTGAAGCCGTATTTGCGGTGCAGTTCAAAAATGGTCTTGGTGTAGACATAGGTCTTGCCGGTGCCGGTCTCCATCTCAATGCAAAATTGCATATTCCCAGCGATATCGGTCAGGGGCAGGCTATTCCGCTTCTGGACAGCGTGCATATTGGCGGTCAGTGTTTCCTGGTCGATGTAGAGGGCGTTGCCCTGACCCAGTTCATTTAGGAAAGTGGTCTGGCGGTCGTCCATGACGGAGAAAGTACTCTGGGTTTTCTCCTGACCAATAAACAAATCCACCACAGCATTGACCGCATCCGTTTGAAAATTTTGATTTTTGAATTTTAGTTTCATGCGGCCACCCTTTTCGTATTATAGACAATAGAATTTGACTAACATGATATCAATTCTTTTCGAGAGTGCTTATGGACATATGGGGTCTGGCTCCAATATCCAGAAAATACTCCAAACGAACAACAGGCGCATGTTTGCCCAAAGTTTTTTGCAGATAATGAATAAATGCAATTTCGTTTTCTGTGTATGCATCTAATGTCATTCCATCCGTCCAGAACAGTTGGTCAACATTCGAAAGTTGCTTTGCAATATGAATGGGACAATGCAAAACAGTGGAACTGATGTCATTTGCCAACCGCTTTTTCCATTCTGGCATAGCCTGAAGTTGCAGCTTCTTATCATAGGATTGAAAGAAATCCTTTTTGCATTGCTCCAGTTCTTCAAAATCACCTGTGGTCGTGTTCAACAGTAATTTTTCCGGAACTCGAAGCGCATTGGAAAATTGCTTAATTCGTTTGCTGGAGAATCCTTGTGTTTTAGCTCTGTATACAACACCAAATGTTACATCCAACAAAACGGCAATATCTACCATGCTCAATCCATATACAGCTTTGATGGCATCAAAGAAATTAATAGAAACAGGCTTTCCATTCTTGAAATCGTCAAATTTCTGGGAAAAATCTTTGTAAGAGATGCAACTCCGGTTATATGCATCCCGTAGAAATCGTGGAGCGTGATCTGTTTGATAAGTAAAATACTCCAAACTGGCTTCCCAATCATAGCAGCACTTAGAATCATCTACGATTACTGCTCCATATTCATAAACATTTCCATGCCCGGTACATTTTCCGCTAAGATTAAATTCGCAATTCTTGCATGATTTTTCCATAATGGCTCCTTTCACACCAGTTTCAGTTCAATCCCATGATCCCGCAGGATATAATAGGTGTTGGCCATGGCGGTATCATCAGCAAAACTGTCACGGGAGATGATGATTTTGGCGGGGGCGTACTCTGCCATTTGTTCCACATCCTCCGGCTGGACATTCTCAGCCAGGCAAACCAGCAACAGAAAGTCCTCGCCTACAGCATAAGCTGTCTTGCCACGGATGGTAAGCGGATGCACGGAATAGGTCAACGGCACGCCCAGCTTGAGCATGATCTCATAGACCATATCCAGATCAGAGCGGTCGGACTTGACCCGGTGGATCATGCCGTTCATCCGCTGGTACAGCAGGTCCAGCTGCTCATCCTCAATGGGAGTGGCGTCCCAGGTTTTCAGATTGGAGGTGTCCAGCTTGAAAACACGGAAGCCCACATCCAATTTAGCTGCCATTTCTTTTTTTGCATTGATTACATCCGGACACTCTTCCCACTCTGCATAAGTAAACCCTTCAAGTGTACCATGTTGATCTTGATGACTTTTCATTGTACGAACTAATAACCCAGAGCTTTCAAGCGTATCCTTTAGTTTTTTTCCGGCCCGTCGGATGCGCTCCTTGCCAATTTCACAGATATTCTTGTATCCAGCCTTGTAAGCCTCGCTCTTTTCGTCGCACAGTTCGGGGAGCTGTACCAAGATAAAGCGCCGGTTGCCGCCGTCCTCGGCGTTGAGCTGCATCACCGCATGGGCAGTGGTGGCAGAGCCGGAGAAGAAGTCAAGAATGATATCACTATCATTTTTGGCAGTTATATATTCTACCAACTTTTTAATATCTGAGGGATTTTTAGGATTCTCAAAGATGCGGACACCATCAAATAGCTTATTAAATTCCTGGGTTGCTGTTTGCGCATAACTAAAATGTACTGAACGCAGGACTTCAGTATCTTGTTCAAATAAGTTTGTACGAATTTTGGGCGTCGTAGATTCATCTTTTCCAAAAACAACACGGCCTCGTTCAATTTCTTCCTTCATACGGTTGGGATTCGGATATACCCAGCCTCTTGATGGAACTTTACATGGCTTTCCGGTAATCGGATGTAGCACATCATATTTAGGGCCTCCACCACCGGGCCAGCTGATATTTCCGTCATCACGGTATGGCCCTTTCTCGTCAACTCGTGTAAAGCGGGCCAACGATTTACGAGGATCATCTGCAGGCCAAGAGGCGTACAATGCCTTCAAGCCCTCGTTTACTTTTGTCCAGTCATCGTTATACAAAGTACGCAAACGCTGAAATTCTTCCCTCACCTCGTCGATTCCCTCTTTTGTTGCCCGAAGGACAATGCCCATGTCGTAGATAGTGGCAGCACTCTTAAAATAAACCAGCATATATTCATGGCCAACAGAAAAGTATTTTGCGTCATTTTTACGGTTCTTGTCATAAACAAGTGTCGCAACATAGTTTTCCTCACCGAAAACCTCATCGCAAATTTTCTTGAGATTATATAATTCTGCATCATCAATAGAAATAAAAATCACACCATCATCCCGCAGAAGATTTGCCGCCAGCCGTAGGCGGGGATACATCATATTGAGCCAGTTGGTGTGATAGCGGCCCATAGTTTCCGGGTTGCTCTTGGTGGTCTGCTGGGTCACTTCCTTGTACCGGGCCATGGGGTCAGCGAAGTCATCGGCATAGACAAAATCGTTGCCGGTATTGTAGGGCGGGTCGATATAGATCATCTTCACCTTGCGGTAGTAAGCCGTTTGCAGCAGCTTCAAGACCTCCAGGTTGTCGCCCTCAATGTAGAGGTTCTGTGTGGTGTCCCAGTCCACGCTTTCCTCCGGGCAGGGGCGCAGGGTGCCGGTGGATCGCTTCTGGGCCAGCCGCAGGCAGTCCGCCTTGCCTTTCCACTCAAACCTGTATTTCTCAAAGTCATTGTCGATGTACTCACCGCACAGAGAAAGCAGTTTGTCAATGTCCAGTTTGCCCTCACTGACGCACTCCGGGAATACCGAGCGCAGCTTGTCCAGGTTGGTTTGTTCTATGTTCATGGAAAGTCCGTCCATCATATCCATCTTAACACCCATCATCTTTCTTCTCAATCTGTCCTTGTAGTTTATACAAATCCTGCTCCGCAAAGGAGCGTAGGCGGTCTTTGTCGGAAATGCGGCCAGAGGCACTTTTTACACTTGAAACTAACTCAGAGAAAATATTATTAGTGGGGCCACCATAATTCCCGTATCGCTGAAGAAAATCCAGTCGGTCGACATATGGTTTTGCGGCATTTTTTGAAGGCGCTTCCAACGCTTGCTCCACAAGTCCTTCAACCTCATCATAAATATCCTGCGAAATATATAAATTCATGGGTTCATCATGCCTCCACCCTCAGTATAAATTCCCGCTGTACCTTTGCCGTCAGCTTTTCCTTGTCGGCAAAGGCTTTTATTTTTTCTTCCAGCTCCATGTCAAGCCGCATGGCGTCAAAGAACTGGTTTTCCTGTCGTTTCATGTACTCCTGCCGCAACTGGTTTACCTTTTTCTGAACCGCCAGCCGTTTCAGCCGGTCACCGGTGACAGTCTCCAATTCGCTGACCGCTTCTTGGACACGGCTCTCCAGTTGGTTGATTTCCCGAATTAGCACCGCTTTTTGCGTGGTCAGCGATTGCTTGAGCCGATCAATTTCTTCGGCCTGGGCTGGGGCTAACTGCTGCATCTGGTCTGTCAACAGCTTCTCTTTTGGCACCAGCTGATCCAGCTTATGGGGCATCCCCTCCCGTTTCAGCCAATGGGCGCACGGGTTGCCGGTAACGGTGCAATTTTGTATCGGAAGCTCCAGAATCTTTTGGCAGGCTGCATCGTCCAGGTATTGGCCACTGGCCGTCAAGCCACAGAGAACGGGAAGTTCTTTCTGCATCCCATGGGCCTTAGAGGAAACGGTAACGGTATACAGCCCGATCTGGCACGGCTCTGGGCAGTCCGGTACCGTCAGTGTGCCGGTATCGGTACACGCCATTTCACGCAAAATGGCACGTCCAATGATGCTGGACAACGTGATCTGCCCAGCCTTGGGCTTGAAATCCCTGGCCATATCATATACTTTCTGACTGCGATAGGGTTTATTGCGGCTTCCTGTCCAATAATAACACAAAATAGGCAATTCTGTATAGTCTGTCAGTGTAATGGTTCTTGATTCCTCATCAATTTCGTATTTTCCATCGTTATTTTGCTGATTATAGTTCGAGAAAAACCACTTAGCCAGTTCCCATAGAGATTCGTTGAGTTCCTGGACACGGCGGTTTACATATTGAGGCGTAATCTTTACCTTGTCGGCCAATTCCTTGGTAAAGGTGGTAAACAGAATATCCTCCGCTGCGGAAACGGTCTGCCGGTTATCTTCCTCATGGGTATCCAGGATTTTCCGGTAATCCTGCTCAATTTGCGCCCTGGGCCGTAGCCGCTGGGCAATGACGGGAAAGGCTGCTTTCACGTCATCGGTAAAGCCGCCCAGCACATCGTCGGTGATGCCAAAGACACCATCCGTCACCAGCATCCGCTTATTGACCAGCTCCAGCTTTCGGACGTCGGCAAAGTTATTTTTGTCAATAAAGGCCACGGACAGTACATCATTTTCCTGGCCCAGCCGGTGGCAGCGGTCGATCCGTTGCTCCATCTTCAACGTGTTATACGGCAGATCATAGTGGATGATGAAAGCGGCCTCCTCCAGATTAAAGCCCTTGGCACCGTTATCGGTAGAAATCAGCACCTCGCCCTCCTCCTTGAACTGGCGGATCACGGAGTAATCGGCGCTGCCGTTGTAGGCCATGGTACGGTACTGCCCGGAAAGAAGATTCTGGAGCATCTTCTGGGTTTCCACGCTCTCGGTGAAGATAACAGCCTTCTGTCCGGCTCCCGTTTTTTTCATCAGTGCAAAACCCTGTTTAAGAACGGTCAACAGTTCACTGGCCTTGGCATCCTGGGGGATACTTTCTGCCACGGCCTGTATTTCCTGCCATTGTTCCAGTTCTGCTGCTGCGTTTTCCAGCCTTTGAAGCCGTCTGATAATACCTTTGGTAGTTTGCAGAATCGCCGCCGTAGAGGAACCCAGCAGGCCCAGCAACCGTAGAGCTAGGTCATATTGGTTCATTTCGGGAAAGGCTCTCTTTTCCGGTTGGTTGATGTAAGCATACAGCAGCTCATAGAGCTGCCGCTCCGCCTTACTGGGGGTGTACTCCACGGTCAGCAGCACACGCTCCGTCACCTTGGCGTAGTGCTTGGCCTGGGAACGGAGGGTGCGGAAACAATAGCGGCTGACCTGTTCGCTGAGTTCCGGGTAGTTCTCCGGTCGGCGCAGATACCGGGCCAGAAACTCCTTTTCCCCT
>ENA-UEYL01003265-UEYL01003265.1-human-gut-metagenome-genome-assembly--contig:-NODE-3265-length-10889-cov-6.002960_pt1 | contig 10889 bp, 10 predicted proteins | sample MGYA00242941_ERZ507946 | MGnify/ENA primary metagenome ERZ507946 (study PRJEB26167, sample SAMN06115482) | human gut metagenome | host: Homo sapiens | place: China:Guizhou | collected 2015-03-11...
GCTGACAACTGAGTGGCTGTCACTCAGTCTGGAAACTATCGTAAACCGTTCAGTGAGTCGGACATCAAGAGCGCGGTTGTAGATTCAATCTGTCAATGCAACACCCCTTTCAATTATCTCTTTCGGTGTTTTGAACTTCAGTGTCTTTCTCGGTCTGTTGTTTAGCTGAGCAGCAACCAGATCTAGTTCATGTTGAGTATATTGGGCAAGACATGTCTTTTTAGGAAAGTACTGCCGAATTAGCCCATTTGTATTCTCATTTGTTCCCCGCTGCCAAGGACTCTGAGGATCGCAGAAGTAAACTTTAACGCCGGTACTGACAGTAAATTCTAGATGTCTGGCCAGTTCCATTCCTCTGTCCCATGTCAGTGATTTTCTGAGTTCTGACGGTAAACTCAGGAATTTGTCGGTAAGAGCCTGATTTACTGAGACAGAATCTTTGCCCCTGAGTCTAAGGATGATCGTATAACGTGATTTTCGGTCTACAAGTGTGGCTATATGAGAGTTTTTTGTACCTGAGACTAAATCGCCCTCCCAATGCCCCAGAGAGCGTCTGTTATCGATATTTCGGGAACGTTCGTGAATTGGTGTTCCGTTCACTATGTTAATCGTACCTCTTTCGCCTTTGCGGGTATGACGCCTGCCATGGCGAAGGCTATGCGACCGTCGCAGATGCTGTATATTCAGGTGGTGTAGCGCTTCACGGCTACGAAAGTACAGCGTTTTATAAATTGTCTCAGGTGATATTCGCAGCGTTTTTTGACGTGGTTTTGTTCGCCTTAACCATCCTGATATTTGCTCTGGAGACCATTTCATCTCCAGCTTTTCCAGAACAAGCTTTCGCAATGGTAAATTTTGATCCAGTAAGCACGGTTTTGGCCTTTTCGCCATTCTGTTGGCTCGGTTATTAGCATCAACAGCTTTGTAATAGCGTCTGCCCCGATTACGCTGAACTTCACGTGAGATCGTCGAAGGACTGCGATTCAGCGCAGTAGCTATCGCACGAATGCTCATTTTGGCTGACAAACCAGCTCGTATCTCCTCGCGCTCAGACAGTGTCAGGTGAGCTACAGCCCGCTTACGCTCATGGGGTTTTATGCCGCCAGTATCCCTTAACATAGTGAAGATCGTTCCGGGTTTTGAACCCAGGATATTCGCTATTTCACTGAAGCCTGTTCCGTTCTTCCATAGTTCAAAAACAGAGGCTTTTTCCTCTGCTGTAAATGTTCGTCTCATTCAAAAAACCTCCGCAACCCCATGTTTTCACATAACTGTTGCGTTGACCAATTGAATCTACAACTGTAGATTTTGCACAGGAGTCGCTGAAAAATACGCGTTAATCGAACAATGGCGACAACAATTTCCCATTGAAGCGATGTGTCAGGTATTTGGTGTATCCAGGAGCGGTTATTACAACTGGGTACAGCATGAACCCTCAGACAGAAAACAAAGTGATGAGCGGCTAAAACTGGAGATTAAGGTGGCACATATCCGCACTCGCGAAACATATGGAACCCGGCGGCTCCAGACGGAGCTGGCAGAGAATGGCATCATCGTTGGTCGTGACCGACTGGCACGTCTTCGTAAGGAGCTAAGGCTACGCTGTAAGCAGAAACGCAAGTTCAGAGCGACTACGAACTCGAACCACAATCTGCCAGTTGCGCCAAATCTGCTGAACCAGACGTTCGCTCCTACAGCACCAAATCAGGTCTGGGTGGCGGACCTGACGTATGTTGCCACACAGGAGGGATGGTTGTACCTCGCTGGCATCAAAGATGTTTATACGTGCGAAATTGTCGGCTACGCCATGGGAGAGCGCATGACAAAAGAGCTGACAGGTAAAGCCCTGTTTATGGCGCTCAGGAGCCAGCGCCCACCTGCCGGGCTAATCCACCACTCTGATCGAGGTTCACAGTACTGCGCATACGATTACCGGGTCATACAGGAGCAGTTTGGTCTGAAAACATCAATGTCGCGTAAAGGTAACTGTTACGACAACGCTCCGATGGAAAGCTTCTGGGGAACGCTGAAAAATGAGAGCCTGAGCCACTATCGTTTTAATAACCGGGATGAAGCCATCTCAGTAATACGGGAATACATTGAGATTTTCTACAATCGTCAGCGTCGTCACTCTCGTCTGGGGAATATCTCCCCGGCAGCCTTCAGGGAAAAATATCATCAGATGGCTGCTTAAAAAAGAACAAATGGTAGTGTCCGCTATTGCCAGTACACCTCAACATTCCACCATGCATTCCGATTAACGCCGCATAGCCAGTTGAACTTTGCTACTTTGTGAGAGGTAGTACCTTCTATCCAGTGCGAATTTAATTAATGGAATAAATGATTATGAGTGAAAATGATACAATCCCAAAGAAGTCTACAAGTCAGATTAACAAAGCGGTATTCTTTACATCTGCTTTGCTAATTTTCCTTCTTGTCGCCTTTGCCGCCGTATTCCCGGATGTCGCCGACAAAAATTTTAAACTACTTCAGCAACAAATCTTCACGAATGCCAGCTGGTTCTACATCCTTGCTGTGGCCCTGATTTTACTGAGTGTCACGTTCCTTGGACTCTCACGCTACGGTGATATCAAGCTGGGCCCGGACCATGCGCAGCCTGATTTCAGCTACCACTCCTGGTTTGCGATGCTTTTTTCGGCAGGAATGGGGATCGGCCTGATGTTCTTTGGCGTTGCCGAACCTGTAATGCATTATCTTTCGCCACCCGTTGGCACTCCAGAAACCGTTGCGGCAGCCAAGGAAGCAATGCGTCTGACCTTTTTCCACTGGGGACTGCACGCATGGGCAATTTATGCCATTGTGGCGCTGATTCTGGCGTTCTTCAGTTACCGTCACGGTCTGCCTTTAACTCTGCGCTCCGCACTCTATCCCATTATTGGCGATCGCATATACGGACCTGTAGGACATGCGGTTGATATTTTCGCTGTTATAGGCACGGTCTTTGGCGTTGCGACATCACTGGGTTACGGTGTTTTGCAGGTGAATGCCGGTTTGAACCATCTTTTCGGGGTGCCCATCAATGAAACGGTGCAGGTAATTCTGATCGTGGTCATCACGGGGTTAGCGACGATTTCAGTGGTGTCCGGTCTGGATAAGGGAATACGTATCCTGTCTGAACTCAATCTGGGTCTGGCTTTGTTGCTCCTGGCGCTGGTCCTGTGTCTGGGACCAACCGTGCTTCTGCTGAAGTCATTTGTGGAAAATACGGGCGGTTATCTTTCGGAACTGGTGAGTAAAACGTTCAACCTTTACGCGTATGAGCCCAAGTCGAGCAACTGGCTGGGGGGCTGGACATTACTGTACTGGGGATGGTGGCTTTCATGGTCGCCGTTTGTGGGGATGTTCATCGCACGGGTCTCCCGCGGGCGAACCATTCGCGAGTTTGTCACCGGCGTGCTGTTTGTTCCCGCGGGTTTTACGCTAATGTGGATGACGGTGTTTGGTAACAGCGCGATCTATCTCATTATGAACCAGGGGGCCACAGACCTCGCCAATACTGTTCAGCAGGATGTGTCGCTGGCCCTGTTTAATTTCCTGGAGCATTTCCCGTTCTCTTCTGTGCTGTCATTCATTGCAATGGCGATGGTCATCGTCTTCTTTGTAACGTCTGCTGATTCGGGGGCAATGGTTGTGGATACTCTGGCATCAGGTGGAGTGGCAAACACACCCGTCTGGCAGCGAATATTCTGGGCCTCGCTCATGGGCATTGTTGCAATTGCGCTTCTCCTTGCCGGAGGGCTAAGTGCGCTGCAAACGGTGACAATAGCGAGTGCATTGCCCTTCTCAGTGATCTTACTAATATCCATATACGGACTTTTAAAAGCTTTGCGCCGGGATTTGACCAAGCGTGAAAGCCTGAGCATGGCGACAATTGCTCCTACGGCTGCACGTAACCCAATTCCTTGGCAGAGAAGGTTACGCAATATCGCGTATCTGCCGAAGCGATCTCTTGTGAAACGTTTTATGGACGACGTTATCCAGCCCGCCATGACGCTGGTTCAGGAGGAACTGAACAAGCAGGGGACGATAAGCCACATTAGTGATGCAGTCGACGATCGTATTCGTCTTGAAGTCGATTTGGGCAACGAGCTGAATTTTATATATGAAGTGAGGCTTCGCGGGTATATCTCACCGACCTTCGCGCTCGCCGCAATGGATAATGATGAGCAGCAGACTGAACAACATCGATATTATCGCGCTGAGGTTTATCTCAAAGAAGGCGGTCAAAATTATGATGTGATGGGCTGGAACCAGGAACAGCTGATTAATGACATACTGGACCAGTACGAAAAACACCTGCACTTCCTGCACCTGGTTCGTTAATAGCAACATGCCGTCCTGGGGGCGGCAATTATTATCTCGGCCGCAATATGAGGGAATGCAGAATGATTTCACGCTGGAAATGGATGCTGAAGCAGACAATTAAAAAACTATGGTTCAGGGCAACGTTATTCGCAATTGTCGCGATAATAAGTAAGCGTAAACTGACCGCCGTATGTAGCCATCAGACGAGAATTGGTAACTTAGACGCCCATCTGATATAGACGGACATCTAAGTATGGAATTACAGGACTGGCGAAAAGAACCTCGTAAAAACTATTCGAATGAATTCAAACTTCGTATGGTGGAACTGGCATCACAACCTGGAGCTTGTGTTGCACAGATTGCACGTGAAAATGGCGTCAATGATAATGTTATTTTCAAATGGCTCAGGCTCTGGCAGAACGAAGGGCGTGTTTCGCGGCGTCTTCCGGTAACGACCTCTTCTGACACTGGCGTTGAATTATTACCTGTAGAAATAACGCCGGATGAGCAGAAAGAACCTGTGGCGGCCATTGCGCCGTCTTTATCCACTTCCACTCAGACCAGAGTCAGTGCCAGTTCCTGCAAGGTGGAATTCCGTCACGGTAACATGACGCTGGAAAATCCATCGCCAGAGCTGCTCACAGTGTTGATCCGTGAACTGACCGGGAGGGGAAGATGATCTCACTCCCATCAGGTACCCGTATCTGGCTCGTTGCCGGCGTTACCGATATGCGTAAATCCTTCAACGGACTGGGAGAACAGGTACAACATGTGCTGAATGATAATCCCTTCTCCGGTCACCTGTTTATCTTCCGTGGCCGACGGGGTGACACCGTCAAAATTCTTTGGGCTGATGCTGATGGTCTGTGCCTGTTCACCAAACGCCTGGAGGAAGGCCAGTTTATCTGGCCTGCGGTACGTGACGGCAAGGTATCCATTACCCGCTCGCAACTGGCAATGCTCCTCGATAAGCTGGACTGGCGTCAGCCAAAAACATCCAGCCGTAACTCACTGACAATGTTGTAAAAAACTCCTGACCGCATTATAAAAACGGTCATGAGTCAGAAATACCTCATTCGCATCGCAGAGCTGGAAAGGTTGCTCTCTGAGCAGGCTGAAGCCCTCCGTCAGAAAGACCAGCAACTGAGTCTGGTTGAAGAGACGGAAGCCTTCCTGCGCTCTGCACTGACACGTGCCGAAGAAAAGATCGAAGAAGATGAACGGGAAATAGAACATCTGCGGGCTCAGATAGAAAAACTGCGCCGGATGCTGTTCGGTACCCGTTCTGAAAAACTGCGTCGTGAAGTTGAACTGGCTGAGGCTCTGCTGAAACAACGTGAACAGGACAGCGATCGTTACAGTGGGCGGGAAGACGATCCTCAGGTTCCCCGCCAGTTGCGACAGTCGCGCCATCGTCGTCCGTTACCGGCACACCTTCCCCGTGAAATACACCGCCTGGAGCCAGAAGAAAGCTGTTGCCCGGAGTGTGGCGGTGAGCTGGATTATCTGGGGGAAGTCAGCGCTGAACAGCTGGAACTGGTGAGCAGTGCCCTGAAAGTGATCCGCACAGAACGGGTAAAAAAAGCCTGTACAAAATGTGACTGTATTGTTGAAGCACCGGCGCCGTCCCGCCCGATAGAGCGTGGTATCGCGGGCCCCGGATTACTTGCCCGCGTGTTAACGGGAAAATACTGCGAACATCTGCCACTGTATCGTCAGAGTGAAATCTTTGCCCGCCAGGGTGTCGAACTGAGCCGGGCCTTACTCTCCAACTGGGTTGACGCGTGCTGCCAGTTAATGACACCGGTGAATGATGCCCTGTACCGTTATGTAATGAACACCCGCAAGGTTCACACTGATGACACACCGGTAAAGGTACTGGCACCGGGTCAGAAAAAGGCGAAAACAGGGCGTATCTGGACGTATGTCCGGGATGATCGCAATGTGGGTTCGTCATCTCCTCCAGCGGTCTGGTTCGCGTACTCGCCGAACCGGCAGGGGAAACACCCGGAGCAACACCTCCGCCCCTTCCGGGGTATCCTGCAGGCGGATGCGTTCACAGGTTACGACAGGTTGTTCAGTGCAGAACGTGAAGGTGGTGCACTGACAGAAGTTGCGTGCTGGGCCCATGCCCGGCGAAAAATCCACGATGTATACATCAGCAGCAAAAGTGCGACGGCAGAAGAAGCCCTGAAGCGAATCAGTGAACTGTACGCCATCGAGGATGAAATACGGGGATTACCGGAGTCAGAGCGTCTTGCCGTCAGGCAGCAGCGAAGCAAAGTGTTACTGACGTCGCTGCATGAATGGATGGTGGAGAAGAATGGTACGCTGTCGAAAAAATCCAGACTGGGCGAAGCGTTCAGCTATGTACTGAATCAGTGGGATGCCCTCTGTTATTACAGTGATGACGGTCTGGCGGAGGCGGATAATAATGCTGCGGAAAGAGCGCTTCGTGCAGTCTGTCTCGGAAAGAAAAACTTTATGTTCTTTGGCAGCGATCACGGCGGCGAGCGTGGAGCACTGTTGTACGGGCTGATCGGCACCTGCCGTCTGAACGGTATCGATCCGGAAGCGTATCTGCGCCATATCCTGAGCGTACTGCCGGAATGGCCTTCCAACCGAGTTGACGAACTCCTGCCATGGAACGTAGTACTCACCAATAAATAAGCGTCAATACGGCACTCCGTTAACGCTTACGTTTAAGTCATAAAGCCATGCAGAACGCTCACCTCCCAAGATCTTGGTTTTTATAAGGTGTAATGATAATGTAAGCTAATGTTTCACATGCCAAAGGAAACACCATGAGCCACAGGGAATTGTTCAGCGAATTTCTTGAAAATTTGAATCTTGACCTCAAACAGGCAAAAAAGATCAGCTATCACTATCGAAAAATAACCAAGTCATTAAATCTTGCGTTCAGAGGAACGAGTTCCCGGGTAGCAAACCGCTTGAAAGTGGGGTCAGTAGGCAGACATACCGCAATAAAAGGCATATCCGATCTGGATATGCTTTATATTATGCCCCCCAATCAGTATGAATATTATAACCGTAAGGATAATGGTCAGTCTGCATTGCTTACAGATGTCAGAAACATTCTGGCGGAAGAATATCCTGACCAGACTGTGAAAAAGGACAGACTGGTTGTTCAGATCATCTTTAAAAACTTTTATGTCGAGGTTCAACCTGTATTCAGACAGGATGATGACAGCTTTAAATTCCCTGAAAGCTATAATGGAGGAGCATGGCGCATTACAAAACCTCTTCACGAAAAGGCGGCCATGACCGCATTTTCGCGAGATAAATCCAATAATCTGCGCAAGCTGTGTAAAATGATCAGAGCCTGGAAGAACCTGCATGGCGTCAATATGGGTGGCTTACTGATAGACACACTAGCGTATCGCTTTCTTTCATCAACATCAGATTATGACAATACCGGAAATGGCAGCCTGGGAGCCCTCGCCAGAGACTTTTTTGAATATCTGTCAAATGAGGAGAGAAAGGAAAGGTATCTCGCGTTAGGCAGTAATCAGCATGTACGTGTTAAATCTCCCTGGTTTGGCCGGGCAGCGAAACACGCGTATGAATTATGTTGTGATGCCTTAGACGCTGAGGGGGCTGCCAGTGAAAATGACCGCTGGCGCAAAGTGTTCGGACGAGCCTTCCCCAGACGTAAAGTGGGTATTATGGAAGCCCGTCTTGGTCTGGAATCGCATGCGGCAGATGCTGTTCCCTGGACCGATACCGAAGAGTTTATAGAGGATAAATATCCGGTGGATATCAGGTACTCACTCAACCTTGACTGTACCGTAACCCAGGATGGTTTCCCTCCCAGAAGCCTGAGGGAGATGCTTATCAGAAGATTCCGCCTCTCCGCTCGAAAATCTCTCCTTTTCCGGGCAGACTTGACAGAAATGGAGGCAGAGGAACCCTACACCGTTATGTGGAAGGTACTGAACGTGGGTGACGAAGCACGCAGAAGAAATATGATCCGGGGACAAATCGTTTCGGACGGCGGCTACTGTACGAAGAAAGAAACTACCGACTTCCGCGGAGATCACATGGTAGAATGCTATGTGATAAAAAATGAGGTTGTGGTTGCCCGGGCCCAGATTGAAGTTCCCATAAGCTGAGGTTTTTATGACGCAATCAGAGATGCTGAAATTAATCGCCCGACATGGTTATAACGTTGGATTTGGCGCTAAGAAAAACTTTGCCACCTATGATCTGATTTGTAAGGCATCCGGTTGGATTAGCTTTATTTCTCTTGCTGTCGGTGTGTTCGCCCTTTTTATTCCTGAGCTGGCCACAAACGTCATTTCCGCGATATTAATTATATTTGGTGTTGCTACAATGTACATTCAGTTTTATGACTCGGAAAAGCAGAGTTATGAAAGTGCGGGGATTGAGCAGACCAAAATTTTTAATGAACTTGAAGTCATCTACCGCAACGTAAAAAGCGATGCAAACTTTGACTATCAGCGTACACAACAATCCATCGACGCTATCATGTCCCGGTTTTACGGCACGGTCATCAGCAAACAGATCTTCGGAAGTAACTGGTACGCACATTATAAATTTTACTGTGAATTTGAAAAAACATGGGTTGAAGAAGAGCTGAACCTGACACTGAAGGACAAAATCCCGCTTTCGCTCTGCTTTCTCGCCAGTCTGGCGATCATTTTTACTATAGCTGTCATCTGGAAAACGCCCTGATGCTGCAGCCAATGAAAAATTCAGCAAGCTGACTGTCAAATATGCGATGTATAGCCGGTATCACCATCCAGTGTACGTTCTATAAGGGGGGGCGCTTGGAAAACGGGTAGAGTCAAGATGTGGCGCGGTAATTTTACAGGTCAGGCATATCTGTTGCCGCCTCTTTCGATTGGCGGTGCCTTACTGTCCTGACCATAAATCCTGTTTCCACACCCCGCTCATCGAAGCGGACATGCGCTTCTAACACATCCGGCTCTCGGACAGAATCATGCCTTCGCCCACGGAAACCTCTGCGGGAGCTTCGGTGCATATTTTCATGGAAGGGGATCACCCAATAACTTCCATCGAGATCGGGTCATAACGGCCAATCCGTGATCGAATAGAGCGGAATACGCACTCTGACGAACTGCTTACATTTAAACTAATTACAAACTATATAAATCCGCCTTACTCATTCACAGGGTAGATATATTCTTACTTTTAATTTTATGTGTAATTAACTGATGACGAAAAATGAATTGAACTGTAAATGCATATCTAAGTTTTTCATTCTTATGATGTACATAATACCTTAAAATTATCAACTAGCTGAGCATTAACCTCCATCTGACTAATCCCCCATAATGCGGCTAACTGTTTCTCTGCAATCCCACTATCCCATGGCATTAGTGGGTCATTACGAAACTTAGCAAATGGCCCATCTGTTTCTGTAAGAATGCGTGATTTGGGTATTTTCAAAACTAAGGCCTTACCCTTTATTGTATCGAGCATAGCAGGCCCCACTGAGAACCAGCATCCTAAATCAATTGCCCTTTCAAGCTGCTTAGGTGTTCCAGTGAACCAATGCAATATTGCCACCCCATCGATATTTTCAATCTCATCAAGCACCGCTGATGCACTTCCCCGACTATGGATAGTCATAATCTTGCCACCAGCCCGATTTACACTGTTGAGAATGTGTCGGAACACTTTCAATTGAATATCCCAATGTTCTTTAAATCCCTGTCCACCATCAAGCCCTATTTCCCCTACATACTTAGTTTCCGAAAGCAATGAATCAAACAGGTCTAACTCATGCGATCTTTGATGCGCGATTTGAGGATGTAGCCCAAGAGCAGTTCGGATTCGTTGACTTTCTTTAGCCAATAAAGAAGTACCATGCCATGCTTTAGGTGTTGTTGTCACCGACAGAATATAAGTCCCTCGACGCTTACTTTCTTCAGCCACGAGGTCTGGCCGAGGATATAAGTCTAGATGACAGTGCATATCGATGCTCATACTATGTTCTCACTCAGTAAATAGCTTTCAACCTCATCTAGGCCATCCTTAAATACTTGCTTGAAATTATCAAATTCTGCCGTAGGCAAAGGGCCACTTTTGGCAATCCATGTACCTATTTTCAAAGTCGATTTCTGCGTGATCGCAATCCTAAGGGCGATCAGGTCGTCCCTGCGATCTATTTCATTCATTACTTTAGCTAAGGACTGGAAAATATATTCAACATCTCTACTAATTCCCCCTGCATGAAGTGATGCTCGTCGAATGATACACGGTATACATACCCCACATTGCTGCCCCATTCGTTTCCAATGACTGCAGGATACTGTACTTTCCACAATTTTAGATAAGAGCTGCTTATTTGAACATTCGGAGATCATTTTTCCTTTTGTCTTAAACTGATATGGATTGATTATTTGACAAGAAATACCGAGCGCATCAAAGATCTTTTGTATGCTCGTAATAAAATGTGGATGTGTTGTTCGTGTGCTCAGGAAGGTGCGAACAAGTTCTTGATATGAGATCATCATATTCATCCGGAGCGCATCCCAGAGGGACATCATGAGCCA
>ENA-UEYL01003277-UEYL01003277.1-human-gut-metagenome-genome-assembly--contig:-NODE-3277-length-10865-cov-5.310438_pt1 | contig 10865 bp, 10 predicted proteins | sample MGYA00242941_ERZ507946 | MGnify/ENA primary metagenome ERZ507946 (study PRJEB26167, sample SAMN06115482) | human gut metagenome | host: Homo sapiens | place: China:Guizhou | collected 2015-03-11...
TTCTGGGGATTCAACCTTTGTGGGTTATACTACCCCTGTCAATGGGAGGAAGGAACCTCTCCCCCTCCTTATCAAGCCTTTATCCCAACCCGAAAGAAAGGGGAAAGCATATGTCAGAAGCGATTTTACAAACTCAAGAGCTGACCCGGCGCTACGGCCACACCTTGGCCCTGGACCGGGCCAGCATCACGGTAGAGAAGGGCCAGATCTTTGGCCTGGTAGGCCGAAACGGCGCGGGCAAGACCACCCTCATCCGCCTGATCTCCGGCCAGAGCATTCCCACCTCCGGCCAGATCTCCCTGTTTGGGCAGACCTCCGACTCCGGACTGAACCGCGCCCGCAGCCGCACCGGCGCCATGGTGGAGATTCCCTCCTTCTACCCATACCTCACCGCCCGGCAGAATCTGGAGTACTACCGCATCCAGCGGGGCATCCCGGGCAAAAACTGCGTGGATGAGGCCCTGGAGCTGGTGAACCTCACCGACACAGGGAAAAAGAAGTTTAAGACCTTCTCCCTGGGCATGAAGCAGCGCCTTGGCTTGGCCCTGGCGCTTATGAACCAGCCGGAATTTCTCCTGCTGGATGAGCCTATCAACGGTCTGGACCCGGAGGGCATCGTGGAGTTTCGGGAACTGCTGCTGCGCCTGAACCGGGAGCGGCAGACCACCATTCTCATCTCCAGTCACATCCTCTCCGAGCTGTCCGCCCTGGCCACCCACTTCGGTTTCATCGAAAAGGGCAAGGTGCTGGAGACCATCTCCGGAGCCAACCTGCGGGAAAAGTGCCGGGAGTGCCTGGAGCTCACCGTGGACGATGCGCCCCGGGCTGCCCGGGTTCTGGAGCAGCAGCTGGGCACCCGGGATTACGAGGTGCTCCCCGGCAACCAGCTGCGGGTGTACGCCTTCCTGGACGCCCCCCAGACCGTCAACCGCACCCTTCTGGAGCAGGGCGTGGGTCTCATCTCCACCCAGCAGAAGGACAGCAACCTGGAGGACTACTTCCTCAATCTGATTGGAGGTCGTCACCATGGTTAATTCCATTCAAGCTGAGATCTATAAGCTGACCCGGCGGCCTTATTTCTATGTCTTCAACCTGCTGTGCGCTCTCTTCGCTCTGCTGGTGGTCGGCTGTCTGGCCTACGTCAAGTATACCGCACCATCCAACCAGGACGCGATCAGCTTTCCCTTTTCCCTGAACATCCTGCTCATGGGCATGCCCGTCGGCCTGTACCTGGTGGCAGTGGGCGGCGACGCGGTATTCTCTGAGCAGTATAAGTACAACACGTTGAAAAATGAGGTATCCTATGGTCTGACCCGGGTCCAGGTCTACCTGTCCCGGCTGGTGGTAACCCTGCTGCTCATGATTGTGGTCTTTGTGGTGACCATCGGGGTATATCTGCTGGCCTCTCTGGTGCTGCTGGGCATCCCCTCCAATGAGATGTCTATGATGTCCTTGGGCATGACCACCGCCCAGTCGGTGCAGATGATGATGCAGATGCTGGGATACTATATTCTGGCCTCTTTCCCCCTTTGGCTGGGCGCCCTGTCCCTGGCAATCGCCTGTTATTTTCTCATTCGTGGCTCCAACATGGCGGGCATCGCCTTTTTGGCACTCATGGTTGGTGTGCCTGCTGTACTGAACAATCTGGGCAAGTATGTCAATCCCGCATTCCACTCCCTCTATCACCTCACTCTGGACTATATGGGCGGTCAGGTGATTTCTGCCCAAAACATGGACTGGGCTCTGATGAGCCGGTGCTGGCTGGTGGGTCTGGCCTGGGCGGCCCTTTCTACCGCAGTCGGCCTGTTCTTCTTCTCCCGCCGGGAGATCAACTAAGAAAGGAAGGGTTCCGATGAAAAAAATGCTCTTTACCGCCTTCCTCCTTCTTGGGGCTGCCCTGTGCCTGATTGCGTGGAAGAAGGGCCGCTGAGATGGAAAACCTCATCCGTGCCGAGTTTTACCGGATGCGCTGCCGTCCCTGGGGCGTGATCGTTATGGCGGCCACCCTTCTCTTTGGTGTCGTGGTCATACTCTTTGCCGAGGCGATCCGCCCCCCGGAATGGGGCAACTGCACCTCGATGTTTGAGTCCCTCAGCTCCCTGCCCATTTTCGGCATGTTCTACGGGGCATGGTGTGCCGAGATCGCCAGTTCTCGGGTAAATAAGCTGGACATACTGAAAAACGAGGCGGTCTTCGGCATCCCCCGCTGGCAGATGTTTCTCTCCCGGCTCATCACAGCCGCACTTATTGGCTGTGTCATGGCCCTGATACTGGTGGTCTCGTCGGTACTTTTCGCTTTTCTCTTCCTCCCCGGGAAAGAGGCTCTGCCCCAGCTGGCGGCCAACCTGCTGGTGGAATTTCTCGTTGCCCTGCCCCTTTGGGTGGCCTGCGCCTCTCTGTACCTGTGCCTGAAGCTATTGTTTGCCTCCGACCTGGTGGCCGTGTTTGTCCTGTTCCTCTATCAGTTCCTTCTCTGGCCCATCCTGGGAGCCTGGTCCCTCCTGGACCCCAAGGCCTGGGTGATGAAGCTGCTGTGTACCTTGCACCTGATGACCCCCTTCTGGGGCAAGGGCGTGGACATCACTGAGACTAATCTGGGTCTCTCGGTGTCTGTGAAGAATGGGTTTATCATGCCCTCTCCTCTCTACTGCTGGGCGCTGGGACTGGGCTGGATCGTGTTTACTACGGTGGTATCGGTATGGGCTCTGCGGCGGCGGGAGCTGCGGTAACTTTACTTTTCATTCGGGAGGTATTTCCCATGGGGATCGCCCTTCTTCTCTCTCTCATAGCCCTTGCGGCGGTACTGCTTTTGCGGTACCGCCGCGGTCGCGCGCTCAGCCAGGCTGCGAGCCAACTAAAAGAAGCCCGGAACCAGCCCGGCAAACGACTGCGTCTGGCCGCGCCCGACCGGCCGGTGGAGGAGCTTTTGGCCCAGATCAACGGCCTGCTGGAGGACCGGGAGACCGAGACCCGCCAATTGCGGGAGCGGGAGGAGAGTCTGCGGCGGCAGATCGCCAATGTTTCCCACGACCTGCGCACCCCTCTCACCTCCATTTTGGGCTATCTCCAGCTGCTGGAAGGCGATCTGAAGCCGGAAGAGCGGTCCCGATACCTCCAGGTAGTGGAGGAGCGCGCCCGGGTACTCCAGGAGCTCATCACCGCCTTTTACGACCTGTCCCGCATTGAGGGCGGCGAGTACCCCCTGGAGATCCAGCCCGTGGACCTGCGCCGCCGCCTGGAGCCTTTGCTGGCCAGCTTTTATGAGGACTTCCAGCAGGCGGGATTTCAGGTGGAGGTGGAGCTGGAGGAAGGTCTGCCTCCGGTGCTGGCTGACCCCAGCGGAGTCACGCGGGTACTCACCAATTTGCTGAGCAACGCCCTCAAGCACGGCAGCACCGCGCTGACTATCCGTCTTTTCCGGGAAGGAGATTTCCTTGTCACCTCCTTCTCCAACGATGCGCCCCACCTCACCCAAGAGGACCTGCCCCGGGTATTTGAGCGCTTTTACACCGGTGACCAGATGCGCACTGGACAAAACACCGGTCTGGGCCTGGCCATCGTCAAGGCTCTGGCCCAGCGTATGGGCCACACCGCATTCGCCCAGCTGGAAAATGGGGTATTCACCGTGGGAGTGCGCTGGCATATGTACCGTTAAAGCCAGTCCTCCACCACATCCCGCAGCCCTGCAGGGCCTACCCGGTTATCCACCAGCAGAGTCATCAGCTCATCGATGCGGGAGGCGCTGGTGGTAATGCCTGGGATAGTCTCATCCTCCCCCTGATCCTCCCACACCCGCACCCCGTAGTTTTCACAGCAGAAGGTGTCTGTCTCCACAGTGTCTACTGTCAGGGCATAGTGAAAGGTACGGGGTTCTCCCGTTTGGTCCCGGCACGTCCGGAACGCGATCTTCAGTTCCATCATCTTGTCTTTCCCCTCTCAATTGCAAAAATGCGACCACATTATATAGGGGCCTCTGTGAGAAGGAAAAGCAAAAACCGTCGAACCGCTCCCCGCCCTTTTTCGGGGAAAAAGGGAAAGACGGTCCCCTTTTGATGGAAGCGGTCGAAGGAGTTTGCACAAGGTAGAATGTTTTCAACATGAAAATAATTTTCAGGAAGTGAAAGCCCGGAAAACGCCACAAATAGACGTTTTCCGGGCTTGTTGCACAAGATATGGTATTTTTATGTTGAACTGGAAATTTATTTCACCCGAAGGCGTTTGGCCAGCTCCCCGTCAGGGGTGACCCAGGCGGTCTCGTAGGTGGTATAAGTCACCATGCCGGGACGTGCCCCGTTGGGCTTTTTCACGTACTTGACGGGGGCATAGTCCACCGGTACCTTGCTGCTGTCCCGAGCCTGGGAGAACCAGGCCGCCAGACAGGCCGCCTCGTTAAGGCTCTGGAGATCAGGGGTTCCCCCTTCCGTCCAGAGGATCACATGGGAACCGTGGATCTTCTGCGTGTGGCACCAGCTGTCGCTCTTAAAAGCCTGCTTACAGGTGAGCAGGTCGTTCTGGGTGTTGTTCTTGCCCACCGAGATACGCAGGCCCGCTGTGGAGCGAAACTCCATGGGCTTGGAGGACACCCGCTTCTCCCGCCCTTTGGCCTTGCTGGCACGGCGGAGATATCCGGTGTCGGTGAGCTCCTGGCGGATCTCCCCCAAATCCTTCTCTCCCTCGGCCAGAGTAATGTTCTCCAGCACGCTGTTGAGATAGTCCAGCTCTCTGCGGCCCTTCTCCAGCTGCTGGGTCAGCATCTCCTGGGCAGTCTTGGCCTTGTTGTACTCTTTATAATACTTGGCGGCGTTCTGCTGGGGCGTCAGCAGCGGGTCCAGCGGAATCTCCGTCTCCCTGCCCTCCGGGTCATAATAATCGGTGAGGCGGGCCGACTTCATCCCCTTTCGCAGCGCATAGAAGTTACTGGTGAGGATATCTCCCAATTCCCGCTTGCGCTCCCGGTCCCGAGTGGCCTCCCGCTCGATCTCCTGCTGCCCTACACGGCGCTCCACCCGCTCTCTGACCCGTTTCACGGCCTTCAGCAGCTCCTGGCCCCGCTGACCTACCCTCTCCGCCGTGCCCCGGGCGGCATAAAAGTCGTCCAGCAGCCGGGAGAAGGTCTCGTACCGCCTCAGCTGCGTACCTGGGCCATACTGCAAAATGGGGAGGAAGCTGAAGTCCACACCCTTACCGTCCCGCAGCAGGAGGTAAGGCACATATCCTTCCGCCCCCACGGCCTCCCGCAGGCGCTCCGCCTTTTCCTGCAGGGACTCGTTCCGACTCTCCCCGTCGGAGCGAAAGTCCAGCTCCCGCTCCAGGAGGGGGGACAACCCCGGGTGCGGCTCCGGCAGATGATAAAATGGTGGATCACCCCGGCCTTGGCGAGGGCGGAAAATACCACATCAAAAAGGGGGAGAATCCCCTGCCCGAGGACAGGACCCTCACCTTTGCGCTGGCTGGCAACCAGAACTGCGGCAAGACCACCCTGTTCAACCAGCTCACCGGTTCCAACCAGCATGTGGGCAATTTCCCGGGCGTGACGGTGGACCGCAAGAGCGGTGCCATCAAGGGCCACCCAGAGACTGAGGTCACCGACCTGCCGGGCATCTACTCCATGTCCCCCTATTCCAGCGAGGAGATCGTCACCCGCCAATTCATCATCGGCGAAAAGCCCACCGGCATCATCAACATCGTGGATGCTACCAACATCGAGCGCAACCTCTACCTGACGATGCAGCTTATGGAGCTGGACACCCCCATGGTGCTGGCACTGAATATGATGGACGAGGTGCGCGGCAACGGCGGCACGGTGCGCATCAACAAGATGGAGGCCATGCTGGGCATTCCGGTCGTTCCCATTTCCGCCGCCAAGAATGAGGGCGTGGATGAGCTGGTAGACCACGCCCTTCATGTGGCAAAGTATCAGGAGCGGCCCGGCCGCATGGATTTCTGCAGTGAGGACGACCACGGCGGCGCGGTGCACCGCTGCATCCACGGCATCATCCATCTGATCGAGGACCACGCCAGGGCGGCGGGCATTCCGGTGCGGTTTGCCGCCACCAAGCTGGTGGAGGGCGACCGGCGCATCGAGGAAGCCCTGCAGCTGGATCAGAACGAAAAAGAGATGATCGAACATATCATCGTGCAGATGGAGCGGGAGCGCGGGCTGGACCGCGCCGCCGCCATTGCGGATATGCGGTTCTCCTTTATTCAGGAGCTGGTGGCCAAGACGGTGGTCAAGCCCCACGAAAGCAAAGAGCAGCTGCGCTCCAACCGCATCGACAAATTCCTCACCGGCAAGTACACCGCCATCCCGGCCTTTATCGCCATCATGGGTCTGGTGTTCTTCCTCACCTTCAACGTCATCGGCCTGTTCTTCCAGAACCTGATGGAAACGGGCATCGACGCGTTGACCGGCATCGTGGACACGGCGCTTACCAACTGGAACGTCAATGCGGCGGTGCACTCCTTGCTCATCGACGGCATCTTTACCGGCGTGGGCAGCGTGCTGAGCTTTCTGCCCATCATCGTGGTGCTGTTCTTCTTCCTCTCCATGCTGGAGGATACCGGTTACATGGCCCGCGTGGCCTTTGTGATGGATAAGCTGCTGCGCCGCATCGGCCTTTCGGGCCGCAGCATCGTGCCCATGCTCATCGGCTTTGGCTGCACCGTGCCCGGTGTCATGGCAAGCCGCACCCTGCCCTCGGAGCGCGACCGCAAAATGACCATCCTGCTCACCCCGTTCATGAGCTGCTCGGCAAAGCTGCCCATCTACAGCCTGTTTGCGGCGGCGTTCTTCCCGCAGTATGCGGGCCTTGTGATGGTGCTGCTGTACTTTACCGGTATCGCGGTGGGCGTGCTGGCGGCACTGCTGCTCAAGAGCACGGTGTTCAAGGGCGAGGCGGTGCCCTTTGTCATGGAGCTGCCCAACTACCGCCTGCCCGGCCTGAAAAACGTGGCACAGCTGCTGTGGGAAAAGGCCCGGGACTTTTTGCAGAAGGCCTTCACGGTGATCTTTGCGGCCACCATCGTCATCTGGTTTTTGCAGAACTTTGACCTGCAGCTGCGGTTGACCGCCGACCCGCAGGCCAGCATCCTTGCCCGCATTGCGGGCGACATCGCCCCGCTGTTCGGGCCTTTGGGCTTTGCGGACTGGCGCATCTCCACCGCCCTCATCACCGGCTTCATGGCAAAGGAGAGCGTGGTGTCCTCGCTGCTCATCCTCTTTGGCTCCGAAGCTGCGCTGTCGGCGGCCCTCACCCCGGCGCAGGCGGCTCCCCTGCTGGTGTTCTGCCTGCTGTACACCCCCTGCATCGCGGCAGTGGCCTCGGTCAAGCGGGAGCTGGGCAACAAGTGGGCAGTCATCATGGTGGTGAACCAGTGCGCCGTGGCATGGCTGTGCGCTTTGCTGGTGCGTCTGGCGGCTGTGGTGCTGTTCTGAGAAAAACGATTGGAATGCGCTCCGCGCTGCTCTGCGCATATTCAGTGGAAGAATTATTTATAATAGAGCAATGCCGGGCGGTCTGCGGACCGCCCGGCATTGCGTTTTCACGGGTGGGGTCGTGGAGGAAAACAGCATCTGCCGCGCTGATTTCCTGCGGAAACAGCCGCGCGGCGGGAAGAACCCTCTCAGGCTCACTGCGTTCGCCAGCTCCCCCGAAGGGGGAGCTTTATTTGTGCTAACCGGAAGATGACAAAAAGCTCCCCCTTCGGGGGAGCTGGCGCGGGAGCGCCTGAGAGGGTTTGCTCTCTCCCTCTTTGAGGGAGCTGGCGCGGCGTAAGCCGCGACTGAGGGAGTTCCCCCTTGACATCTCCCCTCATCTGCACTATAATACTTCAAAAATGAATCATTCAAAGATGAAAGGGAAGACCTGCTGTGAACCCGAATATCGAATTTTCCATCAAGACCGCGCAGGCGTACAATGCCGTCTGCAAACCGCTGTGTCAGGAGCTTGGCCTGTCGCAGACGGCACTGGACATCCTGCTGTTTCTTGCCAACAACCCGGACTATAAAACGGCCCGGGACATCGTGGAGGTGCGGCATATCAAGGCGAACCTCGTCTCCATGAATGTGGATAAGCTTGTGCAGGAAGGGTATCTGGAACGGTACGCTGTGGTCGGCGACCGCCGCAAAACGAAGCTTCTCTGCACCGGCAAGGCAGACCCGATCATCCGCAAGGGGCGTGTGGTGCAGAATGCCTTTTTCAAGCGCCTGCTGGATCATGTGGAGCCAGCCGATCAGGAGGTCTTTTTCCGGACCATGGAGCTGATCGGGAAAAATCTGGACGAAATTATAAAGGAGAACGCATAAAATGAACGTGTTGTTTACGGTTCTTGTCACCTTTTTTGCCGGCATGGGGGCCGGCCTTGGCACCGGCTTTGCCGGTATGAGCGCGGCGGCGGTCATCAGCCCCATGCTCATCACCTTCCTGCACATGGACCCCTATATGGCGGTGGGCATCGCCCTTTCTTCGGATGTGCTGGCCAGCGCCGTTTCGGCCTATACCTACCACAAAAACAAGAACCTGGATATCAAAAACGGCCTGATCATGATGGTAAGTGTGCTGCTGTTCACGGTGGTGGGCAGCTGGGTGGCCAGCAGAGTGCCCTCGGCCACCATGGGCGGCTTCTCGGTGTTCATGACCTTCCTGCTGGGCGTCAAGTTCATTGTGCGCCCGGTCATGACGACCAAGGAAGCTATGCAGGGTGTCAGCGCCAAAAAGCGTGCCATCCAGTCCATCGTGTGCGGTGTGCTCATCGGTTTCATCTGCGGCTTCATCGGCGCAGGCGGCGGCATGATGATGCTGCTCATCCTCACCAGTGTGCTGGGCTACGAGCTGAAGACCGCCGTGGGCACCAGCGTGTTCATTATGACCTTCACCGCCCTGACCGGTGCTGTCTCCCACTTCATGATCGGCGGTGCGCCCAATTGGTTCGTCTGGGCGCTGTGCGTGGTGTTCACCCTGCTGTGGGCGCGCATTGCCGCTGTGTTTGCCAATAAGGCAGACCCCAAGACCCTGAACCGTGCCACCGGTATTGTGCTGGTGGTGCTGGGCGTGGTCATCATGGGCTTTAACCTTCTGAGCTGAAAAACTCCTCCAGTCGCCTACGGCGACAGCCCCCTCAAAGAGGGAGCCTTTCGCGTGAAAAAGCAATGCCGGACGGTCCGCAGACCGCCCGGCATTGCTCTGTTATAAATGATTTTTCCGCTGAATATGCGCAGAGCGAAGCGGCGCGCATTCCAGATCGTCAGCGCTTACTGGTTCTCTGCCTTGTCCTCGATGGTGGAGTGCTCGATCACCCAGTCGGCAGCCTTGCGGATGCCCTCGTTGCGGCGCATAGCGGGAATATCGGATTTTTCTTTGATCTCTTCCAGCGTCTTTTTGGCGCGCTCTGCACGAGCGGCCAGAGCCTTATCGATATCTTCCTCGGTGGGCACCAGATTTTCCTGCTGCGCGATCTGCAGCAGAGCCATGTGCACACGGGCGGTCTTCTCGGCAGAAGAGCGCACCTTGGCGGTAAAGCTCTCGCGGGTCTCGTGGATCTGGCTCAGGTAGCGATCCAGGCTCAGGCGCTGCATCTGCAGCTGCTGCTGGATCTGCTCCATCTGCTGCTGGTAGGTGGTCTCCACCAGCACACTGGGCAGTTCGCCCTCAGAAGCATCGGCCAGCTGGGTCAGGATCTGATCCTTGGCACGGTTCAGCGCACCGGCGTGCTTGCCGTCGTGCAGCTGCTGCTTGACCTGTGCGCGCAGCTCGTCCATGGTGTCCAGATTGGCAACCTTCTTGGCAAAGTCGCTGTTCAGAGCAGGGATCTGGCGCACACATACGTCGATCAGCTTGATCTTGAACACGACGGGTTTACCGGCCAGATCCTTTGCGTGGTAACGGTTCGGGAAGGTGACGAAGATCTCGAATTCCTCGCCTGCCTTGTGGCCCAGAATGCCCTCTTCAAAGCCGGGGATCATGCGGCCGCTGCCCAGCTGGACGGCCTGGTTCTTTGCGGTGCCGCCCTGGAAGGGCTTGCCCTCCAGCAGACCTTCGTAATCGATATGTACGATGTTGCCCTTTACGGCCGGACCCTTGTGCGGCACCAGCTCAGCGGCAGCAGCGCGGCGGCGCTCCAGCACATTGTCGATCTCCTTGTCGGTCACTTCCGGGGTGACGCACTCGGCGGTAAAGCCGGTGGTCTTGGTCAGGTTCAGCTCAGGCTGCAGGGCAACAGTGGCAGTGGCCACAAAGCCCTCGTCCTTTTTCACGCTCACAAGATCGTACACAGGATTGTCAACAGCCACAAAGCCGTGCTCTGCCATAGCGGCATCATACAGCGCGGGCACGTCCTTGTCCATCAGATCGTTGATGGCATCGTACCAGAAGGTGTGCTCGCCGCGGTCAGCCTCGATCTGTGCGCGGTCCGCTTCGCCCTTCTTGAAGCCGCGGATCGTATAGGAGGCGCGGGTGCGTTCGTAAACGGCGTTGGATGCAGCTTCCAGCTCTTCGGGGCTGGCGCTGAAAGTCATTTTGCAGACACTCTTTTCGGGAGTTTCCACGCTTACCAGTTTCATAGGATCTACCCTCCGTGGTGTCTCGCTGCAGAGAAAACCCGGCGGCGCAGCCTCCACGCGGTGCTGCCCGCAAAGCTCCTGTACCCCTGCACGGACACAGATTAAAAACATATAGTAAAGTTATTATAGCACAAGAACGACAAAAACGATACAAGAAAAATCATAAAAAATGCTGCTTTTTGAAAAAGATAAAAATATTTGCAAAAAACGGTTGACAAAACCCAGTCTGAGTGATAAAATACATCATGTTCCGAACGGAACGTATGCGTTGGTAGCTCAGCTGGATAGAGTGACTGACTACGAATCA
>ENA-UEYL01003279-UEYL01003279.1-human-gut-metagenome-genome-assembly--contig:-NODE-3279-length-10861-cov-6.157363_pt1 | contig 10861 bp, 8 predicted proteins | sample MGYA00242941_ERZ507946 | MGnify/ENA primary metagenome ERZ507946 (study PRJEB26167, sample SAMN06115482) | human gut metagenome | host: Homo sapiens | place: China:Guizhou | collected 2015-03-11...
GATTCACTTGAAGACCGATAGTAATTTTATGTTTACCAACACCCGCTACATGGTAGAGGAAAACAGACTGCCGGTAGAGTTTATGACCGAGGATTTGTATCATTCGGGGCTGGTGGACGACATATTGGGTATCCGTACTTATTATGAACAGCAGTGGCTGGACCGTGGACTGAATATAAAGTATATGAAGTTCCGTCTGCCGCAAGAGAATGAGTTGCACGAGCCCGATGTGGAAATAGAATTGGATGAGTATCGCAGTTACAACCGCAGCAAACGAAGCGGATTGAAAACAAGTAAATAATAACAATATGATGACTTTATATCCGAAATTGATTTTGGACGCCCTGGCAACAGTGCGCTATCCCGGAACGGGAAAGAATTTGGTGGAAGCGGAGATGGTAGCCGATAATCTTCGCATTGACGGCATGTCGGTGAGCTTTTCGTTGATTTTTGAGAAACCCACCGATCCGTTTATGAAATCTATGATAAAGGCTGCCGAAACAGCAATCCATACGTATGTATCACCTGAGGTACAGGTGGCTATTGCCACAGAGAGCCGCCAGGCGGCGCGTCCCGAACCGGGCAAGCTGCTTCCGCTGGTTAAGAATGTCATTGCTGTCTCATCCGGAAAGGGCGGGGTGGGCAAATCTACCGTGGCAGCCAATCTGGCTGTGGCGCTGGCTAAGCTGGGCTATAAAGTGGGGTTGCTGGATGCGGATATTTTCGGCCCTTCCGTGCCTAAGATGTTTCAAGTGGAAGATGCCCGTCCATACGCCGAGCAGATAGACGGCCGTGATTTGATTGTTCCGGTTGAGAAATATGGTATCAAGCTGCTTTCTATCGGTTTCTTTGTAGACCCGGACCAGGCTACTTTGTGGCGTGGCGGTATGGCCAGCAATGCCTTGAAACAATTGATCGGAGATGCCGCATGGGGGGAACTGGATTATTTCATTCTGGATACGCCTCCGGGTACCAGCGATATCCACCTGACTTTGGTGCAGACTTTAGCCATTACGGGAGCTGTGATTGTCAGTACACCCCAGCAGGTGGCTCTGGCCGATGCGCGCAAGGGAATCAATATGTACACCAATGACAAAGTAAATGTGCCTATCTTGGGGCTGGTGGAGAATATGTCATGGTTTACTCCTGCCGAACTTCCCGAAAACAAGTATTACCTTTTCGGAAAAGAGGGCTGCAAGCAACTGGCTGAAGAAATGAATGTGCCTTTGTTGGGGCAAATCCCCATTGTGCAGAGTATCTGTGAGAATGGTGATAAGGGAACTCCGGCGGCTTTGGACGAGAACAGCCTGACAGGACGTGCGTTTATAGAACTGGCCGGGAATGTGGTGAGGCAGACCGAGAAGCGGAATGCGGAACAGGCTCCTACACACATTGTGGAGATGAAGAAATAATCGGTTCGCCATGCTGCCGGACTCGGCGAAGAATCCGGCTTGGATAAAAAAGTCTGTCACACGGGCTGTCACAGTTGCAAGTAATATTTATACATCAATGTGACCGGTGCTTGTGTGACAGACTTTTTTTGTCCGAGCCGGCGGGTGCTAGTGTTTCAGTTTGCCTATGAACATGACGTTGTTGTCATTCTCATCCAGAGAGTCCAGCAGTTTGTTCAGCACTTCTTTGTCCTTGTCGGTGCATCCGGATGCGGACAGGCGCTCTTCTATCTTGTCCATCAGAACCAACGGTTCGTACATGGCAAAGAAATAGCCATTAGTAAAGTTCATGGGAGTGGGAAGACCGCCGAAGTAATCGTTCACCAGCTTCACGTAGTGCGACTGCTGTTTCTGCAAGTCTATGGCTATGGTGCCTGTTCCCCAGACGGTGGCAAGGAATTTACCCGGCAGTTCGTTGTAAATCAGAAAGACATCCTTGCCTTTCGGTGGGTTCTGCAGGGCGAAACGGGCTGTCACCCGGTTCTGTTCCGGATTGTACTGATACAGTGTATCTGTAGGCATCGTCATGAAGTTGAAGTTTTCCGTATTGTTGTAGGACCATATCTCGTTGTTAAACCCTACAAAGTTGCCGTCTTTGTCCATCGGATTGATGATCTGCTCTGCGGTGGGCTTGTATGAGGTCAGGGTTCCGTCGGGTGCGATGTGGGCAACCATCATTTCGTTCCTTCCTTTGAAGCAGAGGTGGGTGACGGACAGGCTGCCGTCGGGGTGCAGATGGAGTTTGGGCTTGTTCAGGGTTTCTCCTAATTCGATGACTGACGCGAAAGTCCCGTCCAGGTTGTACTTCAGAATTTTGTTGCTGCCAAAGAAAGGTGCCAGATAGACGCAGCGGTTCTTCTCGTCGATGGCTTCGCTGTACAGCGAACCGGCATACTCGCCGGGCCCTTGGCCCATAGCACCGATGTCGTTTAGAAATTTGCCTTCACGGTCGAACAGCTTGAACACGGCTCCGCTTTGACGGATGCCGATGTACCGGTCGGTAATGGCGGGCCACCAGAGTTTGAACAATGCCGTGTCGCTGTTTTCGAACCGCACCAGTTGGCAATCTTCCACCCATTCGCTGAGGGGAACGCTCAATGTATCCGTCACTTTGTTGAAATCACACAGGGTCAGTTTGTTTCCGTCCGTTTCCAGAGTGGAAATACTTCCGTCGCTTTGGGTGGACGGGGTGCATGCGCTCCATACGCCTGCCGCTGTAAGGATAAGGAGACCGTAAATGTTCTTTTTCATGTGCTTTGGTTTTTTATAATAAGGTTGTTTTTCAAGGCGGCTTAATGGTTACAGGAAGGGCGGACTTGCAGCGTACCGTTTCTTCTTTATGCTTTCCGGAAGTCTACGGGACATGCCTTTGATTTCTTGTATAGTTAACTTTTCCATAAGAAAATGAGTTGTTTACAGTGTTTTCACAAATCTACGATTTTTTCGTAATTAGCAAGACGGTTAAAGGTTAATTAGTGTAAAGGTGAAGAAAATAGCGACTGTTGCTACAATGGCGTGATAGGTTTTCAGTTTGTTGTAGCTTGCTCGTCGTCGGGAGTAACTAGTTTGGGATGAGGCGGATTTCCCCATTTGAACCAGTAATATCCTTCTTTTATCAGTTTGCTTTGTTTGCTATAGATGAAAGCGTACAGGTAGAATGTTCCGCTTTGTGCGTTTCCCGAGAACTTGGAGTATTTCTCTCCTGGATAGAACACGGCATAGTGTACGTTGTCTCCTTCGGCTTTTTCATCGATGGTGACATAATAATACCCTTCCCGGGTAGTGTAGGCGTTGTTGATATGCAGTGTGCTGTCTTCTCGGACAGTGAATTGAATGTGGCTTCCTTCCACATCCTTATACCAATTTTTCAAGGTGTAGGAACCATTGTTGTATTGTTGCAGGGTGGAGGTGTAGACGGTAGTTATTTTTTCTCCGGAGGCATCTGTCATCCAGGCATCTCCTTTGCTGCTTCTCACTAGTTCCGGAGTGACAAGCGTTCCTATCAGGGTAATTCCTACATAGAGCCAGTGTGCGCTGGTTCCTGCAACCAACCCGCCAATGGTGTGCGCTATCAGATCCTTGGAAGTAAGTTGGCGGAATCCCAGTGAATCCAGCATGGCGGTGTGTGTGCTTAGGTAGCCGCTCCAGCACATACCGATGGCCGAGAATACAGCGATGGTGTTGCTGTCGATCACGCCATTGGCCTGGAATTTGGGAATCAGTCCTAATGCGGCGCCTACCGATCCCAGCGAGATAATGGGGAAAGCGATCAAGGTAGAATCTTTAAATCCGAATAGCCATTCGAAGAGAAAACCTATTTTTCCTGCCAGTTTGGGAAGCAGTTCAATGCCTTCGTATGCTCCTCCGGTATAAGCGAGTATCGCTTCGCCTGTAGCATTGGTGCCTACCTGGCTGGGACCGAAAGTGAACATCATGACCAGTGTGGAGATAATCAGTACGCCGGGAATGATAGCCAGTCCTAGTTCTACACCTGTCTTGCCGCCATCCAGCAACGAGTTGAGCACCCGTAGGAAAAGACTTTGTTCTTCGGTTTTGAAAGATATCTGTTGTTCGTTACCGCCCGAGGTGTGTTCATGGGCATATTCAGGATGTTCTTTTAAGATAAAGAATTGCATCAGCCGGGTGGAGGTGAGACTTCCGATAAAGGCTCCGAACAATCCGATCAAAGACGCGGAGGCATAGCCCAGACTGGACATGAATACGATTACGATCAGTCCCATGCCGTAGGCTGCGGCGAAGTTGGTGAACGAGATGAGCTGGAATGTTTTGAAGTAGCGGCTGAAGTTCTTGTCCTTGGTCAGTGACATGATGGCAGGATTGTCGGATAGAAAAGTCATGACAGCTCCCAGCGAGGCTACACCCGGCATGTTGAATAGGGGTTTCATGAGGGGGCGTAACAGTAATTCGAGCAAGCGTACCACTCCGAATTCTACCAGTAGTTTGCCTAACGCACCGGACAATACGGTGATGGCCATCAGATAAAATACGGTATCTATAAGCAGGCTGTAGGCTGTTTTCATAAGGGTGTTAAGCATGTTGGGAACTCCCATGATACTTCCCAGAGTGCCGAAAATGGTAAAGAATACCAATAAGAAGATACCTGCTTCCATTCGCCGCAGGGTAAGGAACTTCAGTGATTTCATAGTTGTTTGAAAAAAGGTTTTTCAAATGGGTTGATAATTGTGGCAAATGTAGGGAAAATCTGTAAATTATGGAGTAAATGAGGCGATAAATCGTTTTTTTTCTGTTGGAGTGACCGTTCTTTTTAGTAGTATTGCTTATCTTCCCCATTCATTAGGGCCATGATATGGCCCTCGATGGAGTAAGTACCCTGTCGGGTTCTTGATTTATAAACAATTTTAAACGGCATTGAGTTTGCGTCTTTTCTTCATCTCTTTCAGCCTTTCGTATACATGCCTGCGGCTCAGGGTAATCTGGCGCCGATAGACTATGCAGGTGGTCAGGAAATAAACACCTGTTTGTATCCACAATACGCGGTACTCTGTCAGCACATCGGCCAGTGTGGCGCCCATGGTGTTGATGCGTACAAAACCGTTGATGCCGAAAGTGGAAGGAAACAGCCACGAAATCACTTTCCAGTATGGAGGGATGGCAGCACCCGGCCACGAGATGCCCGAGATAAACAGCAGCGGTACGGAGGTGAATACATAAATCATCATGCAGGCTTCCCGGTGGTGGATAAAAATGGAACAAGTCATTGCGAAGAAGATGCATGCCAGTATATAGGGGAGCATAAATGCCGCCAGGGTGCCGGCTTGCGCTATTTGTACCAGGCTGAACATTTTGGGGACAAGGCAGAGCATATAGGCAGCCATGACAGCATATATCATCAGGTAAGTCAGTGATTTCCCCAAAACGATGCGCAATGTGCCATGGTAGTGGCGGCTCATGGGGATAAGGTCGCGGAAACGGTTGTTCTCACGGGCGGTCCCGGCAGATAAACCTACCCCCAACAGCAAAGTTTGCTGGATAATCAGTATCAGCACGGCGGGGATCAGGAAGCTGGCAAAACCGTTCTGCGGGTTGAAGATGGAGATGTCCTCGTATGCGATGGGAGCGGTGCTCACTTCATCCTGACGGTCGGTGGTATGGCCGGAGCGTTCTATCTTTATCTGCTTGTTCATCATCAGCGAGGCGTTGGTGTTGGCCGTCAGCATCGCTTTGTAGTATAGCATACCGCTCATGTCACAGTAAATGGTGACATGGGTTTGAATGCCTTTGGCAATGTCACGACTGAAACTTTCGGGAATATAGATGATGCCGTATATCTTGCCGTTCTTCAATAACGTTTTTGCTTCTTCCATATCACTGCAATGGGACACTATTTCCAAGTCGGCACCTGCATCTACCAGACGCAGGTATTCACGGCTGAGGCTGGAACGGTTGTTGTCCACCACGGCAGCGGGAACTTTGCGCACCGTCTCATTGGTATATATAAAGGTATAGAGAAGCGGATAACCCAACGGTACCAGAATGAAGAAGATGAGCACACCCTGGTCCTTGACAACTGCCTTCAGCTCTTGCCACCAGATGTAGAAGAGATCTTTGATACCTTGTGAGATGATATGTCTGAATTTATATTCTGTCATAATTGCTTGCCGTTTTAGGGGATATATACATAGTGCAATAGTACCGTGCGCAGCCTTTTCAGGATGAAGAAAGGCAACAGCATGAATAACATCAACGCGACTACTGAATGCCATGCGTAAATCAGCGGATATCCGTTAAGCGCCAAATCTACATAAATCAGGAAGTAATGGCGCAGCGGGAACAGATTGGCCAGTGCCTGTAACGCGGGATTCATAGCCATTACCGGAAAGCTCATGCCCGAGATGGAGAAGGAAATCACTCCCCATAGGGAGGCGGTGCTCAGTGCCAGACGGACGGTGGTGAACAGTCCGAACAGAAAGACTCCGAATGCCTGCGAGGCCAGCACCAGTAACAGGCCGGCAAACAGCATGGGCAGTATGCCGCTGTTGCAGGGATAGTGCAGGAAACCGTACAGATAGGCATTATAGAAGGTGGCCATGACAAAGAAAACCAATGTCTGGGGCAGCAGCTTGCCGGTCAGGGCTACGGTGATGGAATTGTCTGCCATGCTCATCCATTCTTTCTGGGTGTTGGTCTTCATTTCACTTCCGATGGTATAGACGGTGGTCATAAAGATGAGCAGCATCAGGATACCCGGCAGGATGGTGTTGCTCAGATATACTGAGTAGTTGAGCCATGGATTGTTCAGTATATGGGAGTCGATGACGATGGGTTGCAGGAACGCCATGGCCTGGTCTTCTGTGGCTCCTTTGGCATATAAGGTGGCGCGGCCGATGGCTCCGCCTGCCAGTTCGGACATGGTGCGCTGGTCTTTGTAGAGCAGTGAGCCGGCTACCAGATAGGAATAGTTGGTATAGAAAGACACTTTGGGCTGGCGGCTTGCCAATGCCTTGTCCGTGGTTCCTTCGGGAATATAGTAGAAAGCGTAGATCTTCCCTTGCTGCATGGCTTTGCGGGCATCGGCGAAACTGGGATAATGGGCTACAATTTTCGTTTGCTGAAAAGCATCCAGATTACGGATGATGCTGCGTGTGGTAGCTGTGTTGTCCAAATCGACCACACCTGCCGGCATATCCGTAGGGAGTCCGTTCCACATCAGCGTGGTGAAAAAGAGGTAGCAGAACAAGGGCGCTATAATCATGCAGAACAGATATAGCGGTCTTGTAGCGATGCGGAACACTTCGCGTCGGGCTATGCGGAGGATACGGTTATGGACTGTACTGTTCATTGTCTGTTATTTCTCAATGATGGCACTCATTCCGGGGCGTAATCCGTCTGTCTTTTCTACGGGAACAGCTTTCACCTCGAAGGTTTTCAAGTCGAATTGCCCCGTAGTCTTGGTTGCTTTCCAGGCGGCGTATGTACCCAGATCTTTCATATAGGTGACTTTGAGTTTCACTTCCCTGTCAAAGGCAGGGATAAATGCGCTGATCTCATTTCCTACGGTAAAGTCTTTCAGGAAATCTTCGCGTACATTGAAAGTCACCCACATATCATCCAACCGGGCGATATTCATAATCGGAGCACCGGTTCCTACCAGTTCACCTGCTTTGGGGAAGATTTCGGTCACTTCTCCATCGGCTGATGCGGTCAGTATGGTTTCGTCTATGTAGGAGGAAACTTCGGCTACAGCGCCTTTGGCACGTTCCACTTGGGCAGCGGCTGCGGCTTTGTCTTCACGTTGCGCACCGTTTTTCGCCATCTCGTATTGGGAACGGGCGGCTTTTTCGGTGGCGGTCATGGCGTCAAACTGCGCTTTGGCTTCGTCACGCTTTTGTGCGGACATCACTCCTTGTTCAAAGAGCCGGTTCACGCGGTTGTATGATTTTTCGGCTATTTCCACACCGGCCTTGGCTTTCTGCCACATTTCGTAGGCGGCTTGCAGTTGTTCCCGACGGGTGCCCCGTTGCGCCTTTTCACTCAAGGCTTGCGCCGCTTGTTCGGCTGCCTGCGCTTGGGAAAGTTTGGCTTTCACATCGGGAGCTTCCAGGATAGCCAGTGTGTCGCCTGCTTTTACCTTATCTCCTTCTTTCACACGAAATTCCAGAATGCGTCCCGGCACTTTGCTGGATACACGGTATTCGTCGGCTTCTGCTTGCCCCTGAATGATTTCCGGACCTTTACCCAGTGTAAAGAAACCTATCAGTGACACTATGACAATGACTGCTGTCAGTGAAATAAATGCCAGCAAAATATTGCTGTGTTGTGATCTTTCTGCCATATCTATTCGTTTTTAATCTTTAAATTTTACTTTAGTACTCCCATTGCCTTGCGCAAATAGACTTCGGTCAGTTTGACATCAATCTGAGCGTCTATTTTGTCCGACTGGGCGGATAGCCAGGCGGTTTGCGCTTCCAGCACATTGCTGGTGGGAATCACTCCTTCCATGAATCCCAGCTTGGCGTAGCGCAGGTTCTCGTCTGCTCTCTCCCTGTTCTTTTCGGCCATTTCCAGCCGTTTGGCGGCTTCGTTTACTTTGTAGCTGGCTTGACTTACCTGCAACTCTACCTTTTCTTTCACGTCTGCCAGTTGGTAGCGGGCTATGTTTGCTTCTGCCTTGGCGGCTTTTACCTTATACATTCCTTCGCCCCAGTTCCAGATAGGGATTTTTACCATAGCGCCTACGGCCCACATGCCGCGGAATTTGCGTTCAAAGCCGTTTACCAGTGAGGGATTGGTTACCATATAGTTGGCCGTCAGAGCTACCGTAGGAAGGAATCCTGCACGGGTAATGTTGATTTTCTGGTCGTAAATTTTGCTGGCCAGATCCAGACTTCGCAATTCCTCGCGGTTTGCCAGGGCGGTGGCTACATTGTCGCCCGCATGGTATTCGGGAAGGGGTAAGCTTTCCACATCTTCATCTGCCAGGTGTATTTCATCCTGTAAGGGCAGGCCGCATAATTGGCATAATACCATTTTGGACAGGCTTAATCCGTTATCCACTTGTGTAAGTTTCATTTCGGCTTCATTCACTTTCACTTTTACGCTCAGTCCGTCGGCTTTGGTGGCTACACCTTCGGCTATCATTTTATCGACATCACTGTCCAGCTGGCTGACTAATTGCAGGTAGCTTTGTGCCAGTTTCTTCTTATTTGTCAGTGAGATGACTTGCCAGTAGGCCTGGTCTGTACTCAAGATGATATCCTGCATACCGGTGGCATGCTGTGATTCGGCCAGTTGCTCGGCATATCGGGTGATTTTATTGTAGGCCACGATTTTCCCTCCCATGAAGATGGGCTGGGTAAGGGTTACGGCTCCTGCATACATGTTGCGCGTGTCGGTGTGCAGGGCATCTACCAAACCTTGTCCTACCTTGTTCAGTGCGTTTCCGATGCCGGGGATAAGGGGGGCAAGCGGTTGAAGTATCTGTGCCAGTTCGGGACTGGAAGCTGCCAGCTGCTGGAACGTTTCCTGTATGGAGCCTTGGGCGGTAGTCCCTATCTGACTGATAGCTCCTTTTTGCTCGTCACTTAATAATGAGATTTCCTTCTGGGTGCGCATGTATGTTCCTACGGCGGCAATCTTTGGAAGATAATTGGTGAAAGCCGCTTTCTTTTCATAATGTGCCGCGGTTATCTTCTCAGCTGAAATGCGCAGCTCTTTGTTATTGGATAGTGCTAAAGTGCGACAACTATCTAAGGTGAGGGCGTTTTGGGCCGAAAGACTATCTAAAACACCGATAAATAGGATGAAAGCTACTATCTTTTTCATTATAGTGTTCTTGTTTTATGGTTCTTAAGTTGTTTATGCAACAAAAATAGAACAAATCTTCAGGAAAGCCATATTATAGGCGTTATTTTAAAATATTTTTATGATTTTGTCATCTGCATGCATGTTCATGGTTTGTGTTTGGTATATCCGTAAAAAAGATCAGCCGGTTGAAAACCAACCGGCTGATCTTTTTTACGGATATACTTTGGAGAAATGTTTCCTGTTATTTCATGCTGAACGCCTGTTGTCCTAAACGTGATAAGTTCCGGCAGGCAGATATTCTTCTACCTCCCAGTAAACGGTCACATTCTGCTCTTCTCCGGTGTATTCTATGTATTTCTTGATAGAATAAGCCAGGTTGCGGTTCTCGTATGGGAATGTGTCTGAGGCGCTCTTGGTCAGCACATCGTTGTCCGGCTTGGCAATGCGTATATATAAGGTACGTTCGCCTGTTTTGGCAGTGATGTTCTTGACAATGGTGAACGAGATGGCGATCTTCTTCACATCTTTCACCTTCTTGGCTGTTTTGCCGCGTTTGTTTCTAGGATCTACGTTGATTCCTGTGGCATCCAATTGCGCCGCCAAGGTAACTTTCTCGTTCAGGTTCTTTTTCTCTTGAGATAAATTACTGATTTGGCGGGTTGCCTGTGTATATTTTTGTTTTACTTCCTGGTTTTCTTCGGCCAGTGCCTGGTTCAGTTTGTTCAGTGAGTCTATTTGGATAACGTAGGTGCGCAGTACGGCACGCACGGTTTTCAGTTCTTTTTTCAGCCGCATGATTTCAGCTGCATTGCTGGTTTTTACTTGTCGCAGTTCTTCCAGCAGCCGTTGTGTCTTCAGCTTCTCACTCTCCAGCTTTTCGCGCAAGGAGTCATTGTTTATCTGTACCTGAAGTTCATCATATTGGGTGGCGAAAGTGGTGTATTCGTTTTCCATTTCCAGTTTCTCCACAGCGAATAATTCGCTCATCTCTTTATTCTCTTTTGCTTGGTGGAAAGCATAAAAAGAAACTCCGCCGATAATCACGATCAGCAGAATAATGACAATAATCAGTTTTTTGCTCTTATCCATAGTGTTACATTGAATTTTGGACAAAAGTACAATAA
>ENA-UEYL01003280-UEYL01003280.1-human-gut-metagenome-genome-assembly--contig:-NODE-3280-length-10854-cov-4.286815_pt1 | contig 10854 bp, 9 predicted proteins | sample MGYA00242941_ERZ507946 | MGnify/ENA primary metagenome ERZ507946 (study PRJEB26167, sample SAMN06115482) | human gut metagenome | host: Homo sapiens | place: China:Guizhou | collected 2015-03-11...
GGATGCCGTAAGCGCCGGCCTTGTCCATGGGCTCGCCGGTGGCGATGTAGGCAAGGAGCTCTTCCTCCGTGGCAGGGCGGAAGCAGACCTCCGTGGACTCCGCCTCCGTCAAAACGCGGCTGCCCTGGCGGACGGTGACGCCGGTGCACACCGTGTGGCGGCGGCCCTGGAGGGCAGTCAGCATAGCCAGGGCGTCCGCCGTGTCTTTGGGCTTTCCAAGGCGGCGGTCGTCCAGAAACACCATGGTGTCGGCGGTGATGACGATCTCATCGTCCGTACAGAGGGCGGCGGCCGCGTCGGACTTTTCCCGGGAGATGTAGCATACCACCTCCTGGGGGCTCAGGCCCTGGGGGAAATTTTCCTCCGTGTCGGGCACCCGCACGTCGAAGTCGTTCAGGCCCATGCGCCGCAGCAGCTCCTGCCGCCGGGGAGACCCGGAGGCCAGTACCAGTTTTGCCATATGTGATCCTCCTTACACGCCGGTGGAGCCGAAGCCCCCACGGTCGGCGCTGTCCAGATGCTCCACCGTGGTAAAGTGCAGGGGCGGCTGGTGGCGCATGATGCGGAACTGGCAGATGCGGGCGTTTTTGGGGATGGACACGTCCCGGGTGGCGTACACGGGCATGCGCCACTGGTCGCCGTCGCCCCGGTAGGAGTAGTCCACCACGCCCATGGAGTTGGTCTGCAAAATGCCGTAGTTTTTGAAGGTGGAGCTCCGGGGGGCGATATGGGCCTCGTAGCCCTCCGGCAGGGCAATGGACACCCCCAGGGGAATCAGCCGGAACTCGCCGGCCTTCAGCTGGACATCCTGAGCTGCCCGGAGGTCAATCCAATCAGATTTCCCGTCCACATAGCACAGGGGTTCCAGATCGTCCAACCAATATTTTACCTTAATTTCAACCATGTCAATCTCCAGAAAACAGGATGTTTTCAATTCCTTCCAAAAAATAATACAAACAGGGCCGCAGGAACATCACTCCACGCCCCGCTCATAGAGCCCTCGGGTAAAAATCTCCGGCGGGGCTCCTCCCGTTCGATAGGCCCGGAGAATCTCCACGCACGCCTCCGGGCGCTCCGTCGTGAAGCGGAGCCGGGCAAAGGCGAGACCAAGCCGCTTCCAGGTCTCCCGGTCCGCCAGCCATAGGGGACGGCTGTTTTGCACCTCCGTCCGGTGGCCGAACACGGGCAGCAGGGGGAAGGACGCCCCGGTGCGGTCGTTGAGGAAGTTGGGCCGGTCGCAGCGGCAGCCCTGGCCGCTGTTTTCAATGAGGCAGTTCTCCGTGATCATGAGGGGCAGCCGTCCATAGACGATGGCCTCGGCCGGCAGGATCTTATGAAGGTCCCGGATCTGGGCCAGCCGCAGCTCAAAAGACACGCAGGCGCTCGCAAGGCCCTTTTTCTTCAGGTACTCCAGAGAGCGGCTGTTGAACACGTTGAGGCCGAAGTCCCCATAGACGTGGAGGTCAAGCCCCCGCAGCAGGGAGAGGTGGCCGATGTTGCCGGCCAGGGCACCGGTGACACCCAGGTTCTTGGCGTGCTCCAAAGCGCGGCGCAGCTGGGGCTCGTCACGGTCCCGCCACACCCGGGGCAAAATGGCGCACCATTCCCCATCGTAGGCCGGAAGGGCGGAAAAGGCCCCCAGCAGCTCCAGCGGTACATAGATCCGAGCGGGCTTCATGGCCAGAAGCTCCGGGCTCAGCTGGGCGGCGGTGGTGACCGATACGGTAAATTCCGGCTGAGCACAGGCGCAGTCCGTGGTCTCCAGGGCCGGAACGGGCAGCTCCCGCCGGACGGGCGGGGCGATGCGGGCCGCGGTCAGGGCGGCCAGGGCCTCCCGGCGCAGGGCATTGACGGCGCTGGCAGGGAGGGAGAGTCCCTCGTCCACAGTGGCCTCCACACCGGCGCAGCGGTAGCCGGTGCCGCCGGTCTTTCCAAGACGGGTCTCCAGCTCCTCCGCCGTCAGGCTCCGGGTGCGGGCAGGCTCCGGCACGGGGCCCGTGACCGTGACGGTGTGGCCGTCCGGGTCGGAGGCGGTCAGGGTGCAGGGGGCACCCGCGGCGCAGGTGACGGCAAAGCGCACGTCCACCGTCCGGGCGGCGTCCTTTTCATAGAGGGCCCGGGCCTGGGCAAAGAGCTCCTTGAGCTCCGGGGCGTTTTCCGGCCGGGTGCCGAACATGCCCGCCCCGTGGCGGCCCTGCCAGTACCAGTCCGTAAAGCCGGAGCGGGAGAAGGCCTGCTCCAGGCGGGAGAGCTCTTCCTTGGTGGGGCCCCGGTTTTCCTCCAGCAGCCGGGCGTACACGTCCGTCACCACGGCCACATACTCCGGCCGCTTCATGCGGCCCTCCAGCTTTAGGCAGTCCACGCCCATGGCGGCCATGTCCGGGATCTCGGCGGCAAGGCAGCTGTCTTTGAGGCTCAGGGGATAGCGCTTGCCTGCCGGCTCATTGATGCCGTAGGGCAGGCGGCAGGGCTGGGCGCAGCGGCCCCGGTTGCCGGAGCGGCCGCCCAGCACGGCGCTCATGGCGCACTGGCCGGAATAGCACATGCAAAGGGCGCCGTGGGCGAAGATCTCCACCTCCGCCGGACAGTTTTTCACGATGGCCTCCGTGTCCTCCCGGGAGCACTCCCGGGCCAGCACCACCCGCTCGCAGCCGTCGGCGGCCATCTCCCGGCAGCCGCCGGAGGTAAAGAGACTCATCTGGGTGCTGGCGTGGAGAGGCAGGTCCGGCAGCATCCGGCGCAGCAGGTCAAAAAGGCCCCAGTCCTGCACCAGCACGGAATCCACCCCCAGGCGGCAGGCCTTCCGGGCCGTCTCGGCGGCACGGGGCAGCTCCCGGTCGCTGACCAGGGTATTGAGGGTCAAGAACACCCGCACGCCCCGCTGGTGGCAGTATTCCAGGGCCTGGGCAAACTCCTCGTCGGAAAAATTCTTGGCGCTCCGGCGGGCGTTGAATTCTCCCCAACCCAGGTACACGGCTCCGGCGCCCGCCTGCACGGCGGCGCGCAGGGACTCCGGGGACCCGGCGGGGGAGAGCAGCTCCGGCATCTTCATCCCTGCTGACTCCGGTTCAGGCTCTCCAGCCGCTGCTGCAGGCGGAACACCTCCCGCTTGAGCTCGCTGACCTCGCTCTGGGCGTGGCTGGCCTCGTCCACATAGCCCTTGATCTGGCTGCGCAGCTGCTCGGAAGCGGCCTGGGCCTTGAACAGCTCGTCGGCGATGTTGACGGCGGTGAGGATGGCGCCGTCGGTGCGGCCCACCTTGGCCCCGTCCAGCACCTCCTGCATCTTCTCGCTCACATAGGCGCCCACTTTCTGCATGTAGGTCGCGGATTCCTCGGCAATGAAGGTATATTCCTCTCCGCAGATGCTGATGACCACACGGTTTGCCATAAAAAGTCCTCCTTTGTGATTCTATGGAACAGCAGGGCGTACCTGCCTAATTTCACAGCGTATAGTATACCATATTCCGGGAGACTGTGCCAGAAAAAAAGCGGATGATTTGAAAAAAGTTCATAAAAAGGCAAATTTCCTGGGGTCTTGTCCTGTGGGGGAATTTCGTGTAGAATGGAGGGGAGTTTTGAAAGAAGGAGGGCCCCTATGGCAAACGTATTGATCCACCCGTCGGACGAGGCTATCACCGTGCCTGCCCACGCGGCCAGGAAGCTGCTGGAAAAGGGAGACGCCGACGCGGCGCTTTTATACCTGGCCCTCCTGCGCCACCACGGCACCGTGGCGCCCCGGTCGCTGGCCGGGGAGCTTCGGTGGGACCGGCTGCGCATCGAGGCGGCGGAGGCTGTGCTGCGGGAGCTGGGGCTGGTGGCCCCGGCGGCGGAGGTCGTGGCGGAGCCGGCGGACGAGCACCCGGCGTACAGCCGGGAGGATGTGGCCGCCCAGCTGGAGAAAAGCGGCGAGTTCCGCACCCTCACGGCGGAGGTGGAGCGCAAGCTGGGCAAGCGGCTCACCACGCCGGACATCGGCGTGCTGCTGGGGCTGAGCGACTATTTGGGCCTCCCGGCGGACGTCATTTATCTTCTGGTGTGCCACTGCGCCGAGCGGGTGGAGCGGCGCTACGGCCCGGGCCGCCGGCCGGGCATGAAGCAGATCGAGCGGGAGGGCTACGCCTGGGCCCGCATGGGTATCGACACCCAGGCCGCCGCGGCGGAGTATCTGAGAAAGTACGCCCAGCGCCAGCAGTGTTTTCCACAGTACATGCGGGCCTTGGGTCTGGGGGAGCGGCCGCCGGTGGCGTCGGAGGAGAAGTACCTCACCGCCTGGCAGGACATGGGCTTTTCCCCGGAGGCGGTGGCCCTGGCCTACGACAAGACGGTGCTCAAGTGCCGGGAGTTCAAGTGGGCCTACTGCAACGGCATTTTGAAGCGCTGGCACCAGGCGGGGCTCCATACGCTGGAGGAGATCCAGCGCCAGGACCGCCCGGTGCGCCGGGAGGCGGCGCCGCCCCAGCGGGAGGACGAGGCGTGGCAGTACGCCCGGGAGCTGCATAGAGACAGGGGGTAAGGGAACATGGCATATGACGGCCGCATCATGCGCCGGGCGCTCCAGCGCTTTGAGGAGGACCGGACGGCCCGGCAGGAAGCGTTTGCCCGCCGGCGGGAGCAGGTGTTTGCCCGCCGGCCCCGGCTGCGCCAGATCGAGCAGGAGCTGGGGCAGACCATGAGCCGCATTATCTCCGGGGCGCTGCGCCGGGGCACGGACCCCCGCCCGGCCATCGAGACGCTGCGGGATGAAAACCTCTCTCTCCAGCAGGAAAAGCGGGAGATCCTGGAAGAGCTGGGCTTGCCGGAGGACTATCTGGAGGAAAAGCCCGCCTGCTCTTTGTGCGGGGACACGGGCTATCGGGGCGGGGAGGTCTGCTTGTGCCTGCGGCGCTACTACGCCCGGGAGCAGCAAAAGGAGCTCAGCCGCATGCTGGACCTGGGCAGCCAGAGCTTTGATACCTTCTCCCTGGAGTGGTATTCGGACCGGGCCCGGGACGGGGGCGTCTCTCCCCAGGAGAACATGAAGGCGGTGTACGACGTGTGCGCCGAGTACGCCTACCAGTTCGGCAAAAAGCCGGGGAACCTGCTGCTGTTCGGCGCACCGGGCCTGGGCAAGACCCACCTCTCCGCCGCCATCGCCCGGGAGGTCAGCGGCAAGGGCTACTCCGTGGTGTACGACACAGCGTCCCATGTGTTCGAGCAGTTTGAGACCCAGAAGTTTTCCCGGGAAGAGGACGAGGAGACCAGCGCCGACGTGGAGCGGGTGCTCCAGTGCGATCTTCTGATCCTGGACGACCTGGGCACGGAGATGACCACCGCCTTTGTCCAAAGTGCCCTGTACCGCATTGTCAACACCCGGCTCATGGAGAAGAAATCCACCATCCTCAATACCAACCTGACCCCCGGGGAGCTGGCGCGGCGCTACTCGCCCCAGATCGCCTCCCGCATCGAGGGGGAATACCAGATCCTGCCCTTTTTGGGGGAGGACATCCGCAAGCTCAAGCGCCGCCGGGAGCGGCCGTGAACAAGCAAAGACCGCCTCATCCGAGGCGGTCTTTGACCGTCGAACAAGCGGCGCAGCCGCTTGTTCGAAAGGGATTGCACGCAAGGCAGGCCTCGATTCCTGTGGAAAAGTCGGCCTGCCCTGCGTGAGAAGTGTCATTTCCGACGCACATGTCGCCGGAAATGACGGGATCGCACCATATTCCGCCGCCTGCGGGCGGCGGAATTCCTTGCAGGAAAGATTTTTCCACAAAAAAAAGACCGCCTCATCCGAGGCGGTCTTTTTTGCGCTTATTGGGGCTCCTCCGGCGTCACCACGATGATGGTGGTGCCGTCCCCGCCGGTCTGGGGCTCGCTGGGGGTCTGGGGCTCCTGGGTGGTGGGGGTGTCCGGCGTATCGGGCACGGTGGTGCCGGTGGCCGGGTCCTGAGGCTCGGTGATCTCCGCGCCGCCGGAGGCGGGGGTCTCCGGCAGGGCCGGGCCCCGGGAGATGACCTTGTTGCGGACCTTGTAGTCGCTGGTGGCCTCGTAGGTGCTGGAGATGAGCTTGCCGTTGGCGTCGTAGACGTTGCGGTAGCTCTTGACCTTGTAGCCGGTGTAGGGGGTGGTGGTGACCTTCTCCGTGCCGGCGGGCAGGGTGTCGTCGTCTTTATAGACCGTCTCCCACGGCGTGGTGGAGAGCACTTCGTTGGTCATCTTCACGCTGGTGCCGTCCACGTTGGTGCCCAGGATCTTGATGGTCAGGTACCCGCCGGAGTAGGTAGCCACGATCTTGATGGGGTAGTTGGTGTTGTTGGTGAACTTGTAGTCCGGACCGCCCCAGGACACCGTGGCGTCCATGCCCCAGTCAATGTAGGCGGGGACATAGCGGTGAGCATAGCGCTCCGTGATCTCCAGGTTGGAGCGCAGGCAGGCGTAGTAGAGGGTGGAGGAGGTCTGGCACACGCCGCCGCCCACCTCGTCCACGGTCTCGCCCTGGACGTAGGCGGGAGCCGCCTGATAGCCCTTGGCGGTGGTGCGCTGGCCGGTGGTGGCATTATAGGAGAACACGTCGCCGGTGTTGAGCACCACGCCGTTGCAGGCGGCGGCAGAGAGCTTGACGTTGTTGATGCGGGCGGCGGTGCCGGAGACATGGGTGCGGCACTGGCCCAGCACATCCCGGAACAAAACGCCCTCCAGCTCCTCGGCGGTGACGGCGGGCAGCTCCACCGTTGCGTCCAGGGTGACGGTCTCGCCGGGGGCGGCCGCGTCCAGCGCTGCCTGGGCGGCGGTCACGTCAAACTCCGCGCCGATGCGCTCGGGGATGATGGAGTCCGTGGCGGCGTCGTACCCGGCGTTTTTCACGTCGCCGGCAGTGGCGTCGTGGATGGCCTGGGCGGTCATGGTCTTGGCGGGGAGGATCTGGGCGTCGGCTACATAGATCCGGCCGGGATCCTCGGAGATGACACTGCTGAAAAAGAGCTTCGTGTCCTCCGCCAGGGCGTCTGCGGAGACGGCGAGGCCGTTCTGGGCCAGGGTCACCTGCAAGCCGTTTTCATCCACGGTGTAGGCCGTGTCCTGGGGCTCCTTGGAAAACTGCCCGCTCAGCTGCTCCATCTGGGATTGGAAGATATCCTCCTCCGGCTCCAGTGTGATGCCCTTGGTGCCCATGGAGCCGAGCAGGCAGCCCAGATAGTTCCAGCCGCGGGTAAAGAAGCCCGTCCGCACCTGGGCCAGGTCAAAGACCAGCTGGGCATCGTTCTCATAGTCCAGCTCCTCCGTCACGCCCAGGTCCCGGTAGGTGACCGTGGCGGCGGGGGCCTCGTCGTAGAGGGTGTCTCCCTCTGGGGCGGATACGCCGTCCCCGGTCTTGTCGGGCGACGGCAGGTAAAATTCCACCTGCCGCCCCGGCAGCTCCGCCCGCAGGCGCTCGGCGGCCTGGGCCACCGTGCAGCCGGCCACATCCACCTCGTTGATGGTGGTGTTGGGGAAAAAGACCTCCAGGGAGCCTGCGTAGGCGCAAAGGCCCAGATAGGCGGCGGCGATCACCGCCAGAATGATCCCGATGACGATCAGCGGCTTCTTTCCGCCCTTTTTCAGCCGGGCGCCGCCGCTCTTTTGCACCATGGCGTTTTCCATCTCTTCCATGACGCATCCTCCTGTTGCTGCGTTTGAGGGAAAGCGGGCCGCTTGGTGGGGACGCTTTCTCCGTTTTCCCCATTTTAGCACAGATCCGTGGGAGAAAGCATTACAATCCCGTTACAACCCGGCCCGTCAGGAGGGTTTGCGCCCCTTGGGGATGCGGATGGTGAGCAAAATGGCCTCGTCCGTGTCCTCCCGGTCGGTGACCGCGTCTACCCCTGCCGCCCGGATGAGCTTGAGCCCCCGGTCCACGCTGTTGAGAAAGAGCCGCACGTCCTTGATGATGTAGGTGCTGCGCCGCTGGGGCGGCGTGGACTGGATGGCCGCCAGCCGCCGCTCGATGTACTGCTCCGCCTGGGCCACGTTCAGATGGTGCTCCGCCATGTACCGGGCGGCGGCCAGGCGCTCTTCCTCGTCCTCCAGCCGCAAAAGGGCACGGGCGTGGCGCTCGGTGAGAGCGGCGGAGACCAAAATCTCCCGGCAGGGCGGGGACAGGCGCAAAAGCCGCAGCTTGTTGGCCAGGGCCGAGGGGGAGCGGCCCAGGGCCGCGGCGGCCTCCTCCTGGGTGGAGCCGGTCTTTTTCAGGTAGGCGGCGATGGCGGCGGCCTCTTCAAAATAGTGCAGGTCCCGGCGCTGGAGGTTTTCCACCAGGGCCAGCAGGGCGGAGCGGCGGTCGTCGGCCTCCGTCTCCAGGCAGGGCACCCGGCTAAGGCCCGCCAGCCTGGCCGCCCGCAGCCGCCGCTCCCCGGCCACCAGCTCCCAGCCCGTGGCGGTACGGCGCACGGTCAGGGGCTGCAAAATGCCGTGACGGCGGATGGACTCTGCCAGGTCCCGGATGCCCGCTTCCTCAAATACCTGCCGGGGCTGCATGGGATTGGGGCGGATGGACTCCGTGGGCAGCTCCAGAACCCGGCGTTTCGTCCTGTGGATCACAGGGCTCACCTCCTTTGTTTTCCCCATTGTACGGCCTCCGGGGAAAAAAGAGGGGAGAACGGTGTCGAATGGCCAAAAGGCGTGAAAAAAAGCGCGCGGCCACAGGCCGCGCGCGGGAAAACGGGGGAAAGCGCCATTATTCGGATGCCGGTACGCCTTTTGCCTGTACCGCCGCCCAGGCCCGGCCCGGCGCCGTGGCATGGAGCACCTTGATGATGACGGCGGTGGTGGCCTGCAGGAAAAGGGGCGAGAACGCCACCGGGAACAGCACGTCCGTGGGGAAGTAGGCGATGGCCAGCACGGACCCGGCGGCGATGTTGCGGATGCCGGAGTTGAGGGACATGGTCACCAGGGTGGGGAAGTCCACGCCCATGGCCCGCCCGGCCCAGTACCCCAGGAAAAAGCCCAGCAGGCACAGGGCAAATACCGCCGCGATGACCCGGGCCAGTGTGGGGGTGATGTCCCGGAGGAAGGGGGCGCAGCCGGTGGCGTTGGCCAGCACCAGCACCAGCATGGTGAGCTTGGCGTAGGGGGCCAGCCGGGGCTTCAAGGTGTGGGCCACCCGGCCCCGGGAGCAGTGGTACATGGTCATGGCGATGAGGGCCGGGATGGCCACCATGATCATCAGATCGCCCATCATGCTCATGGTGTCCATCTCCACCACGCTGCCCACCAAAAGCCGCAGCGTCAGGGGAATGACGAAGGGAGCCAGGAGCGTATCCAGCAGTACCACGGAAAGGCACAACGTGGTGTTGCCGCCGCCCAGAGACACCCACATGAGGGACGCAACGCCCGTGGGGATGGCGTATTCCAGCACCAGGCCCGTGGTGAACAAAGGCGCGTCCGGGAACAGCAAGGAGCCCAGCAGCAGCGTCAAAAGGGGCATGACGATGTGCAGCAGGCCGAAGATGACCACCACCGGCAGGGGGTGGAGCACAACCTCTTTCATTTCCTTAAAGCCGCCGCCCAGACTGTTGGCAAAGGTCATGAAGGCGAACAGCACCATGGTGTAGTCGTTGATGGGGGAGAACACGTCCGGCAGGGCGATGCCCACCAGCACAAACGCCACGATGAGCACCGCCATGTGCCGGCCCAGAAAGGCGTCCAGTTTTTCCATTGGTCTCAAGGGGATTTCCTCACTTCTCGGTTAATTGACTTCGCTTTTGCGGCAGCAGAGGAAGCAAAACCAGCCCTGGTCCTCGTGCCGCTCCAAAATGGCAAGGCCCGCGCCCTCCAGAGCGGCGGCCACCTCCTCGGCCCGGTCGTCGATGATGCCGGAGCAGAGGAACCGTCCGCCGGGGGCCATCAGGCCGTCCACGGCGCCGGAGAGGGCGATGATCACGTCCGCCACGATGTTGGCCACCACCAGGTCGAACCCGGTGCCCATGGCCTGCTGGACCGCCCGGTCGGAGAGGATGTCCCCGGCCAGTACGGTGTAGGTGCCCTTGCCGATGCCGTTCATGGCGGCATTTTCATAGGCCACGTCCAGGCACTTGTCGTCGATATCCACGGCCACAGCGCATTTTGCGCCCAGCTTCAGCGCGGCGATGGAGAGGATGCCGCTGCCGCAGCCCAGGTCCGCCACGGTGCAGCCGGGCTGTACGATGCGCTCCAGGGCCTCCAGGCAAAGGCGGGTGGTGGCGTGGGAGCCGGTGCCGAAGGTGAGGCCCGGCTCCAAGATGAGGCTCACCCGGGTCTCCAGGGCCTTTTGCACGGCGGGGTCGTCCTGCTCCCACTGGGGCACCACCAAAAGCCGCTGGCCGATCTCCATGGGCTTATAATACTGCTTCCAGTTGTTCTCCCAGTCGGATTCCTCCATGGTGTCCATGGTCAAAAGAAGGGACCCGCAGTCGCTGCGGCGGGCCTTCAGGTCCTCCAGAGCCAGCCGTACCTGCGCCAGGGTGGAAAAGCCCTCGTCCCCGGACTCCAAATAGAACGTCACGCGGGAGCGGCCCTGCATGCGCTGGGCCAGGTCCTCGTCCACATAGTCCCAGTACTGGTGGTTGTTTTCCAGGAAGTCCTGGAATTCCTCTTCGTCGTCAATGACCACGCCGTCGATGCCCAGGGCGGAGAGCATGGTCTCCACAGCCTCCAGCCCCGCGTGGGTGGTGTCGATGTGCAGCTCCATCCACTTCATGCGCTCACCTCTTGTTTCCCACGAAGAACAGTGCCACCGTGCCGGGGCCGGAGTGGTTGCCGATGACGGGGCCCACGAAATTCAAATGGATGTCGTGGTTATCGAACCGGCGGACGATCTCGTCCGCCACCAGCAGCGCATCGCCCTCGCAGTCGCCGTGGCTGA
>ENA-UEYL01003284-UEYL01003284.1-human-gut-metagenome-genome-assembly--contig:-NODE-3284-length-10846-cov-5.019036_pt1 | contig 10846 bp, 9 predicted proteins | sample MGYA00242941_ERZ507946 | MGnify/ENA primary metagenome ERZ507946 (study PRJEB26167, sample SAMN06115482) | human gut metagenome | host: Homo sapiens | place: China:Guizhou | collected 2015-03-11...
GACCTGCTGCGTCTGTGGGCTGCCAGCGCCGACTACCACGCCGATATGCGCTGCTCTCACGAGATCTTCAAGCAGCTCTCCCAGAACTACCTCAAGTTCCGCAACACCGCCCGGTACTGCCTGGGCAACCTGGACGGCTTTGACGCCGATCATCTGGTGGCACCGGAGGAGATGGAGGAGCTGGACCGCTGGGCGGTGACCCGGCTCAATGCCCTGATTGAAAAGTGCTTCGACGCGTACAACGACTATGAGTTCAATGCCGTGACCCACGCGGTCAACGACTTCTGCGTGGTGGAGCTGTCCAACTTCTACCTGGATATCATCAAGGACCGGCTCTACTGCGAGGAGACCGACGGCATTAAGCGCCGCAGCGCCCAGACGGCTCTGTTCCTGATCCTGGACACCATGACCAAGATCATGGCACCCATCCTGGCCTTCACCTGCGACGAGATCTGGCAGTCCATGCCCCACCGGTCCGGGGACGATGTGCGCAACGTGGTGTTCAACGAGATGAACCAGCCCTTCACCGCCTATGCCCTGGACGCCGACACCATGGCTGCCTGGGACGGACTCATCGCCGTCCGGGATGCCGTCAACGCCGTGCTGGAGACTGCCCGCGCCGAAAAGAAGATCGGCAAGAGCCTGGAGGCCAAGGTCACGATCCCCGCTGCCCGCCTGACCGGCGCCCGGCAGGTGAGCATGGAGGAACTGGCCGATTTGCTGATCGTCTCCCAGGCGGAGGTGAGCGGCGAGGCCGACGAGATCCGGGTGGAGCCCGCCGCGGGCGTCAAGTGCCCCCGCTGCTGGAAGGTCACCGGCCAGGCCGATGCCGAGGGCCTGTGCCCCCGGTGTGCCGCCGTGGTGGCCAAGCTGCCCCAGTTCTGAGATCCGTTTCAACCATCGAAAGACAGCCGCCGGGAGGAGTGTTTCTTCCCGGCGGCTGATTTGTTTTGGGGGCGGTCCTGTTTTGAATGCCATCGGTACCTTTTTTCCGCCAGCCGTTGCAAAGTCTTGAAAAAACCGCTACACTGGGGCTATCTCAAATGGAAAGAGGGCCTGCTCGATGGCAACTGCTGCGGCTGCGCTGCCCCGGACGCGGAATCAGGCGGTGGATCTGGTAAAAACAGTGGCGATTTGCGCCGTGATCGTCACCCATGTGACGGCACCCGCCTTTGGTATGGGGGATGTGGGATCGGCACCGTGGCTGACGGCGCTGTTCTGGGCCAGTGTCTCCCATGCCAGCGTGCCTCTGTTTCTCATGGCCAGCGGCGCCCTCCTGCTGGACCCGGGCCGGGAGCTGACATTGCGCAAGCTCTATACGAAGAATTTCCCCCGGCTGCTGATTGCCCTGCTGTTCTGGGCGGTGTGCTATAAACTGTTTATCATGGTGCTGTTCGGCGGTGTGACGGTTCCCGGGCTGATTCAGGCCGGGAAGGAGCTGGTGCTGTTCCGGCATGAAGAGCACCTGTACTATCTGCACATCATGCTGCTGGTCTATGCGTTTTTGCCTCTGACACGGCTGGTTTCCTGCCATGCTCCCCGGCACGTGGCGGCCTATCTTCTGGGCTTGTGGGCCCTGCTGGGAATCGTCTATCCCACAGTCAAGGACTTCTGGCCCTTCACGCTGCTGGTGGGGATTCCCCAGCAGTGGCGGATGAACATGACCTATGCATCCATTGGCTATACGCTGCTGGGCTGGTATCTGTCCTCCGGCAGCAAGGACCGGCGGCGCTGGCTGTGGGCAGGCTGCGCGGCGGCGGGAATTGCCGCGGGATTTATCGGCAGCTGGGCGGCCTCGAATGCCGCAGGGTCTCTGCGTCTGGGCTTCCTGGAGGGGATGGGCGTGCCCATGTGCCTGCTGGCGGTGGGGATCTATCAGCTCTGCGGCCGGGCCCGGCTTCCGGCCTGGGCGGTCCGGCTGACGGAGTGGATCTCCCGGGGGTCCTTCTGCGTGTTTTTGGTACACATTTTCTTCCTGAAAACCTTTGCCCATTTCGGCCTGACCGCCCAGGTGGGCCCGGCCATCGTCACGGTGCCCATGATGACGCTGCTGCTGTTGGGATGCAGCATGGCGGTGTATGCCCTGCTGCGGCGGATCCCGGTGGTCAACCGGTGGCTGATTTGAGGGGCGGTTGCAAAACGGCGGGAAATCAGGTAAACTGAAACTCTGTCCCGGACGGCGCGGCCGTCCGAAAGTCCCGCAGGAAAGGAACGGACACGGAAGATGAATCAACGCGATGGAAGAAAAACCTGGCCGCTATTTTGGGTGCTGGGTGTGGTTTTATTTCTGGCGGATCAGTGGGTGAAATGGTGGACGGTGCAGACCTTTTCCGCTCCGGCAGCGGGCGGGGCGGTCACGGCTGACGCGCCGCTCCCCCTGATTGATGGAGTGGTGGAGCTGACCCGGGTCCACAATTACGGGGCGGCCTGGTCCAGCTTTTCCGGCAGCCGGTGGCTGCTGGTGGGCGTGACCTGTGCAATTGTGGCGGCGGTGGCGGCGGTATTGCTGCGCCGGGATGTACGCCACCCCCTGGGCCTTGCCGCGGGGACCCTCATCATCGCCGGCGGTATCGGCAACATTGTGGACCGGGTGCGGCTGGGATACGTGGTGGACATGTTCCATTTCCAGTTCTGGCCCAGCTATCCGGTATTCAATGTGGCGGATATCTGCATTGTGACCGGAGCGGTGCTGGGTGTGATCTATTACCTGTGGATCTACGAGCGATTTGATCAGAAAAGGAGCGAACGCCATGGAGACGGTGACCCTGCGGGCCAGTGAAGCCGATGCCGGAGAGCGGCTGGACGCGTGGCTTTGCGCACAGCTGGAGGAGCTGACCCGCTCGGCGGCGGCCCGGCTGTGTACGCAGGGACAGGTGACGGCAGGGGGGAAGCCCCTGGCCAAAAACTACCGCCTGACCGGCACGGAGACCGTGGAGGTCACTTTGCCGGAGCCGGAGATTCTGGACGCGGTTCCCCAGGACATTCCGCTGGATGTGGTCTATGAGGACGGGGACGTCATTGTGGTGAACAAGCCCAAGGGGCTGGTGGTCCATCCGGCTCCCGGCCATCCGGACGGGACGCTGGTCAACGCCCTGCTCTATCATTGCGGAGAGTCCCTCTCCGGCGTGGGCGGCGCCCTGCGGCCGGGCATCGTCCACCGGATCGACCGGGATACCTCGGGCCTCATCATCGCGGCGAAAAACGACTTTGCCCATCAAAAGCTGGCCGCGCAGCTGCAGGACCACACCCTGGCCCGGACCTATGAGTGCATCGTCACAGGCAACCTCCGGGAGGATACCGGGACTGTGGATGCTCCCATCGGCCGCTGTCCCACGGACCGCAAGAAGATGGCGGTGGTGGCCGGCGGACGCCGGGCCGTCACCCACTGGGAGGTGCTGGAGCGCTTCGGAGGCTTTACCTATGTGCGCTGCCGTCTGGAAACCGGGCGCACCCACCAGATCCGGGTCCACATGGCCCACATCGGCCATCCCATTTTGGGGGACACGGTGTACGGCGCCAAGAAGCCCGTGCCGGGCTTGCAGGGCCAGTGCCTCCACGCGGTGGGCCTGCAGTTCGTGCACCCCCGGACCGGGGAGATGGTGTGCCTGGATTGTCCTCTGCCGGAGGAGTTTGTCCGCCAGCTGGACAAGCTCCGCGCCCGGATGTAATCGTTTACAAAATTGACCCCACAACCCCCGCCCAAGGGCGGGGGTTGTGAGCAGTTTGACAAAAATGTGCACATATTTGGGCAATATATTCAAAAATGCACAAAGAGCAATCGATTACCGGCAACATTTATGATAAAATGCACCGTTGACATAACGGTTATCCCCCTGATACAATGTGGGCGATCACAAGAGGTGATCCAAATACGCTGTAAGGAGGAAACGAGCATGTTTCGGGAAATCGAGATCAAGGATAACACGCAGGTGGAGAAGATTAACCAGCTGGCCTGCCAGACACCCTATGAAGTGTGGCTGAGCACGGACACGCTGATGCTGGACGCCCGTTCTCTGCTGGGGCTGTTTGCACTGGTGGGCCAGAAGGCCCATGTCATCGCAGAAGACGACGTGAATCCCAGAGTGTTTGACAAGCTGGTTTCAAAAATGGCATAAAACCCCTAGAGGAGCGGCGCAGATGCGCCGCTCTCTTCTTTTTCTCCGGAACAAAGAGCGCCGGATTCCGGTGCCGCCGGAGCGGGAAATTCCCCGGCGGCGGCAGGGGTTTTCGTCTTGTGTTTTGGCGGGTGGTATGCTATGATACTTTAGTTAAAGTGTATGAATTTCGGAGGAAACGCAGTTGGAACGCAAGAATGTGGAGATCCCGGCGCAGGATTTGGCCCGCCAGCGGGATTTTGAAGAACGGATCCGGGAGATGTTTTCCGCCCGGCAGGTCCATCCCGTGGCCTGCGTGGATACCTTCGGCTGCCAGCAGAACGTGGCGGACGGAGAGCGCCTGATGGGCATGCTGGAGGCCTGCGGCTTTACCTTCACCCAGGAGCCGGGGCAGGCGGATCTGGTGATTTTGAACACCTGCGCCGTGCGGGAGCACGCCGAGCAGCGGGTGTTCGGCAACTTGGGCATGCTGACCCACACCAAGAAGAATAATCCCGACCAGGTGATTGTGCTGTGCGGCTGCATGGCCCAGGAGCCCCGGGTGAGTCAGCGGGTGAAGGAGTCCTACCGCCATGTGGATCTGGTGTTCGGACCCCAGGCCCTGTGGCGGTTTCCGGAGCTTTTGTACCGGGTGTATGAGCAGCGCCGCCGGGTGTTCTCCGTGGAGGAGGAAGACGGTTCCATCGCCGAGGGCATTCCTGTGGTGCGGGAGCGGGGCGTGAAGGCGTGGGTGTCCGTGATGTACGGATGCAACAACTTCTGTTCCTACTGCATTGTCCCCTACGTCCGGGGACGGGAGCGCAGCCGCCGTCCCGAGGCGGTGGTGGCCGAGGTGCGGGAGCTGGTGGAGTCCGGCTATAAGGACATCACCCTCCTGGGCCAGAACGTCAACTCCTACAACGGCGGAGACGGGTATGACTTTGCCGACCTGCTTGCCGAGATCGACCGGATCCCGGGGGACTACCGCATCCGCTTCATGTCCAGCCATCCCAAGGACGCCACCCATAAGCTTTTTGATACCATGGCCCGGTGCACCCATGTGGCCAAGCAGCTGCATCTGCCGGTGCAGTCCGGCTCCGACCGGGTGCTGCGGGAGATGAACCGCCGCTATACCAGGGCGCAGTATCTGGAGCTGGTGAACTATGCCCGGTCCGTGATGCCGGGGCTGGTCATCACCTCGGATATCATCATCGGCTTCCCCGGCGAGACGGAGGAAGAGGCCATGGAGACGGTGTCCCTGGTGGACGAGGTGGGCTACGACGCCCTCTTCACCTTTATTTATTCTCCCCGTCCCGGCACCAAGGCGGCCCAAATGCCGGACCCGGTGTCCCGGGCGGAGAAGCAGAAGTGGTTTGATCAGCTTCTGGAGGTGCAGAACGCCCGCTCCGCGGCCCTGCACGCCGCCTATGTGGGCAAGACCGTGCGGGTGCTGTGCGACGGCGAGAGCGACGATGCGGACTATCCCATTGCCGCCCGGACCGACGGCAACCGCCTGGTGCGGCTCAAGGGAGACCCGTCTCTCATTGGCCGCTTTGTGGACGTTCGGATTACCAAGAGCAATACCTGGGCCCTGTACGGGGAGCCGGTGTAAGGAAGGCGCCGTCCCGGCGGAGGACGGCGCGGGGAATGGAGATGGGGCGGCATCTGCCGCCCCGGCAAAAGAGGTGTCGGAACATGAATATGCAAGGACAATCCTCCGCGCTCCGTCCGGAGCGGGTGAAGGTCGTGACGCTGCTGGAGAACGCCGCCTGCCGGGAGGGGCTCGCCAGTGCCCACGGCCTTTCGCTCTATCTCGAGACGCCGCACCACCGGATTCTCTTTGACATGGGCCCCGACGGGGCCTTTGCGGAAAACGCCGCGGCGCTGGGCGTGGATTTGAAGAGTGTGGATCTGGCGGTGCTCTCCCACGGGCACTATGACCACGGCGGGGGCCTGGCGGCCTTTTGCCGCTGCAATGACACCGCCCGGATCTATATCCGGCGGGACGCCTTCGGCGAGTTTTTGTCCGCCGGTCCGGCGGGGGAGGAGCCCCATTACATCGGCCTGCCGGAGGACCTGGAGCTGTTCCGGGAGCGGTTTGTTCTCACGGGACCGGAGACGAAGATTGACGAGGAGCTGACGCTCTTTGCCGAGCCGCCCGCGGTGTTTGACGCCATGAAGGCCAGTGCCTCCCTGCTGGAGCGCACGGCGGCGGGCGTGGAGCCCGACGCGTTTTCCCATGAACAAAATCTTCTCATCACCGCCGGGGCAACCGCGGTGGTGGTGGCGGGCTGTGCCCACCGGGGCATGGTGAACATTGCGGCCGAGGCCCGGCGCCGTCTGGGCCGGGATGCCGATGCCGTCATCGGCGGCTTCCACCTGTTCCAGCTGGGACAAGACGCCCAGGCGGACGCGCTGATTGACGCCACGGGCCAGGCCCTGCTGCCGGGAAAGACGGTTTACTACACCGGCCACTGCACCGGAGACTATGCCTTCCATCGGCTTTCGGGTCTGCTGGGCGGCCGGCTGCGGCCCCTCCACGGGGGAACGGAGATTACCGTGGAAGGCGGAAACGCCACACCATAAGAGAAAGACAACGAGGTGAAACCATGGCGGAACTGACCCCCATGATGAAGCAATATCTGGAGATCAAGCGGGACAATCCGGATTCCATCCTGTTTTTCCGGCTGGGGGACTTCTATGAGATGTTCGCCGACGATGCCCGTCTGGCCTCCAAAGAACTGGACCTGACCCTGACCAGCCGGGACAAGGACCCCAACAAGGCTCCGGAGGACAAGGTGCCCATGTGCGGCGTGCCCTATCACGCCAGCGACGCCTACATTGCCCGGCTGGTGGCCAAGGGATACAAGGTGGCCATCTGCGAGCAGATGGAGGACCCGGCCAAGGCCAAGGGCCTGGTCAAGCGGGACATCATCCGGGTGGTGACGCCGGGTACCGTGATCGACGCGGCCAGCCTGGAGGATAAGTCCAGCAACTATCTGTGCGGCATCTATCTGGATGAGAACGCGGCGGGCGCGGCCTTTTGCGACCTGTCCACCGGCGAGGCCCACCTCACGGCCTTTGCCGGGCCGGACCGGGTGGAGCATGTGGTCAATGAGCTGGGGCGCTTTTCCCCGGCGGAGGCAGTGCTCAGCCCCGGCGCGGCGGAGGAAGGAACTCTCACCCGGGCCCTGGCGGACAAATTTGCCTGCCGGGTGGAGAAGGGCAGCGCGGCCCGCTTTGCCCTGACGGAGGCGGAGACGCACATCCGCACCCAGTTCGGCGAGGAGGCCTTGAAGCGTCTGCCGGCGGGGAATCCCGCGGCGGCCATGGCGCTGGGCGGCCTTTTGAACTATCTCTATGAGACCCAGAAGACGGACCTTTCCTATATCAATACCCTGGATTACTACGAGCAGGGCCGGTTCATGGAGCTGGACCTGACGGCCCGGCGGAACCTGGAGCTGACGGCGACCCTGCGGGGCAAGGAGAAAAAGGGCTCGTTGCTGTGGGTGCTGGACAAGACCCGCACCCCCATGGGCGGCCGGTGCCTGCGGGGCTGGCTGGAGCGGCCGCTGTTAAGCGTCACCGCCATTGCCCGGCGCAGCGGCGCCGTGGCGGCCTTGGTGGACAATACCATCGCCCGGGAGGAGCTGATCGCGGCCCTTTCCGGCCTGGGCGATATGGAGCGGCTCATCGGCCGCATCGTCTACGGCACCGCCGGCGGCCGGGACCTGGCCTCGCTGCGGGCGGCCATTGAGCGCCTGCCCCAGATCCATGCCCAGCTGGCGTCCTTTTCGGACCGCAAGCTCTCCGAGCTGACGGCCCAGCTGGACCTTCTGGAGGATGTGGGCGCCCGGATCGCCGCGGCCATCTGTGACGATCCGCCCTTTTCCGTGCGGGAGGGCGGCTTTATCCGGGACGGCTTCGATCCGGAGGTGGACCGGCTGCGCCATATCCTCAAGGGCGGCAAGGGCGTCATTGTGGAGATGGAGTCCCGGGAGAAGGAGCGCACCGGCATCCGCACGCTGAAGATCGGCTACAACAAGGTCTTCGGCTATTACATCGAGGTATCCAATTCCTTTAAAGACCAGGTGCCGGAGACCTACATCCGCAAGCAGACCCTGGTCAATGCCGAGCGATACATCACCCAGGAGCTCAAGGACCTGGAGCAGGAGATTCTCACCGCCTCGGAGCGGGTGGTGGCGCTGGAGTATGAGCTGTTCACCGCCCTGCGGGAGGAGATCTGCGCCGCGGCCCAGCGGATTCAGCGCACCGCCGCGGCCCTGGCGGAGGCGGACGCCCTGGCATCCCTGGCGGCGGTGGCAGTGCACAACGGCTACTGCCGGCCGGAAGTGGACGAATCCGGCGTCATTGAGATCCGGGAGGGCCGCCATCCGGTGGTGGAGCGGATGCTCCGGGATACGCTCTTCGTGCCCAACGACACGTTTATGGGCGAAAAGCAGGAGCGGGTGGCCATCATCACCGGCCCCAACATGGCGGGCAAGTCCACCTATATGCGCCAGGTGGCGCTGATCGTGCTCATGGCGCAGATCGGGTCCTTTGTGCCGGCGTCCTATGCCCGCATCGGCGTGGTGGACCGGATCTTCACCCGCATCGGCGCCAGCGACGACCTCAGCGCCGGCCAGTCCACCTTCATGGTGGAGATGACCGAGGTGGCGGAGATCCTCCGCCGGGCCACCAGCAAGAGTCTGCTGATCCTGGACGAGATCGGCCGGGGCACCTCCACCTTCGACGGGATGTCGATCGCCCGGGCGGTGCTGGAATACTGCGCCGACCCCAAGACTCTGGGGGCCAAGACCCTCTTTGCCACCCATTACCATGAGCTCACGGAGCTGGAGAACACCCTGGAAGGGGCGGTGAATTACAACATCGCCGTCAAAACCAAGGGAGAGGACATCATCTTCCTGCGCAAGATCGTGCCCGGCGGCGCCGACCGCAGCTACGGCATCGAGGTAGCCAAGCTGGCGGGACTGCCGGAGAAGGTGCTCCAGCGGGCCCGGACGGTGCTGCGGGAGCTGGAGGAGGAAAACGGCGGATCCTATGCCCCGCCCCGGCGGGAGGAGGACCAGGTCTGCCTGAGCGCCGTGGCGGAGGGCGAGGTGCTCGACGCTCTGCGCCGGTGCCAGACCGATGCCCTGAGTCCTTTGGAAGCCCTGAATCTCATCTATGAGTGGAAGCGCAAGCTGTCCCAGTGACAGACGGCGGCTTCATCAAATTCCGGACGGAGGCGCGGCATGGCCAAGCGAACATCCACAACGTATCTCACGCCGGGGGAGCAGGTGGCCGGCGCGGTGCTGTTTGTCATTTACCTGCTGGTGCTGCCCTTTGCCACGGGACCGCTGTTCCGGCTGGCGGAGGCGCTGCTGGGAACCCAGCTCTCCCCGGCGCTGGAGAACATTCTTTACTACTACATCCTGTTTGCGGTGACCGTGATCGTGTTTCACGGTTTCCTGGGCCGCACCACCCGGGTGCTGCTGGACCGGGCGGGCAGCGCGGGAAAGGTGCTGCTGGCGGGGCTGGTGGCGCTCTACGGACTCAATGAGCTGGTCTACCGGCTGACCCGGCTTGTGGTGGATAACCGGACCAATCTCAACGATGTCTCCATTTCCGCCCAGATCGACGACGCGCCCCGGGTGACCATGCTGATCGTGATTTTTCTGGCGCCCTTTGTGGAGGAGGTGCTCTTCCGGGGGCTGGTGTTCGGAGGCCTGCGGGGGAAAAGCGTCCTGCTGGCCTATGCCGTCAGCTGCGCGCTGTTTGCACTGGTGCATGTGTGGCAGTTTGTGGTGCAGAGCCGGGATCTCACCTATTTTTTGCTGATGGTGCAGTACCTGGTGCCGGGTGTGGTGCTGGCCTGGGTCTATGACCGCAGCGGAACGCTGTGGACGGCCATCGGGCTGCATGCCGTGACCAACGCGCTGAGCGTGTGGGCCATGGGGTGAAAGGAGAGAGAAACATGAGACAGGGAACGGTGAAACTGGAACGGGGCGGCTGGCGGACCTGGCTGGGCTGGCTGGCGTCCTTTGTGGTGGCGGTTCCGGTGCTGTGGCTGGCGGTAGGCTGGCTGGCGGATCTGGGGTTGGAGGGATTGATGCTGCAGGTGTGTGCTGCGGTGACGTCTCTGGGCCTTTTTTGGGGACTGCTTTCCTGCTTCGGGACGCTGTTTTCCAGTGGGGATCCGCAGACCGTGCGCTGGACCCTGACGGAGGAGACTCTGCGCCTGGGCAAGGATGTGATCCCCCGGGAGTCGATCCGCATGGTCCACTGCTGGAAGCGGGGGGACCGGCACGTCGTCAATATTGAGACCACCGGACGCAACCGGGTTTTGCGGGGTGTACCGGGAGAAGAACCGGACGAGGCGCTGCGGGCTTTGGTGGAGGCCCTGGGCTACGGCCGGAAATGGGAGTAAGGGAAAAGGGAGAGAACAAACATGAATTTTATGGACACATTTAACGAGATGGTCGTCATCCTCTTTGCGGTGGGGATCGGCTATCTGGCTCACCGGCTGGGATATCTGGGCGGAGAGATCAATCAGAAGCTTTCCAAGCTGATTCTGAACATCACGACCCCGGCCCTGATCCTCTCCTCCATGGCCAATGAGGAGAACCTGCCCAGCGTGGGGGAGGTGCTGTCCATTTTGTTCGTGGCGGTGGTGTTTTACGCCATGGAGTTCGTGTTTGCCCTGATCGTGCCCAAGCTGGTGGGCGGCACGCCCAAGGAGATCGGCGTGT
>ENA-UEYL01003297-UEYL01003297.1-human-gut-metagenome-genome-assembly--contig:-NODE-3297-length-10812-cov-3.354448_pt1 | contig 10812 bp, 11 predicted proteins | sample MGYA00242941_ERZ507946 | MGnify/ENA primary metagenome ERZ507946 (study PRJEB26167, sample SAMN06115482) | human gut metagenome | host: Homo sapiens | place: China:Guizhou | collected 2015-03-11...
TGTTCATTGACCATATCAAAACTGGTCTGGCTGCTTTTCAGTTTCACTTCAGCTGCTGCATATTGTTGCTGTGCATTGAGCGCATCCAGCCAGAGTGTTTCAATCTCGGTGTAAAGCCCTTTTTGCTTGTCCTGCATGTTCAGCAGTGAAGAGTTGTATTGGAACTGAGCTTTTTCTACCGCACTTTTGGTCTGTCGGTTATTAAAGATAGGTACACTTACTGTCAGACCAATCATGTTGTTCCATCCGTATTTCATCTGTTGTGCCCAGTTGTTCTGGCTTGCATTGTTGGTCATGCTGGAAGTAGATGCCGATAGGCTGATACTTGGATAATACCCGCTTTTAGCCGCAGAAATAGCCAACTTGGAATTGTCAATACTCAGTTTGCTGCTTTGTATTTCCGGACGGTTGGCCAGTGCCGTTTGGTAAACCTCGTCTTGATTGGGGAGTAGCTGCATCACTTTTTCATCGTCAAGTACCGGAAGTTCCAGCTCCATTTCCATGTTTCCGTCCAGTTCCAGCATTTGCTTCAGTTGAAGTTTATAGTTTCTCAGTGAGCTTTCGGAGGTTACCAGCTGGTACTGGTCATTACCGACTTGTGCTTCCAGTTGGGCCAAATCTGCTTTCGAAATACTACCCTGATTAAAAAGTTCTTTCGCGCGTTCATAGGTAGCTTTACTTACTTCCAGCGTACCTTTATTAATGTTTACCGATTCATCTGCATACAGAATCTGCAGGAAAAGTTTGGTAATCTCTTCCTTGAGCGTGTTTTCCGTTTCGGCTACGGTCAGTTCCGCTATTTCCTGATTCTTCTTTTGCTGTTTGATGTTGTTCAGGCGCTGTCCGCCGTTCCATAATGTCCATTGTGCAGACAAGCTGTAGCTGCCGTTATAGGTAGTTTTATTGTTACTGCTGATGATTTCAGTACCACTAACCGTGGCGCTGTTTTCCTGATAAGGACGGTTCACGATGTTGTGTCCGGTGTTGAACGAGAGGCTTGGAAAGAGTGCAGCCTTTGCTGTCTTTACATCCACTTCGCTTTCCTGTAAGGAAATCTTGTTCTGCTGTAACTGGATATTTTTCTCCAGCGCATAGTTTATGCAATCTTCAAGCGACCAGGTTTGTTTTTCCTGTGCATTTGCCGACAGGAAAGTCGCGAGCGCGGCGAAGAAAATGAGTTCTCTTTTTTTCATATTTCGTTTAATTTTTACATTGCAAATGTATTTCATAATAAAAAAAGAGGCAAAATAGATAGATTTACCCACAGAATATCTCGATAAACCCTTGTTTTTTCCCGATAAAGTACTTACTTTGTAATCATTATAAAAATAGACTATGATTAAAAAGAATCTCATTCGTGTTTTTTATTTTTATCGTGATGGTTTTCGGGAGATGACTTGGGGGCGTGTCCTTTGGGCGATTATCCTGATAAAGCTTTTTGTCATGTTTTTTGTGCTGAAACTGTTTTTTTTCCCTTCCTTCCTGGAAGGAAAGACGGAGGCCGAGAAGCAGGACTATGTGGGACTGGAGTTGACAAACCGGATGGCAGAATAACTATACCTTATTTATATTAGTAACTGATAAAGTAATTTCTTATGCTTGAAACAATCGACACTTCAATGATTGACTGGTCGAGGGCACAATTTGCACTGACCGCTATTTATCATTGGATTTTTGTGCCGCTCACGCTAGGGCTGGCAGTCATCATGGGTATCATGGAGACTATGTATTATCGTACGGGTGATGAGTTTTGGAAACGCACCGCCAAGTTTTGGATGAAACTATTCGGTATCAACTTTGCCATAGGCGTGGCGACGGGACTGATTCTGGAGTTTGAGTTCGGAACCAACTGGAGCAATTACAGCTGGTTTGTGGGCGATATCTTCGGGGCGCCGCTTGCTATCGAAGGCATTCTGGCCTTCTTTATGGAGGCTACTTTCATTGCGGTCATGTTCTTTGGCTGGGACAAGGTGAGCAAGAAGTTCCACCTGGCATCTACCTGGCTGACGGGACTTGGTGCTACGATTTCGGCCTGGTGGATACTTGTGGCAAATGCATGGATGCAAAATCCGGTGGGGATGGAGTTCAATCCGGATACAGTGAGAAATGAGATGGTGGACTTTTGGGCAGTGGCTTTGTCGCCTACGGCGGTGAATAAGTTTTTCCATACGGTGTTGTCCGGCTGGGTGCTGGGTGCCGTGTTTGTGGTAGGTGTGGCGTGCTGGTTTCTGCTGAAGAAGCGGAATAAGAAGTTCGCATTGTCCAGCATAAAGATAGCTGCCTGGGTAGGTTTGGTTTCGGCCCTGCTCTCTGCATGGACGGGAGATGGTTCGGGCTATCAGGTGGCACAGACGCAACCGATGAAGCTGGCTGCCATGGAAGGATATTATGAGGGGCAGCAGGGGGCCGGATTGGTTGCCATCGGTATGCTGAATCCTGAAAAAAAGACTTATAATGACGGACAGGATCCTTTCCTGTTCAGAATAGAGATACCAAAGATGCTTTCATTGCTGGCGGAAAGGAAGTTGGATGGATTCGTGCCCGGTATCACGGACCTTATTGAGGGTGGTTATCAGTTGAAAGACGGAACGCAGGCACTTTCTGCCGAGGAGAAGATAGAACGCGGGAAAACAGCGATTGGTGCGCTGGCAGCTTATCGTGCCGCACAGGCTGCGGATAACGATGCCGAAGCTGTGGAAGCTGCCAAGGTGTTGAAGGAAAATGTAGCTTATTTTGGTTATGGATATATTAAGGATGTAAATGACCTGGTTCCTAATGTGCCACTGACATTCTATGCATTTCGTGTGATGGTGATGTTGGGCGGATACTTTATACTATTCTTTATAGTTGTATTGTTCCTGGCATACAAGCGGGATTTGTCAAAAATGAAATGGATGCACTGGGTAGCTCTGCTGACTATTCCATTGGGTTATCTGGCCGGACAAGCCGGATGGGTGGTTGCCGAATGTGGGCGTCAGCCATGGGCCATACAGGATATGCTGCCTGTAAATGCAGCTATCTCAAAGTTGGATGTCGGCTCCGTGCAGACAACATTCTTCATCTTCCTGGTATTGTTTACCGTCATGCTGATAGCCGAAATCGGTATCTTGCTGAAAGCGATAAAGAAAGGACCGGAAGGAGAAGATTTATAAGATTTATGATTTAAGATTTATGCCATGCGGAATTATGGCGTGGTATAAATCATATTCTATTCTCTATAAATCATAAATCATCCCCCATAAATTATAAATCATAAATTATAAATCGTAAATCTTATGACCTACGTTTTTCTACAACAATATTGGTGGTTCGTGGTATCATTGCTGGGAGCCCTTCTTGTATTCCTGCTGTTTGTGCAGGGTGGTAATTCGCTTATTTTCTGCCTGGGCAAGACGGAAGAGCACAGGAAAATGATGATTAACTCTACCGGGCGGAAGTGGGAGTTTACGTTCACTACGCTGGTAACGTTTGGTGGTGCGTTCTTTGCATCTTTCCCATTGTTTTATAGTACAAGTTTTGGTGGTGCGTACTGGCTTTGGATGATTATTCTGTTCAGCTTTGTGTTGCAGGCTGTCAGCTATGAGTTCCAGAGCAAGGCGGGAAATCTGCTGGGAAAGAATACATACCGTACATTCCTGGTGATCAATGGAGTGGTAGGTCCGGTGCTGCTGGGCGGTGCGGTGGCTACGTTTTTTACCGGTTCGGAGTTTTATATCGATAAAGGGAATATGACGAATACGGTGATGCCGGTTATCAGTCATTGGGCAAATGGTTGGCATGGTCTGGATGCGTTGACTAATCCATGGAATGTAGTGCTTGGGTTGGCAGTGTTCTTCCTGGCTCGTATTCTGGGAGCTCTTTACTTTATTAATAATATTGATGATAAGGATCTGGTGGCGCGTAGCCGGCGTTCGTTGATAGGTAATTCCGTGCTGTTCCTGGTGTTCTTCCTGTCGTTTGTTATCCGCACGCTGTTGGCAGATGGATATGCGGTGAATCCGGAGACGGGTGAAGTCTTTATGGAACCGTATAAGTATCTGACGAACTTTATCGAAATGCCGCTGGTACTGGTGCTGTTTCTGATAGGAGTGGTGCTGGTGCTGTTCGGTATAGGAAAGAGTTTGTTGAAGACAAAGTTTGATAAAGGTATCTGGTTTACGGGCATAGGTACGGTGCTGGCGGTACTTGCATTGTTGCTGGTTGCAGGATATAATAATACGGCTTATTATCCTTCTACCAATGATTTACAGAGTTCACTGACGTTGGCAAACAGTTGCTCCAGCCAGTTTACACTGAGGGTAATGTTCTATGTTTCCTTCCTGGTTCCGTTTGTTCTTGCGTATATCTTCTATGCTTGGAGAAGTATTGATATACATAAGATTAGTGAAAAGGAAATGAAAGATGGAGGACACGCATATTAGATAGTTACGAGTTACGAGCTACAAACTACGAGTTGCTGCACTGTTACGCTGAAAAACACTCGTAGCTTGTAGCTCGTAACTATTTCACCTGTTGCATCCCGATCAGCCTGTCGTATCTTTCTCCAAAGGCCCGGTGGTAAACAAGGATCAGATATTCATTCTCTGTCTCATAGAAATTCCCCTCTGCCTGTGCGGTACTTCCTACGGTGGTACCGGGAGCCACATATAAGTATTGATAATTATACGCTCCCTGTTTCAGCAATTGCGTGCATTCATAAGCATGCGCTTCTGCATTATACTTCAACCGACTCTCTTCATTAAAATTATCATAAGTAAAAGCTCCTTGCAGATAGAAGTTCCCTTCAGTTAGCGGGTTCTCCCATAGCAGAGAGAAATGAACGAAGAAGTAATCAGCTTCCGTAGCATTATCTACTGCCTCGTCATATCGTATTACGAAGCGTCCGTTCTGATCCTGATCGTAACTGTAGTTTAGTAAGCGAGGCTCGTCCGGGCGGAGTGTGACATGATAGTAAGGAGCATGATAACGAATACTCTCCACACCCTGCGAGGCATAGCGGGTGCTCACCATTTCAAAACGCCGGTATTCGTTTCCCGCAGAAAATATCAAGGCCCGGTTATGTTCGTAACGTAGCTGATCGGGACCAATATAGGAAGGATGCAGATTTGTTACCCAGTTATCCGTACGATTATCCTGTAAAACGTGTACTTTGACTTCATTCTGCGGATTGCGGATAGGATATCCTTTATACTGAATGCTAAAACTCACTTGTTGGTGCGTCTTATTCCGGTCTATCTCAGTGTCACTGCTGACTTGTGCCGATACGTTCACCTCCTTTTGCAATACCCGGAAACAGGTAGTGAAAGCCGGCTTATCCTTTCCATCCGCATCGTCATAAACCGTCAGACGGTAGTTACCCGAAAGTTTCAGTTGTACCTGGTCGTTAGGAAGTGTCAGACGGTAATGCGTGTAGGGTAGGGTAGTATTGACGGAAATATCATAATCTTCTATCGGATTGTCATTGAAACCATCCAAGTATTCTGTTTCGGAAAGATCCGAAGGTGTCCAGTCCGCATTGCAGTGCGTGAGGATGTACTGGTAGCGGTGGTAATCGTGAGTAAGGTGGTCGAAAGATATTTCTACAGTTTCATTCTCTCCCAGCCGGATGACGGCAGGCAACATATAATCATTGTTGGCAATGACCTGCACCGTATGTATATGCTGATTATAAACCTCCGTACGCTGGGCATGCACCCCGCAACAGATGATACAAATCAAGAATAGCGACAAGATTTTTTTCATTCCTTACCATATTAAGCATACAAATATACACAGATTATTTCTTTTTCCTCTTCTCAGTCTTCTGCTTCTTGACTTCTTTCTTTTCTACCGGAGGGAATTTGGGAACCAATTTCATCAATCTCAGGATTTGCGACTGTCTCCGCAGAATGTAAGCTGACGGATGCGCCGAATCAAAACGTATCGGATTGGGGAGTGTTGCCGCTATCAATGCACATTGTCCCGCAGTCAGTTTGGCGGCAGTGGTATGGAACTTATATTTGGCGGCAGCTTCTGCTCCATAAATACCTTGTCCCATTTCGATGGAGTTGAGATAGACTTCCATAATCCGTTCTTTCGACCAGCATAGCTCTATCAACCAGGTGAAATAAACTTCGAATCCCTTTCGTACCCATGAGGATTGCGGCCAAAGGAATACATTCTTTGCGGTCTGTTGGCTAATAGTACTGGCACCCCGTTTCCGTTTGCGGGTTTCATTCTCTTTCATGGCTTTTTTTATCTCTTCGAAATCGAAGCCGTTGTGGGTGGCAAAGCGATTATCTTCCGAAGCGATAACTGCCATCGGCAAGTGAGGGGAGATCTTATCGAAAGAAACCCAAGTATGATGCCATACCGGCTTTTCGCCTTTGAAGAGTTGCTGGGTACTGCGGATTACCATGAGGGGAGTGGTGTAAACAGGGATAAAGCGATACAGCACCACTGCCAGAATAGTGGAAATAAAGAAAAAGAGTATCAGGTTGCGGACTATCCGCAAGACTTTCTTTATACTCATTGTCGTGGTTTTTAATGTTAAAAAGCTACGAGTTACAAGTTACAAGCTACAAGTGCCTTTCGGACTGATAGCGCAATAACCTGTAGCTCGTAGCCTTTTGTAGCTCGTAACTTACTTGCCTGCTTCTGCATTCTTAATCATCTGCTCGCTGGCGTACATATAAATATCTACGCGGCGATTCTGGCTGGCTGACATGCTGTCGTCATACTGATTGTAGCCTACGCCTTCCACCTTCTTGAACTGTGAAGGAGACACACCGCAATCTTGCAGATAATTCTCTACGGTATATGCACGGTCTTTTGAAACCTTCATGTTAGCTTCATATGTACCTACTTTATCCGTATGGCCTACGATTGCAATATCTGTTGTAGGGTCTTCTTTCAATATCTGGGCCAGTTCGCGCAGAGAAGACTTGGAAGTATTGCTCAATGTAGATGAATTGAAGCCAAACAGGATACCTGATTCAAAAGTAACCTTTACAGCGGCAAGGCCATTGGTATCTGTTACTTTCTCTACTTGTGCGCCTTCAATCTTGGCAGCTTCGGCAGCCTTCTTATCCATCTTATGACCGATGGCAACACCTGCACCCGTACCTACTGCTGCACCTACTGCTGCACCAATAGCCGCACCCTTACCTTTACCGATCAATCCACCGATAATGGCACCGGCAGCAGCGCCCGATCCACCACCTATCACACCACCTTTGGCAGTGTTATTCATTGTGCTGCAACTTCCTAATAATATGGCACCGCTCAATAGCAGTACACTAATCTTAATCTTTTTCATACTTAATTCTTTTAAAATGTTACTATGTTTGTAATGCAAAGTTAGTTATATAACAATTCTATTGTAATTATGTTTAGGTCTTTTGTTCTGCATTTTTAGAGTATTTTTCTCTTTATCAATATAAACCACGCGGTAAGGATAATTCCTTTGGCAATAGTTGTTGCACTTACAGCCCACCATATGGCGTCTACGCCCATTCCCATGTGTACCAGGAACAGTGCTACGGGAATACGCATATAGTTGCATGATATACTGATAATGGCAGGAGGAATCGTTCTTCCTAATCCGTAGAAGACCCCTTGCATGGTGATTTCCAGCATCATGAAGAGTTGTGAATAACCGTCTATGCGCAGGAAGTCACCACCTACGCGAAATGCTTCCGGTTCGGGTACGAAGATAGAGAATACCTCGCTTCCGAAAAAGATAAACAGCAGCGAACATAGTGTGCCGAATATGGACGTCATCCATAATGTAGTGTACCAGGCTTTCTTTACCCTTGACTTCTCTCCGGCGGCATAGTTTTGTGCAATGAAAGTGCTTAGTCCGGTAGAGAAGCCTTGTGAAGTATTCCAGGTGATGGCTTCTATTTGTCCTCCGGTGGTAAAGGCCATAAGACCAATGTGTCCACCTTGTTCCGAAGCTGTACGTGAAAGGAACATATTGACAAAAGCGAACAAAGTATTCAGTGTGGCAACCGGAAGTCCCAACTTGAATATACGCCGGGTATATTTCTTTTTGAGACGTGTCAGGAAGGGAAATCCACCTAACAGATCGTCTTTATAGCGTAGCTTATAGATGAATATACCGAATACCGTAGCCTCGGCCAGCCATGTGGCAAGTGCTGCACCTACCGTTCCCCAGCCGAAACCGAAGATGAAAAGCGGATCGAGTATGATATTCATAATCAATCCTGTGCCGCTGATATAGAAGGGTGTTTTGCTTCGTCCTGCCGCATTGTATATTCCGGTGAAGGCTGCGGACAGAAACACGAACGGTAGTCCTGTTGAGACAATACGCAAGTAAGTCACGGCATTTTCCGTGATATGCTCTTTCAGCTCGAATATACGCAGGATGGGATTGGCAAACAAGAATAGCAAAGCAGCCCAGCAGATGGAGATGAGCAAGGCGATACTGATGTTGTGCGAAGCAAACTGTCGGGCATCCTGTTCGTTGCGCGCACCTATGGATTGTCCTACGCTGACTTCCGAACCTACTTTATTTAGCAAGGCTATGGAGCCGGACATCCACGTCAATATTCCCACTGCACCAACGGCGGCAACAGCTTCACTACCTATACGGCCTACCCATGCCATGTCCGTCAGGCTGTAGGCCATCTGGATGAACGAGGTAGCCATAATAGGCATCGCCAGATTGAATAGTTGGCGGTTAATGGGACCTTTAGTCAGGTTCTTTGTTCCTTGCATTCTTTACAGTCTCTAAATTTCGGGCTGCAAATTTACGGATTATTTGTTAATAACCACGCTGCCGGTCGCTTTTCTGTCTATTGAGTTGAATTCCTTCGACAGGGTTCCATTAAACTTTCTTGTGGATGAACTTTCCGTCAATCCAGTAAGTGGCGTGGTTTGCTGTAAATTTCAGTATTACATAGTTGGGATCGGTCGGTCCACCGGGAAAATGATTGATGAACCAGTCTTGCCAAAGCTCTTGTTTTACATTTTGGTCTGTGATTACTTCCACATCACCTGTCATGCAAACACTGTTTCCCTGTGCATAGAAGCATAGTCCGCCTTTCGGATTCTTGCGAAAATCCTCGGTCTTCATGGAGTCGCTTCCGGTTGACATCCATACTGTTGAAATGTCTTCGGACTTAACCATACTCATAGGTACGGGGCGTGGATATCCTTCTTTATTTACTGAGGTCAGAACGACTACTTCACTTTCGCGCAACATTTGTGCGGCTTTTTCTCTCATTGTTTCCATAATGCAGAATTTGTTTTGTTAATTGAATGGTGCAAATATAGGTAGTCGGATATATTCCTGCATTGTACAAAAACGACATTTATGCTTCTACGTAAGTCAGTGTGACATCTTCTTCTGTCAGAGGAATAGAAAGGAAAGAGTAGGGAGTATTGCCGGATAACCTTTTAATTTCTCTTGAGAGGTGCGGCACGTCATAATAGCCTGCATGGATAGCAGTAGAGAGCAGATTGTCACTGATAGTGCCCCTTAATAAATCCACCGCGTTCTTGAATTTCATGATTCTGCTGTATATTTTCGGGGTATAACCTGTGTTCATCTTGAATTTGCGTTCAAATTGTCGCTGGCACAGACAAATATCCTCCATTAATGACTGCACGGGCAGTTTTCCCTGATGCCGGTTAATCTGTTTTATTGCAAATACAATCTGCGGATCTGTCGGCAAGTCGTGTTTATAAAGAGATTTGATAAATAATTCTTCTATGATCTTTACCCTATTTTCTAGACAGTCTTCTTCGCATAGCCTTTCTGCAAAAGAAGTATCGAAAAAGCAGGTTACCTCGTCTGCACTGATTCTCAGGTTAGTCAGTTCGTGCAGTGGCAGACGGATAAAACGGGATAGTCCACAAGGTAGGAAGCGAACCCCTAACATGTGAACCGTTTCCGCATACGCTACCAATTCCGAATAGCTATTCATCGGACCTATAAAATAAGCACGATAAGGCTTCATGGTCAGACTGCTATTTACCGCTTGTGTTGCTTCCCCAAGGGTGAAGATAAAGTCTGTACATCCATCAGGAAGTATGTTGATACGCATTCCGTACTCCGGATTCCCTTTGAATTCCCAATACTTGTCTATATAGGGAGAGAGTAGTGCGCAGGGTTGGTATTCTTTATACATAAATTTAAAAAGATATCATGTACAAAGGTAATCATTGGTTGATTTCTTCCGGCATATCCAGTTCTCCCTGGAAACTGATGGACTGACGGTTCTGCATATTCACGAATATCGTAGATGATCCGTTACTGAAAACGTCTATACTGAAATCGAACTTATCCTCCTCACTTCGTGCAGAGAACTTTATCTTGGCTGTTTCCTTCTTGTCCCACTCCAACTTATAGTCGGTGAGTGGAGCTTTAAAGTTTAGCCCTTCTCCACCGCCATAAGGAATAGAGTAAGCACGCCCATAGTAAGGCAGATAAGATATAACGGAATCATTTCTTATTTCCACAGAGTACGGTGAAGTTAGTGTAACAGACCGTCCTCGTGCAGAGCTCTGTTTACATTTATTTTATACTTCCCGGATGTGACCAGTTTTTCAACGGCCTGCTTCTTCAGTTCTTTTTTCTCTTTCTTAGTTTGTGCCGAAAGAGTAGGCATACTCATTGCCGTTATCAGCAATAAGGAGAAAATAATTCGAATCGTTTTCATACTATACTTTTTTATCGGTTATGTATATGAGTAACAATCAATTTTCCTTCTCAATACCCAGTAAATTCATCAAGTGAAAAAGAATATATTGCTTCCACTCCAGCATAAAAACCGAAAAATCAGTAGTATCTTTCAGGAATATGCT
>ENA-UEYL01003299-UEYL01003299.1-human-gut-metagenome-genome-assembly--contig:-NODE-3299-length-10804-cov-3.440664_pt1 | contig 10804 bp, 8 predicted proteins | sample MGYA00242941_ERZ507946 | MGnify/ENA primary metagenome ERZ507946 (study PRJEB26167, sample SAMN06115482) | human gut metagenome | host: Homo sapiens | place: China:Guizhou | collected 2015-03-11...
CAGGACGCCCGCGCCAAGGTGATTCTCGCCGAGGCCGAAGTGCCGCTGGCCATGGCCGAGGCGTTCCGCAACGGCAATTTGGGGATCATGGATTACTACAAAATGAAAAACATCATGGCCGACACGACGATGCGCGAGACGATCGCACGGCCGGAGAAGAAATAACCCGTAACGGGCCGATTCGGGGGTACGTCTGTGCGTACCCCTTTTTTGTCGCCCTGAAATGCTGCGAACCATGAAGAAGATTTTTATTTTGCTGTTTCTCGGAGCCGGCGCCTCCGCCGCTGCGCAGACGCCGTTCGCCGACTGTTTTTTCGACAAAACGATGCGCTTCGACTACTATCACGCCGGAGACAGCCGCTCGGAGGAGTATTTCTTCGACGCGCTGAAGGAGGAGCCTTATTGGGCCGGGTCGAAGGTCTCGCTGGTCGATACGACCGGATACGGCAACCAGTTTTTCCGCATCGTGGACCGGGTGTCGGGCCGGGAGATCTATTCCCGCGGCTTCTGCACGCTTTTCAACGAGTGGCAGAGTACGCCCGAAGCCGACAGCGTGCGCCGCTCCTATCCCGAATCGGTGGTGTTCCCCTATCCCAAACGTCCGTGCCGGATCGAGATTTTCACCCGCAACGGCAAAGGGCGTTTCGAGAAGCGTTTCAGCCAGAATATCGACCCCGATTCCTATTTTATCGAGCGGTTCACGCCCCGCTGCGAGACGTTCGAGGTGATGTATTCCGGCAATTCGGCGCAGCGTGTGGACATCGTCCTGCTGCCTGAGGGCTACGGCGCCGGCGAACGGGCCAAATTCGAATCGGCCTGCCGCACGTTCGCCGACGAATTTTTCAGCTATTCGCCCTATAAGGAGAACGCCGCGCGCTTCAACGTCCGCGCCGTGTGGACTCCCTCCGACGATTCGGGCGTGACCATTCCCGGTGAAAACGTCTGGCGCAATACGGCCTGCGGCGCGAGTTTCTACACCTTCGATTCGGAACGCTACCAGATGGTTACCGACTTCCAGCGTCTGCGCGACATGGCGGCGCATGTGCCTTACGATTATATCTATGTGCTTTCGAACACCCAGAAATACGGTGGCGGCGGGATTTTCAACTTTTACGGCATCAGCGCCGCGCACCACCCCACGCGCACCGGAAAAATCTATGTCCACGAGTTCGGCCATCTGCTGCTGGGGCTGGGCGACGAATATGTCGGCACGACCTCCTATGACGACATGTACGCGAAAAATATCGAACCGTGGGAACCCAACCTGACGACGCTCGTCGGGTTCGGGGATAAATTCTGGAGCCGGATGGTGGCGGAGGGAACTCCCGTGCCGACGCCCGACACGGAGGAGTACGACGGTGTCGTGGGCGTTTTCGAAGGCGGCGGGTATGCCGCCGAGGGCGTCTACCGCCCGTGGCGGAACTGCCTGATGAACAACCTGCACAAAACGGACGAGTTCTGTCCGGTCTGCAGCAAGGCTATTGTCGATTATATCGACTTCCTCTGCAAATGACGGAGACGCATTCCCGCAAGGCCGGAAAGCCTGCGGGAAGCTGCGTTTCCGGGATTGTGCCGGATTGAAATACGAAGAGAGGACCGTACGGGACGGTCCTCTCTTTCCGTATCGTGGAAGATGTTGCTGCGGGATCGCAGGCGGCCCTGCCGGATAACGCCGGAGCCGGGCGCCGGATTTCCCGTTTCGGATGCCGGGGGCGTTACGGCGCGGAAGTCTCCGTCCCGTCGCCGCCGGCTCAGTACACCTCTTCGGGGAGCGTTTCGCCGACCGGTTCGCCGTTGAGTTCGTCCCGCCACTTGATTGCGGCATGCGTGCCGTCGCAGTAAGGCTTGTTGGCCGACTGTCCGCAGCGGCATGCGACGACGCGGTTGCGGATTTCGTACGTCTGCCCGTTTTCGCGCCGCATGGGAATGCCGCCGCGTATCCACAAACCGCCGCTGGCGCCGATCGTAATGTCTTCGATCAGGCCGAGACTCGGCTCGAACCGGAATTCATAGGGTTTCATCGTCTCTTTGTCCCATGCCATGAGACGGCCGCTGGGACACATCGAAGCTTCGCGGACGGCCAGCCTGCGCGCTTCGGGATCGTCGGACTGCTCGGTGAGCGACCATGCGTCGCCGTGCGGATGGCAGAAGCGTGCGAAGACGCAGTATTTTTCGTTGTCCGTCATCTGAAGCGTGCCGCCGTCGATCACTTCGGCATTGTCGAGCAGCGCGTCCCGCTGCGCCGTGAGCCGCGGATCCCAGCTGGCTTTTTCATGGCTGCCGTCGCAGTAGGGCTTGCGGCGGGAGGCTCCGCAGCGGCATAGCGCCGTGGGTTCCGATTCGGTCGAGAAGTGCCTGCCCTCCTGAAAATACCAGCTGTCGTTGGACTCGTCGGGCATGATGAACTGTTCGGCCAGCGGCGGCCTCCCGTATACCAGATAGGGGCCTGTTTCGGTTACGGTGATGCTGAACCGCTCCTCTGCGGGGGAGCTTCCCGTTTCAATTTTCAAATTGGACATGTTGGACATACTATTTGAGTTTATATTTCGTTTGGGTGTAGGCGGCAATAATTATTCCCAAATCCCGACGGATGAAATATTTGGGATGCCTTTATAGGATTTATCCCGCTTTTTGGTATCTTTGCAGAGATTTTTTAAACTGACATAAAGTAAATTTGGGCAATATGAAAGGATTCGTAAAACTGATAGCCGTGGTCGTGACTGCGGCGGCGTTTGCCGTGTCGTGCAGTAAGGACAAGGATTCGGGCGCCGTATCGTTCGACAAACCTGCGGTCTTCATCGACTCGCCGAGCGGCATGGCTACAGTGGGCTTCACCCTGCGGAACATCAAGACGCTCTCCGTTACGAGCCAGCCCACGGGCTGGGACGAGCCGATGCTTGACCAAACCACGGGCATGCTTACGGTCATAGCTCCTTCGGCCACGGCACTCGAAGAGGGTACGGCCGTCGAATCGGGTACGGTCGTGCTGGCCGGGGTCACTCCGGGCGGGACGAGCGTTTCGGGCGTGCTTTTCGTCGGCGTCGTAAAGACCGTGGACCTGAGCGCGGCGGGCGTGGCCAATAGTTATATGGCATCCGTGAAAGAGACCAACTACCTGTTCGACGTCATGCACAAAGGCGACGGTTCGCCGCTGGCGACGGATCATCTGGGCGTTATCTGGAAATCTGCGTCGGGACTGGTGCAGTATCTGCAGATGGAGAACGGCAAGGCGTCGTTCTACATCGGAGCCGACACCGAAGACAGCAACAAGATCCTCAAGGGCAACGCCGTGATCGGCGCTTACGATGCCAACGACGAACTGATCTGGAGCTGGCACGTCTGGGCGACGGACTACGATCCCGAAGGCGAAAACGGGTCGGTCGAGCTGAACGGCTATACGATGATGACCCGCAATCTGGGCGCGCTGGCCAACGGCAATGCGACGACGTCCGAGATACTGGCCTCCTACGGTCTTTATTACCAGTGGGGCCGCAAGGATCCGTTCATCGGTCCGAGCACCTATAAGATCTCCAGCGGTCAGGGCGCCGCCATGTACAACGACAGCGGCAGCCGCACCTATGTGACGATGGTCGCGTCGAGCGCCGAGACCGGAACGATGGATTATGCCGTCAAACACCCGCTTACCTTTGTTACGGGCGTCGCCGAGTCGAATAACGACTGGCTCTGGAGCAAGTCCGATGCCGGCTGGTCGTCGGACGGCGATGCCGGTGCAAAGAGCGTGAACGACCCCTGCCCCTACGGCTGGCGCGTCGCTCCTTCGGCCGCTTTTGCCGGGCTTGAGATCGTCGGAACTCCCGCCGCGGGCGACGAGGAGAAATTCGGCTGGACGCTGACCGACGGAAAAGCTGAATCGTTCTTCATGGGCGGCGGACGCCGCCGCTACGACGACGGCAAGATTCAGAATATTTATATTCCGAAGGATGAAGCGAAGATGAAGTTGTACACCCGTGCGGATATCGCGCAGCCTTGGGAGGGACTTTACTGGACTACCGCCGTGGACGGCACGCAGTCGAACGCGCTTCATTTCTGGTACGAGAAGCTCACCGGGACGGGCGGCATCGCGCCTGCCGAAGCGTATGCCCGCGCCAACGGCATGCAGGTGCGCTGCGTGAAGGTGAAGAATCTGTAGACGACCGATATGCAAGACAAGACAACGGGCCGGCATGCTGCCGGCCCGTTGTTGTTTGGTATAACAGTTGCGGTGTGGGACGGTAAACTACCGGGCAATGAAAATCAAAACAGGAAAAGGTACGATCTCGCTTGCGGTATTGCTGGCGATCTGGTCCGTGTCGGCGATCGCCTCGCTGCCGGGACTTGCCATATCTCCGATTCTGGGGGATCTGAACCGGATATTTCCCAAAGCCACCGACCTCGAAATTCAGATGCTGACCTCGCTTCCGTCGCTGCTTATCATTCCCTTCGTGCTGCTTTCGGGACGTCTCTCCGTGGGCAGGGACAAACTCCGGATTCTCACCGTCGGACTTGCGGTCTTCTTCCTGAGCGGTGTCGCCTGCATCTTTGCCAAGAGCATGGCGTGGCTGATCGTCATCAGCTGTATCCTCGGCATCGGCGCAGGCATGGTGATTCCGCTTTCGACGGGACTCGTGGTCGATTATTTCACGGGCGATTACCGCGTGCGCCAGCTGGGCTACAGTTCGGCGATCAACAACCTGACCCTCGTGCTGGCCACCGTCGTCACGGGCTATCTGGCCGATGTGAACTGGCATCTGCCCTTTCTGGTCTATACCCTGCCGGGCGTTTCGCTGGCCCTGTCGTTTTTCCTCAGGCGCGGTCGCTCCACTCCCGAACCGGAGCAGAGCATCCAGATGCGCCATAAGATGATCGACCGCCGCAAGCTCGTCGGGCTGATGCTGTTCTATTTTTTCGCCACCTACGCCGTGCTGGTCGTGACGTTCTACGCTTCGTTTCTTGTCGATGACTACAAGATAGACAGCTCGTTCTCCGGCGTGCTGATCTCGCTTTTCTTTCTGGCCATCATGGTGCCGGGACTCTTCATCGACAGGATCATCCGGCGGCTGACGCGCAGCGTCAACCTCGTCTCGCTCGCATTGATCTGCGCCGGGCTGCTCTGCGTGGGTGTTTTCCGCGACAAGACGATGCTCGTCGTCGGGGTTTTGTGCGCGGGCTTCGGCTACGGCGTGATCCAGCCCGTCATTTACGACAAGGCGGCGACGATCGCTCCGCCGCGCTCGGCGACGCTGGCGCTGTCGTTCGTGATGGCGATGAACTATCTGGCCGTGATGGTCTGTCCCTTTATCGTGGACCTTTTCCGGCATCTGTTCGGAACCCACAGCGACCGTTTCCCGTTTTTCTTCAATGCGGCGCTGGTGCTGGCGCTCGCGCTCGTCACGTTCCGCCGCCGGGACGATTTCATTCTCGGACTCGACGAATCCTATTACAAAAATTAGCGGAAACACTTGATAATAATGTGAAAAGGTTTATTTTTGTACTGAAAAGTCACTTTTTACGATTATCAAGAGATGAGAAAGATTTTGTTCATGGCTCTGGCGGTCCTCATTGCGGCCGGCTGCGCGGAGTCCGAGAAAGGTACGCTTTGCGTGAAGATCGCTCCGGCCATCCGTACGCGCGTCACGGGTCTGCATTTCGATACCGGCGACCGCATCGGTCTGACGATCTCCAAGGGGAGTGCCCCGTACGCCGAGAACGTGCCGATGACCTACGACGGCACGGCTTTTACGGCGTCCGGGCTGTCGTGGTACAATGACCTGAATGAAAAGTCCGTATTGACGGCCTATTATCCCTATGCCGAAGGCGGAAGACCCGACGAATTCACCGTCTCCTCGGACCAGACGCAGGGCAACGGGCCGTCCGACCTGCTGGCGGCCGTGAAAACCGACGTTACGCCCGTTTCGGCGCCTGTCGGCATGATTTTCTACCATGTGATGTCGCAGCTGACGATCGTGGTCTCCAACAGTTCGAGTGCGGCGGTGACCGGAGTCAGCGTCGGCGGACTCGTTCCGACGGCCGAGATCGACTATTCGGCACCGAAGGCGGCGGCCAAAAGCGGCGTTGCCGCTGCGGAGGTCAAAGCCTGCGAGGTGAAGCCCGGCGCTACCTATCGCGCGATACTGGTGCCCCAGCAGGCCGCCCTGACCGTCACGGTCACCACGGACGACGGCAGGAGCCACACTAAAACCCTCTCTTCGGCACAGCTCGAAAGCGGCAGACGGTACGATATGTCGGTTCTCGTTACCAACGAGGAGATCCAAATTTCGCTCAGCGGCGATATCGGTGATTGGGAAGACGGCGGATCGCTCGACGGCAGCGGTGACGGCGGCGACGACGATTCGCAGACGCTCTCCTACGGGGGCGTGACCTACCGGACGACGACTGTCGGGGAGACGGTCTGGATGGCCGAGAACCTGCGCTATGTGCCCGACGAAGCGTTGCTGACGAAGGGCATTTGGTATCCCGACGGCAACGAAGATGCGGAGTACGTCCGCGAACACGGCATGTTATACAGCTTTACTGCGGCGCTGGGCGGCGCACAGGCCGTTTCCGGCGCTCCGGTCCGGGGAATCTGCCCTGCGGGCTGGCATGTACCTTATATCGACGAACTGCAAACGCTGGCCGCGGGTCCCGATTTCGGATTTACGCTCGCCGGCATGTGGAATTCCGTTTCAAAGAACTATGTCTCGTCGGCTAAAAGCGGTTATCTGATGAGTGCCACGACTGACGACGGAGGAAGTAGCTACAGCGTATTGTTGTTCTATGCGTCCGGCGGCAATCCGGCAATTTCGCCGCAAACTGCCGCTAACGGAGTCTCGCTTCGCTGTGTGAAAGACGCGAAATAGTGCGCTGAACCGCTGCAACGAAACAAAGGTCCCCGTTTTCGGGGACCTTTTCTGTAGTGCGGTTGCACTGCGTTTTTTGTGTTTTGTCCGGTCGCGCCCGGCGTCAGTCGCGGTTCAGGAAGAAGATCGGAATATTGGCCACGAACACGTCGTCGCCGCAGAGCCGGTCGCGTTTGGCGATCAGTTCGCTCAGCAGGATGTCGCCGATGACGTAGTTGCTCTTTTCGCTGGTGTACTGTTCGTGAATCTTCGTAAAGTTCAGGATGCCGTGAATGTCGGTATCCGTGTACCGGACGTATATCTTCAGCGTGATGTCGGTCGTATAGTCGGGCTTCTGGATATAGCTCAGCTTCTTGTATTCGTAGCGGTAGCCGTGCAGGCGGGCCATGATGTCGCTTAGGATCGACGAAGCCGTCGGAAGGCTTCCGGCCCCCTTGCCGAACATGAACTGCCGGTCGTAGCACTCGCCGCGGATCACCACGCCGTTGTACTCGTCGTCGACGCTGTAGATATACTTGGCGGGCGTCACGAACTCCGGCATGACGAACATCGTGAAGTGTTCGTCGCTTACCTTCACGACCTGCGCCACCAGTTTGATTTTCACGTTCTTCTCGCGGGCGTACTGGATGTCCGCATCGTGAATCGTCGAAATGCCGTACGTGAAGATGCGCTCCGGTGCGACATAGGTGCCCAGTGCGTGTACCGTGATGATTACCAGTTTGAACAGCGAATCGTAGCCTCCGATGTCGAACGACGGGTCGCTTTCGGCGAATCCCAGCGCCTGCGCCTGCGCGAGTGCGTTGGCGTACGAATCCTTGTGGTCGAAAACGCGCGAGAGGATGTAGTTCGACGAACCGTTCAGGATACCCTTCACTTCGAGCAGCAGGTCGTTGTCGTAATACTCTTCGAGGTTGCGGCTGACCGGAATCGAACCGCACGACGAGGCGTCGTAAAGCAGCGCCACGTTGTGCTTTTTCTGGATTTCGATCATTTCGGGCAGGTGGTGCGCCAGCATCGTCTTGTTGCCCGAAACGACGGGAATCCCTTTCAGCAGGGCGTTTTTCACGATGTCGTACGACGCTTTGGCGTCGTCGATCACCTCGACGATCAGGTCGATTTCGGGATTGTCGAGGATCTCCGCCGGAGAGTCCGTGAAGTGCGAACGGTCGATCGAACGGGGTTTGTCGAGCGAGCGGACGCAGATTTTGACGATTTCGGCATTGGCGTTCTTCGATTTGCGGACCACTTCGTAAATACCTTGTCCGACGACGCCGAATCCGAACAGGCCGATTTTAATTTTACCCATATGCTGCATGTTTGTTGATTATTCGTTATTCATGAACGGACGGAGGATGTCGTTCAGCTGTTCGTGCTCGACCAGAAATCCGTCGTGTCCGAACGGCGAGTCTATTTCGTGGTAGACGCTTCCGGCGATCATGCCCTGCAGTTCACGCATCTCGGCCGGAGTGAAGATGATGTCGGTCGTAATGCCGACGACGATCGTGCGGGCCGCGATCCGACTCAGGGCGGCCGCTACCCCGCCGCGTCCGCGTCCTGCGTCGTGGGTGTCGAATGCGTTGAGAATGGCGTAATAGGAGTAGGCGTTGTAGCGTCTGCAGAGCTTCTCTCCCTGATACTGCTGGTAGCTCGATGCGCGGTGCACGGCCGGAAGCTCCTCGCGGTCCTGCTGCGTGAGGTTGTAGCCCAGCGATCCCCTGTAGGTCAGCAGGCCGATGGCGCGGGCCGCCGCAAGACCGGCCATTCCCGCGTCGTCGCGCGGCTCGCCGAACGTCCGGTCGGCTTCGATGGTCATGCGCTGCGTCTCGTCGATGGCGATGCTCCACGGCGACGCCTTGGCCGAGGTGGCGATCAGCACCAGTTTGCCGATGCGCTGCGGCTCCGTGACGGCCCATTCGACGGCCTGAAATCCGCCCACCGAACTTCCGACCAGCGCGCCGATGCGTCCGATGCCGAGGGCGTCGGCCAGCAGGATGTGCGCCCGCACGATGTCGCGGATCGTGAAGGGCGGGAAATCCCGGTAGTACGGTGTGCCGGTTTGCGGATTCGTGTGAAGCGGTCCCGTCGTGCCGTAGTGCGAGCCGATGATGTTGGCGCAGACGACGAAATGACGCGCCGGATCGAGGAATTTCCCCGTTTCGACCGTGTGCGGCCACCAGTCCGCGACGTCCGAATTGGCCGTCAGCGCATGGCATACCCACACCACGTTGTCGTGCGCGGCGTTCAGTTCGCCGTAGGTGTGATAGGCGATCTTCAGCTCCGGCAGCGTGTGTCCCGTTTCCAGCCGGAACGGTTCGGGGGCTATGTAAATGCGGGGTTCCATTACAGATGTTTCAGCGCTTCGTTCAGGTCTTCCTTTATGTCGTCGATATGCTCGATGCCGAGCGAAAGCCGCAGCAGGTTGGGATATACGCCCGAAGCGGCCAGTTCCTGTTCGTCGAGCTGGGCGTGGGTGGTCGATGCGGGGTGTATGAGCAGCGTTTTCGCGTCGCCGACGTTGGCCAGATGGCTGATCAGACCGAGGTTGTCTACGATCTTCGACGCCTGCTCCGCACTGCCTTTCACACGGAACGTCAGCACGCCGCCGAAACCGTTGCGGAGGTATTTCTTCGCCAGCGTGTGGTACTTGCTGCTTTTGAGTCCCGGATAGCTGACGTGTTCGATCTTGGGATGCTTTTCCAGCCACTCCGCGACCGCAAGTGCGTTGTCCACGCTGCGCTGTACGCGCAGCGAGAGCGTTTCGAGTCCCTGCGTCAGCAGGAACGCGTTGAACGGGCTGATGCAGGGGCCGATGTCGCGTAGCCCTTCGCAGCGGGTGCGGGTCGCAAAGGCGGTTTTGCCGCACTCTTTCCAGAAGTTGAAGCCGTGATACCCCTCCGAGGGTTCGCTCAGCAGCGGATATCTGCCGTTGCCCCAGTCGAAGTTGCCGCCGTCCACGACTACCCCGCCCAGACTCGTGCCGTGCCCGCCGATCCACTTGGTCGCCGAGTGCGTCACGACGTTCACGCCCCATTCGATCGGCCGGCAGAGGAATCCGCCCGCGCCGAACGTATTGTCGGTCACCACCGCGATGCCGTGTTTGTGCGCCAGCGCGACGATGGGTTCGAAGTCGGGTACGTTGAATTCGGGATTGCCGATCGTTTCCAGATAAACCGCTTTCGTACGGTCGTCAATGAGCGATGCGATGCTTCGGATGTCGTCGCCCTGAGCGAAGCGCACTTCGACGCCGATGCGGGCGAACGTATGCTTGAACTGGCTGAACGTGCCGCCGTAGAGAAACGACGTGCTGACGATATTGTCGCCCGCTTCGACCAGATTGCTGAACGCCAGATACTGGGCGGCCATGCCCGATGCGGCGGCCACGGCCGCCGTGCCTCCTTCGAGCGCAGCCATGCGCTCTTCGAAAACCGAGGTCGTGGGATTGCTCAGACGGGTGTAGATGTTGCCCTCTTCGCGCAGGGCGAAGCGGGCCGCGCCCTGTTCGGCGCTGTCGAAAACATAGGACGTGGTCTGGTAGATCGGCAGTGCGCGCGAACCGGTCACGGGATCGGGCTGCTGGCCTGCGTGTACCTGCAGCGTTTCGAATCGGTAGTTTTTCGGAGTCATATTTCGCTGTTTGTTCGTTACAAAAAAATCCGACCTCGAAGGAAGCCGGATTGTGTCGTTCGTGCATACGGAAAGGTTACACCCGGCGGAATCGGCTGCGCATGCACATCATACCCATGGTCATCATACCGCGGAGTGTTCCGCAGTACGTGCTGTCGTATGTGTTCATTGCAGTCATTTCAGCTTCGGATCTGTTTCCAATGGTGCAAATATAGCGGTTTTTTTGTTTTTTACGCTCGCCGCGGGATATTTTTTTGGAAAAACCTTTCCCGCGGTCGGAATTTTGCATGCCAAAGATGCGATTGCGACCCGTTTTGTTAAAT
>ENA-UEYL01003300-UEYL01003300.1-human-gut-metagenome-genome-assembly--contig:-NODE-3300-length-10802-cov-4.480280_pt1 | contig 10802 bp, 8 predicted proteins | sample MGYA00242941_ERZ507946 | MGnify/ENA primary metagenome ERZ507946 (study PRJEB26167, sample SAMN06115482) | human gut metagenome | host: Homo sapiens | place: China:Guizhou | collected 2015-03-11...
AATTTTCAATTTTCAATTTTCAATTAATAAATGGAGTGGTTTGAAGCATTGGTGCTTGGCGTCATCCAAGGACTTACGGAATTTTTGCCGGTAAGTAGTTCGGGACATTTGCAGATTTTTAGCGCTCTTTTCGGGTTACAGGGAGAAGAGAATTTGACTTTTGCCGTGGCGGTACATGCGGCGACAGTGTGTAGTACGATCGTGATTTTGTGGAAGGAGGTTTCCGTGTTGTTCAAAGGGTTCTTTACTTTCAAGTATAATGACGAGATGGCTTACGTGTTGAAGATATTTCTTTCCATGATTCCGGTTGCTATCGTGGGCTTTTGTTTTAAAGATTACGTGGAGGGGTTGTTTGGTGCCGGGTTAACGGTCGTGGGATGTATGTTGCTGGTGACGGCTCTTTTGCTGACTTTTGCCTATTATGCAAAGCCTAGGGTGAAAGATAAGATTTCGTATCGAGATGCGTTCGTGATCGGGTTGGCTCAGGCTTGTGCCGTGTTGCCCGGTTTGTCACGTTCCGGATCGACGATAGCCACGGGTATCTTATTGGGAAACAAGAAAGAGGCGGTGGCAAAGTTCTCTTTTTTGATGGTGTTGATCCCAATTCTGGGAGAGGCTTTTCTGGATTTGATGAAAGGCGGATTCTCTTCAGAGGCAAGTGGCATCTCAACCCTGTCTTTGGTTGTCGGCTTCGTGGCTGCATTCGTTTCCGGATGTATTGCTTGTCGTTGGATGATTAATGTCGTGAAAAAGGGTAAATTGATCTGGTTCGCGATTTATTGCGCTATTGCAGGTATATTGACGATTGTATTGGGATAATGAGCGAGTGGGGAAATATTTGTTTTAGAGAGGGCGATGATTTTCGGGCTGGTGCGGTACTCGTGGTAGACAAGCCGTTGCGTTGGACGTCGTTTGATGTGGTGAATAAGATTCGCATTAGTCTGAGAAAAGGATACGGGAAGATAAAAGTGGGGCACGCGGGTACGCTGGATCCCTTGGCGACGGGAGTCGTTATTGTTTGCGTGGGGAAGGAGACGAAAAAGATCGAGGAGTATATGGGACAGGAGAAAGAGTACGTGGCGGAGATTACTTTCGGGCATACGACTCCTTCTTATGATTTGGAGACATCTTTTGACAAGGAGTTCCCGTATGAACAAGTGGATAGGGCTTGTTTGGAGCGGGCGGTCCAGCAGTTTATCGGGGAGATTGAACAGTTCCCGCCTTCTTATTCGGCGGTTCGGGTTGACGGGGTCCGCGCGTACGAGAAAGCTCGTCGGGGGGATGAGGTCGAGATGAAGAGCCGAAAAGTGATGGTTCGGGAGATTGAGATATTGAAAGCGGAACTTCCAGTAGTGGAGCTTCGAATTGTTTGTAGCAAGGGAACTTATATCCGTTCTTTGGCGCATGATCTGGGGAAAGCCTGCGGAAGCGGCTCGCATTTGTCGGCTTTACGGAGAACTCGTGTCGGGGATTTTAAGGTGGAGGATGCGTTTAAAATGGATGAAATTATTGGAGTTCTACAAGAAAATTTGTAATTTAGCAAGATTTGATTAATATATAAAATTGTTCAACATGAAACTATCAAAGTTTAAATATAAGTTACCGCCGGAGTTGATCGCGTTACATCCGACTCCAAATCGTGATGAAGCTCGATTGATGGTTTTGGATAGAAAAACCGGAAAGATTGAACACAAAGTTTTTAAGGATGTCATTGATTACTTTGACGAGAAAGACGTGTTCGTGTTTAACGACACCAAAGTTTTTCCGGCTCGTCTTTACGGCAATAAGGAAAAAACAGGAGCTAAGATAGAGGTTTTTCTGTTACGGGAATTGAACGAAGAGAATCGGTTGTGGGACGTTTTGGTAGAGCCGGCTCGTAAGATTCGTATCGGAAATAAACTCTATTTCGGCGACGACGATTCTATGGTGGCCGAAGTAATCGACAATACGACTTCGCGAGGGCGCACGTTGCGATTCCTTTACGACGGTTCCCACGATGAGTTTAAGGAGGCTCTTTACAAGTTGGGAGAAATGCCGTTGCCTTCCTATATCGCCCGTCCGGTAGAAGAGATGGATGCCGATCGGTATCAGAATATTTTTGCTCGTAACGAAGGCGCTGTTGTCACTCCGGCCGCCGGTCTGCATTTCAGCCGTGAGCTGTTGAAACGAATGGAAATTAAAGGAATCGATTACGGGTTCCTCACCCTTCATTCTGGCTTGGGTAATTTTCGTGAAATCGATGTCGAGGATCTCACGAAACACAAGATGGATTCCGAGCAGTTCTTCGTGACGGACGAAGCCGCCGAAGCGGTCAATTCGGCCAAACGCGACGGACACAAGATCGTCGCCATCGGCACCACCGTCATGCGGACCGTCGAAACGGCGGTCTCGACCAACGGCATGATCAAGCCGATGGAGGGCTGGACCAACAAGTTCATCTTCGCGCCCTACGAATTCACGGTGGCCGACGCCATGGTGACCAACTTCCACCTGCCCTACTCCACGCAGCTGATGATGGTTGCGGCTTTCGGCGGCTACGAAACGGTCATGAACGCCTACAAGGTGGCCAAGGAGGAAGGATACCGATTCGGCACTTACGGCGACGCAATGCTCATTCTTTAAGATTTTTTCACTATCTTTGCAAAACAGATAGCGACCGTTTCCGCCAAGCACGGACCGATCCGGCCCCGTCCGGAGATGCCGGGCGGCGAAAACGGAAGTCCAAAGACAAAACACTCGAACCATGGCAAATAAGATTCTGTACGTCTGTCAGGAGATTACCCCGTATCTTCCAGAGACGGAAAGCTCCGGACTTTGCCGCGCTCTCACGCAGGCGATGCAGGAGCGTGGGAATGAAATACGCACGTTCATGCCGCGTTACGGCTGCATCAACGAACGCCGGCACCAGCTCCACGAAGTGATCCGCCTGTCGGGTATGAACCTCATTATCGACGACAACGACCACCAGCTCATCATCAAGGTCGCGTCCATCCCCGCAGCCCGCGTACAGATCTATTTCATCGACAACGACGACTACTTCTCGCGCAAATTCGTGCTGACCGACGAGGAGGGCAAGGCCTTCCCGGACAACGACGAGCGGGCCATCTTCTTCGCCCGCGGCGTGCTGGAGACGGTCAAGAAACTGCGCTGGACACCGACCGTCGTCCACTGCCACGGCTGGTTTTCGAGCGTGATTCCGGTCTACCTGAAGCGGATTTTCGCCGACGACCCCATCTTCCGCAACGTGAAGATCGTCGTTTCGCTCTACGGCGACGGCTTCCCCGGCGAACTGGACAAGGCCTTCGGCAAGAAGATCGCCGGCGAAGGGGTCAAAGATAAAAATCTCGCAATTCTCGACACCCCGTCATACGAAAATCTCTGCCGTTTCGTTATGGAGTATGCCGACGGTGTGGTCGCGGCATCCCCGGATGTCGACCCGAAGGTATTGGAGATCGCCCGCGCAGGCGGCAAGCCGATGCTCGAATACCAGTCGCCTGAGGCAGCGGACTTTTTCGATAATTACAACCGATTTTATGAAGCATTGCAATAATTTCCGCCGCATGTTCCGCACCGCCGCCGTTCTGGCTGCGGCCGCGCTCATGACGTTCGCGGGCTGTACCAAGGTCGACGACACGCTGGGTTCGAACCTCGTGCCGGACAACCAGCAGATGAAGGTGGGCTACACGACGCTCGGCGCCCGGACGCTCGCGGGGAAACTCGATGCGGCCAAATACGTCGAGACGCGTCTGTTCCAGAGCGATTCGCTCAAGGCGTCCAACATCTCCTACGGCTACATGGGCTCGATGCTCAGCGACACGTTCGGACTCCGCACGGCGGGATTCCTGACCCAGTACCTCAACGTCTACGAGGTCAAGGAGGGCTATTTCGGCTACCGCCCGATCTTCGACTCGGCGCAGATCCTGATCACGATCACCAGCTACGGAAACGACACGCTCACGCCGCAGAAGTACAACGTCTACGAAATCAAGAGCAACAAATACCTGACCGAGAAGCCGGTCGCCGCGGGTAAAACCGAGCGTGACACGGTCTTCTACCTCAACTTCGACCCCGTCAAGGAGGGCGTTATCGGCGCGGACGACGAGCCGGTCTTCACTTTCACCTTCCCCGACGGCGAGACGACGGGTCCCGCCACCACGGCGGTCACCATGAACACAACCCCGGCAACCCAGAATTTCATCGACCGCCTGATGCTCCAGAAAGGTTCGGGCACCGCCTACGAAGACGACTACTCGATCTACAGCACCGACAGTCTCAAGCAGTGGGTGGAGGAGTTCAAGGGTCTCTACATCGTTCCGGCCGAAGACCAGCAGGAGAAGGGCAAGGGCAACATCTACGCCACGGAACTCGAAAGTTCGGGTTTCATGGTCTATGCGCGCAACCGCGTCGAGAGCGACCCGACGCTGATCAAGGATACGATCGGCATGGGCTACATATTCTACAATACGAGCATCTCCACGGAGTACGGCAACGTTTCGGTCAATACGATCCGCCGCGACTACGGCATGGCGACCAGCGCGGATGCCAAGTTCGACATCGCCGACGCCAAGGAGACCTCCGAGCCGATCACGAGTCATCCGACCTACGACCAGATCTACATCGAGGGCATGGGCGGCGTGGTAACCGCCATCACGTTCGACAAGCCCTTCTTCGACGCGCTGGAAGCCGAGATCGTCGCAGGCAACGAGGGCGCCCAGAACTTCAAGACGCTCGCCATGACTCAGGTCCGCATGTCGATCTACTTCAAGGGCAGCAATTACGACTGGACGAAGCTGACCGACATGGCGCATATGATCGAGGAGATGGACAAGTCGCAGACCCGTCTGGGCCTTTACACCAACTACAAGACACTCTCGGCCATTCCCGACTACGCCTATGCCTACGAGCAGAACTACAGCACGACGCTCGCTTACGGCGGCTACATCAACCGCAGCCGCGGCTGCTATGTGATGGACATCACGGGTTACGCCCAGAGTCTGTGGAACAGCTACCAGTCCGCCAAGGCGGAACTCGGAGCGGACGCTCCGTGGGACGAGCTGAAGGAGAAGATCAAGAACCGCACGATCTATCTGGGTCCCGAAGCCTACAGCGTCTATACGACGACGTATAGCGTCCTTCAGGGCATGACACCCGACGGCGTGACCGAGGAGGACGTTCCGATCAAGATCGACGTCACGTACAACCTGATCAAATAAGAGACAAACAGCCTGAAAAGCGAAACCTAAGTGTGACATACTTAGGTTTTCGCATTTCTGAAAAGTAACATACACGCATGCAGGAAAATTTAGTAATCGTCGAGTCCCCGGCCAAGGCAAAAACCATCGAGAAATTCCTCGGCAAGGACTATGTCGTCAAATCGAGTTTCGGACACATCCGCGACCTCTCGAAAAAGGACTTGGGAATAAACATCGGCGAAGGATTCAAACCCGTCTACGAAATCCCGGCCGACAAGAAAAAGGTGGTGGACGAGCTGACCAAGCTGGCCAAGGACAAAACGGTCTGGCTGGCGTCCGATGAAGACCGCGAAGGAGAAGCCATCGCATGGCACCTGACCGAAGTGTTGGGTCTCCCCGTCGACAAGACCAAACGTATCGTCTTCCACGAAATCACCAAGCGGGCCATCCTCGAAGCCATCGAGCAGCCCCGCACGGTCAACATGGATCTGGTCAACGCCCAGCAGGCGCGCCGCATCCTCGACCGTCTGGTCGGCTTCGAGCTCTCGCCCGTCCTCTGGAAGAAGGTGCGTCCGTCGCTCTCCGCAGGACGCGTGCAGAGCGTTGCTGTGCGGCTCATCGTCGAGCGCGAACGCGAGATCATCGCCTTCCGTTCTACGCCCTACTTCCGCGTCGTCGCCCAGTTCCATGCCGCCGGCGATCCCGACAAAACGATCTTCAAGGCCGAGCTCTCATCGCGCTTCGAGACCCGCGAGCAGGCCGAGGAATTCCTCAACACCTGCATCGGAGCCACCTTCACCGTGGCCAAGGCCGAGGAGAAGCCCGCGCAGCGCTTCCCGGCGCCGCCGTTCACCACCTCGACGCTCCAGCAGGAGGCCGGCCGCAAGCTGGGCATGTCCGTCTCGCAGACGATGTCCGTCGCCCAGCACCTCTACGAGCAGGGTCTGATCACCTACATGCGTACCGACTCGGTGAACCTCTCCAAACAGGCGCTCGCCCAATGCAAGGAGGAGATCACCAAGCTCTACGGCGAGAAATACTCGTCGTGGCACAACTACAAGACCAAGACCAAAGGCGCTCAGGAGGCCCACGAGGCCATCCGCCCGTCGTACATCGAGAACCACACCATCGAGGGCACGCCCGCCGAGAAGAAACTCTACGACCTGATCTGGAAGCGTACGGTCGCTTCGCAGATGGTCTGCGCCGAGTTGGACCGCACGACGGTCGTGATCGACATGTCCGGCTCGTCGCAGCAGTTCGTCGCCACGGGCGAAGTGGTCCGTTTCGATGGTTTCCTGCGTCTCTACTCCGAGTCCACCGACGACGATCAGGCCGCCGAGAGCGGCGAGGGCCTGCTGCCCAAGATGACCGCGGGCGACCGGGTCGTTTCGACCCAGATCACCGCGACGGAGCGCTTCACGCAGGCCCCGGCCCGCTATAACGAGGCGTCGCTGGTCAAGCGGCTCGAAGAGCTGGGCATCGGCCGTCCTTCGACCTACGCCCCGACCATCACCACGATCATCAACCGCGGTTATGTGGTCAAACAGAACAAGGAGGGCCAGAAACGCGGCTACGTCCAGCTCACGCTCACGGGCGACAAACTCACCTCGAAGAACCTCACGGAGAACTTCGGCAAGGAGAAGAACCGCCTTTCGCCCACGGACATCGGCATGGTCGTGAACGACTATCTCGAAACGCAGTTCAAGCCCATCATGGACTACAATTTCACGGCCAACGTCGAGAAGGAGTTCGACCGCGTGGCCGACGGCGACATCACTTGGGACACGATGATCCATGACTTCTACGGACCCTTCCACCAGATGGTCGATACGGCCATCGGCACGCAGACCGACAAGAAGAGTCAGGCCCGCATTCTGGGCAACGACCCCAAAACCGGACATGTCGTCAAGGCCCGCATCGGCCGCTACGGCCCGATGGTCGAGATCGAAGGCAACGAAGGCGAAAAGGGACGCTTCGCATCGCTCAAGAAGGGCCAGCTGATCGAGTCGATCACGCTCGAAGAGGCGCTGGAGCTTTTCGCCCTGCCCCGCGACCTCGGCGAGCTGGAGGGCGAGCAGCTCTCGGTCGGCATCGGCAAATACGGGCCCTACGTGCGCCACGGCAAGTCATTCGCCTCGCTTCAGAAGGGCGACGACCCCTACACGCTCACCTACGAGCGCGCCGTGGAGGTCGTGCGCGCCCAGCAGGCTGCCGCAGCCGCGGCCAACACTCCGCTGCGCAGCTTCCCCGAAGATCCCGACATGCTGGTCAAGAACGGCCGTTACGGACCCTATATCGCCTACAAAGGCAAGAACTACCGCCTGCCAAAAGGCGCCAAGCCTGAGACGCTGACGCTCGAAGAGTGCCGGAAGATCGTCTCTTCCTCGAAGAAGTAACCGAACACCAATACCCAAACAGCACAAGCGATGAAAAAATTCCTGCTGACAGCCCTTGCGTTCTGCACCGCCTTCGCGGCCGCAGCGCAGACTCCCGCCGCAACCGAGCCGGAGGGATACCGATTCACCGACGTCAAGCTGATCCCCATGACCCCGGTCAAGGACCAGCACCGCAGCGGCACCTGCTGGTGCTACTCGACCCTCTCGTTCCTCGAAGGCGAGATCCTGCGCGCCGGCGGCCGTCCGGTCCACCTCTCCGAGATGTGGATCGTGCGCCACACGTTCATGGACAAGGCCGTGAAATACGTCCGCATGCACGGCGAGATCAACTTCGCCGAGGGCGGTGCTTCGCACGACGTGACCGAAGGAATCAAGAACCACGGCATCGTACCTCAGGAGGCCTATCCGGGCTTCAACTACGGCACCGAGAAAGCCGATTTCCACGAACTATCTCTCGTGCTGAAGGCCTACCTCGACGCCGTGATCACAGCCAGCGGCAAATCCTCGGACAAAGCGCTTTCGACGGCATGGAAGCGCGGCTTCGACGCCATCCTCGACGAGTATTTCGGCCGGATGCCCGAAACATTCACCTACGAGGGCAAGGAGTATACGCCCCGGTCGTTCGCCGCATCGCTGCCGATCGACATGGACGACTACATCGACATCACCTCCTTCACGCATCATCCGTTCTACACGCAGTTCATCATCGAGATTCCCGACAACTGGATGTGGGGCACGGTCTACAACCTGCCGCTCGACGAGATGATGACCGTCATCGACAACGCGCTGGCCAACGGCTACCCCGTATCGTGGGGCACCGACGTGAGCGAGAAAGGTTTCAGCCGTACCAAAGCCATCGGCATCATCCCCGAAGCCGACCTTGCGAACATGGACGGCACCGAAGCCGAGCGCTGGGGCAAACTGACCCAGAAGGAGAAGGACGATGCGCTCTATAAGTTCGACAAGCCCGGCAAGGAGCTTAGAATCACGCAGGAGATGCGCCAGCAGGCGTTCGACAACTACGAGACCACCGACGACCACGGCATGGTCATCATGGGCACGGCGACCGATCAGGCCGGCAACCGCTACTTCAAGGTCCAGAATTCGTGGGACGTACGCCCGCCCTACGACGGGTTCTGGTACTTCTCGCGGCCGTTCGTCGAGTACAAGACCACTTCGATCATGGTCAACAAGAACGCACTGCCCAAGGAGACCGCCAAGCGGCTGGGTCTCAAATAGCGGACGCCGCCCAACCGGGCGGAACACTCCCGGAAACACACTCCGCGGAAACCCAAAATAAAAGAGTCCCGGCCGCAAAGCCGGGACTCTTTCGTATATCGAAGTTTTAATTGTTGTCTCAAAAAAGGGGAGCCTTACATCGCTCTCAGTTTGATGCTCTCTCCCAACAGAACCATAGCGGTACGGAACCACGCATTGATCTTCGCCTTCATACTAAATAATTTTAATTAATTCTTAAAATATTTTATCATCTAAGATGCGACAAAGGTAATGCCCGGAAAACAAACTTCCAAACATTTTTATTAATATTTTTTAAGAATTATGTAAATTTTTTGAACAACGATTACCCCTCGATTTCCAGTCCCAGAAGACGCGCCAGCTCCGAAGCCTGCAGCGCACTGACTTTCAAACCTTTCAACTCGAACGATCCGGTATCGCCTACCCGGATTCCGCGAATATCCGAATCGACGAACGAAAGCCCTTTCAACCGTGTCCGACTGAATTCCGCCATCGTAAGGTCGCAGAGCGAGAACTCCACACGTTCGAACCGGCATTCGTCGAATCCGACGCTGCGCATCGTTCCGCCGGCAAAACGGACGCCCCGGAATTTTCCCAGCGTAAAATTGGCGAACTCCATCTTGCAGCGTTCGAAAACGACATGCTGCCACGTCCCCTCCGAAAGGTTGGCGCCGACCAGCTTGCACTCCACGAACTCTACCCGCTGGAAACTGCATCCCGACAAATCGGCGTTCGACAGGTCGCAATTCCGGAACGTAACATCCGTAAAATGAGAAGCCTGCAACACGGGCGCCGGGAAAATGCAGCCCGCAAACACCGACGACTGCACCCAGAAATGCTCGCGCATCAGCGGGGGCACGGGCACGCTGCGGAAAACCGCATCGGACACCTCCTCTGCGGTCTGCAGCAGAGCGGCGTCGGTCTGTTCAACCGGATTCGGCGAAGGTAGAGGTCGTGTAATTTCCATACAGTTCAACAATCTGTTCCGACAATCATCGGGTGCGGCAGGTTTCCGATCCGGGAATCGGGCGTATCGGGCAATCAGCGTGTCCGACAACCGGGCATGTCCGGCAATCATCGAACCGGACAGTCAGAGGATTCCCGCAGTCGGACAGCCGGCACCTGCTCCGGCCGCCCCTGCAAAGATAGAAATTTATCGCCGTATCGAGACAGTCCGAACGCTCCGCGCGGGTGTCCATTTTGAACATTGGCGAAAAATTGCTATCTTTAAGCCGCCTTCAACCTCACTTTCAATGGAAAAGGGATACAGGATCATCCTAACGGTCAGCCTGTTGCTGACGATATTCACGACAACGGCCCAAACCGCCGACACCTCGAAAGACAATTTTCCTTCGACTCAGGAGGCTCTGTCCCGGATCGGCGCAGCCGAAGCACGGCCGGGCCGCCAGCCCGCTGACACGGCGGCACTCACGACACCTGCCCAGCGCAAGGGCTTTATCCGCCGGATCATCGACTACTACAGCCGCTCGAACGTGGACCGCACGTTCGAGAAAAAGATCGACTGGAGCATCGCCCCCGGTCCCAACTACTCGTCCGACGTCGGCTTCGGTCTGGGCTTCCTCGTCGCCGGTCTGTACCGTCTCGACCGCACGGACTCGGTGACCGCTCCCTCCAACATCTCGATCTACGGCAACATCACGACCCAAAAATTCTTGCTGCTCCGCTTTTCGGGCGACAACATCTTCCAATACAACAAACGGCGTCTGAGCTATTCGGGAGCCTTCGTCTATTTTCCGGGCGCATTCTACGGCGTGGGCCACAAGGCCGGCAAAGAGGGGTATGCGCAGGACCTGACCACGACGATGGGCATCTTCCGCATCTCCTACTGCACGTCGCTCGTCGGACGGTTCTACATCGGCGTCAGCGGCGGCATCGACTACACCGGCGCCAAATACAAGTCGAGCGGCATGGGAGAGTACTTCACCGCAATCGACAA